>ODAI012868024.1_pt1 | contig 171840 bp, 170 predicted proteins | sample 1539321 | NCBI WGS metagenome assembly ODAI01 (sample SAMN02144231, study PRJEB22623) | gut metagenome | biome: sheep rumen | host: Ovis aries | place: New Zealand | reverse complement strand
TGTCGTTGGTTCGATTCCGACCGGGGCCACCACTTTTATGCGGGTTTAGCTCATCTGGTAGAGCGCCACCTTGCCAAGGTGGAGGTAGCGAGTTCGAGCCTCGTAACCCGCTCCAGAAAAGAAACAACCTTTGTCTACCGGACAAAGGTTGTTTCTTTTTAATGAAATAAATCCCTTGCGGGATTTGTGAAATTTGCTTCGCAAGTGAAATACGTCTGCGGTGTGTGAAAAGCCCTGCGGCGTGAGGGGATTTATTTCATTTCACGTTCCGCGCAAGCGGAAAATTTCACAATGATCGCAGATCATTTAGTTCAAGAAGGAAATCTTTATTATGAAGTTAATCTGTATATTTCACCAAAACCAAACACCGGAACAAAAAAATAGAGTTTTTCAAGGTATTAGTTCCTTTACACTTCATATCATTGCTATGCTTCTTATGCTGTGTGACCATCTTTGGGCGACTATCCTTTTCCAATACGACTGGCTCACTTGGGTGGGCAGGCTTGCTTATCCTATCTTTGCCTTTATGCTGGTGGAGGGTTATTTCCACACCCACAACTTAAAAAAATATATGGGGCGTTTGCTATTCTGGGCAATTCTCTCTGAGATACCCTTCAATCTGATGTACGGAGGTGGCTTGATTTATCCCTTCCATCAGAATGTATTGTGGACATTCATACTGGGACTTTTATGCATTACAGCCATTGAAAAAACACGCAATAAAGGAAAGCCACTGCTGACTATGATTGTCTTTTTGCTGTTAGCAGTAGTAGGATATTTACTTGGTTTCATTGCTATGGTAGATTACTTCGGATACGGTGTTTTGATAATACTGGTTTTTTACCTGTTCCGTGGCAGAAAATGGTGGTGCCTTCTGGGACAATTCGTTGGATTGTTCTGGATTAACGTGATGTTAATCGGAGGTCTGTCCGTTCCGGTACAAATCCTTGGACACGAAATATTTATTGTGCAACAATCAATGGCATGTCTGGCACTCGTCCCCATCTGGCTGTACACGGGTAAGCAGGGACCACATAACAAAATCATCCAAACTTGCTTTTATGCCTTTTATCCGGTGCATATACTGATACTTTCACTGGTAGCACTTCTGTAGCACCAGCTTGTTCCGAACCACTTCTCAAAAAATTTCTTACCGTTCATCCAATTACTTATAAAATTCCAATTTGTTGAACAGAGCCGACACACTACTTTTGTTTACCCTTACCTCGATTCCGCTCCGTTTGGTTACTCTTTCGCATAAAAGGATTCAGAAGTCGAAAAACGATTTCTGAATCCTTTTTTCTTAGCAGAAAGGTGTCCGGGAGAATACATGGGAAATTTTCTGTTAAGAAACATCTGATTTGCTTGCGCAGAATCCATTTGCCATGTATAATCCAAACTGGAATGGTTTAATAAAACGCAATAAGATAAGAGGGAAAATAGAACATGAGAAAAACCAAAATTGTTTGTACTGTCGGGCCTGCCTGCGATAACAAGGAGACACTTCTGCAAATGATCGATGCGGGGATGAATGTCGCCCGGTTCAACATGTCCCATGGCACCCATGAAGAACTGAAAAACAGGATGAGCTTGGTAAAAGAGGCGATTCGGGAAAGCGGAAAGGCGGTTGCCATCTTAATTGATACCAAAGGTCCGGAGGTTCGAATCGGGACGTTTGAAAACGGTTCTGTTACGCTGTCAGAAGGCCAAATATTTTCTCTGATGAAAAATCCCGGATTTGGCAATGAGGAAAAAGTAAGTATTTCTTATCCTAAATTGGTCGAGCTGCTGGCGAAAAAAACAGATGCAGAATTATCCGGAATGGAAATTTTGATTGACGACGGAAAACTCTCCCTTTCCGTTCAGAAAGTGCTGGATGACCGAATTGTATGTACTGTTGTAAAAGGCGGAAAACTTTCCAACCGAAAAAGCATCAACATTCCCGGCTTTGATATTACTATGCCCTATATGAGCAAAGCCGACCGGGATGACTTGGAGTTTGGCCTCTCCCTGGGAGTTCAGTATGTGGCTGCCTCTTTTGTCCGTTCAGAGGATGACGTCATGATGCTGCGTGATTATATGGACAGCCTTGGCTATGAAGATGTGGAGATTATCTCAAAAATCGAAAACCAAAGCGGCGTCAGCCATATCGACGGTATTATCCAAAAAAGTGATGGCATCATGGTAGCCAGAGGGGATATGGGAGTGGAAATTCCATTTATCAAGCTGCCTGCCATTCAGAAAATGCTGATCAGCAAGTGTATTGCCAATGGAAAATATGTCATCACCGCAACACAGATGTTGGAATCCATGACCTATTCTCCACGCCCGACCCGAGCCGAAATCAGCGATGTAGCCAATGCCGTGTATGATGGGACAAGCGCTGTCATGCTATCCGGCGAATCTGCGGCTGGACAGTATCCAGTGGAAAGCGTCAAGGCGCTGGCATCTATTTGCAGAGAAGCGGAATCCAACGAAGAATATCTGACCAAACAGGAAATTGTTCTTCAACCGCAGCGCAGCGATCCCTCTTTTCGCAACACCATCTGCATGAGCGCAAAGAGCGCTGCTATCCATATCGGCGCAAAAGCGATTATTGTAGAAAGCAAAACAGGAAAAGCTGCCCGAACCATGGCCGGATATCGGCCAAACTGTCCGGTTATCGCCGTTGTGACCTCTGAAACGGTGTGCAGCCGCTTGGCGCTTAACTGGGGGATTACCGCAATCAGCGGGGAAGAAAAATGTTCCTCTGACGAAATTACCCGGCAAGCTTTGAAAAAGGCCGAGGAGACCGGGATTGTCAAAAAAGGAGATCCGGTCATTATCATTTCTTCCAATAAAGCAAATCCTACCAGCAGTACCGATACGCTTAACATCCGGATCGTATAAAGCCAAAATGATTGGGGCTATCAAATCGATGAGGGAGAGGAAACGGAATTTTATGAAACAAACATCATTTAGCGTATTTTGTGTCAAATTGTTTATGGGATCGGTATTCGGGATTTTTGTTTGTTTTTGCATAGACCGCATTTTAAATATTCAGCAAGCGAATTTTTGGCAGAGCCTTTTTATGGCGGTTGTGTATCTTTTTATGTACAGTATTTTTCCGTATTATGTGGCTTCCCGCCAAGCGGATCAGGACCGGAAAATATTGCGTTACAAGGAACATTACCCTGAGGAAATTCCTTACAGCATCGCATCGCTGCAAAAGCCGCGGAAAGGATTAAAAGCGGGATTGATTGTTATGATTCCGCACATGCTGACAACGATTATTCCTTTTTTGACTTTTTGGGGTGTGACAGAAAATATCAATTCGATTTATCATCTTCTCAATATCCACCTGCGGGAATTGATTGATTTTGCTGTTCCCACAGGAACCAACGGTACTTGGCTGGGAATGATCTTTCTGGTAGCATATCAGTTTATTCTGCCTTTGGTCAGCCATTTTGGGTATTATACAACGTTCCGGGAAATTCCGGTGGTATACAATATTCTGTACAAAAAAGACTCTTCCAAAAAGAAATAATTTTTTAAAGCATAATCCGGCACACATACTTCATAAGTTTTTATGAGGTGAGGTTGGGATGAAAAGAAAAACAAGTGTTTTTTGGATTCTTTTTTCCTGTTCCGCTTTATGCTTTGTCAGCTTAACCGGTATTTTTTTTCGAATACAGCAAACCACGCCCACTCTTGCCGAGTATTCTGCTGAGCCGGTAGTGATTATCGATGCGGGCCACGGGGGAATGGACGGCGGAGCCATCGGTATCGACGGGCAGATTGAAAAAGAAATCAATCTATCCATTGCTCTGAAGCTGGATACCATGCTGCAGGCTTATGGGTTTCAGACCATACTCACCAGAAACAGCGACGTATCTATTCACAGTGCTGACGCTAAAACGGTACGTCAACAAAAAACTTCCGATTTAAAGAATCGATTAAAATTGTTGGAAGATACCGAGTCGGGAATTTTGATCAGCATTCATCAAAATCAATATTCCAAAAGCAGCGCCCACGGTACGCAGGTGTTTTATGGAAGAAACTGCGCGCAAAGTAAGGAATTGGCTGAAATGCTGCAAAAAACAATTACCGGTTATCTCCAACCGGATAATACCCGTGAGATCAAACAGGCTACAAAAGATATTTACATTTTGTATCAGGCAACAAAGCCAGCGGTCATGGTTGAATGCGGATTTCTATCCAATCGAGAAGAGGCGGCCCGACTGACTGACGAAGAATACCAAGACCAAATTGCATTTTCGATCTGTATGGCACTCATGAATTGTCTGGCAGATCGGTCGTAAAGGATGGTAGATGGGATGGCAAAAGCTGCGAAAACAATTTATGTGTGCTCCCAGTGTGGGTATGAATCTCCCAAATGGTATGGCCGGTGCCCGGAGTGCGGCGAATGGAATACCTTTTCTGAAGAAGTGCGGCAATCGCCTGCGAAAGCGCCATCTGCTGCCGTTTCTTTGGGAACTGCTGCTCCGGCGGGATATAATCCTAACGATATTATGAAGCTTCAGGATGTTGACTCGAATGGAGAAGTACGCTACCATACAGGCATCAGCGAACTGGACCGCGTGTTGGGTGGGGGAATCGTAAGAGGTTCTCTGATTTTGCTTGGAGGAGACCCTGGCATCGGGAAATCCACCCTTCTGCTTCAGATCTGCGAATATTTAGGAAAAGATCAGAAAATTCTTTATGTATCGGGAGAAGAAAGCCGGGCGCAGGTAAAACTTCGCGCAAACCGATTGGGAGTGGCGACGGAGAACCTGATGCTTGCTTCTATGACTGATATTGAAAACGTTGTGCATGCCATTGTTCAAACGAAACCGGATATTGTGATGGTGGACTCCATACAAACCATGAATTTTGCCGCCATCAGCTCCTCCTCTGGAAGCGTGACACAGGTTAGAGAATGCACGCAGATTCTGGCACGTGTGGCAAAAAGCGAAGAAATCTCTATTTTTTTGGTGGGGCACGTCAACAAAGACGGTGCGATTGCGGGTCCAAAAGTGCTGGAACATATTGTCGACGCTGTTTTATACTTTGAGGGTGAGAGGCACTTATCTTACCGTATTTTGCGTGCGGTCAAAAACCGTTATGGCTCTACAAATGAGATCGGCGTTTTTGAAATGACGACAGAAGGTCTCCGCCAGGAGGAAAATCCTTCTATGATGCTGCTATCTGGGCGTCCGAACAATGTTTCCGGTACCTGTGTTGCCTGTGTCATGGAAGGCTCCAGACCCATTATGGCGGAAGTGCAGGCGTTGGTTTCCAAAACCAGCTTTGGTACGCCGCGAAGAATGTCCACCGGATTCGATTATAACCGTACCGCTCTTTTGATTGCGGTGTTGGAAAAAAGAGCTGGCTATTTTTTCGGGAATCTGGATACTTATATCAACATTGTCGGAGGGCTTCGTTTAGATGAACCCGCCGCGGATCTTCCGGTTTCTCTGGCGTTAATCTCCAGCTTGTTGGATAAGCCGATTGATGATCATGTGATTGCCTTTGGCGAAATCGGGCTGGCTGGAGAAATTCGGGCAATCTCCAATGTGGAGGCGAGGGTTCATGAGGCACAGCGCATGGGCTTTCAAAAATGCCTGCTGCCCCAAGCCTCTATGAAACATTTGCGCCAGGAACAATATGAAATCGAGTTAGTTGGGCTTCGTTCGATTTCCGAAGCTTTCCAATATGTGAGCCGGTAAACACTCTTCGTTTTGATGGGGGCTGCCTTTCTGATAGTAAAGGCAGTCCTTTTCTATTGTCGTTGTCACACCAGTAATGCCCGCCAAATTACAGTAGCCTTCCACTTGATTGATACAGTCCTCATCACACGGGATTAAGTTCAAAATCAAATCACCTCAGCGCTTATTATGTGCCCTGGAAATTTAAATATTCTTTGACGCATGTTTTTCCCATTCTCTGAGATACTAGATTTGCATTCAGTTTCCAGTTGAAAGGGGAATCATATGAAAAAAAGATTGATCCTGCTGTTTTGTCCGATGATATGCGGCGTTGCTGTTTCGATGTTGCCGAATCTGATTTATCAATCTGCTGTAAGTGTCAGCACTGTAAATCCATTTACCTTTACTTATCAAAAAACGATATCCTATACAGGTGAAGTCCATGCTTTGGATGAACGTGAAATTTATCTGGAAACGGCGGTCATCCCCAGTGAAGTTCTGGTAGAACCGGGCGATTCCGTAAAAAAAGGAGCTCTTCTGGCCACAATTGATACCAAGACAACGAAATCTGTTTTATCACAGGGGATTTCTGTTGCCGATGATGTCCAAGCGTCGGAAAAGCTTCTTTATGAAGAATATGCAAAGGCGTATAGCTTAACACAGCAGGAAGCGGCCCAGGTTTTTCGTTCCTATTCCGAAGGAGCGCAGCAGCAAACGGATGGAAATGCCTTTGTGCCCGCTGAAATTTTTTCACCGATCGATGGCGTGGTCACACAAGTGCATTTGTCCTCCGGCGTACTTTGCACTTCTAATAACGCCGCGATTGTTGTCAGTTCAGTTCAAAACAGTAAAATAACCATTCACATCAAGCAAAGTGATATTGACGGTATTCATCCAGGGACCCCTGCAATCATCCAAGGCGATGGACTGAGTGGAAAAACCTATCAGGCGGTAGTACGAAAAATTTTTCCGGCGGCGGAAAAGATATACAGCGGCCTGCAGAGCGAAACTGTTGTGCAAACAGAATTGTCTGTTCTCAACGCGGACGAAGATTTAAAAAGCGGTTATTCCGTAGAAGTAATCTTGATGCCGGAAGAAGAAAAAGAATATTTTACGCTGCCTTATGAAGCTATCTGTCAAGACGAGAACAATGTCGAATATGTATGGGTGGTTCAAGGGGGAAGGGCGGTTCAGAAAAACGTGGTCACCGGAAATGAGCTGCCCAATGCGGTAGAAATTATAAGCGGACTTTCTTCCTCCGATCAGGTCATCCTGTCTCCCAAACAGATTCGGGCCGGTCAGTTAGTCCTTGTGCAGCAGGAGGCTTTTTATGATTGACGCGATCCGATACCCTCTTTTAAATCTGAGCCGAAAAAAATTTCGAACTTGGATGACGATCCTTTCCATTTCGGTAGCGGTGGCATCTGTCGTCTTGATTTCTTCTGTGGGAGCGATTGGAGTGCAGGCAGTCAACAGTGAAATCGACAGCTTGGGTATTGGGGCGCTGACGGTATCTGTCAATCGCTTGTCTGGAACAAAAGCTTTTTTGGGAGAAGAACAGCTGGATTTTTTACAAAATCAATCCCAAATAAAGGAAGCCGTTCCTATTGTGACAGAAAAAGTAAAAATCGAAATGCGGGGGCTTTCTGCCGACGGAATGGCATGGGGGATCGATTCCGGCGCTAAACAAGTTTTCAGCCTGGATTTGTTGTATGGAAGACTTTTTCGGAAAGAAGATATTTTTTCCGCAACAAAGGTTTGCGTCATTGACGAAACAATGGCAGAAACTTTTTACGGAAGAAAAAATATCGTTGGAAAGAGCATGAAAGTTCTTTTCAACGGGCACTATGAAGCCTTCGATATCATCGGAGTTGTTTCTTCCGGTGGAAATATTTTGCAAAGTGTTATAGGCGAGTATGTCCCTTCTTTTGTCTATATTCCTTATTCGTCCATGCAAAAAGCGGTCGGAAAAGAAAGCTTTGACCAGATTGCTTTAAAGGTAACAGAGGGAACCGATATCGATTTGTTTGGTGAGCAGATCATACGGCGGTTGGAAGAAAGGGAAGGGGTCGGCAACGCTTTTACAGCACAGAACATTGCACGGCAAAAAGAAAAACTCAATCATATCCTTCAGGTTGTTTCCCGGATTTTGTCGATCATCGCTGGTATTTCCTTGGTAGTAGCAGGCCTAGGTATCATGACAGTCATGATGGTTTCTGTAAATGAAAGGACCCGAGAGATTGGCGTCAAAAAATCAATTGGCGCGACCAAATATGCCATTGTCCTGGAATTTTTAATGGAGTCCTTGGCGCTTTCATTATTTGGAAGTCTGATAGGCACATCCATTGGACTTGGTATTTCCTGGTTGGGCTGTTTTTTACTGCATGCAGATTTTTCCTTTGAAAGAAGTTCCGTTTTATTTGCTGTTTGCTTTTCTATTGCCAACGGATTGATTTTTGGAGCCTATCCATCCTTCAAGGCGGCAAATCTGAAACCGGTTGATGCTTTACGTTATGATGGCTGACACAGATTATTTTTCCTTTTTTCCCTTAGGCGGACGGACGTTTTTCAGCGGGGAACTTTCCGCGGCGTCTTTCAGCTGCTGGCTGGACGTATGGGTATAAATCTCTGTTGTTCCGAGATTGACATGACCTAACATTTGCTGCAGCACTCGGATATCTACGCCGCCTTGCTGATAAAGCAAGGTGGCCGCGGTGTGCCGCAGCTTATGCGTAGAAAAACCTTGACCGGATAATCCGGCCTGCTCCAGTGAGCGTTGGATGATTTGCTGCACTCTTCGTGCGGTAATGCGGGTTCCGCGGCTTGAAAGAAACAGGGCGTTTTTATCTTTTATGCTTTTTATCTGAGAACGCTCCGTTAAATAATCTTCCAGAGCGTGAATACAGGCATCGTTCAAATAAAGAAGACGTTCTTTGTTGCCTTTTCCCAGAACCGTCATTGTTTTTGTGGTAAAATGAATACTGGAAAGGTTCAGACCGACCAATTCAGAAAGCCGTATCCCGCAATTCAAAAAGAGGGTTACCATACAGTAATCCCGTTGGGGAGAGGAAGAGTCTATATGAGAAAGAAGCTCCAAGCTCTGTTCCAGCGAAAGGTATTTGGGCAGTGACTTTTTTAAGGCAGGAATTTCCAGTTCCTGGATGGGATTTTCCTCCAAAACATTGGCTTTTGTTGTTAAATATTTGTAAAACGACCGGAGCGAAGATACTTTTCTTGCTCTGGTTTTTGCGTTATTATCCCGTTCCGTCATGGTATAATTTAAATATTCATATACATCGGAAAGGGTAATCGATTGGATAAATTCCAAATCGATATCTGAAATATCAATTTCTTTTAACGGAAGTTTCGGGTCAGAAAATCCTTTGTAAATTTTCATAAAGCAGAAAAAAGTGTGAAGGTCCGTATAATATGCTTCGACTGTTCTGGAGGAACGACCACGAATCGTTTCCATGTAAAAAAGAAAGTCTCGCAGCAATTGCGGGCAATTTTTTAAAACAGCGGCGTTCATAAAATCCAAAACCTCCATTGGGTTCAATATTACACTTATTATAAAACGACAAAAGGATTTTGGCAAATAAACAAGATAAAAGGGAAAAGATGAAAACGAAATACTTAATTTCGCTAAATCAAAATTTAGCGAAATTAAGGCGAGGGCAAAACAACAAATTATCCAATAGAAAGCTTCTGAAAAAACTTTTGTTTATCTTGTCTTAAGTCGTCTTGTGTGCTATCATTAATTTGTCCCAATAAAGAATTTTAAAGGAGTTGTTAATGATGGCGGCAGATATTTTGCTGTATTCCAAAAATGTTTTTACTGCTAAAACTTTGGAGCCAGCTCCATTGTATGTTGCGGTCAAAGGCGGCCTAATTGCCGGTGTTGGTCCGATTTCGGAGAAAGATCAATGGATTGACAGTCATACCAAAGTTTATGATTTGGGAGACCGTGTGATTTCTCCCGGCTTTACCGACACCCATTCATTTTTTACCGGATATGAATTTGGATTTTTGGGCGCCGATTTGACAAATGTTAAATCTCTGGATGAAGCGCTTGATATCATCAAGGATTATGCCGATAAACATCCGCTAAAGAAAATCGTATTTGGCCATGGAGTCGATTGGGACAACGTAGGCGGAAAAATTCCTGGCCCTGAAGCGCTGGATCGGATTATTTCGGACCGCCCGGTGATTATCGTTCACGCAAACAGACGTCAGGCTTGGCTGAATACCATGGCGCTGGAATTTTATCGTATTGATCCGGAACATGTGTTCGCTGAAGGCAACTGGCGCGCGATGAACGCATATCTTTCTGATGAGGATTTCGTGGTAGATGACTTTGTGGAATACATGAAGCTGCTGAACAGCCGCGGCATTACCACTACCATGGAGATGGGATTCGACGAGTTCTATGGTTTTACCAACGTTTTGCGCAAACTGGAAGACGAAGACCGTCTCACCCTTCGTATCGCTTTTATGTCTCAGGCTGTAGCTGATCTTCCGAATGTTCCTTACGGCGTTTGGGCCAAGAACAACTTCAATAGCGATAAGCTGTTCTTTGACGGCTATAATCTGTATTATCCTGCCAGTGAACTGCTGACCGAAGACGGTGAATATCCGGAAGACTTTGGTAAAGAAAAGATTGGCGTCTTCCATGATTTCGATTACGAATCGCTGGAAAAATGGGTTTTGGAAATTGATCGCGTCGGCCTGCGCAGCACCTTGACTGCCGGCGGCGATGCTTCTGTCCGTCGCATCCTGGATATGTATGATAAGTGCCAAAAGGATGAAAACGGTCGTTTGATTAACCGTCAGGGATTTGTTTTCTTCACTTCTGTTATCCATCCGGATGACTTGAAGAGAATGGCTAAAATGGACACGCCTGCTGAAGTTTGTCTGCAGATGGGCGCTTTTGGCAGTCAGGAAAGACTGGGTGAAATGTCTAAAAAGTATGGAGAATGGCGTATGGATCGCCATAACAACTATCGTGCCATGGTTGACGCCGGCGTAAAAATTGGTGCGCAGACGGATTTGCCTTTATTTATCCCGGATGTCGCGCAGTCGATTTATCATTGCGTCAGCGGCCGTTTGGGAAAAGATAACTCCCCTGCTTATGACGGCAAACATACGATGACAGTAGGCGAAGTGATGCAGGCCTGGACCATCAACAATCAGATCGGCATGGCCCGTGAAGATCGCGTAGGAACTCTGGAGGCCGGAAAATGGGCTGATATCGCCGTTCTGGACGGAGATGTCTTCACCGCCTCGATGGAAGAAATGCGGGATATTAAAGTATGCCTGACCATCTGTGACGGCAAAGTCGTTTTCTCCACGTTGGATAAATAAAATTTTATATTGAAAAAGCCCTTGGCAATGCCAAGGGCTTTTGTTTTTATCTAATATCGCAGTTTTGCAAGGTTTGTATCCGATGAAAAATTCATAAAATTATAAAGAATCAATACATCGTCAAATGAATTTTCCGCTAAAAATTCGCTCATTTTTACCGGTATAGACCGCAGATCCACAACATAAACCTCGTCATATTGGTAGGTTAAAAAAGGGGAAAATGAGTTTCCGTAAGAGTCTTTTATCACCAGAATCCGGCTGGTCTTCCCTTCTTCTTTTCGAAGGTTGTTTTCGCTTTTTATCACCGTTATACCATTGTTACCCCACAAAAAGGCAGCATACTTATCTCGCTGTTGGAATTTTTCCAAATCATAAAGGCCATTTTTTTCCGTTCCGTCGACCAAAACCTGTGTTACAGGAATGTGATAATAGGTCAAGGTATCCGCAACGGCATTATGGGCTTTGGTTTTGGAAAAATACGTCCCGTAAAAATCCGAAACAACCGTTTTGTCAATTGCGTCGAGAGAAACAGGACCCCAGCCTTTGCTGCTGCAAAAGAAAGAATATCCATAATAGGCGCCCAATGTTGTCCAGTGATGGTCTGTTCGATAAAAAATATATTCATCTTTTTTCTCTTGCAGCGGCGCTAAAAAATCCAGGGTCTGAACAGAGGGGTGCAGATTGCTGTAAATCTGCTGAGTCAACGCCGCTTGATCCACCTGGCCGGCTCCCAGGGGAACCTTTTCCGGGTAAACCATATAAGAATTCGGGATAATGCCCATGCAAACATTCAAATCCGGATACATTTCTATAAATTCGTTGACAAATCTTGTATTGGTTTCAATGCGTTCCATATCTGCACTGGTATAATGCTGAAACATATATCCGTTTTCCCCGTACATAATGCCATTGTTCTCAATTTTTCCCAGCAGGCTTTCCGATAAAGATTTCAAAGTGATCCACTGATCCCGCAGAACAAATTGATCGTTGATATAGCTTTCGTATTTTGGAGAAAATTTATTGTTATAAAAGGACGACAATGTAAAAGTGGGCCTTTGGGCCAATTCCCTGTTTTCCAATTCGGAAAAAGTTTTGTTGTACTGTGAAACATCAAAAATCATGTAGCCAAATAAAAACAGGAAAAAAAGCCAAATTAACGGGAATTTCAAAATCTTTTTCATGTTTTCCCTCTCAAAATCTAAAGTACAAAAATGGATTGTAAGTGGCGTCTACCAAATAAGCAACAGAAACAATCAGAATCACGGCCAGAATCAAAAGATTGACAGCTGTCTTCTTCTTCACTTTACCATACCATTTTTCCACCAGTGGGACGGAGCAAAAAATCGCAATCAGGAAAGTGATAAAATAATTTCTCAGATAATAAAGCCAATCTGTACCGGATGTGAAAGAAAATAATTTCTGCAGGAAAATGCCCAACTGCGAAAAGTCTGTGATAGCGAAAAGCGCCCAGCTGAGTACCAGGAAGAAACAAACATAGACATGAGAAAGCACATGGCTTTTTTCCAAATATTTCAGTAAGAACGTTTTTTCGATTACCAAAAAGACAAAGAAAAACAGTCCCCACAATACAAAATTCCAGCTGGCGCCATGCCAAAAACCCGTGGCCGCCCAAACAATGAAAATGTTAAAGTACATACGGGGTTTGGAAACCCGATTCCCTCCCAAAGGAATATAGACATATTCCCGGAACCAGGAACTGAGCGTTATATGCCAGCGTCGCCAGAACTCTGTCATGCTTTTAGCGATGTAAGGGTAATTAAAGTTTTGAGGGAATTCAAATCCAAGCATTTTTCCCATGCCGATTGCCATCAAGGAATAACCGCTGAAGTCAAAATAAATCTGAAAAGAATAAGCAAGAATGCCCAGCCAAGCCAAAGGCGTGGATATATTGGAAAAACCCAGTTCCTGCACTTGATCCCAAAGGCTCCCTATGTTGTTGGCAATTAATACTTTTTTTCCAAGGCCAAAAATAAAAAGGGTGATTCCTTCGTTGATTTGTGAAAAGTTGATTTTCCGTTCCCGCAATTCCCGGCTGATATCAGTGTATTTGACAATCGGGCCAGCAATTAACTGAGGAAACAAGGTAACAAACGCAGCAAAGTTCACAATATTCCGTTCTGCCTTTGTTTTTCCACGATATACGTCAATGGTATAGGACAGTGTCTGGAACGTGTAAAAACTAATACCCAACGGAAGCGTCAAATGAATGCCGCTGAGATGCGCGCCCGTGAGCGCATTGATGTTTTCGACAAAAAAGTTTGTATATTTGAAAAAGAACAGCATTCCCAAATTAAAGAGTACAGAAATGCCCATACATATTTTACAGATTCCCTTTTTTTCTCTGTTTTTCTCAATTGTCAAAGAGACAATATAGTCTACAAGGACAGAAGCGATCATGATTGGAAAATACTTGACCTCTCCCCACGAATAGAAAAATAGGCTGCAAACAACCAATACGGCATTTTTCATTTTTTTGGGGGCCAGATAATAGACAAAAAGTGTAATCGGCAAAAATCGAAATAGAAAAATAATGCTACTGAATACCATGTCATGCTCCTTTAGAGTACGGCAAATCCACCGCAGAACAACGCCATCCCCAGAATTTTCGAAAGTAGAAACGATTTTTCGGCTGTTCAATACCGAATTTCTGCTTTTAAGCGCAAATCATTCCATAAAATAAACATTATAAAACCATACTTTGTTACACACGGCATAATCCAGAACAAGTATGCTTCATCTGATCCGAAATTATGCAGAGAATTCCAAGCAGAAAAAAGATACGGACACAGCCGCGCCCGTATCTTTTAAACCAGCTTTCATTGACAGGCGCGTTATCGCTTCATTACGCCTGCTTTTATTCTTATTCCGCTTCCTCAGGCTCCGGCGCGTTCTCGTTTACCGCACGCATGGACAAGCTGACACGTTTTTTCTCAAAATCGATTTCTGTGATCTTCGCGTCCACTTCGTCTCCAACATTCAGAACATCGGAAACCTTGTTCACTCTTTCAGAAGAGATTTGAGAGATATGAATCAAACCGTCAATACCCGGAATGATCTGCGCGAATGCACCAAAAGTAGTGATAGATACAATTTTCACCTTGGTAACGGTACCAACAGGATACTCATTCTTCAAAATTTCCCACGGATTGTCCTTTTCATTTTTATATCCCAGAGAAATTTTATGTTTTTCGGTGTCAATGTCTTTCACATATACTTCCAGAACATCGCCCACGTTTACAACCTCAGACGGATGTTTGATGCGGTTCCAAGACAACTCGGAAATATGGATCATGCCGTCAACGCCGCCCAAGTCTACAAAAGCGCCATAAGAAGTGAGGGATTTGACAGCGCCGGTGTATTTTTTACCGACTTCAACGGTTTTCCAGAATTCTTCTTCCTGTACCTTTCTCTGCTCTTTCAAAACCGCTTTCATAGAACCGATAATACGCTTGCGGCCGCGGCCAATTTCTTTGCACTCGAGAATTTTCAAGGAAACATGTTGTTTGACCAGTTCTTCCAGATTTTCCACTCTGGACAGGCTCGCCTGAGAAGCGGGAACAAATACCCGCACGCCGTTGGTGGAAACGATCACACCGCCTTTTACAGCTTCGATCACGTTGCCTTCCAAAATTTCACCGGACTCAGCCGCTTCCTGTACTTTCATCATGCCAGCAATCGCATCCAGACGTTTTTTGGAGAGGACAACAGTTCCTTCCACGTCGTTAACGCGAACGACCAGAAGTTCAATTTCGTCGCCGACTTTAACCAGATCTTCAATTTTAGCATTGGGATCATCCGTCAATTCGCTCAGCGGCACATAACCGGTATGCTTCGTGCCGATATCTACCTGAACCTCGGTCGGGGTAATACCGACAACGACGCCTGTCTCCTTCTTACCGTTATATGTACTTTTGAAAGACTGATCCAACATCTCTCCAAAGCTTAATTCGTCGTTTGTAATAAATTCACTCATGGTTTCTTGTACCTCCTTAATTATGCAAGCCGGAGTCGAAGCGCCGGCAGTAACACCAATCACAGAGCTCGTAGAAAGATCGAGTCGCGGCAATTCACTGGCCTTTTCAATGTGAAATGTTTGACAGTATTGACTACATATTTCAGCCAACTTCATGGTGTTGGAGCTGTTTTTGCCCCCGATCACCACCATGACATCCGATTCTTTCGCCAGCACGATCGCTTCCTGCTGCCGCATTTCCGTAGCATTACATATTGTATCAAAAATAATTAAGTTTGTATAGACTTTTTTTGCGAAAAATGCAGATTTTCTCCATTCTTGGATATTAAATGTGGTTTGAGCCACTAAAATGGCGGGCCGACTTGTCCATTCGGGATTCTTTTCCGTCATTTTTCGCAATTCTTCTTCCCTGTTAAAGGCTACCGCGCCAGAGCGGCAGAAACCTACGATTCCTTCCACTTCCGGGTGCGTTTTGTCCCCCGCAATGAGAATCAAATAACCTTTTTCGCTGTATTCTTTCACGATTTGATGAATTTTTGCAACAAAAGGACAGGTGGCGTCTACAAAGGGAATATGATGTTCGCACAGATAATCGTACACCGGCTGACCGACACCATGGGAGCGGATGACAACTGTCGTATCCGGAAGAATTTCTTCCGGCGAGCTGACCGACCGCACCCCCATCGACTCCAGCTGGGACACAATCTGCGGATTATGGATAATCGGTCCGAGCGTAACCGCGTTAGGCGAGTTTTCTGCCGTATCAAATGCCATTTTAACAGCTCTGTCCACCCCAAAGCAAAATCCTGCTGTTTTCGCTATTTTGATTCGCACAATCTAGTCTCCTCCAAAAGCTTTTCCACCTCATCGCGCAGCAAGGCTACCGCAGCCTTGACCTGCTTGGCGGAATTTTCTTCAATTAAGATCCGGCTGTTGGCGATTGGTTTTCCATACCGGATGACAACTTTTGACCGGAAGCCTTTTCCCCCATACCAAATCGCTGCCGGAAGAAGATCACCCCCGCTTTGCGAAGCAATTACCGCAGCGCCGGATTTAAACCGCAGCAACTGGTCATCATGGGATCGCGTCCCTTCCGGAAACAATCCCAATACCCGTCCGCTTTTGACTGTTTCCACTGCTGTTTCAATCGCGCTTGTATCTCCTTTTCCCCGAGCCACCGGAAAAGCACCCAAATGACGAATGATAAAGCTGACAAACTTGTTTTGAAACAGCTCCATTTTTGCCATATATCGAATGGGTTTTTTGATCTTTTGCGCAATCAGTACAGGATCCAAAGCCGAGCGGTGATTGCAGCACAGAATATATCCCCGATCCTGCGGCTGATTTTCCTGGCCGTAAAACTCGATATGAAACCAAAACCGAAAAATTAAACCTGTCACAGCTTTTCCAAAGTAATAAAACCAATTTGTCATTTTATTCCCTGCCCTATCTTTTCTTTGATTACCGATAAAACGGCCTGTACCGACTGGTCAAAATCCAAACAGGAGGTATCGACCAATACAGCGTCCGGAGCCCGCCGCAGCGGTGCGACAGGACGGTTCATATCATTTTCATCCCGCGTTTTTACATCGGCCAAAACTTCGTTGAAATCAGCTGGAATCCCCTTTTCCTGCAGTTCGGCAAAACGGCGCCGCGCCCTTTCCTCTACAGCGGCTGTTAAGTAAATTTTAACTTGCGCATTGGGCAGAACGACTGTTCCAATATCCCGCCCGTCCATGATAATATGGTTTTCCCGGGCAATATCCTGCTGCTGAGCAAACAGAAACTGCCGCACTTCGCGGATTGCGGAAACAGCAGAGGCGGCTGCAGAAATCTGCGGCGTCCGGATCTTCCCAGTAATGTTATTTCCGTTCAGATAAATCTGCTGTTCCCCATTTTCGTAGCCAAAGCGAACCGTAATGCTTCCAAGCCGTTCGCAAACAGCCGAAATATCAGCCGGGTCAATCTCATTTTCCAGCATATCGTAGGCCACCGCGCGGTATAACGCGCCGGTATCTACATATAAAAACCCGATTTTTTGCGCGACAGCACGGGAAATCGTACTTTTGCCGGCGCCGGCCGGACCATCGATTGCAACTGCGTACATCACTAGACTTCCTTTCCTGCATTTTCTCCCGCAACAAATCCGGTAGAAAACGCAATTTGCAAATTAAAGCCGCCGGTTCTCGCATCCAAGTCCATTACTTCACCAGCAAAATACAGCCCGCAGCAAAATTTGGATTCCATCGTCTGCGGTGAAATTTCTTTGACACAGACTCCACCGGCTGTAACGATTGCTTCTTCTATCGGCAAAAGTTTTTTCGGTGTCAAGGGAAGATGTTTGATGAGACGGCAAAGATTTTCCCGCTGTCCTTTGGTTATCTGGTGAACCTTTTGAGTCGGCGGAATGGAGGATAAGCGGACCATTACCGGTATCAGTTTTCGAGGAAGTAATTCAGACAGTGAGTTAAAAAAGTCCCGGTTTTGATTTTTCTCAAAATCCCGCAAAATACGCTGTTCCAGCTGCTGGGCATCCAAAGCGGGTTTCAAGTCAATTTCCATATGATAAACAGACAGGTCCTTTTTCAAATAGGTGCTGGCGGTAAGGACCAGCGGACCGGATATGCCAAAATGGGTAAAAAGCATTTCGCCCAGTTCGGTATAAACAGGCTTTTTTTTGCCCTTTTCCCACAGGGTAAGGGTAACATTTTTTAGGGAAAGTCCCATACATTCCCGGCACCATTCCTCTTGTGTTTCTACCGGTATCAGAGAGGGACGCGGCGGGATGATGGTGTGGCCCGCTTGCTGGGCGAGCTGATAGCCGTCTCCTGTGGAGCCGGTCAACGGATAGCTTTTTCCGCCAGTTGCGATGAGTACTTTCGGAGCGAAAAACACCGTATCGTCATCGCAGTGAACGCCTTGGATGGTCTGGTCGGATATCAAAAGCCTGTCGACCTGTTTTTGTTCAAAACAAACGCCGGCATTTTTGGCAAAAGCAACAAGAGCATCTACGATATCCACCGCTTTGTCCGAAAGCGGGAACACGCGATTGCCTCTTTCCACCTTCAGCGGGACACCCAACTCCTCCAAAAGAGACATCATGCGCTGCGGCGGAAATTGATGAATAGGGCCAAACAAAAACTTGCTGTTGCTGCAGACATGCTGCAGAAAAACTTCTTCTGTGCAGTCGTTTGTCACATTGCAGCGGCCTTTTCCGGTAATCATTACCTTGCGGGCCATGCGGGGATTTTTCTCAAGCAGCATCACCTGAGCGCCATGTCTTGCTGCTGTTCCGGCGGCAAGCAGACCGGCAGCTCCGCCTCCAATCACAATCAAGTCACATTGTTTCATCGGCGAGGTTCCTCTACCTTTTCATAAACATTATACTCATCCCAGATCTGCTCCAAACGTTCATATGTGCTTGAAATCTCGTCTTTTTTGCGAATACCAATGGCCACGATCAGGGCGTTGATCATGCTCAGCGGCGCCACCAGTGAATCGACAAAGGACGCCATATCGCTGCGGGCAAGCAACAAATGATCCGCCGCTTCGGCAATAGGAGAAAGGTCGGAGTCTGTAATGGCAATGACCTTGGCACCATTTTGTTTGGCAAATTTCGCCGCATTGGTGGTCCGTTTGGAATAACGCGGGAAAGTGATCCCGATAAACACATCGCCTTCTTTGATCCGCATGATCTGCTCAAACATTTCACTGGCGCTGGTGGTATTGATCGGACGGACATTTTCAAAAATTTGATTAAAATAAAAGCTCATAAAACCAGACAAAGCGGAAGCGCTTCGAACACCTAAGATGTAGATGTTTTTCGCACTGACAATCGCATCCACCGCCTGCTCAAAATCCTCTACCGAGGCTTTTTCCATGGTGCGTCGGATTTTTTCAATATCCAGATTCAGCACCTTGTGCAGGATATTTCCGTCGCCCAATTGGTCGCTGGTTACTTCCATGCGCTGCACAGAGGTCAACCGGTTGCGGATTAACTCCTGCAATGCGCGCTGCAGCTGAGGATATCCGTCAAACCCCAATTCAGACGCAAAACGAACGACCGTTGATTCGCTTACCCCAACGGTCATTCCCAGCTTTGCCGCCGTCATGAAAGCCGCCTTGTCATAATGTGCCAGAATATACTGTGCAATCAACTTCTGCCCTTTCGAAAATCCAGGCATTTGCTGTGTAATGGAATGAATCAAATCTCTGCTCATATTTTCACCCTTTCCGGCGCGTTGGTTTCGATATTATTTTATCTTTCATCCTGCAAAAATGCAAGAGATTTTGCAGGAATTTCATCAATCCCCCTCAAAATGCCTTTGTGCATAGAAAAACGAGAGAAAACGGCGGTTTTCTCTCGTTTTTTGTTTTTATTTTACCATTTTAACTTTTCCGTATCTTCAGAATATGCTTGCTGCTGGGATAAATATTTATGATACTCCTCTAAAATAAGCCCTTCCAACGTTCTGCGGCCATCCATCGTAATGGGATGCACAATATCGCGAAACACCCCGTTGTCATCCTTTCGGCTTGGCATAGCCACAAACAGCCGTTCGCTTCCTTCTATGACTTTGATATCGTGCACGGCAAGATCATGATCGATCGTCACAGAAACCAGGGCTTTGAGTTTCCCCTCTTCATACGTTCTTCTGATTCGAATATCCGTTACATTCATCTTGATTTCCCCTCCTTGTTGATGGTTTTAGTATGGAACACAGAAAAAAACTTATACAATTTTGCAAAATCTCTTCTATTTTTTCATAGGGTGTTTATTTTGCCGCGGCAAAGCAATATAATAGGAATAAAAAGGATAGGCTTTGGAGGGATTGTTTGTGTGCTGTAGCTATGAAGAAATCTTAAAAAATAAAAAACACTTCCATTTTATCGGGATTGGCGGATCGGGCATGTTCCCGTTGGTACAGATTCTGCATCAAAAAGGCTGTTACATCACCGGTTCGGATAATAATGATACGGATACCGTAGAATATGAGCGCAGCGTATTGGGAATCCCGGTTCAAATCGGACATGATCCCTCTCATTTAAACGGGGCCGATTGTGTTATTTATACGGCTGCCATTCCACCGGAAAATCCCGAATTAAAGGCGGCTATGGATTCTGGCATCCTTGTGCTGGAACGTGCGAAAATGCTCGGACTGATCACCCAGGGATATCATAATGCCATTTGCGTTTCCGGAACGCATGGAAAAACAACAACCTCCGCAATGATTACACAGATTCTGCTGGAAGCTGATATGGACCCTTCTGTTGTCATCGGCGGAAAGCTTCCTTTGCTGCACGGCAGCGGACGGGTTGGCAAAAGCGATTTGATGGTCTGCGAAGCCTGCGAATTCAAGGATCATTTCTTGGAATTGTCTTCTGATGTATCTGTTATTTTAAATGTTGACGCAGATCATCTGGAATATTTCGGTACCTTGGAAAATATTATTCGTTCTTTTCGTCAATTTGCCGAGCAGACCAGCCGCACGCTGATTGTAAATGGGGATGATGAAAACACCAGAAAAGCGATTGCGGGGATCACCGGAAAGAAAATCATTACTTTTGGCCATAGCGATCATTGTGATTACTATCCGCTTTCTGTTTGCTATCACCCGGAATCCAAAACAACTTTTACGCTGATGCACAAAGGGAAAAAAATCGCCGATATTATATTATCGATTCCGGGAAAGCATAACATCCTGAATGCTGTTGCAGCTTGTGCCGCCTGTCTGGAAGTTGGTGTGGACCCGGAAGATATTGCTCTTCCTCTTCAGGATTTTCATGGAGCTGGCCGGCGATTTGAAATTTTGGGGCTCAAAAACGAAATCACAATCGCTGACGATTACGCTCATCACCCCACAGAGCTGGAGGCTACGCTGAAAGCTGCCAAGGAAATGCATTTCGGCCAAGTGTGGGCTATTTTTCAGCCTTTCACCTTTTCCCGCACCAAAATTCTTTTAGATGAATTTGCCCGGGTGCTGCCAATTGCGGACCATGTTATCCTGGCGCCGATCATGGGAGGCCGGGAAACCAATGAGTACGGAATCTCATCTGAGGATCTGGCTGCCAAAATTCCCGGTGCGGTTTGTCTTCCCTCTTTCGAGAGTATTGCAGGATATGCGTTGTCCCATGCAAATCCGGGGGATCTGATTCTGACACTTGGATGCGGCGATATCAACAAATGTGCAAAGATCATGATAAAGGCGTAAACGGCATGATCTGTTTTCACTTTTAAAAATCACTTTATTTGATTTTCATTCACAAGAAAAAGCCGGGAGTCCGCAGATGGTTTCTATTGCGGTCTCTCGGCTTTTTTGATTTCACCGCTCCTATGTAAACCTCATAGGAGCGGCATCTTCTCCATGCAAGCCAAAGCTGATGGAAAGAGCCTGGTCAATCTGTGACATGGAAGCAGTGTCCAATTTCCCCATTTTTTCTTTCAGTCTTTTTTTATCAATCGTGCGTACTTGCTCCAAAAGCACCACGGAATCCTTTGATAAGCCGCATTCCTGCGAATGAAGCGCAATGTGAGTCGGTAATTTCGATTTGTCTTTTTGGCTGGTAATCGCAGCCGCTATTACGGTAGGGCTATATTTATTGCCAATATCATTTTGCACGATCAAAACAGGACGGACTCCTCCCTGTTCCGAGCCGACTACCGGGCTCAAATCTGCATAATAAATATCTCCACGTTTTATGGTCAAAAAAATCACACTCCGTATGTTTTCGTTTCTCCTGAAAAGCCTTTCGGGTAATTTTAGTATGCACCGAAAAGGGAACCGTTAATCCAATCAGGCTGCAAAAGGCTTTGCTATATTATATTTTCCAACGAAGTGTTTTGACAAAAAAGCAGCTGCTTTTGTATCAATCAGGCAAAAACAGCTGTTTGTCATTTATGATGATAAAATTTCAGAAAAGGATACAATCAGGTCCGCGTCGGGAACCTGTAAAGAAAGAAGTTTGCCAGATGATTCTTCCAGAATCAGCAAAAAATCGTTTCCGCTTTCCTGTAGTTTTCCCCGCGCTTCCAACTGTGTACCGTTTGAACGCATTTCCAGGGTTCCGCCTTGGCAAAAAGATGATATCGCATCTATCAGTATTTTTCCAACGGCCTTTTGCGAAACCCCATCTGGAGGATAATTTCCTGTCAGGCCACGATATTCGATCGTAATCTGGTCTGAGGTGTACTGCATGGACATGCCCTGTAAAACTTCCGGAGATTGAAACTCCAGAAGGAACCGCCCATTTTCTTCCTTGGAAAAAATACTTTTTATCTCCAGATTCCCGCATCGGATCTTTGCATTCGATGAAAAAGACGGCTTCAAAGGGATTGGTACAGAAGGAGCCTCCTGTGTACGGTTTTGACATCCCGGCAGAAACATAAGCAAGATTTCCGCACAAACACACAGGAACAGGCGAAACCTCATAAATGCACCCTCTTCTACATGTTCTACAGGCCACGTCTGGTGAAAATCTGCGACAAGTCTTCTAGTATATCGCTTGGCAGCATGCTGTACTGCGACATTCTGGCTGCACACCCATCCGCCGCCAACCCGTGAAGATAAACCCCGCAAACAGCGCTTTTTACCGGCGCGATCCCCTGGGCGCAAAATCCCGCTATCATACCGGCGAGCAAATCGCCGCTTCCTCCTTTCGCCAGTCCTGCATTCCCTGTTTGGCTGATGAAGAAAGTTCCACCCGGTTCAAAAATCGTTGTTACACTGTCTTTGAGTACAACAATCACTTGATATTTTTCTATAAAGTTTTTTAGCTTTTCAAATCTGTTACGACGCAATTCATCCACCGTAACGCCCAGCAATCTCGCCATTTCTCCCATATGTGGAGTTAAAATAACCGGGCATTTCGCCTGCTGCAATATATCTATGCGCCCACACAGATTGTTTATGCCGTCTGCGTCTAAAACAATGGGACAGGAAGCGCTCCAAAGCATTTGTTCCAGAAGATGAGAGAGATTGTCTCCTTTCCCAATTCCGCATCCTATCAAACAAGCGCTTGCATTCTGCAGCGCCTGCAGAATACGCGGGGCAGCGCTTTCTGACAGACGTCCCTGCGCATCCTCTTCCAGCGGAAGTGTCATTGCCTCAGGCAGACGTACCATGAGAGGAAGAAGCGCCGAAGAAGGGGCAGCTACTGTCAAAAGGCCAGTGCCTACCCGGGCTGCTCCCATTGCAGAAAGCACTGCCGCACCAGAGAATCCAACACTCCCGCAAACATGCAGCAAGCGTCCATAATTTCCTTTGTGAGAATCCGCCTCCCTTTTGGGAAGAACGGCAAAAACGTCTTCTTCCTCTGCCAGAATGCCGTCTTCCAACACATCCAATCCCAATTCCTCCGGAATTCCGATGGAAACTACCTGCAGTTTTCCCAAAAAGTTTCTGGCCGGATAAAACAGCATACCTGCTTTAACGCGGTGAAAAGTAATCGTAAAATCGCCGTGGATGGCGCCTGCAGCGGCTGATCCGTCTTTTGCGCAAACGCCGCTGGGGATATCCAGGCAGAAAACAGCCGCCACAGCCTGGTTTATTTGCGCGAACAGCGGCTTTTGTTCCTGCGGAATTTCCCCATGAAAACCCGTTCCAAAAATACCGTCCACAATCAGATCGGCCGAGGCTATTTTTTGTGCAGACATTTCCTCTTTATCCGGCCCAAACGGTATAACTTCCATGCCTAAACGAAACAGTTGGTCCAGCATTTCTTTACTTTGATCTGTTGTTGGAAGACCATCTGCAAGAAGGATCGAGACATTTCCTTCCCGCTCAAGTAATTTGCGGGCCACCACAAACGCATCGCCGCCATTATTCCCCTTTCCGGCTACTATTACGCAATTTCTGCCCCGGATATCCGCCTTTTTGCAGATGAATGCTGCTGCCGCGCTCCCTGCGTTTTCCATCAGCCGCAGATAATCGATTCCCGCGTCATTGCTGGCTTTTTCAATTTCTTTCATTCGCTGCACGGTCACAATACCTGTCATGCGATGCCACCCTTTCTGTTTTGTACAAAGAGACCCTCGTTCATAAAACGAGGGTCCGGTTTATTTCGCTTCTGTTTTCGTCTTTATTTCTGCGTGGTACCAAAAAACTCCTGATGCATGTGCCGCGGAATTTGCTCTTTGATTCCCTCCAGCAGGCGATCCGATCCGTTGAACACCACCAGGCTATTTCCTTCACTGGACCCTTTGACAACAAAGTACCACAGGTTTTCCGATTTGGGGCTGTCACAGGCGAAATACTTTTTTTCATACCTTTTTTGGGTGTGCTCCTCCGGACAGTAGCGCCCAAAATCATCAAAATTTTTGCAGGAAGCGGAAATCAAACGCTTTCTGGTCCGTTTTGCAATAATTTGATCCACATCGAACGTATCGTTCGTCAATGAGTATTCAAATTCAATCGAGCGGCGGGAAATAAAAAAATAGGCAAAATAAAGGGAAAGACCGGAAAGAACCCAGCAAAATGGGAAAAACATTCCTAAAAACAAAAACCCTGCCGCTAAGCCCAAACACAGCAAAAGAATTGCCGCGATTTTCAGCCAATCCAATGGTTGTTTTTTCTTTTTTACAATTTCTTCAATAAAAATATCCCGAACCATTTCTATTCTTCTCCTTATGAAACCATCCGATTTTCAATTACAATGATTGTATCATAAAAATAGGAAAAAAACAATCTTGTCTCTCTTGAAACAAAACAGCAAGAATGGTGCATTCCGCGGCAAACAAAATTTTTCTTGCTTTTTTGACATATATGTGATATGGTTAATTGAAATGAAATAACGCTAAGACTGGGAAAGTAAAAATCAAAAAAGCGCATCAGAGAGGGGTTGTCACCGGCTGTAAGCAATCCTGCGCCATTGATTTCGAAGTTCGCCCACGAGCGGCGGCGCTGAACTATAGTAGGCGTCGACGGTTGCTACCGTTATCAAGCGTCAAGTGTTTGCCAAAAGGCAAAAATCTGGGTGGTACCGCGGAATGTTCTGAGAGCTTTCGTCCCTTTTGTGGGATGAAAGCTTTTTCATTTGCAATCTGCCTGGTTTGGTGTCTTTGTGGCAAAGTCCTGTCTATCTTTGTCTAAAATTAAACTGAGGTGAATAAAATGAAAGCTGCATTGGAAGCAATCCGGCAAAAAATTGTCGTTGAGCTGCAAGAAGCTCACGATATGCAGACGCTGGAAAACATCCGAGTTAAGTTTCTTGGAAAAAAGGGTGAGCTAACCGCCATTTTAAAACAAATGGGCAAACTCTCCGCTGAGGAACGGCCTGTCATCGGCCAGTTGGCCAATGAAATCCGGGCGTTTATGGAGGATCATATCGCCACCCGCACGGCACAGCTAAAAAATGAATTGACCCAACAAAAGCTCAAATCCGAAAAGCTCGACGTTACGCTGCCCGGTAAAAAAAATCCGCTGGGCAAAAAGCATCCGTTGAATATTGTGCTGGATGAAATTGAAGAGATCTTCCTCGGAATGGGCTTTAGTATCGCAACCGGCCCGGAAGTTGAGCTGGACTATTATAATTTTGAAGCACTGAATATGCCCAAAGACCACCCTGCCAGAGATACGCAGGACACTTTTTATGTTTCTGATAATGTGGTGCTTCGCACCCAAACTTCTCCTATGCAGGTTCGGGTAATGGAAAAGCAAAAGCCCCCGATCCGCATCATCGCGCCGGGACGGGTTTATCGCTCCGATGCGGTTGACGCGACCCACTCCCCCTTGTTCCATCAGATTGAGGGACTGGTCGTTGACAAAGGCATTACCATGGCGGATTTAAAAGGAACGCTGGAGATTTTTGTAAAGCGCTTGTACGGTGAAGATTCTGTTGTTCGGTTCCGTCCTCATCATTTCCCTTTCACCGAACCTTCTGCCGAGCTGGACTGCATGTGCTTTAACTGCCACGGTGAAGGCTGCCGCTTGTGCAAAGGAGAAGGCTGGATCGAAATTCTCGGATGCGGTATGGTACATCCAAAAGTTTTGTCCAACTGCGGCATTGATCCGGAAGTCTACAGCGGATTTGCGTTTGGCATGGGACTGGAGCGTCTGGTTATGAGGCGCTTCAATATCGACGATATGCGTTTGCTGTATGAAAACGATTTACGGTTTTTGAATCAATTCTAAGGAGGAAGAACCATGAATTTATCCATGAAATGGCTTTCTGATTTCGTAAAGCTGAAAGTAGAACCCAGGGAATTCTCCGAAAGAATGTCTTTGTCCGGTTCAAAGGTAGAAGGTTGGGAAATCGAAGGCGAAGAAATAAAGAACGTTGTTATCGGTAAAATCCTTTCGATTGATCCGCATCCCGATGCGGACAAGCTGGTCGTTTGCCAGGTAGATGTAGGAGAAGCCGAGCCTATCCAGATCGTAACCGGAGCGACCAACGTATTTCCTGGTGCTGTTGTACCGGTTGCCAAAGATAAATCCATTCTGCCCGGCGGTAAGGAAATCCGGAAAGGAAAACTGCGTGGCGTCGTATCCAACGGAATGCTTTGCTCTTTGGGCGAACTGGGATTGACTGCTCACGATTTCCCCTATGCCATTGAAGACGGTATCTTCATCATCGAAGAGGACTGCCAGGTTGGCCAGGACATCCGCTCTGCCATTGGCTTGGATGATACCTGTGTGGAATTTGAAATTACCCCCAATCGTCCCGACTGCCTTTCGGTCATGGGATTGGCGCGGGAAGTTGCGGTTACGTTCGGCAAAGAGCTGACGCTTCATAAACCGAAAGTACAGCATGAGACCGGAGATATCCACGAAATGTTGTCTGTTGATGTAAAAAATCCGCAGCTGTGCCGGCGCTATGTCGCGAAAATGGTTAAAAACATCAAAATCGAGCCTTCTCCCCGTTGGCTGCGTGAACGTCTCCGCGCCAGCGGCGTTCGCCCGATCAACAATATTGTTGATATTACCAACTATGTTATGCTGGAATACGGTCAGCCGATGCATGCGTTTGACTACAAGTATGTCAAAGGCGGAAAAATCGTCGTCCGAAACGCGCAGGAAGGCGAATCCATCATGACGCTTGATGGAATAGACCGCAAACTGTCCCCCGATATGCTGGTAATCTGCGACGAGGAAAAACCGTCCGCCGTAGCCGGCGTAATGGGTGGCGAGTACAGCGGCATCATGGACGACACCAGTACCATCGTATTTGAATCTGCCTGCTTCCTGGGATCTTCTGTCAGAACGACCGCGAGAAAACTCGGCATGCGTACGGAAAGCTCGGCCCGCTTTGAAAAAGGCTTGGACAGCGAAACCTGTATCCCCGCCGTTATGCGCGCTTGCGAACTGGTGGAAATGCTGGGTGCCGGAGAAGTTGTCGGCGGAATGATCGACGTGGACAATGCTGGTTATCAGCCGACAGAAATCCTTTTGAATCCGCAGTGGATCAACGAATTTATCGGTATTGATGTGAGCCGGGACGAGATGGTTTCTATCTTGGAACAGCTGGGCTGCCATATGGAAGGCGACACGATTACCGTTCCCTCTTTCCGTCAGGACCTGGAACACAAGGCGGATATTGCAGAGGAAATTGCCCGGTTCCACGGTTATGATAAAATTCCTTCTACCGCTATCAGAGGAACGGCACAAGGCGCTTTGACTGAATACCAGAAGTTTGAACGTACCGTTACCAACACCCTTTTGGCACAAGGATGCTATGAAATTTCCACCTATTCTTTCATCAGCCCGAAATATTACGATAAGATTTGCCTGCCGTCTGACAGTCCCCTTCGTAATTCGGTGGTTATTCTGAATCCGCTTGGAGAAGATACCAGCGTTATGCGGACGATTGTGGTACCGTCTATGATGGAGACGCTGTCTAGAAACTATAACAACCGCAATGCTTCTGCCAGCTTGTTTGAATTGGCCAATGAATACATTCCGGTAGAAGGACAGGAACTTCCGGATGAGAACCCCATCATCACCATTGGTCAATACGGTGAAGCGCATGACTTCTTCACCCTCAAAGGAACCATCGAAAATCTGCTTTCTGTACTGGGCATCACCGATATCTCCGTTCAGGCTGACAGCAGTATCCCCTACTATCATCCCGGACGCTGCGCAAGAATCTTTACCGGTGAAACCGAATTGGGAACGCTCGGCGAAATTCATCCGCAAGTGGCTGAAAATTACGGCATAGATACGCGGGTGTATGTAGCACGGCTCGACTGCAGCGCACTGTTCGCCTCTGAGCACAGCGAAAAAGAATACCATCCGCTGCCTAAATTCCCTGCTACTACGCGGGATTTGGCTTTGCTGTGTGACGATGAACTGCCGGTACAGTCCATCGAAAAAGCCATTCGTTCCGGCGCAGGAAAAATTCTGGAGCAGGTGGAGCTGTTCGATATCTACAAAGGCAAACAAATTCCAGAAGGAAAAAAGAGTGTTGCCTATAATATTACCATGCGTTCTCCTGACCGGACGCTTACGGACGAAGATGTAGGGAAAGCCATGAATAAAATTCTGAAAAATTTGTCGGATTTAAATGTTTCCATCCGCGGTTAATCGGAATTTGACCATCTTCACAAATATAGAATAAAATGTTTGCCGATTCTCTCTCTTGCTATTTTATTCTATTTGGTGTATGCTAAGGACATAGCTTACAAAAATTAGAAATATGAAAGAATGGAGGGTGTTTTATGCATGAGCCTACCATTTCCTTCTCGATTCACGAAGATAAAGAGCAGGAGATGAAAGAAATCTTGACGGAAGTGTATGATGCACTCCGCCAAAAAGGATATAACCCGATCAATCAGATTGTGGGATATATTTTGTCGGAAGATCCGACATACATTACGACCCACAACAATGCACGCAGTCTCATCCGCCGCATTGACCGCGATGAACTGCTTCAGATTCTGGTAAAATCCTATTTAAATGATTAAAAAAGAGCCGCTGAATATAAATTTCGGCGGCTCTTTTTTCATAAAAATCTCGTATTTCCCTATTTTTAAATTGCTGTTTACTTGTCATAAAATTTGTGATATACTTTTATTAGAATTCTATATCTGTGATATGGGGCTTTTCGCTCCATTTCTTGTTATAAGGAGGTTTTGACCTGTGAGCGATAAAAAAGAAAAATATTTGATGTATAAAGGAAAACCGCTGGTTCGTTCCGGCAACACTTTGTATTATGGAGATATGAGTGATCCTTATGTTATTCTAATGCAAATTTCATCGACGCACCCGGGATATGACATGGATATGGCCGAAAAAATTTCCATTCAGCTGTTGGCCACCGATACGAACCTGCGTCCCAAAGAACGAATCGTCCGTAAAAGCGAAAAAGTGGGGCTATACAACGCGCTGGATATTGGCAGTATCTGGCTGGAGAGAGCACTTTCCGGCACGATGTAAGAACAAAAAGCCGCATGAAAGAAAACAGAGAAGCATCCGCACGATTATCATCGAGCGGATGCTTCTTTTTCATCATATGCAGTTTTGGAAATTAGACAAATTCATAAACATAAAAAGCAGCAGATACCCGACATTCGGAATATCTGCTGTTTTTATCTGCTATTTCTTTTTCTGATACGCTTCTTTTGCCGTTTGAAGGATATTTTCCGCACTGAGTCCGTAAATTTCCAGCATTTTTTCAGCAGGGCCGGAACTGCCGAACTCGTCCTTTACACCGATGCGTACAACCGGAACCGGACACTCTTCGCAAACAGCGGCGCAGACCGCTTCGCCCAATCCGCCAATAATGCTGTGTTCCTCAGCTGTAATGATCAGCCCTGTTTCTTTAGCAGCCTGAAGAACCAGCTCCCGATCCAAAGGTTTAATTGTGTGAATATTCAATACCCGGGCGGAAATTCCCTGGGCTTCCAATTCTTTGGCAGCCGCCAATGCTTTGGCAACCATCAGACCAGTTGCAATAATCGTCAAATCGGTTCCATCGCGCAGCAGAACACCTTTTCCAATTTCAAAATGGTAATTCTGAGGGTCGTTCACATCTTCAACTGCCAACCGTCCCAATCGCATATAAACCGGGCCTTTGTACGCAGCAGCCGCTTTGACCGCCTCACGGGTTTCCAAATCATCCGCCGGGCTGATAACGACCATTCCCGGAATCGTCCGCATCAATCCGATATCCTCGCAGCACTGGTGCGTCGCTCCGTCCTCCCCTACCGAAATGCCTGCGTGGGTTGCGCAGATTTTAACATTCAAGTGAGGATATCCCACGGAATTGCGAATCTGCTCAAAAGCGCGTCCCGCCGCAAACATTGCGAAAGAAGACGCAAACGGAATTTTCCCCGCAGCCGCAAGACCGGCGGCGATTCCAATCATATTTCCTTCTGCGATCCCACAGTCGAAAAAACGTTCCGGTGCTTTTTTCTGGAATAATTCTGTTTTCGTGGATTTGGAAAGGTCCGCATCTAAAACGACAACATCTTTGTTTTCATCTGCCAAAAGAGCTAAGGCTTCTCCGTAGCTTTCCCGGGTGGCTTTTTTATTGGCCATTTGGAACATCCTTTCTTTCCCCAAAATTTTCAAAAATCTTTTTGGCGCTATTCAAGACCAGCAAGAACCTTTTCAATATCTGCTACCGCTGTTTTATACTGATCGTCATTCGGAGCGGCTCCATGCCATGCTACATTATCTGACATAAAGGAAACATCTTTTCCTTTAATTGTTTTGGCAACGATCACCGTAGGCATGCCTTTGGTCTGTTTCGCTTCGTTAAAAGCGGCAGACAAGGCGTCAAAATCATGCCCGTCGATTTCAATCGTATGGAATCCAAACGCGGCAAACTTTTCCGCAATGGGATACGGGGAACAAATTTCGCCAACCCGTCCGTCTATTTGCAGTCCATTGTTATCCACGACCAGACAAAGATTATCCAATTTGCGGTGCCCCGCAAACATAGCAGCCTCCCAAATCTGGCCTTCCTGAATTTCACCGTCGCCGCAAACCGCGTAAACACGATAATCCTTTTTTTCCAACTTTGCAGCCAGAGCCATTCCGCAGGCCGCAGAAAATCCCTGCCCCAACGAACCGGTGGACATATCCACACCGGGAATATGTTTCATATCCGGATGTCCCTGCAGCATTGCGCCGGGGTGACGAAACGTCTTCAGCTCATCCCAAGAGAAGAAACCTTTCAGCGCCAATGCGGCATACAGTGCCGGGCAGGTATGTCCCTTGGAAAGCACAAAACGATCCCGGTCCGGCCATTGAGGATTTTGGGGGTCTACCCGCAATTCTTCGAAATACAAATAGGTCAAAATATCCGCTACCGACAGCGATCCGCCCGGATGGCCCGATTTGCCGGAATAAACCGCTTCCAACGCGCCCAAACGCACCTTACAGGCAGTTTTTTGCAGCTGATATTTTAAAGACGCTTCCATGATAAATGCCTCCTCCAAATTATAAACGTTCAATATATTCGATCAAGTCCGCAACCGCACCCTGTGCGCAGGGACCAACTACCATATCACACATATCGATGATTTCTTTCGCACCATCACCTACCGCTACTGAAGTGCCCGCAGCTTTCAGCATATCAATATCGTTATAGAAGTCTCCAATCGCATACGTATTTTGGATATCCACTCCCATCACGCGGGCGAGTTTTCGAAGCCCCTCACCTTTATCGACGCCTTTGGCCATCATTTCACAAAACACAGCGCTGGAATTGATGTAATAAGTTCCCTCCAACGGATGCTGATCCAACCACCGATGAAGCTCGTCCATTTTTTCAGGCGCTCTTACAAACAAAATTTTAAACCAATCCTGGCCAATTTCATCTATATGATATACCTGCCGGCTGCGCAGATAATCTTTTTGCGCCTCCATGCTCTCCGGTGAGGAAATCGCCCGGAAATCATCCTCCATCGATACCGCAACAGCCATATCGGGAAAAACCTTACACGCTTCTTTAATATAGGCGTTTGCCGTGCGGGGGACAAAAGTTCGTTCCATTATCGTTTGGGTCGTACAATCATAAAGGTAGGCGCCATTATTTTGAGCAGATGGAACATTAATCCCAAGAGTGCGGTATAAATCCTCACAATGATAATGGGAGCGCCCGGTGGCAAATGTAAATTTGCCGCCTTTTTGTTGAAATCTGTGGATTGCCTCCAAATTCCGCTTCGGGATTTCCCCTTCGTGGGGAAGCAAGGTGTCGTCAATATCTGTTACAATCAAGTAACGGGACAGGGATTTCTCCAAAGCCGTTCCTCCTAGAAAAATCTATTTTTGCGGTAAACCCGCCAAAAAACGAAGAAAATAGTCCGGCAGTTCGCTGTCAAACTCCAGATATGCGGATGTTTCCGGATGGACAAAGCCAATTTTTTTTGCATGCAGGCATTGGCCTTGCAGCGATTCAATGACTTTTTTAGGACCATACACCGGATCCCCAGCCAAAGGATGTCCAATATACGCCATGTGAACACGTATCTGATGGGTACGTCCGGTTTCCAACCGGCATCGAATGTGGGAAAAATCCCGGTATTCCTCGATTACCTCATAGTACGTCACTGCTCTTTTGGAATGCTCTGTTGTAACAGCCATTTTTTTGCGATCATTTTTGCTGCGGCCAATGGGGGCATCTATCGTACCTTCCGCCTGTTTCAAATGGCCGTAAACGACCGCCTCGTATTCCCTTGTAAAACTGTGCTCCTGAATTTGCGCTGCCAAGCATTGATGCGCGTAGTCGTTTTTGGCAACCATCAAAAGGCCGCTGGTATCTTTATCGATTCGATGGACAATCCCAGGCCGAATCACACCATTGATTCCGGAAAGTCGCCCTTGGCAATGATACAATAGGCCATTGACCAATGTTCCGGTGTAATTTCCCGGAGCCGGATGTACTACCATCCCCTTCGGCTTGTTTACAACTAAAAGAGAAGAGTCCTCATATACAATGTTTAATGGAATGTTTTCGGGTTTTGCCGTATCGTCTTCCGGTTGGGACAGGTGAAGGAAAACAGAATCTCCGGATTTCACCTTTGTATTTTTTGTAACCGGCTGATTGTTGAGAAGGACATCGCCTTTTTCAATACATTTTTGCAAGAAAGAGCGAGTATGATCCGGCATCTCTATCTGCAAAAAACGATCGATTCGAAAGCTATCCTGTTCCGGAGAAACAGAAAAATACAATTCTTCTCCTGTACTCATTCGCCTTCCCCTTCCGAAGGCTCTGCTTTGGACTTTTCCTGCTTTCTCTCACTCCACAGCACATACACCGCAATCACGCAGATTCCCACAACGACGCAGCAATCCGCAAAATTAAATACAGGATAATGAATCCAGCAAACGTCCAAATAATCTACTACAAAACCACGGAAAATCCGATCCAGGAGATTGCCGATTCCACCGGCGATAACCAACCCTACCATCCAAGGCAAAAATCGACCAGGAAATTTTTTCAAGATCAATAAAATGAAAAGTCCTGCCAAAACGACAGAGGTAACCAGGATCAATAGAAATTGTTTACCCTGGAGGATTCCGCCGGCAGCGCCAAAGTTCTCCACATAAGTCAAATGAAACTTCCCGTTAATCAGAGGTATCGTCCCAATCGGCTGCAAATAAAGAACGGCCCAATATTTAAAAAGCTGGTCCAACCCGATCAATATGGCAATCATAGCAAGGATTCCAATAATCAAGTCCTTTTCCCCCAATAACAGAAAAATAAAACGCCCTATAGGTTGTAAAGGCTATGACCAATACACAATTTTCTTCGGTAAACCTATCATATACGGCTATCTGCAAAAATTTTAGAGGTCATTTTCAACCTGTATAAGGCGCAATTTTTAAAGAAGAAATATCAAAACAAGATAATTCTCTATTGTTTTTTCGACACAAAAAGAGGGAAAGCCGTTTTTTTGGTTGTAATTTCATTTTGCCTTCCCCCATTTCATCATTGATCCATTTTTGCAGGTTAACGATCCCTTTTTAAATCGTATCCCGCACCAAATTTCAATGGACCGAAACGGGATTCACGCTCTTCCGCTATCGACTCTTCGGCAGCTGCTGCCTCCTCCGGTTTGGAAGCGGTCTCCTCCGATACAGCAGGTGTTTCTTCTGCCGATGCAGTCGATACAGCTTCCTGTTCCACAGGCATTTCTTCTTTCTGAACCGAGGAAGCCGGGCTTTCTGCTTTCGTATTTTCCGGCAAAGAACTAATCAGCTCCAAATGATTTTTATACAAGGCGAGCAGCTGATTTTTAAACGTTGCTACTTCTTTTTGCAAACGAGAAAGGTTCATTTTTTCACGTTCTGCTCGCATCTGAATACTATCAATCACCTTGGCAGACTGTGCATTCGCATCGGCGATAATACCATCTGCCTGCTGCTGCGCATCTTTCACGATCGAAGAACCCAATTTTCGCGCGTCAAGAATGGCGGCACGCATACTGTCCTCATCCGCACGGTATTCTTCTATTTTTTCCGCCAGCACTTCTAATTTTCGCTCCATCTGAATTTTTTCATTCTGGAGTTTATCGACGGCTGCCGAAACTTCTTGAAGATAATCGTCCACTTCATCGGTCCGATATCCGAAAGCGGATTTCTCAAATTTTTTCTCTAATATCTCCTGCGCGTTCAGCATATTCCCCACTCCTTACTGATAATGTCCCGCCGCAATACGCAGCCGACCTTTTTTGGTAATGCCATCAAAAGAATAAATTACATATTTTCCATATCCACGGATGGATAAATGACGCTTTTCTTCCACCATACCAGCTAAATCGGTTCGAATTTGCCCATCAACTTTGACCCATTCCTGCCGGATCAGTTCCTGGGCTTTCTCTCTGGAAAGGCGGGTCAAAAAAGAAACGACCGCATCCAAACGCTGGCTGTGAACCGTTCCGGATAAAGGTGTGATAACGGGGCGAACCAATTCCAGGTTTTTTGCGCCTTCTTCGAAGTGGACGCCCACCTGTCCAACTTTTTTTATTTCGCTCAGAATGGGCGAAACTGCTTGGTTTAAAACGAAAAACACCGCAATTCCATTTCCCACCAGGATATCCCCTATCATTTCCCGGGAAATGCGCAGACTCATCAAAGAGCCCAAAAAATCTCTGTGAGAAAGCTTGTCCTGTTCGCGAAAGCGAGCGGTGATCGGTACGACCGGAAACAAGGATGACGATGATTCTTCCCAATCAATATAGTCCGGAAAAAATCCTGCCACTTTACGCTCCGCTTCTGGAAACCCGCCAAAAAGCCGCCAGGAAGAAAACTTTTCTGAAAGAGCGGTTGTTTTTAAAATTTCCTGCTGACGGATGTCCAGGAAACCGATGAACTTCATTTGATTTTTCAAACGGGCTGCGTTAATCGCATCCCGAAAGCGGGAATACAGGATTTTTTCCTCCCCCGCTAACTGCGATAAAAGTATCATTTAAAAAAATACACCACTGTTTTCCAGTTCGTCCAACAAATCGCCCATGATATCTACATTGTAAGGCGTAATAATATAAGTGCTGTTTGCAACTCGCTGAATCTGTCCGTTATTCGCATAAGCAACGCCGCTGAGAAAGTCAATCAAACGGCGGGAAATATCTTTACTGGTCTGCTCCAGATTTAAAACAACCGTACGCTTTGCGTTCAAATGATCGGCAATGGAACGTGCGTCGTCAAATCTTTCCGGTTTTACCAGCACTACCGCCAACTGGGTCGTCGCATGGATATTTACAACTTTATTTCTTCTGGAACTCTGTTCCGGCACCGCTGTACTATCGCTGGAAGAGCCTTCGCGAGAAAGGAACTCTTCTTCCTCCTCATATTCGTCTTCCTCCGGATAATCAAACAGTCTTCTGATACTATCCATTAAACTCATGTTGGTTCCTCCCGTTTATTTTCGTTTTCCAAATAAGGCTGTGCCAAGACGAATGATATTGGCCCCGCATGTAATTGCGGTCTCAAAGTCTCCCGACATCCCCATTGATAAAAACTGCACATTACTATTATCCAATTTTTTAGCTTGCATGTCAAGAAACATGTATCGCATCTTGGAAAAATAATAGATATTTTCTTCTTCCCTTTTGCCGGCCGGAGGAATTGCCATCAGCCCCGACAAACGCAAGTGAGGAGAGGCGGTTACAGCGTTCACCAATTCCGGCAGATTTTCCGGCAAAACACCTGATTTTCCCGGTTCCGCCCCAATATTTACCTCCAGAAGAACATCCATTTTTTGCCGATGGCCCTACAGCGCTTCTCAATTTCTTCCGCTAGGGACAAGCGGTCAACGGATTCTATCATGTCTACTTTATCGACAATGTATTTTACCTTATTGGTCTGCAATCCGCCAATAAAATGAACAGAACATTCTTTTGGGGGATAAAGCGGGTATTTTTCCAAAAATTCCTGCACCCTATTTTCCCCCAAAAGGGTCAGGCCGCACGCAATTGCCTGGTTGACACGCTGCGCCGGGACTGTTTTTGTCACGGCCATAATGGAAATATCGCTTTCCTTCCGACCGCTTTTTTGTGCTGCCAGCGCAACGCGCTGCCGAATATCCCGGATGTTCTCTGCCAAATCAGCATCAGGAATTAACTGATTTTCCCTCATATAGCTCGGTTCCTTCCGTTACGATATCATCATAAAGCTGGACTAAATCGCTGTTATTGCGATCAATTTTACTGATGAAAAAGCCTACATCATCATAAACGATGTCCACTTTTTTAAATTCCAAAACCTGATTTGCCACGACATAAACTCCTTGCAGTCCGTCCTGGAACCGCAGCGCCTTATAGGGAATTTTAAGGCCTTTATAGGTCCCCAGCTCTATCTGGACCGAAGAATTTCGCAAACGGGAAATTTCCTGAGACATGTAGTCACAGGAAAAAATAACGGCGATTTTTTCAGAACTGTCATCCTGTATCATCTGCGTAACGGTTCCGGGAGTCGCGTCAAAAGAAGAAGATCCGAAATAAAGCGAAGCCGTCGTACCAATCGAGAATTTTTTCGCGTCCTCTGCGCTGACCAGAGCAGCATAATACCAGTTGTAACCCAGAATCACTTTGCCGGAATAGGAGCGGTTTTGCTCATATTGGATTTCTGCCATTTCTTCCAGCTGCGACACTGTTGCATCCAACAATAAATCTGTCGTGACCATTTCACAAGCGGTATCACAGTAACTGCTGAAATAGCCATAAGCTGGAGAGAAAAGCTGGTTCACCTGCGTTGACAACTGATTTTGCAGAGTGGCTTTTTCATTTTCCAGTTGGCTGATTTTATCAGAAAAATCACTCACATTACGAATGGCAATGGCTTTTTTGTTCAAAGCATCCTGTAAATCGTTACAGACCTGCTGCGCATTTTGTAAATGACCGGAACCGTTAATCGAAATCAAATTGCCGATTTGCTCTTCTATCTCCTCAGATATGGCAGATACATTCGCCACGCCGGAAGTACTTTTTTGAATTTTACTGAGCCTTTCAATTTCCTCATCGATCTCTTCTATCCGGTGTTTATTCTGAACACTTTGCCAACTGCTGTGCACTTCCGCGACCGGTGTACCGGTGATCACACGAACACCATCATCGTAAAAATAGCTGACGATGCCGGACGAAACCCCTTCTACCGGCACTTCATCACGGATGGCGATTCCCTTAGCGTATACGGTCTCTTCTATTGTATATTGCTGTACAGACTCTGTTTTGATTGGGGAGTACAGATAGCGAAAAACCTGGTACCCTACATATACCACTAAAAAAAGCGATAAGATGACAGCCAAAATCTTTCCGCTTATATTATTCATATCTTTTTATTGGTCCCCTTCCTCGTCTCGATCGGAAGCGTCTAATATACTAATGCTCTTAGCCGGGATGATGGTGGAAATCGCATGTTTATAAACCAGATTCTGCTTTCCGTCGGAATCCAGGATGACAACATAGGAATCAAAGCCTTTCACCGTTCCCTTAAACTGAAACCCGTTGGTCAGAAAAATCGTCACGGCAATTTTCTCTCTTCTCGCCTGGTTCAGAAAAACATCCTGAAGATTCATACTTTTATTCATGTCTCTCGGTCCTTTCAAATTCTAAAAATCAGATAAAATAAATGGAACCAGAAAATCAAGCAGAAACACCAAGCTGATTTTCCGCCAGTGCAAGCGCTTGTTTTACAAGACTATTATAGTCTTCATAATCATCAATGTAAAGCCAATTCACTCTTTCATCCCGCCGGAACCAGGTCAGTTGCCGTTTGGCATACCGCCTTGATTCCTGCTGGACGCGAGCCACCGACTCTTCCAGCGCGCTTTTTCCCTGTAAATAGCCGAAAAATTCTTTATACCCGATCGCCTGTGCCGCTGTCTGGGAATATCCCATCCGGATCAGCTCTTTGATTTCTTCCAATAAACCGTTCTCCATCATCTTTTCTACCCGACGGTCAATTCTTTGGTAAAGCAAGTCTCTGTTCCGGTAATTCAGACCGATTATGCAGCACCGGTAAGGAGATTCTTTTTGCCGGGACGCTTTTTGGTGTTCGGACATCGGGATGCCTGTAAGACGGTATGCTTCGATTCCGCGGATAATCCGCCCGAGATTGTTGGGGTGAAGCTTTTGCGCCAGCTGAGGATCAAACGTATTCAGCAAATCCAACAGATATTGATTCCCCTTTTCTGCCGCCGTTTGTTCCAGTTCCTGCCGCAGCGCCGGATCGCTTTTGGTATCGAAAAAAGTAATATTGTCCAGCAGGGAGCTCACATACAACCCTGTGCCTCCGGCTACAACCGGCAGCTTTTTCCTGGCATGGATCTCTAAAATCGCCTTTTGTGCCAATTCCACATATTCTGCCACGCTGAAATTCTGATCGGGATTTAAAAATTGAAGAAGATGGTGCGGAATTCCGGCCATCTCTTCTTCAGTAGGAACAGCTGTTCCCACCGACATATAACGGTAAATTTGTTTGGAGTCCGCCGAGACAATTTCCCCGTTTAAAAGGCGGGCCAATTCCACAGCCAAGGCGCTTTTTCCAGAGGCAGTAGGGCCTACCACTGCCACCACCGGAATCAGCGGTGCCGGTTCCGACATATTAAATCCTCCCAAATTGTTTTTCGATTTCTTTTTTCGTGAGAAATACTGCTACAGGACGACCGTGAGGACAATGAAACACCGTTCCATCCTCTTGCATCAGCCTCAGAATTTCTTTCAGCTCTTCCGGCGTACTGCGATCTCCTCCTTTCACCGCTGCGCGGCAGGAGATATTGTGATACAACCAGTCTAGATGTTCCGGTGAAACATCCTGCTTGCCCTGCGACAAATAGCCGCAAATTTCTGAGACAGTCTGCTCGATATGGGCACTTTCCAGCCACATAGGCGCACTTCTTACCAAAATGGACCCGCCTCCAAAATCCTCCGCCTCAAACCCACATTCCCACAGGATATTCAGGTGTTCCAGAGCGGCGGAATATTCTTCTTTGGAAAGAAGTACAGATACCGGAGAAAGCAAATTCTGCATAAACTGCTCCGGTTTTCCCTGCTTTAGCCGGTTATATAAAATGCGCTCATGGGCTGCATGCTTGTCTACCAGAACCAAACGGTTTTCGCCCTCAAAAAGGATATAGGTGTGAAAAATCTCGCCTATGTAACGCAGATTTTCATAAGGTTCGGCGACGGAATCAATCGTCTGCTGCTCCAAAGATCCCGCTTCTTCCTTTTCCTCCGGTACCGAGTTGGACACAGACTTTTGGGGAGAAACTGCCGGCATCTCATCCAAAGACGTATTCTCTTTTGAGAGGCGCTGCGGCAGCAAATCGTCTTCTACCTCTACGTCCAGTAAACGGCCTTTCGTCCAATGATTCGGTGAATAAACCTTTCCTTTTTCCTGCGCTGGGTTTCCATTTTCAGAATGGCTCGGTGATACATCAAAGGAAATCCATTTTGAGGAACCGTCTTCCAGGGCACTCAAAAGAAAAGAGGAATCCTTTTTCTCCGGCTTTTGAGCACCGGCTGCCTTGAAAGAGGAAGATTCCCCCGCCTTTTTTCCTATGGACTCTGCCGTTTTTTCGCCAAATATTCTTTGAAATTCTTGTGCGCTCATCCGTTCTTTGACGCTGTCTTTTTTACGGACAGGTGCCACGGATTTTTCGATTTTTCCCTCTACCGTGACATCCCCGGTGCGCAGTGCGTTTTTGACTGCAAAATACACCAAATCAAAAATCGGCTTTTCATTTTCAAAGCGTACTTCAATTTTCGCAGGATGGACATTGACATCCACCGACTGCGCAGGAATGCACACGTCCAGTACGCAGGCAGGAAAACGTCCAACCATCACAGCGTGTTTAAATCCTTCCTCCAATGCAACTGCACAGGTCCTAGACTTTACATACCGATGATTGACATAAAAATTCTGCATAGACCTGTTTGCCCTGGCTTTATGCGGCTTAGAAACAAATCCTTTGACCGATATACCGTTCATGGTATAATCCACCGGTAACAATCCCGCTGCAAAGTCGCGCCCAAACACCGCATAAATAGCCGAAAGCTGCTGACCATCCCCCGGTGTATGCAGCTTTTCCTCTCCATCCCGGATCAGGCGAAAAGAAATATGAGGATAAACCAGCGCGATCTTTTCCACGATTCCTGTTACGGCGTTTGCTTCTGAACTATCTTTTTTCAAAAATTTCAGACGGGCGGGTGTATTATAGAACAAATCCCGAATAACAAGGGTCGTACCGACCGGACATCCGGCAGGCTCACACGAAACCTCTTCAGAGGCGTCAATTACATAGCGAACCCCTTCCACTGCGTCTTCCCGGCGGGAAAGCAATTCCACGCGTGATACTGCCGCAATAGACGCCAGCGCTTCTCCCCGGAAACCCATGGTAGAGATGGCATCCAAGTCTTCTGCTTTCTGCACCTTGCTGGTCGCATGGCGCAAAAAAGCGTTTTTCACATCTTCCGGATAAAAACCGCAGCCGTTATCAGTTACCCGCATAAAGGACATGCCGCCCTTTTGGATTTCAATCGTAATGGCAGTTGCGCCAGCGTCGATGGCGTTTTCCACCAATTCTTTGATGGCGGATGACGGACGTTCCACTACCTCGCCAGCGGCAATCAGCTCAGCAATACTTTTATCCAGCACATGGATGATTCCCAAGTTACGGCCCTCCTTTTTGCTATTTCATCATTCCTTTTAACTCAAATAGGATATTCAGCGCTTCAATCGGCGTCAGCGCATTCAAATCCACTCTTGACAGGCGTTCCCTCAGCGCATCGTCTTTTGGCGAACCAAAAGTCAACTGCGCGGTTTCCTCTGCCGAAGCCTTTTTTCGTTTCTCACTTTTTGGCAAGGAAATCAACTCACCGCTTTCCAGTTGAGAAAGAATCTCATGCGCCCGTTCAATCACCGACTCGGGAATCCCCGCCAATTTGGAAACCTCAATGCCGTAGCTATCGTCTGCACCGCCCGGCACAATCCGCCTTAAAAAGGTGATCTCATCGCCGTGTTTTTTTACCGCGACATTATAGTTTTTTACCGAACTCAGAACCGATTCCAAATCGGTCAATTCATGATAGTGGGTAGCAAATAACGTTTTTGCTCCCAGGCGGCGTTTATCGGCAATGTATTCAAGCACCGAGCGGGCAATGCTCATCCCGTCAAAAGTCGAGGTTCCCCGCCCAATCTCATCCAAGATCAGCAGGCTTTTGCTGGTGGCGTTTTTCAGAATGTGCGCCACCTCATTCATCTCCACCATAAAAGTGGACTGGCCGGATGTCAGATCATCCGATGCGCCGACCCGTGTGAAAATACCGTCCACCACGCCGATAGACGCCGAAGACGCCGGCACAAAAGACCCCAGCTGGGCCATCAGCACAATCAGCGCGGTCTGTCGCATATAGGTGGATTTTCCTGCCATGTTCGGGCCTGTAATAATCGCGATCTGCCGGTCGCTGCGGTTTAGGTATGTATCATTGGCCACAAACGGCACGTCGCTTAAAATCTCCTCCACCACAGGATGCCGTCCATCTTGGATTTTAATCTCATCCGAAAGATCGACCACCGGTCTGACATAGCGGTTGCTTACCGCCACCGCCGCCAGAGAACAAAATACATCCAGCCGGGCAATCGCATTGGAAGTCTGCTGGGTCCGCACCAGCTGGTCGGCAACATAACGACGCGTTTCTTCGAACAAAGCCGCTTCCAGACGGAGGATTTTATCCCCCGCTGTCATAATTTTATCTTCCAGTTCTTTTAACTCCTGGGTGATATAACGCTCACAGTTAGCCAGCGTTTGTTTGCGGATATAAGTATCCGGTACTTCGTTGATAAAGGATTTCGACACTTCCAGATAATAACCGAACACGCGGTTATACCCGATTTTCAAGGTTCGAATCCCGGTTTTTTCTTTCTCCCTGGCCTCAATTTGGGTGATATACTCTTTCGTGTGGCCGACCAGGTTTCGCAGTTCATCCAATTCGGCATGGTACCCTTCTTTGATCACACCGCCGTCTTTTACCGCAACCGGAGGATCATCGCAAATCGCTTTTTGCAAACGCTGCGCCACATCTTCAAGCGGGTCGAGGTTTTCGTAAATTTCCCGCAGATACTGGCTCTTTACCGGTTCCATCAGACTGCGAAGGGCGGGAATCTTCTCCGCTGTGCTTTGCAGCGCTTTCAAATCCCTGGGGGTAGCATTTCCGTAAACAACTTTGGTCATCAGCCGGTCCAAATCAAAAATGCCGCCCAACGAGTAAATAATCTCCTGACGGAGAATTCCCTCCCGATACAATTCTTCCACCGCGTTGAGCCTTTTATTGATAATGGTCGGATTGTTCAGCGGCTGCTCAATAAAGCTTTTGATCATCCTCTTTCCCATTGCAGTGCGTGTCCGATCTAGCACCCACAGGAGCGAACCACGTTTTTCTCCTGTTCGCATGGTTTGGGTCAGCTCCAGGTTCCGCCGGGCAATCAAGTCCAGATTCATATACTGGTTTTCATGATAGAACTGAATGGATAACAGTCGTTCCAGGCCGGTTTTTTGCGTTTGCGACAAATAATAAAGCATAGCGGAAACTGCCATTTGGCAGTACGGTTTATCATCAAGGGAGATCTTTGCAAGGTCCGATACGCCGAAATGCCGCAGGATCACGTTTTCACTGTCCTGATATCCCAAATCCTTGTCATCAAGCAGATTCACTGAGCAGTTCAGCTTGTCCTTTACAAAACTGCATGCGCTCTTCTGATTCAGAAAATCTCCATTGAAAATCAGTTCCGATGGGGAAAATCGAGCCAAATCGTTGATCAGTTTTTCCCCATAGTTCTTTTCGTTTAATTGGGTCGCATGGATTTCTCCGGTTGAAATATCGGAAAAGCACAGGCCATATCCATCCTGGCGGCAAAATACACTGCCGATATAGTTGTTGGAGCCTTCGTCCAGCATGCTGGTTTCAATAATGGTACCTGGGGTGATAACGCGGATGACCTCGCGCTTTACCAATCCTTTGGCCAATGCCGGATCTTCCATCTGCTCGCAGATTGCAACCTTATATCCTTTTTTGATCAACCGCTGGATATACGCTTCGCAGCTGTGATACGGTATTCCGCACATAGGTGCCCGTTCTTCCTGGCCGCAATCCCGTCCGGTCAAGGTCAATTCCAGTTCTTTGGATGCCAGCTTTGCATCTTCAAAAAACATTTCGTAAAAGTCTCCCAGACGGAAAAAGAGAATTTGATCCTGATGCTTTTTTTTGATTGCGAAATACTGCTCCATCATCGGAGATAGCTTTGCCATCCATGTACCCCCATCTTTTATGTGAGAAGCCGCACCGGGAAACCGGCGCGGCTTAAAGCACGATTTTAATTGCAGCCGCCGCAGGTTGAGCAGCTTCCGGTACAGGAAACATCGGACATTTCAACAGAATCCGGGTCCTCTCCGTTCACGCTCATTACCAGAATGCGGTTAATATAATTCATCATCGCGTCCACTTCTTTTTTCGCCCCATTGTAGACGATCATTTTGGGATAGGACATGATTTTTTGATACAACTCTTTGATCTCACGATCCAGTTGATTCATTTTCTCCTGGTCTTTCTCCGCTTTCTGCACTTCCTGATTCAGCGCAACGCGCTTTAAATTAAATTCTCCGATCATATCCTGCAAAGCCTGGTCCTCATCGTTGGACTGCGTTGCCAAGCGAAGCGCCAGATAACGATCATCTTCCTGAATTGCTTTTCCCAATTCTCTTGCCATTTTAATAATATCCATTTGCTTTTCCTCCTAAACTATTCCGTCCTTTTACGGCATTTGCCGTTTTTATCTGATAGGGTTTAACATTCTCACAAAGCCTAATCCTTTGCAAAAATTGATTTCCCTACTCCTGTCTTTCTCCAATCACGCCCCAGTTATGCGCTTCGGTAATCCGAACATGGACCATCTGCCCAGTGAGAGAAGCATCGCCAGGGAATTCCACAGTAATGTTACCGCCGCTTTTGCCCCCTACGCGCCCGGTTCCCTCTCTCGCAGGGCCGTCTACCAGCACTTGCTGCACAGAGCCAATCAGCTTTTCGCAACGCTTCTGGCTGATCTCACTTTGCACGGACAAAAGTTCGCGAAACCACTTGGACTTTTCGCTTGCCGGAACCGGATCGTCCATCTGCGCCGCTTTTGTGCCGACCCGTTTGGAATAAATAAAGGTAAATAAAAAGTCGTACTCTACCTTTCGAACCAGGTCTAAAGTGGCACAAAAATCTTCATAGGTTTCTCCCGGAAATCCAACGATGATATCGCTGGATAAGGTCAGGTCCGGTATTTTTTCCTTCGCGTATTCGATTAAGCCCAAATATTTTTCCGTATCATAGTGACGATTCATCAATCGCAAAATCCGATCAGAACCACTTTGCACTGGCAGATGGATATGGTGGCACAATTTTTTGCTCTGCGCGATCGTATCAATCATTTCCCGGGTACAATCCTTGGGGTGAGAGGTCATAAATCGAACGCGGAAATCGCCTTCTACCTCATCTATCTGCCGCAGAAGCTGGGTGAAATCGACCGGTTCTTCCAACCCTTTTCCGTAAGAATTAACATTTTGCCCCAGCAGCATAATCTCTTTATACCCCTGTGATGCCAGCTGCCGGACTTCATCTAAAATCCGTTCCGGACGGCGGCTTCTCTCCCTGCCCCGGACATATGGGACAACACAGTAGGTACAGAAATTGTCACAGCCATACATAATCGGCAGCCAGGCTTTTACCGTTCCATCCCGGCGAATCGGCATATCCTCCACAATTACCCCATCCTGCGGCGTGATTTCTTCCACATGCTTTTGACCTTCCAGCCGCTTTTTCATCATGGACGGAAGAAGATGGGCAGCGTGGGTACCGAAAATCAAATCAACGTATGGGTAACTTTCCCGTATTTTCTTTGCCACATGTTCCTGCTGCATCATACAACCGCACAACCCGATGATCAGACTGGGATTTTGTTTTTTATAACGTTTTAGGTTTCCCACATTGCCGTAAATGCGAAATTCTGCGTTTTCCCGAACCGCGCAGGTATTAAAAATAATGCAGTCTGCTTCCGATTCCTGATTGGTAAAACCATACCCCATTTCCGCCAGCATTCCCCGGATTTTTTCGCCGTCAGAAACGTTTTGCTGGCAGCCATAGCTGTGGGTAAAGGCAAGCGGCTGTCTGTTGGGATATCGCTCCAACAGCATTCTGCGCACGTCTTCCATGCACTTTTCCTGCTGCGCCAAATCCGATTTTGTCAATTCTATTCTTTCACTCATGACTTCCTCCGAGGAGAGATCGTACCGTGATTCCCGCACGATCCGCCGCTTCATTTCTGAATCTAAAAATAGCCAAAACGAGATTGCCGGTCTTTTTCGCCGTGCCATCCTCATTTTTTTCGCAAACGCCTTTGCACGATTTTCACCGGCGGCGCGAAAATATTATACCTTATCGCTGGGAAATCGTCAACGAAAAAGAAAACTTCAAAAGGCCCACTGTTTGTCATAAAAGAGGATGATCCTCAGACGCATAACTCTTGGTGTCTGTCGGCATATTCTTTCGGCTCAGCCGCCCCTCCATCCAGATTTTCAAGACAGAATAAATGACCGCGAAAGCGGGAACGCCGACAAACATACCAAAAACGCCGAAATAGCCGCCAAACAAAAGGATGGCAAAAATAACCCAAAATGCCGGCAGGCCAATGGAATCTCCCAAAATGCGGGGGCCCAGGATGTTGCCGTCAAACTGCTGCAGGAAAATCACAAAGAGCACAAACCACAGCGCTTTGATCGGATCGACCAAAAAAACGATTAAGGCAGACGGTATTGCCCCAATAAACGGGCCGAAATACGGAATGACATTTGTCACGCCGACGATGACGCTGACCAGCATCGCCATGGGCATCCGAAACAATGACATTCCCACAAAGCACAGGATGCCGATGATCAGAGAATCCAACAGCTTTCCGGAAATAAAGCCGCTGAAAATTCGATTGCTCGTATGGGTCACGTCAATCAAACGTTTGACAAAGTCCTGCGGAAACAGTGCATAAAGCACTTTTTTGAGCTGGGCAAAAAAGCGTTCTTTGCCGAAAAGAAAATAAATCGAAATAATGATGCCGAGAACCAAATTGGTAAGACCGGTGGTTAAATTTTTGGTTGCGTTTAATGCCATTGGCAGCAAAGCAGACAGCCAGCTATAAAAAGCTTCCAAAATCGTCTGGGCGGATTCATTGATTTTCTCAAGCGTTTCCTGAAAAATTTCTTCTTTTGGCAGCATATTGGACAAGCTGTTCAGCCATCCTGTTACACCGTTAAAATAAGCGGACAGATTCGACACGATACCGGCGATGCTGGATGTTACCTGAGGAATTACCACAGACAGGAAAACAGCAATGACCAAAATGGCCACCACATAGGTCGAAAAGACCGCGATTCCCCTATTCCATTTTGCCGACAATTTTCCCCGGCTGACGCGAGGCCATACCTTTTTTTCAAAAAAGCACTCTACCGGATTTAGTACAAACGCAATGGAAAAGCCATAGATCACCGGCAGCAAAATGCCAATCATCCGACGAAATGCCGCTTTATAGGACGTAAAATTATGCAGCATATTGTAACACACCAGTGACGCAACGACCACCAGCACTGCATAAACCGCAATTGTCGTATATTTTCGGTTCCAATCAATTTTCAAAAAAGCCGCCTCTTTCCCTTTTCGACTGCATCAATCCGCCAAGGCAGGCAAAACCGCTTTGGCCTTTTTCCAAAACACGATTTTAAACCTTTCACCCCTATTCGCTGCATTGTACCCATTCTTCCATCACAAGAGCGAGCGTCTGCTTTGCCTGATCAAGCTCATTGCATTTTTCACCCATCAGCACATAATTTTCATAGATCTCAGGCAGAGAAATCTCCTGTTCCAACTGCTGAATCTGCTCTTCTATTTCCGCGATCCTGGATTCCAGGTCTTTGACATGCTGCCGCCTTTTGATCTCTTCGTTTTTTTGCTGTCGGGTCCGATACCCACCCGATGAAGCGGTTTTTGCTGGGACAGGACGCTCCTTTTCCTGCCGGGCCGCCGCTTTTGCACGGCGCCGGTCTTTTTCGGCAAAGTAGTCGTCATATCCGCCTTTGTACGTTTCTACGCCGGTCCCGGTGAATTCCATAATGAAATCAGGCACTTTATTGAGCATGTACCGGTCATGAGATACCATCAGCAAAGTTCCTTCATATTCCTGCAGCGCCTCTTCCAGCACTTCTTTTGACGGAAGGTCCAAATGGTTGGTAGGTTCATCCAATAAAAGGACATTGCCTCGCTGCAGCATCAATATCGCAAACGCAAGTTTTGCCCTTTCTCCGCCGGACAGCACCGACACTTTTTTATAGACTGCTTCACCGGTCAGCAGAACACTTCCCAAAAGGCTTCTAATTTCATGCTCCGTCATCTGGGGATATCGGGCCCACACCTCTTCCAATGCGGTGTTGTTTGGATTCAGGCCTTTTAACTCCTGCTCATAATAAGCGATCTTTACATTTTTTCCCCAGTAAAACGCCCCGGAATCGATGGGTATCTGCTTTAAAACGGCTTTTAAAAAGCTGGATTTTCCCACGCCGTTGGCGCCTATAATTGCGATTTTATTTCCCCGCTCCACATGCAGATTAATACCGCTGGCCAAATGTTTTCGATTTGGCTCTTCTCCCACCGAGAGGGACATATTCTCCACCAGCAACACGTCTTTTACCGGTTCCCTGTCATACTGGAAAGAAAGGCGGGCTGTTTTCAAATCCCCCTGCGGTTTTTCCACCCGTTCCATCCGCTCCAGGGCGGCAATCCTGCTTTGCGCACGCTTTGTCGTCGAGGCCCGGACCAGGTTGCGCGCCACAAAATCTTCCATTGCCGCGATTTCCTGCTGCTGCAGTTCATACTCCTTTTGCTGACGGTCCCGCCGTTCTTTTTTCAGCAAAACATATTTGGAATAATTTCCTTTGTAGGTTTCCAGTTTATGGCGCTCCACTTCCCATATGCCCAAAACCAGCTTATCCAGAAAATACCGGTCATGGGACACCAGCAAAAGCGCGCCTCGATAGCCGGAAAGATATTCTTCCAGCCAGGTCAATGTTTTAAAATCCAGATGGTTGGTCGGTTCATCCAAAATCAGCAATGTCGGCTGCTCAAGCAAAAGCTTTGCCAGCGCCAAACGGGTTTTTTCCCCGCCGGACAGGGTATGAATCATCGTATCCACCGGTTTATCGGCAAAACCCATTCCGTTGAGAATGGTGCGGATTTTGACGTCTACCAGATAACCTTCCGCCTTGTTAAACCGCTCATCCAGCACCGCATACTCTTCCGCCAGCAAATGATAGTCCTGTCCTTCATGATCCAGACTCGGATTTGCCATTTCCCGCTCCAGCCACCGCAGTCTTTGTTCCATTTCCAGTACAGGGCGAAAAACGCTTCGCATCTCCTCCCAGATGGTATTTTCACTGGAAAGCCCGCTGTTTTGACGCAAAAATCCGATGCTGGCACCGTTGCCGATGGCAATTACGCCAGTATCCGGCTGCAAATCGCCTACGATTAAATTTAACAGGGTGGATTTGCCTGCACCGTTAACGCCAATCAGCCCGATGCGGTCATTATCCTCGATTTTTGCTGTAATATCCTGCAGCACCACATTGGCGCCGAAACTTTTATTTACTTGCTCAATTGACAATACCATAGCTTGATATCCCTTTTATCCAGATATTGTTTTTATTTTACCATATCCGTTTTTTTTCAGCAACAGATATTGACAAACATATTTCCCCCGATTATTCTTACTTTAAAGGAGCAAAACGATGGCGGCCGGTACAAATTCGTATCGGCTTTTTTCGATAAAGGAAGTCAATCAGATGGAGGAGTTGCAATGAATTGTATTCGAGTCAATACCGGAATCCCTTATGATGTGCTGATTCGACGCGGCATTCTGCGGGACGCCGGAGCGGAAATCAAAAAAGTAAAGCCCAACACGCGGCTGGCTGTTATCACAGATTCCAATGTATCCCCTTTGTACCTGCACACTCTTTTGAATTCTCTGGAACAGGCTGGATATCGGGATATTCCGTCTTTTACCATGCCCGCGGGGGAAAGTACCAAATCGTTGGAAAACGCAGGGCTTTTGTATCAGCTTCTGTCGCAAGCCAAAATTTCCCGGGACTGCTGCCTGATTGCTTTAGGCGGAGGCGTGATCGGGGATTTGACCGGATTTGTGGCTTCGACCTATTTAAGAGGTATTCCTTTCATCCAAATTCCTACCACACTGTTGGCGCAGGTAGATTCCTCTGTCGGAGGCAAAACAGCCGTCAATCTGCCAACTGGAAAAAATCTTGTGGGAACTTTTTGGCAACCATCTCTTGTTCTTTGCGATCCTGATACCTTGTCTACCTTGCCGGAAGATGTATTCGCCGACGGCGTTGCAGAAGCGATCAAATGCGGCATGATCAAAGATGCCGTGCTCTTCGATCTGCTGGCACATCAGGACCCCCAAACTCATTTGGAAGAAATCATCAGCCGCTGTATCTGTGTGAAACGGGATGTGGTCGAAAAGGATGAACACGATACCGGCGACCGGATGCTTTTAAATTTCGGGCATACCATGGGGCATGCAGTGGAAAACTGGATGCAGTACCAGCAACGCCATGGCCAGTGTGTGGCAGTTGGTATGGTGATGATGGTTCGTGCGCAGGTTGCCGCCGGTATGCTTGCGCCCACAGTATTGGAAAAGCTTTTGCAGATATGCCAAAAGTATTGCCTGCCCGTCTCCTGCTCCGCTTGCTGGGAGGATCTGTTTGAAATCTGCCGCCAGGATAAGAAAAGCACCACCAAGGGAATCAGGGCTATTTTGCTGCGCAGCATTGGAGACAGTTATATCCAGCCTTTTTCCTTTGAGGAATTCAAAACGTTTCTTCGAGGCGGTGATCAACAATGAATGTGCAGATTTTGCCCGCCCGTTTGCATGGCGAGATTTGTGCGCCGCCATCTAAAAGCATTGCCCACCGCGCTTTGATCTGCGCGGCGCTGGCCAATGGCAACAGCACGGTTTTTCCCATCGACACATCAAAGGATATGGAGGCTACTATCGGCGCTTTGCAGGCGATGGGCGCTTCCATCTGCCGGAACGGTAAGCAGGTAACCGTCACCGGTATCAGCTGCGTACCGCAGCACGCAACCATCGACTGCATCGAATCCGGTTCCACCCTGCGTTTTTTGATTCCAATCGCCGCCGCAAAGGGAATTGCCTGCCGCTTTGTCGGTTCCGGCCGTCTGCCGGAGCGTCCTTTGGCACCTTATTCCGATGAGTTTTCCCGAAAAGGTGTATGCCTTGACAGCAATTTCGTTCCTTTGAATCTTTCCGGTCAGCTTTTGCCCGGCGTATACACCTTGCCCGGAGATATCAGTTCGCAATTTATCACAGGCCTGCTTTTTGCGCTGCCGCTTCTTGGGCAAGATAGCGTAATTCGCCTGTCTACGCGGCTGGAATCTGCTCCTTATGTAGATCTGACCATCGATGTCCTCAAAAAATTCGGCATTTTCGTCTCTAGGGAAAACGATACCTTTTACATTCCCGGGAATCAACAATACCAACCGAAACAATTCCAGGTAGAGTCGGATTTTTCCAACGCCGCATTTTTCCTGACAGCGGCAGCGCTCGGAAATGATGTAAAGGTATCCGGCTTGTCTTGTGGTTCTCTGCAAGGAGACCAAAGAATTCTGGACGCACTTTCGCTTTTGGGTGCAAATCCGGTTTGGAAAGAAAATTCCGTCTCGATTGACCGCTCTGTTTCTCACGCTGCTGAAATGGATGGACGGGATATTCCGGATTTGCTTCCGATTTTATGTGTAGCAGCTGCCGCGGTCCCGGGCAGAACGATCATCCACGGCACAAAACGGTTGAAAATCAAAGAAAGTGACCGAGCTGCCGCCATGGTCGACTGTCTGACCCGCTTAGGCGGAACCATCCGTGAAGAAAGCGACGCGCTTATCATTGACGGCGGCCGCCCTTTGCACGGTGCGGTTGTTTCCTCATACGGCGACCATCGGATCGTCATGTCCATGGCAATCGCCGCCTGTCTGGCCGATTCCCCCATTATCATCGAAGGGGCGCAGGCTGTTGAAAAATCCTACCCCGGATTTTTTGAGGATTTTAAAGCATTAGGAGGAATGGTTCATGTCATCTAGCTGGGGAAATTTGATTAAGCTTTCTATTTTTGGAGAATCACACGGTACCGCTATCGGCGTTGTGCTGGATGGCCTTCCCTCCGGAATGCCGATCGATATGGATGCTCTGCTTGCCTTTATGGACCGTCGTCGTCCGGGGAAAGCACGTTTTGCTACATCCCGCAAAGAAACGGACCATCCTCACATTCTCTCCGGCTATTACCGGGGACAAACGACCGGCACCCCATTGGCTATTGTCATTCAAAATGGGGATACACACAGTTCTGACTACGCGCAAATGGAACATATAGCCCGTCCTGCCCACGCGGATTACACTGGATATCTTCGATATCACGGTGCGCAGGATCCCCGGGGAGGCGGTCATTTTTCTGGACGTCTGACCGCACCGCTGGTTGCCGCTGGAGGAATCGCTCTGCAAATTCTTCAGAAGAATCAAATTTTCGTTGGCGCACATATCGCCTCTGTCGGCGACCGGAATGACCTTTCTTTTGATCCGGTAAATCTGGATGCCGAATCGCTTTTGGCGCCAGGGAAAAAGTTCTTTCCCGTTGTGGACGATATGGCCGGAGAAAAAATGCAGGAGCTGATTGAAAGCTGCCGCATGTCCCAGGATTCGGTCGGCGGAGTAGTAGAATGCGGCGTTGTCGGCTTTCCGGCAGGAGTCGGTTCCCCCATCTTTGACGGGCTGGAAAATCGGATCGCGTCGTTGATGTTCGGGATTCCTGCCGTAAAGGGATTGGAATTCGGCGCCGGATTTGATGCTGCCCGTCATTTTGCTTCTCAAATGAACGACCCTTTCTGCGTTGAAAACGGACAGATTCGTACAACTACCAATCATCACGGTGGAATTTTGGGAGGTATCTCTTCCGGCATGCCGATTATCCTGCGTGTAGCTTTCAAACCTACCCCGTCCATCTCCCGTCCGCAAAACACAGTCGATTTCAAAGCAATGGAAGCTACGCAGTTATCCATTCAGGGACGGCACGATCCCTGCGTAGTCCCGCGGGCGGTCCCTTGTGTTGAAGCGGCAGTTGCCTTGGCTCTGTTAGACGCCTGGATGGAAAAAAGCGTCTAATTGGAAAAAGCAAAACTCTGTCAGATCTTTCCGTTTCTGGCAGAGTTTTATTCTTGTTTTCTTTCTCCTTTATCCCGTAAAATAAAAGCAGATCTTACCGGAGAGGAGCAGGAAAGATGCAGTTTGTTAAAAAAATCAGCAAAGAGCTCGACGAGATCTGTGTTTATTCCAGACAGATTGTTATTTTTAGTTTCTGGTGCGCGGTCATTTTGTTCTCCGTCGCGCTGATTTCTTACCGCATGGCGTTTTATTTCGATTATCACCAGCAAATGCTGATCCACCGCACCGCGATGGAAGCCGCACCCGCTTGCTTTGCAGCCGGATTTACCGCGGCACTGATCGGTGATTTGGCTTACCGGTCCTACAAAAAGGAGTAAACCGGTAGCATCCTGCCTTTCCTGGCATAAAATAAAGCAAGATCCTCTTTGCCCTGCGCGCGGGAAATGGTCTGAAAACATCGCGGAGATGGGAGTGATTTTGTATGGAAAAAAATAAATTTATCCACCTGAAGGGCAGCGGGATTCCGCTGGAAAAAAGCGGAGCATATGAAGTAATTTATCTGGTTTCTATCCCACCCTCTCGCGCATTGGAAGCAGATTTCTTTTTACGCCGCAACACCGCGGTTCTGGGAACAAGCGTCCGCCATATACGGAAAAAAAGCGGATACCGCTTGATGGTTTGGGAAAAGGCGCGGTGCCGGCTGGAAAAGAACGATACCATTACAGTCGATGCGTTTCCCAGATATTGTCTGCAGGAAACAAAGGATCCTATCCTCTGCTTTGTTTCTGCCAACAGGCTTCCATCCTGATAAAATCGAATTGCAACTCCGTTTTCCGCAAAAAAACTTGACTTTTTTCCCATTTCGTAGGATAATAATGAAGCATTCTGCTGCGGGCATAGTTTAGTGGTAAAACATCAGCTTCCCAAGCTGAGGTTGCGAGTTCGATTCTCGTTGCCCGCTCCAATCAAAAAACACATCAGAAAGCCTTTTGGCATCTGATGTGTTTTTTTGTTGAAAGAAAAATTTTTATTCGTTGACTTGCCTGTTCAGTTCCTGTTCAATGATGTCGTGCAATAAAGAAGGAAGCTGTTTCTTTTCTTCCCGGCTCATTCCCGTGATAGCGACCGGCGGCAGAATTGTCAGCCGCACTTTGGCGGGGTGAATCCAGAATCCATGAGCCTCCATCACCCGGTATGATCCGTTGATGACCAGCGGAACCACCGGAACTTCTGATTTGGTTGCCAGCCGCAGCCCGCCGGACTGGAATGATCGCATCTGATCTTTCCGGCTTCTGGTTCCTTCCGGGAAAAGAATAATCGGATAACCGCTCTGAATGGTTTGGGCCGCTTCGCCGATCGCCCCCATTGCCTGACGTGGATTGTCCCGATCCAGAAAAACACAATGCAAATAGTGCATCCAACTGCGGATAAGCGGAATTTTTTGTGTCTCAATTTTTGCAACAAAGCCATGCGGCCGATCCAGATAAGCCAACAAAATCGGGATATCAAAATTGCCTTGATGATTGCCCACAAAAACAGCCGGACCGGCCGGAATGTTCTCTGTTCCGGATACTTCGACCTGCACGCCCGCCATCCGCAGCAGGCTGTGCGCCCAAGCGGACACCGACCGTTCCACCAGCTGATCCCGATCTTCTTTTCTTCCCGCCTGATCCAGTTTTTTTACGCGATGCAAGGTGGGAAGATAACGAAGCAGAATTATCCAAAAATACAAAAACCAGATAATCGTCCTCACAATCATAGCTCCCTGTTTTTATTAGGATTCCATCCCATTGTTTTTCTCCTGCTGAACCTGCTGTTCAAACCAGGAGCCGCTTTGCGATTTCTCTTCTTCGGCAAGGCCATCCGATTCAGGAGCCGTCGGATTCGGCGGCGCAGCAGAAAAACCTGTCTGCGGGTAGGGTTGACCGGGATAAGCGGCAGTTTGCCTCGAGAATCCATGGTAGTCCGCAGCATTGCCCTGCGCCGGAGAATAGGGCTGATAGATTGGCCGTTCTTCCCCTATGTACCCATTCTGACCACCCAGCTCATCCATTCCCGCCATACCGCCGGAAATAACCTTATATTTCAGAATTTCATATAATTCGGTCAATGTTGCCTGAATATAAGGCGCGACAAACAATGTACCGATACCGCAGGCCATTGCGCCAAGGAAAAGCCATCCCAAAAAAGAAAGATCCAAAACGAAAATAGACCCTTTTTCCCCCTGTGTCATCGAGCGGGAAATGGCAAACGCCCGTTTGGAATCGATATTGGGGTTTTCCGCCAAAATATATGGAATCATGCTATATTCATACGACTTCACAATTCCCGGAATAACGAATAGCAGGCTCCACAAAAAGACATATAAGTCCCGCAAAAACATCGTTTTAACTACATTCAAATACACACCGCTTTTGAACAGGGAAAAAATCTGATCATATCCCCCTTTGTTCTGACGGTTCGCAAGAAAGAAGCGGCATTTTCCCACCTCAACCGGATTTGCCACAAAAATACCAAATAATATTCCAATTGATGACAGGATACAAAAAAGCAACAACACAATGCCGCCTATTTGCCAGGAAAAAAGGTCGCCGGAAATACGGTAGGTTGTAGTAAAGCTGGTTGTATAGCTGCTGCCCATCGTTGAAATGCTGGTGACCAAAGACACAATCAGGCATGCCAGCAACGCTTTCCAGTAGCTGAAACTCAGAACATATTTTGCAGTTCCTTTCACTTGTTCTCTTGTCCACATAAAAATCCCTCCTGTATGTGGCTATCGTATCATATTGCCTATAAAAAATCAAACAAACTTTCTTCTTTTCCCAAAGCACCCAAACAATTCGTTCCAATCGGGCCTTGTTTCGATCTTACGGGCAAGCGGATGACAAAAAGCGATAATAATTTTTGAAAAACTATTTACAAGCAGCATAACTGGTGATAAAATGTATCCAGCAAAAATGTATGTGAGGTTTCTTTATGAACAAGACCTATACCAACAACTTTACCTTCTTCTTTAGCTGGGCTTTCTTCTTTAGCACCGGCTTAGTTGAATATGGTAAAATATGATAGGTCACTTCAGCAAGTACAAAATCAGGGACTTATGATATTTTTCATAAGTCCCTTTTTTATTGCTGTTTCGCACAACGTTTTATCAATTAGGAGAGGATGTTTTAAAATGGTAGTTGTACTCAGACCCAATACCCAGAAAGAAAAAACAGAAATGCTGATTGAGGAAATCAAGTCGCAGTATTCTGGCGTTGCCTGTCACTGCACAGAGGGTACGCAGGTAACGATCATCGGCCTTGTCGGCGATACCTCCCATGTGGATATGGATTCGATTCTGGCGCATCAGGACATCGTAGAGCGTGTCACCCGCGTACAGGAACCGTATAAAATGGTCAATCGAAAATTCCACCCGCAGAATACCGTTATCACCCTGGACAACGGCCTGCAGATCGGCGGAAATCAAATCGTAGTCATGGCCGGTCCCTGCTCGGTAGAATCTGAAGAGCAGATCATCGAAGTTGCCAGCAAAGTAAAAGCATCCGGTGCCCACATTCTCCGGGGCGGCGCATTCAAGCCCCGCACTTCCCCCTACGCATTCCAGGGGCTGCGGGCCGAAGGCGTGGAACTGCTTTTAAAGGCCAAAGAGGCCACCGGCCTGCCGATCGTTTCCGAGGTAATGAGCGCGGCGCAGATTCCTTTGTTCCGCGATGTCGATATCATCCAGGTAGGCGCACGCAATATGCAGAATTTCGAATTGCTCAAAGAGCTGGGACGCTTGGATAAACCGATTTTGCTCAAACGCGGTCTTTCCAGCACGATTGAGGAGTGGCTGATGAGCGCCGAGTATATCATGGCAGGCGGCAACGAAAAAGTGATCCTCTGCGAACGGGGTATTCGTACTTATGAAACCTTTACCCGCAATACGCTGGACGTTTCCGCGGTACCGATCTTAAAGCATTTGACCCATCTGCCGGTTATCGTCGACCCCAGCCACGGAACCGGTATTACCTGGCTGGTGGAGCCAATGGCGAAATCGGCAATCGTTGCCGGAGCGGACGGCCTGATGATCGAAGTGCACAATAATCCCGAAAAAGCACTGTCTGACGGCGCGCAATCTCTGCGTCCCGAAACGTTTGACGGCGTTATGACCAGCCTGCGGCGTTATGTACAGGTCGAAGGCAGATCACTGTAAGATAAAGGGGAAAAACAATGAACGATCAACTGGAGCGGGTTCGCCTGCAAATCAACACAGTAGACGCAGAACTAAGCCGCCTGTTCTCTCAGCGTATGGATCTTGTCGCGCAGGTAGCAAAAATCAAAGAAGAAGCCGGTCTTCCAATTTATGACCCTCAACGGGAAAAGCAGGTGCTGGAACGTATTTCCCAGCGTGTGGAAGCGGCCAAAGCGCCCCATTTGCGCCGGGTCTATCAATGCCTAATGGACGCCAGCAAGGATTATGAGCGGGGTCTGATGAACACCATACCCGCACCGGCACTGATGGAAGATGATTTCCCTTGCCGTCCCAAAGTGGCCTGTCAGGGAGTCCCCGGTGCTTTTTCCGGCGAAGCTGCGCGCTGCATGTTCCCGGATGGTGAACAGATTTTTGTCCACAGCTGGGAAGATGCTTTTGAAAAAGTCAGCCAAGGGGAGTGTGATTTTGCCGTTCTTCCGGTGGAAAACTCTCTCGCCGGTTCTGTGGGACAGGTCTACGATCTGCTGCTGCAATACCGTCTTACGATCAGCAAGGCGTGCCGGCTACCGGTAGAACAGAATCTGCTGGTATTGCCGGGCGCAACACTGGATGATATTCATGAAATTTATTCTCATCCGCAAGGGCTTGCCCAATGCAAAAAATTCTGTGCCCGTTTACCGCTTGCCAGAACCATCCCGATGGAGAATACGGCAGCGGCTGCCAAAATGGTCGCTGCGCTGGGAGATATTCATAAAGCCGCCATCGCTTCTTCCTACTGCGCTGAAATTTATGGATTGCAGGTACTTGCCGACAATATCCAGACCGCGCAGCACAACACCACCCGCTTTGTGGCGGTTTCACGCCAGAGCTTTCATACGGAACACGCCAATAAAATCAGCTTAGTCTTTTCCCTGCCGCATCAGCCCGGAGCGCTGAATCAGCTGCTCTCCCAATTTGCGGCGCTGGGCTTAAATTTGACGAAAATCGAGTCAAGGCCGGTGGGTGAAAAAAACTTTGAATACTACTTTTATCTGGATTTTGCAGGAAATACCTCTTCAGCACAGATTCAGCTTTTGATGGATGATTTACGCAAAAATCTTCCGAGCTTTACCTTTTTGGGAAATTATCAGGAGATTTGATTTGCCCCAGATGTTTTTGCAGGATACCTTTTCTTCCGCATCCGCATAAGATAAAGCGGGAGTGTGATAATAATGCAAAACAACACAACAGCAGATGCTTATTTCGGCCGTGCGCTGACCCGGCCGCCGCAGGCAATTGCACAGCTTGCCGGCGATGCCGCCCATCCTTGGCTTTGGGGTATCGTAAGGTTTTATCAACTGGCAAAAGGTGTGCTTCTTTGTGCGCATTTTACCGGTCTTCCTGTCGGAACCGGAATTTGCCGGACCCGTGTTTTCGGGCTCCATATTCACGAACAAGGAGACTGCTCCGGCAATCCGCCTGATCCGTTTGCCAACACAGAAGGCCACTACAACCCTTCCGGCTGCGCACATCCTGCCCACGCGGGCGATCTTCCTCCCCTGATTGCCGATAATGGCCGCGCCTGGTTTGCCTTTTATACCGATCGATTTTCCGTGCGTGAAATTTTAGGCCGTTCCGTTGTCGTTCACGCAGAGCGGGATGACTTTACCACACAGCCCTCCGGCAATTCCGGCTCAAAAATCGGCTGCGGAATCATTCAAAGAGCAGATACTTCACGCATTTGCGGCTCGCAGCATATTTTATAGTGCGGAAACAATCCGCAAGATTGGGAGGATAGAAATGATGAATTGCAATCGGTACAGAAGCTGCGGCACCGGAAGAAGCGGCTGCGGAAGCGGAGGATGCAGCGGATCTTTTACAGAATACATCCCGGTAACGGTAAACTATGAGGTCATTCTAGGAAACGGATTTGTGGGCGGAGACGGCATCGGCGGTGGAAACGGAATTTCCCCGGCAAACGCCGCAGACGGCTTTTATGCCCCAGCTTCGGAATCCAGTCGCTATACCCCCGGCCCTTGCGATTGCCTTTAATTTTTGCCCGCCTGTTTTGCGGGCGGGTACATAAAGATTTTCTATTCTTCCCCAAAAAGAAAGCGCCGAATGGGCGCTTTCTTTTTGGGGAAGAACACATCTTCTTTTCATTTGGCAGCTTATTCTCAAAGCCAAAATAGGTTCCTGCCTTCATCGGGATATACACCGGAAAATTTGTCCGCCGCACCGGCATCGGTATAAAATCGGGCGTCCGCCGCTCGACAAAACCGCATCGACGAACCGGCTGCGTCGTGTTCGTTCATAGCGGGCACCACACGCTAAACAGGTGATTTCGTACCGAATCCGGTCTTTTCTGTTTCCCTGCTGCGACGGACAAGTACCGGCTAAACGGGACGGCTCTGCACCGATTTTATGACAAATCGATTGCCAAACCGGACCGTGCCCCTGGTTTTTACCGGTCAGAAGAGCAGCCGCCGCGTGGGCGTACTCATGCCGGACAGTATCCCAAAACGCTGTTTCTTCATCCTTTAAAAAGGATGCAATTAAAATTTTATACGGAACCGCTTTGCGCCCGTTTCGATATTTGCAGCATCCATATTGATACACGGCCTGCGGAGAAAACATAATTTCCAAGCCTGAAGTATCTACTCCTATCATTTGATCGAGCCTTTGGTATTCCCGGCGTATTTCTTCTATCGTATGCATTGCGTTTTCCTTTCTGTGCTGTCGGGAAATAACTGCAAAAATGGCGCCTTTGCCAAAGCAGAGGCGCCTTCTTTTAAAAATGATAAACATCTTCGGCCGAAAGGACTTTAATCCCTTGGTCTGTGAGAACCTTGGCCGCTTTCTCTCCATCCGATACCCGCATAATGATGCAGGCATCCTGGGTTGTATGGCTGATAAAAGCGTAAACATACTCAACGTTAATCCCATTGTCATCCGCCAATGCAAACACTTTGGAGAGACTTCCCGGCTCATCCGCAATTCCCACCGCAATGACATTGGTGATAGAAACGGTAAAGCCATTCTCTTTCAGTACCCGTTCACATTTTTCCGGATCGTTAACGATGAGCCTCAGAATACCGAAATCAACGGTATCGGAGATGGAAATGGATCGGATATCGATCTCATTTTCCGCCATCAGGCGGGTGATTTGTGACAAACGTCCCGGCTCGTTTTGCACAAATACAGAAATTTGTTTGACCAGCATGGTTTTTCCTCCTTTACGCGTTCGGTTCGTTTCTCAAATCCACAATGCGTTTCGCTTTTCCGGTAGACCGCTCAATCGAACGAGGCTCTACCAAAGTAACCTTACAGTCAAGCCCCAGAACTGTACGCAGCTGAGCGCGAATCCCGCCAGCTACTTTCTCCAGTGCGCCGTATTGATCCAGCAAAGAGCCATCGATCAATTCCACTTTGACTTCAAGATTATCCATGTAGTTCTTTTTGCGCAAAATCAGCTGATAGTGGGGTCCAATATGAGGAGACTGAATCAGCACGCTCTCAATCTGGGACGGGAAGACATTGACGCCTTTGATAATCAGCATATCGTCGGTGCGTCCCACCACCTTATTCATGCGCGCAAAGGTACGACCGCATTCGCAAGGCTCATATGTAATCTTTGCGATATCTTTGGTGCGGTAACGGAAAATTGGGAACGCTTCTTTCGATAAAGGCGTAATAACCAGCTCTCCCGTTTCCCCTTCCGGCAGAACCTCTCCGGTATCCGGGTCGATAATTTCCGCCAGAAAATGGTCCTCATTGATATGCAGTCCGTTGCGGAACTGACATTCGCCAGAGACGCCGGGGCCGCCTAATTCGGTAAGGCCATAGTTATCCGTTACCGTAATACCAATATTCTTTTCAATTTGGTCGCGCATCTCCGTGGTACATACTTCGCTGCCGAACAAGCCAAGACGAAGCTGCAGCTGGTTGGCGACGCCCATATCCTTTGCAAGTTCGCTCAGGTACACCGCATAGGACGGGGTGGCTACCAAAAGAGTCGTACCGAAATCTTTCATCAGCATGATCTGCTTTTCACTGTTGCCGCTGGAAATCGGCACCACCATGGACCCGATCTTTTCCAGTGCGTAATGCAGTCCAAAAGCGCCGGTAAACAGGCCGTACCCGAAAGCGATTTGAGAGATATCATCCGAAGTCGCGCCCGCGGCAACGGCAAGACGCGCCACGCAATCGCTCCAGGTATCCAAATCACGCCTGGTATAACCGCCGACGATCGGCTTTCCGGTTGTGCCGGAAGACGCATGGATCTCAACGACCTCTTTCTTGGGCACCGCAAAAAGGCCAAACGGATAATTATCCCGCAGATCCGCCTTTGTTGTAAACGGAAGACGGCGCACATCATCCAAAGATTTAATCTGATCCGGCGTAACGCCGGCCTCTTCCATAATTTTATGATAATACGGAACTCTATCGTAGCTCCATTTTACCGTATGCTGTAATTTTTTCAGCTGTAATGCACGAATCTCCTCGCGCGGCATGGTTTCCGCATCTTTTTGCCAGAACACAAAACCGCTCCTTTCCATATGATGAAGTCTTTTTCATTGTATTCCGTATTCCTCCTTCTGTCAATGAATATTTTTTTGCATTTAAAGCTTTAACTTTTTAAAGTTTAAATTGACATCATAGACACTTTCTGCTATGATAGTGTTCAAGCTTATTCAACGCTTTAAAGCAAAGGAGTATTTTTATGATTGCTAAAATCGTCCTGCTTGTAATCTTTTTCGGCACAATGATTGCCATTGGTATTTACTGCCGCCGGCATTCCACCAATGTGCAGGGGTTTGTTCTGGGCAGCCGGAACGTTGGCCCCTGGCTGACTGCTTTCGCTTACGGTACGTCTTATTTTTCCGCCGTTGTATTTGTCGGCTATGCCGGGCAGTTCGGATGGAAATATGGCATTTCTTCTACCTGGATCGGCATCGGTAACGCATTGCTTGGCAGCCTGCTGGCCTGGGTTGTACTCGGGCGGCGCACTCGCATTATGAGTAACTATCTGTCTGCTGCCACCATGCCAGATTTTTTTGGCAAACGTTTTGACAGCAAAGCGCTGAAAATCTCCGCTTCCGCAATTGTTTTCATCTTTTTGGTTCCTTACACCGCTTCTGTCTACAACGGATTATCCCGGTTATTCGGCATGGCGTTTGATATTCCCTATTCGGTTTGCGTAATTGCAATGGCTGTTCTCACCGGCATTTACGTCATTTTGGGCGGCTATATGGCCACCGCCATCAACGACTTTATTCAAGGCATTATCATGCTTGGCGGTATCGCGGCGGTCGTCGTCTCTGTACTCAATGGCCAGGGTGGTTTCACAAAGGCAATCTTCCAACTGGCTGAAATCCCCAGCGAAATTCCCGGTACGCTCGGTCAGCAGGGAGCTTATACTTCCTTCTTCGGTCCTGACCCGCTGAATCTTCTTGGCGTGGTAATTCTGACCTCTTTGGGTACTTGGGGCCTGCCGCAGATGGTACATAAATTTTACGCGATCAAAAGCGAAAAAGATATCAAAACCGGAACCATTATTTCGACGGTCTTCGCCATCGTTATCTCCGGTGGATGCTACTTTTTAGGCGGCTTCGGGCGGTTGTTTGACAATCCCTCTCTGTATAATGAACAGGGCGGCGTCATCTACGACAGCATTATTCCGTTTATGCTTTCTTCCCTGCCTGACATTTTAATCGGTATCGTTATTGTTCTGGTGCTGTCCGCCTCCATGTCCACCCTTTCCTCGTTGGTGTTGACTTCCAGTTCTACTTTGACTCTGGACTTTTTAAAAGACAATATCATTAAAAATCTCAATGAAAAACGTCAGCTTTTGCTAATGCGTATACTGGTCGTCTTTTTCATTGTTTTGTCTGTCGTTCTGGCATTGGATCCTCCCACCTTTATCGCTCAACTGATGGGAATCTCCTGGGGTGCGCTGGCAGGAGCTTTTCTGGCTCCGTTTTTGTATGGTTTATATTGGAAAGGCGTTACCAAAGCTTCGGTTTGGGCCAGCTTTGCCGTTGGCATTGGCATTACGGTAACAAATATGTTCTGGAAATACATCGCTTCTCCCATTAACGCAGGCGCCATCGCAATGATCGCCGGATTGATTGTTGTTCCGCTGGTCAGCTTGGTTACACCCAAAATGAAAAAAGAAGAAACGGACAAAATCTTCTCCTGCTATGACGAAACCGTTACCGTCAAACGGAAAACCGCTTTGCCGGTTGAAGAATAAGCGACAATTGATTTTGTCTTGGCTTGAGATACCGTCCAATTCTCCAAAGCACAAAAGCGCCGCAAGGTAAAAACTTTGCGGCGCTTCATTTGTTTTGTAAGCCGGACTGGCGGAAAACTAGTCGTCTACACGTTTTACTCCGAGCGTTGCTGTTTCGCCATTGATATCCCACTCTTTGGTATAGCCATCCAGTTTATCCAGATTGAGAGCGTCTGCCAAGGTATCGTTTTCAATAACCGGCAGGTTCCTTTGCATAATGGAGGCGATTTTTTCACTGCCTTTGACATAGACATAAATATGATCCATGACATTGAAATCTGCTTCTTTGCGCATCGTTTGCAGCTTGCTGATGATCTCACGGACAAAGCCTTCTTCGACCAAAGCGTCGGTCAGCTCCGTATCGATAGCGACGGTAATGCCTCCATCCTCTACGGAATAGTATTTTTCGGAACGGGTCATTTCAATCAGCAGGTCTTCCGGCGCCAGTTCGATTTCTCCCGAAGAAAGCGCCAGCTTTAATACGCCAGTGGAATCCAGCTGTTTTTTGGCAGCGCTGCCATCCAGATTGGACAAAGCAGTTCGGATTTCTCCCAGCTGCTTGCCATATTTCGGTCCCAGGGTCTTAAGCTGCGGTTTAAAGCTATAGGAGGTGAAGTTGGAAACATCGTTAGTGAATTCGACCGATTTGATGTTCAATTCATCTTCGATGATCTCTTTGTAGTACTCGCCTACCTCATCTTCCGCCTTGACATACATCTTAGCCAACGGTTGGCGGTTTTTCATAGCTGCGCCGTTTCGTGCGGCCCGTCCCAGCACGACTACTTTGAGGACAGTATCCATATCCTCTTCCAGTTTTTTGTCGATCATCTGCTCATCCGCTTTTGGATAGCCACACAGATGAACGCTTTCCGGCGCGGAATGATCCAAACCACAGACCAGGTTGCGGTAAATGCTCTCGGTCATAAAAGGAATCATGGGTGCTGCCAATTTCGCAACAGTGACCAGCGCGGTATAAAGCGTCATATACGCGTTGATCTTGTCCTGCGGCATTCCTTTGACCCAGAACCGTTCCCGGCTGCGGCGCACATACCAGTTGCTCATGTCATCCACAAAATCCTGCAAAGCACGGGCCGCTTCAGGAATCCGGTAATGGCCGAGATGGTTGTCCACTTCCAAAATTAAGCTGTTCATTTTGGACAGCAGCCAGCGGTCCATAACCGACAGTTTATCATACTCCAGTTTGTATTGGGTCGCGTCAAAATCGTCAATATTCGCGTACAGTACAAAGAAAGCATAGGTATTCCACAGCGTTCCCATAAATTTGCGCTGGCCTTCCTTCACCGCCTTATCATGGAAGCGGCTTGGCAGCCAAGGTGCGGAATTGCTGTAAAAATACCAGCGGATGGCGTCTGCCCCATGCGCGGCCAACGCTTCAAACGGGTCAACGGCGTTTCCTTTGGATTTGGACATCTTCTGCCCATTCTCATCCTGTACCAGGCCCAGTACCACAACATTTCGGTAAGGCGCCTTGTTGAACAGCAGCGTGGAGATAGCCAACAACGAATAGAACCAGCCGCGGGTCTGGTCCACCGCCTCGGAAATGAAATCTGCGGGGAATTGCTGTTCGAACAGGTCTTTGTTTTCAAACGGATAATGATGCTGGGCAAACGGCATGGAACCGGAATCGAACCAGCAGTCGATTACTTCCGGTACCCGTTTCATCTGTTTGCCGCAATGGGGACAGGTGATGGTCACTTCATCAATAAAAGGACGATGCAACTCAATATCGTCCGGACAGTTCGGTGACATTTCCTTCAGTTCCGCGATGCTTCCCACCGAGTGGCGGTGCCCACATTCGCACTCCCAGATATTAAGCGGCGTACCCCAATAACGGTTACGGCTGATACCCCAGTCCTGCACATTTTCCAGCCAGTCGCCAAAGCGGCCTTTACCAATGCTTTCAGGGATCCAGTTCACCGTATTGTTATTGCGAATCAGATCATCTTTCACCGCTGTCATTTTGATGAACCAGGAATCTCTGGCGTAATAAATCAGCGGCGTGCCGCAGCGCCAGCAGTGAGGGTAGCTGTGTTCGAAAGCGGGAGCATCAAATAAAAGCCCGCGTTTTTCCAAATCGATCAGGATCGGCTTATCGGCGTCTTTGCAGAAAGTACCGGCCCAGGTAGTCTCGCTGGTCATTTGCCCCTTGGCGTCTACCAGCTGGACAAAAGGCAGGTCATAGTTGCGGCCCACATTGGCGTCATCTTCACCAAAAGCAGGTGCAATATGCACGACGCCGGTACCGTCCGTCAAAGTGACATACCGGTCACAGGTCACATACCAGCACTTTTTGCTCGGATGGACAAAATCGAACAGCGGTTCATACTCTTTATACTCCAAATCCTTGCCGACATAGCGCTCCAGGATTTTGGTCTCGCCTTTCAGCACCGTTTCCACCAGGGCCTCCGCCATGTAGTAAACCATGCCTTCATTTTCCACTTTTACATAAGATTCATCCGGGTTCACGCAAAGCGCTACGTTGGACGGCAGCGTCCATGGTGTTGTTGTCCAGGCGAGAATGTAAGCGTCTTCGTCCTTTACCTTAAAGCGGACGATAGCAGAGCGTTCCTTGACATCTTTGTAACCCTGAGCCACTTCGTGGCTGGACAGAGGGGTCCCGCAGCGTGGGCAATAAGGAACGATTTTAAATCCCTTATACAAAAGGCCTTTTTCCCAAATTTGTTTGAGCGCCCACCACTCGGATTCAATAAAATCGTTGTCATACGTTACATATGGGTGCTCCATATCCGCCCAGAAGCCAACTGTTCCGGAAAAATCTTCCCACATGCCCTTATATTTCCAAACACTCTCTTTACATTTTTCGATAAACGGCTCCAGGCCGTACTCCTCGATCTGCTCCTTGCCGTCAAGTCCCAACAGTTTTTCCACTTCCAGTTCCACCGGCAGTCCGTGGGTATCCCAGCCTGCTTTTCGAGGCACCTGATGGCCTTTCATCGTCTGATAACGGGGAATCATGTCTTTGATTGCCCGCGTCAGGACATGGCCGATATGCGGCTTGCCATTTGCTGTAGGAGGGCCGTCATAAAAAGTATAGGTCTCTCCCTCTTTGCGGCTGTCAATGCTTTTTTCGAAAATCCGGTTTTCTTTCCAGAACTGTTCTACCGCTTTTTCCCGCTCCACAAAATTCATATCTGTGGAGACTTTTTCATACTTGCTCATTTCTGTTACCTCCCAAAATCGTCCCAACGTTTTGATACGGAAACAAAAAGCCTTCGTCCTGCTCAACAGGACGAAGGCGTGCTTCGTTTTAACCACCCATTGCTCCATACCAACATATGTGCTCCCGTTAACGGCGGGATACCGGCAAAGCTTAATCAGAATTCCTTTCAGCCTGCGACTCTAGAGGGATTTTCTGCCAAAAGCGACTCGCACCGGGCTTTCACTCTCCCCGGCTCGCTTTGCCTTTTGCTAAGGGCATACTGTCTCTGTCAACGTCTTTTACTCCTTTATTCTATATCATACTTCTGCAAAAAAGTCAATGAAAAAGCGGTTTTCCCCGAAATTTTATGCGAAAATTCATCTTTTTCTTTGCTATGACAAAAATCTCCGCAACCCGTTGGCCATATGTTGCTCGATTTTAACCAATTCCTCTGAAATTTCAATGCTCTCACGGTCGGCGTCTTTATACTGATTTTGATACTTACTGATGGATTTGACTCCCATGTTGCATCCGTCAATCATTAAATTGGCGATTTGGGCGGAAGAGCGGTTGGCCATCAGCTTCATTCCTGTGACCATTTTTGCCATCATCTGCGCGGAGTGCTTTGGTTCCTCTGCTGAAACTTCGTTGGCCGACAGCAGGGCGTGCAATTCCTCGCCGTATTCCTCATGCTTGTGGATATAGTTTTCCAAAAGGCGCTTTAATTTTTCCTCTTCAATATCGTCCAGAACGTCGCGAATGCTGCTGATTGCCATTTTGCTTCCGCTGTTGCACTCCCGCAGCAGTTCGATGGAATCTTTATTTTTCATTTTGACATACCTCCTTTCCTTTTTAAGTATGGATCCGTTCCGGGTGAAAAATACCCTATCACAAAAGTCCCTGCGAAAAATGCTTCCATCACATGAAAAAACGAACTGCAGGATATTCCCCCACAGTTCGTTTCCAAAAAACAGTATCAAATAAAATCACAAAACCAATTGGTTTCTTATTCCACCCGTGCATGCTCCATCCGCTCCAGCAGATAATCCAATGGTTTGAACAAAGCCAGACAAACAAAAAAATTACCCACGCCGTGTGTAATATCAAACGGGATTCCCGCCACAAACCAGGCAAACGCTGCCTGCGGACCGCTTAAAAAAAGATACGGAATGGAGCCCAAAGCGCCGAAACAAAGGCCGAATCCACCGGAAAGCAGTGCCCAGCCGACCAGAAACTGGTTTTTTCGGAGCAGCATCGTCAGGGCAAAAAGAACGGCCCAGATATACAAATACATGATCCACCAAATACCAAATCCAAAAACCAGCCCTTCCAGCAGGACAAATACATAAATGACCGGAAGCGCCCTGTATCGCAAATGGCGCGTATACAAAATAATCAGCAAAGATACCAGCTCAATATTCGGCAGAAAAGAAAAAGCCAACTGGACGCCAAGCAAAATGGCACTGAATAAGCCCATCAGCGCCAAATCCCGGATGGAAACCGATTCTTTCTTTCTTACCATTTGCTTAAGGTCAACTCGTAGTGCTCTCCATCGGCGATGGGAGTCAAATCCGCGCTGGTGTTCAGCATCTCACCGTCCTTGGTAATACACCACCATTCCTGATTCCCTGAATCAGCGGTTACACCGTCTACCGTTTCAATGTACAGACCGTATTCCCCGTCGGTTCCCTCTACCAGTTTTTCCGCTTTCAAAGCGTCTCCCAGGTTTTCCGCGTCCGTATGAATGGTATACTCCTTTTGATTATCCGGCGCAAATACCACAGTAAGTCCAATGGTCTTGTCTCCCGCCTGCCCTTTCGGCATGAAAACGCCATAGATAACCGCGAAAACAGCAACCAGCGCAACCAGACAAACAGCGGCAATAATCAAGCCTTTTTTCTGACTTTTTTTCTCAGACATCATATATTCCCTTCTTTTCCGTATTGATTCAGGAGAAATGTAACACATCCAGGCCAATTTTGTCAACAGAACGCGCTTTCTTGACAAGCCGTCTTTTTTAAGCTAGTTTAATGTTGTATCATAGATATAGAACAAACAATTGTGGAGGTGGTTAAGATGAAATTCTCCATCGATAAAAACGGTACCGTTTCCATTTATCAGCAGCTGGTGAACCAAATCATGCGGCGCGTGCAAAACGGCGAACTGCCAGCCGGAAAAAAATTGCCCACCGTTCGGGAACTGGCGGATCAGATTGGTATTGCCCGCGGCACGGGCAAGCATGCCTATGAGGAACTGGAGCGTCAAGGTATCATTAAAATGACCCGTGGCAAAGGAACCTTTGTGCAGGAGCAAGCCCAACAGGAAAGCAGTGCCAAAGTCCGGGCAATGAACGCGATTGAGAAACTGCTGGACGAGATGGAATCTCTTTCTTTTTCTTCGCAGGAGATTCAGATGTTTTTCAATTTGAAACTTCGGGAGCGGATGGAGCATGATGACAATGTCTGTATCATCTTTATTGACTGCAATCCGGAGACATTGACCAATATCATCAACCAGATTTCTGTCATCCCGAACATCGAGGCGCACAAGCTGCTTTTGCCCGATGCTTTAAAAGAACCTTTCGTCATGGATGATTTCGCTGATCTGGTGATCACAACATCCACCCACATGAATCAGCTGAGCGGTGTCGTTACCAACAAAGACAAGCTGGTCCAGGTAGTAACTGCACCCAGCAGCCAGACGGTTGCGAAAATGGCAATGATCGGCGGCAAATCAGTTGGCATTCTCTGTGCCAGCGAGACCTATTCCCACATTATTCGCAAAAGCATGCAGAATCTGGAGCTTTCCTGTCACGATGTTGAAACTTATCTGTTTGGAAACGCTTTGGATCTGGAATCTTTCCTGCGTCATAAAGACGTTGTAATCGTTCCAAATGATTTTCTGCTTTTCTGCAGCCGCAACGAAAGCGATTTGATCCGGCAGGCAGGAGACGAAGGAAAAATCATTATCCGATATAATTATCAAATCGACGGCGGCTCTTTTTTAAATGTACAGGAAAAAATCGAAAGCGCACGTACCGCCAAGTATCTGTAACACATCCAGGAAAATTGTATCACTTAAATGATATATGATTATATATTGTATTATATCAATTTTTATCCATATTTGTATACAATTATCACCTGTTCTAATCCTTATATTTGGCTGAAAAATCAGCTTTTTATAAGTTTTTTCCCAAAACAGGTTGACAGTTTGTCCTGTGAGGGATAATATATAGGCATAGTTCAATATTCACCATTTATCAAAACAATAAGAGGTGCATTATGGAAAAGAAAACTTTAGTCATGGGTGTCATCGGTGCTGACGTCCATGCGGTTGGAAACAAAATCCTCTATCACGCGTTTACCGCTGCCGGGTTCAATTGCGTAAACCTGGGCGTAATGGTATCGCAGGAGGAATATATCAACGCCGCCATCGAATCCAACGCCGATGTAATCGTTGTCTCCTCTCTGTATGGCCATGGAGAGCTGGACTGCCGCGGCATGCGTGAGAAGTGCGACGAGGCCGGTTTGAAAGGCATTTTGCTTTATGTCGGCGGAAATATCGTCGTTGGCAAACAGCCTTTCGACGAAGTGGAAAAACGCTTTAAAGAGATGGGATTCGACCGTGTATTCGGTCCGGGCACCCCGCCTGAAACCACAATTGCCGCTCTGTATGAGGATTTGGGCGTGCAGCCCCCTGAAGAAACAGAAGAATAAGGAGCGCTTGCCATGAAACCAGTATTGCTTATGGATTTCGGCAGTACATATACAAAGCTGACCGCTGTCGATGTAGAAAGCGAGACGCTTCTTGGCACCGCCAGCAGCTATACCACCGTTCAAACCGATATCGGCGAAGGGCTGCAAAACGCATTGGACATTCTGGAGCAGAAAACGGGAAAGCTGGATTTTGCGGAGCGTTACGCTTGCTCATCTGCGGCCGGCGGCCTGCGGATGATTACCAGCGGCCTGGTACCGGAATTGACTGCTGAAGCGGCAAAGCAGGCTTCTTTGGGAGCCGGCGCTAAAGTGATTCGTGTTTACTCTTATGAATTGACCAAAAAAGATGTAGCCGAAATCGTCGCCAGCCGTCCGGATATGATCTTGCTGGTGGGCGGAACAGACGGCGGAAACAGCGAATGTATTCTTGCCAACGCGAAAAAACTCTCGCAGGTGGATCCCATCTGCCCCATCGTAATCGCCGGAAACCGAAATTGTGCCGACGAATGCGAGGAGCTTTTGGAAAAATGGGAAACACACGTTTGTGAAAACGTCATGCCCAAATTTAACGAATTGAATATCGAGCCTGCCCAACATGAAATCCGGCAGATTTTTTTAAACCGAATCATCCAGGCAAAGGGCTTAAGCAAAGCATCTGAGCTGATCTCCGGCATCATGATGCCTACCCCCGCCGCCATGATGGCCGCCATGCAGCTTTTGGCCGAAGGAACCAAGGCGGAATCCGGTATCGGCGAGCTGGTAGCGGTGGATTTGGGCGGTGCCACGACCGACGTATATTCGATCGCGGATGGCATGCCCACCCAGTCCAACACCATCGTGAAAGGCCTGATGGAACCTTACGCCAAACGGACGGTGGAAGGAGATATCGGCATGCGGTACAGCATCTGGGGAATCGTGGATGCCGCCGGCATCGACCGGGTCAGCCAGTTATCCGGCATTGCACCGGAACGGGCGAAAGAAATGATCCAATTCCTTTCGGAAAATACCGAAACGCTTCCCCAAGATCAGGAATGGGAAAATCTCGATTTCGCTCTGGCTTCCCTCGCAGTGGAAACCGCAGTGGCCCGTCACGCAGGCACCATCGAACAGGTCTATACCCCAATGGGGCTGGCCTACTCTCAGATAGGAAAAGACCTGACTCCTGTCCGCCGTATCGTTGTCACCGGCGGTGCAATTATCCACACCAAGCGTACCGGCGAAATCGCGGCGCACAGCCTGCAGAACCCGAACCAACCCGGGTCCCTGCGCCCGGTTGGCGCAAAATTCCTCGTGGACCGCAAGTACATTTTAGCGGCGATGGGCCTGCTTGGGCAGTATTATCCAGACACCGCTTTGCGCATTATGAAAAAGGAACTGGTCGAAGCAACTGAATAACATTATGGAGGTAACCCATGGAAATCAGAAACAAACGTCTGACCGATGACGAATTTTACGAAATCCGCAAAACCGTCCTCAATCAGTGGCCCACCGGCAAAGACGTGGATTTGGAGGAAGCCTTTGCGTTCCATAAATCCCTGCCGGACAGCAAAATTTTCAGCAAAAAACTCAACGAAGCAAAAGCCAACCGCATCACGTTGGTACAGCCCCGTGCCGGCGTCGCGCTGGTCCAGAAGCACATTGAACTGCTGACCTATCTGCAGGATAAAGGCGGCGCGGATCTGCTTCCCACCACCATTGACAGCTATACCCGCCAAAACCGCTACAAAGAGGCTGAAATCGGCATTGAAGAGTCTGTCAAAACCGGAAAATCCATGCTCAATGGCTTCCCCGCTGTAAACCATGGCGTAGCTGCGGTTCGGCAGGTTGTCAATTCCATTGATGTACCGCTCCAGATTCGCCACGGCACCCCGGACGCCCGCCTGCTGACTGAAATTGTTTTCGCCGGCGGTTATACCAGCTATGAGGGCGGCGGTATCTCCTACAATATTCCTTATGCGAAGAGTGTTCCGCTGGAAAGAACCATTGCGGACTGGCAATACTGCGACCGTCTGACCGGTATCTATGAAGAAGCTGGTATTTCCATCAACCGTGAACCCTATGGTCCTTTGACCGGCACCCTGGTCCCCCCGAGCATTTCCCATGCGGTAGCCATCATCGAGGCATTGCTGGCAGCGGAACAGGGTGTGAAAAACATCACCGTCGGTTACGGCCAGTGCGGTAACCTGATTCAGGATGTAGCCGCTATCCACACCCTTGAATCGCTGACCGAAGAGTATCTGCACAAATACGGTTATAACGATGTGGTCGTCACCACAGTTCTGCATCAGTGGATGGGCGGTTTCCCGCAGGATGAAGCGCAGGCATTCGGCGTTATTTCCTGGGGCAGCGCTGCTGCGGCTCTCTCGCACGCGACCAAAGTAATTGTCAAAACGCCGCATGAAGCGATGGGCGTTCCCACCGCCGAGGCAAACGCGCAGGGTCTGCGCTGCACCAAGCAGGTCATTTCCATGCTGCGTGACCAGTCTGTTGATGAAAACTCTCTGAAAGAAGAAAAAGAGATCATCATCGCCGAGACCAAATGCCTGCTGAATAAATGCTTTGAGCTGGGCAACGGCGACATCGCGCTGGGTACCGTTCGCGCCTTCCAGGCCGGCGTACTGGATATCCCCTTTGCTCCTTCCCGCTACAACGCCGGACAGATGCTGCCGGTGCGTGATAACAACGGCGCGGTACGCATCCTGACCATGGGCAACCTTCCCTTCACAAAAGAGTTGATTGATTTCAACCATGGCAAGATCGACGAACGGGCGAAATTTGAAAAACGTAAGGCTTCCTTCCAGATGGCCATTGATGACGTTTACGCCATCAGCAAAGGCAGACTGGTAGGCAGACCCAGAGGCTAATGATAAAAGGAGTTGTCATATCATGAAAATTACCAAAGTTATTTGCTCCAAAGGCAGAACCGGTTTCTTCTTCGACGATCAGCGCGCCATTAAAAAAGGGGCTGCTGCTGACGGCGCCGCTTATGTTGGCGATCCGGTAACCGCCGGTTTCACCTCCATCCGTCAAGCCGGAGAGGCCATTTCCGTTATGCTCGTCCTGGAGGACGGACAGATCGCTTACGGCGATTGCGCTGCGGTTCAGTATTCCGGTGCCGGCGGCCGTGATCCGTTGTTTTTGGCAGAGGATTTCATCCCGGTAATTGAAAACGAAATCGCTCCCATGCTGGTAGGTCAGGAAGCCGATAGCTTCCGCCGTCTGGCCGAAATGGTAGATCATCCGGAAAAAGCAGGCAAAAAGTTCCACACTGCCATCCGTTACGGTGTGACCCAGGCGATCCTGGACGCTGTTGCCAAGGCAAAACACAAAATGATGTGCGAAGTGGTGGCAGAAGAATACGGCACCACTGTCTCCGAGAAGGAAATTCCGATTTTCACCCAGTCCGGTGACAACCGCTACGAGAATTCCGATAAGATGATCATCAAACAGGCTGATGTTCTGCCCCATGCGTTGATCAACAACGTAAAGACCAAGCTGGGCGAACATGGTGAACTGTTGGAAGAATATGTAGCTTGGCTGCGCGACAGAATCCTCAAGCTGCGTACCCGCGACGACTATCTGCCCGTATTCCATATCGACGTTTACGGCACGATCGGCGCTGCGTTTGGCAACGACAATTATGAAGCGATGGCTGATTATCTGGCCAAATTGGAAGAAATCGCGAAGCCTTTCCATCTGCGCATTGAAGGCCCGATGGACGTGGAGGACCGCGAACTGCAGATGAAAGCGCTGGCTGAGTTGACCCGCGTAGTAGATGAGCGCGGCATCAACGTAGAGCTGGTAGCCGATGAGTGGTGCAATACCCTCGAGGATATCAAATATTTCGCAGACCACAAAGCGGGCCACATGGTGCAGATCAAAACACCGGACCTCGGCGGTATCAATAACATTGCTGAAGCGGTTTTGTACTGCAAAGAAAAAGGCATCGGCGCTTACCAGGGTGGTACCTGCAATGAGACCGACCGCTCCGCTCAGGTTTGCGTCAACATCGCTATGGCGGTACAGCCCGATCAGATTCTGGCCAAACCGGGCATGGGCGTTGACGAAGGATATATGATCGTTTACAACGAAATGCAGCGCATTTTAGCTGTACGTAAAGCGTTGAAATAAGGAGGTACTTCCATCGTGAAAGAAGAATTCCGCATTTTATCCACTACTGCCATCCTGGGTTATGGCTTCCCGCTGGAATCTTTTGAGGAAGGCATGAAACGCAACCCTGACCTGATCGCCGTAGACGCCGGTTCTACCGACCCCGGTCCTTTCTATCTCGGCGAAGGTGTTTCCTTTACCGACCGCGGCGCAGTCAAACGCGATCTGGAGATCATGATTTGCGCCGGTATTGAGAAAAACATCCCGGTAGTCATCGGAACTGCCGGTGGCTCCGGTGCGAAACCGCATCTGGAATGGTGCGCCGACATCATCCGTGAAATCGCCAAAGAGCATGACCTTCATTTTAAAATGGCCGTGATCCACGCAGATATGGACAAAGAGGAAATGAAGAAAGCGCTGGCAAACGGCAAAATCAGCCCACTGGATCCCGCGCCGCAGCTGACCGCTGAAGATATTGATGCCACAACCAACATCGTTGGACAGATGGGTGTTGAGCCGATCATGAAAGCGCTGGACAGCGGCGTTCAGGTCGTACTGGCCGGACGCGCCTACGACCCCACTGTGTTTGCGGCTCCCGCTATCCGCAAAGGATATGATAAGGGTCTGGCCATTCATCTGGGCAAAATTCTGGAGTGTGCTTCGATCTGCGCTACTCCCGGCAGCGGCTCCGACTGTATGTTTGGCTACTTGGGCGAGGACTATTTCCGTGTAGAGCCTCTGTCCTCTGTTCGTAAATGCACCACCTTGTCTGTAGCGGCCCATACCCTGTATGAAAAAACCAATCCTTATATCCTGCCCGGTCCCGGCGGACATCTGGATCTGACCAACACCACCTTTGAGCAGGATTCGGAAAATACCGTAAAGGTAAAAGGCAGCCGCTATATAACCGCTCCCCAGTACACCATCAAACTGGAAGGCGCCAAATGCATCGGTTACCGCACTGTTTCGGTAGCCGGTACCCGTGACCCGATCATGATCAGCAAAATCGACGACATTGTCGAGGGTGTTCGTGCTCGCGTTGCAGATAACTACCGTGATAAAGGCTACAAATACAACCTGAACTTTACCATCTATGGTAAAAACGGTGTTATGGGCGATCTGGAGCCAGTAAAAGACGCGCATCTGCATGAGCTGGGTATTGTCATTGAAGTTGTCGCTGATACACAGGAACAGGCTGATACCATCTGCGCTTCTGCTCGTTCCACCATGCTGCACTATGGTTACGAAGGCCGCCGCGCTACCGCGGGTAACCTGGCGTTCCCTTTCTCCCCCAGTGATTTCCACGCCGGCCGTGTTTATGTGTTCAGCATGTACCATATCATTGCAGTAGACGATCCTACCGCATTGTTCCCCATCGATATTGTTACCCTGTAAGGAGGAGAGATTGCTATGAAAACCAAACTGACCGATATCACCGATGTTGTGCGCAGCAAGAACTCCGGCCCTTATGAGCTGACGCTGGACATCATGTTCAAAACGTTTGAGGATTTTGAGAAGGTTTGCGCCGCCAAGGCTATCAACGAAAAGTTGATCTGCGATCTTTATAAAATTACCCCGGATAAGATCATCAACATCATTGATTTCAAACCCGCAAAATCCATCAAAGTTACCATCAAGCGTCCTATCTGCTCCGGCAATCTGGGCGAGACTGACGTATACGGCGCGCAGCAGCATGCGCCTTTGCTGGATGTCGTACTGGATATCTAAAAGATTTCTGGACATTATCCTGTTTTTCCTCTACAATAAAAGGTGGGCAAAATGCCCACCTTTTTCATTCTTTTTGCTGCTTTCTGTTTGACAGGAAGTCTGCCGCGATGATATTTAAGCCAGTCAGCCAAAAGGAGGTTTCTTATGCCATATTCCGCACGTATGCAGCAAAGCCATTTATACAGCGTTTATTTCGCTCCCCGCGGCCTTACCCGTATGGCCGACCTGGGAATGCAGATTGCCCAGCAATATCTCAGCCCGTTTGATAAACTCATCGGCATTATCGGAGAGGCTGGATCCGGAAAAAGCATGTTGGTCAAAGGTATGTTCCCAGGGCTGGAACTGACAAATGACGATGAAGGCGTAAACGTCCGCCCTCTTCCAATCCTGCATTTGGATACCGGCGCATTTTACAGCCCCCATACCTATCACCTGGATATTCGATTTGAATCTGCTTTTACCCAAATGTGGCAGCTCAAAGACGCCATCCTGGAGGCGATTGACGCCGGAAAACGAGTCGTAGTAGAGCATTTTGACCTGATTTACCCGATTCTCGGCATTAATGCCCATCTTCTCATCGGTGTGGGAAGTGAAATTATTGTCACCCGACCGAATATGTTCGGACCGGAACCGCAGGATATTGCTGACAGTGTTTTTCACACGATACACGACCGAAAAATGGCCCATTCGGCCGAAGATCTGTGCGGCCATATTCTCGAATCCCACGGCATCAACCGCTTTGCCCACCGGGATGTCAAACACGGATTTATCCTTGTATTTGATGAAAAACCGGATATCGATTTGATGGCGCTGGAAATGGACGCAAAAGCGGCGATCCAGTTGGATTTGCCTATTTCCTATGTGGATGATAAACATATTTCCATAGGAGAAGATATTTATCATTGTACCGGCCCCCGCATGCATGTCGGTTCTACCGGCGAGATTAAAAATTTCTCTTTGCTGCATGAGTTTATGGAGGATCCTATCACCAAAGAGTACTATCTAGTGGGTGTTGTCAGTTCCAAGGGCGAGCTGCGCACCAATGACCTGAACCGGATTCATATCGAAGATTAAAACAGGAGTTTGATGTGAAATGGAAAAGAAAAATGAATTTGGCCTGATCCACATCTATTGCGGAGATGGAAAAGGAAAAACCACTGCTGCAGTGGGACTGTGCGTCCGTGCATCCGGACGGGGAAAAAAATGTTTGTGGACCTCTTTTTTAAAAGACTATGACTCCGGAGAATTTGTAGGTACATTTCCTTTTACGCTCTATCAGGGAGAGCCTGTGCGTCAATTTGTTTTTACCATGTCAGAAGAACAAAAAAAAGCTACTGCCGACGAACATACCCAGAGGTTAAAAGAGGTTTTTGAAAAGGCGTCGAAGGAAGGGTTTGACCTGCTGGTATTGGATGAATCCATTGCTTCCTGCAATCTGGGGTTGATTCCGACCGATCTGCTGGTTCAGTTGCTGCGGGAAAAGCCCACCCATTTGGAAGTCGTCATGACCGGACGTGATCCGAAAGCGGAATTGGTGGAATTAGCTGATTACGTCAGCGAAATACAACCAATTAAACACCCTTATAACAACGGGATTCCCAGCCGGGAAGGAATTGAAAGCTGACAGAAAATACTAAAAAACAGCCGCCCTATGGCGGCTGTTTTTTAGTAAGCAGAGATATCGTGATTAATCATCCAAGCTTGCGAAAGCTTTCTCATCCACTTTATGATGCAGCGTTTCTGGCAGGCTGAACAGCAAAGGCAGCCGGATACAGATTTCGCAGGCAATATAAATAATGAAAATCCACTGACCGCCTAATTGGTCATAAATAATACCGCCAAGAGCTGCCAGTAACGCACTGAACATGGAACTGAAGAAACGGACGACGCCAACCCAGCGACCCATAACTTTATGCGGAACCAATTCATTTTGAATGGACGCGGCCAAAGGTCCGCCAATTTCCTGAAATCCTTGCAGAATACCAACAGTAAGAAGCATTACAGGGCTTTTAGTCGTTATGAGCATTACCAGTCCGACCAAGTACAGCGCTATGGTCAAAGTCAATATCTTCTTTCTGCCAAAGCGGTCGCCCAAGATGCCAAAGAAATAACCGCATACAACCGAGGTTAACGCCGTTGCGGTAACCATACCAGCCAGAGTTGCAGCACTCGCATTTTTGGTTTCAGCCGCAAACAGCTGTACATAGGGAATGACCATCGCCACCGGCATATTGCCGACAACCGCCATGAAAAGCCATTTTACGCAGTTTTTGTCCGCTTTCAAAATAGCGGCCGCATCTTTGATGACGTTGCGTTTCACAGTGGAATTACTGGTTGTCCAGCGAGCAAAGGAAAGCTTAAACACAACGACAAGCAAAGAAATAATCGTGATCGTCATCGTAATGAAAAACAAAGGACGGATGCTGTTGGGATCGGTAGGAGTCCCCTCCACTTTCATCACGCTTACCAAAAACCAGCCGGAAATCATCGGGCCGACCATTCCCAGAATACCGGCTGCCAACGATTCGCAGATCAGCATTCCCTTGGCTCTATCGCAGTTGGCAAGGCAGTTTCCACAGATGGTAGCACAGCTTTGACCGCCGACACCGCCGCCCAGTTGATGCAAAAACATACCGAGCGCCGCAACCTGCCAAATCGGAGCCGAGGCAAATGCCAGATAGCCGCCGATCAAAATCAGTATGCCGACAATATATACCTTTTTGGGACCGTGCCGGTCAATAATCTGACCGATGTAAGGCCCTAACAAGCCGCTGGCAATCAGTCCCAGACTGGTTACTAAGCCCAATTGCGTTTTGGTAGCGCCTAACAAAATAATGTAAAGTGTCAGATAAGGCAGGATAATTTTATATCCCAGACGCTCCAATGACGTTCGAATAACGGTAATCCGCCAGTCTTTCTGCTGTGCTTTCCAAAAAGCTGGAATATTCAGCACACCAGTCTGTTCAGTTGTTGTCCCAGTCTCCATTTTCTTCCTCTTTCCCCTGTTATTTACCGCTGCTTTTCATGAAAAGTATAGGCATGATTCATTAGTCTATAGTATATTATAATACGTTATTTTCGTTTGATTGTCAATCATTAATGCATATTTATTCTATATTAAAGTATTTTCAGTAAAACATGTGTTGAAAAAATTTTAACTTTTCTATCATTATGTTGAAAAGCGATCAATAGATACTCTCTTTTCGTTCTGTTATCCCGTTGAAATGGCCACCCGTTTCAAATAAAAAGCCGCCAGTCCAAAACAGACAGCGGCCTTATGCTTTATTTATAAGCGAATCGCTGTTTGAAGCGCAATCTCCATCATTTGTGTAAAGGAGTTCTGGCGCTCTTCTGACGAACAGCTTTCGCCTGTCAGCGGGCAATCTGAAATCGTACAGATGGCTAAAGCCTCTTTTCCGGTCAATGCGGCATTCATATATAGTGCCGCCGCCTCCATCTCCACCGCAAGTACGCCCATTTTCTGCCAGCGAAGAAGGCTGTCCTCTCTCTCATCATAAAAGGTATCGGAAGAATATAAGTTCCCCACAACAAGTTCGACGCCTTGCTTTTTCGCTGTGTTCACGGCAGTTTCCAGCATCCGATAACTGGCGATAGGCGCATAATCCCCCGGAAGCTGGTATTGTTTGACGAAAGACGAATTGGTACAGGCTGCCATACCTACTACGATATCCCGCACTTTCAAATCTGCACGTATTGCCCCTGCCGTTCCAATGCGGATAATATGATCCACATCATAAAACTGAAACAACTCGTAACTGTAAATCCCCATGGACGGCATTCCCATACCGCTGGCCATAACAGAAACTTCTTTTCCTTGATAAAACCCGGTATATCCCCCGATTCCTCGAACGTTATTCACCAGTATTGCTTTTTCCAAAAAAGTTTCGGCAATAAATTTTGCGCGCAGCGGATCGCCCGGCATTAAAACAGTTTTGGCGAAATCGCCTTTTTGAGCGCTATTATGAGGTGTTGGCACCGGCATTTTTCATTCTCCTTTCTTCAGGGCAGTAGGATCTTTATCCTCTGCAAATCGGCGGCTTTTTTAAGATCGCGGTTTCTTTCACAGCTTTTGATCGGGAAACAGAAAAACTGACTGTCTTAAGCGTATTGGGGGGCAAAATTACGCTTCTAAATGCGGTTCCACCTCTTTCATTGCCTCCAGGGTATCCGCCAGCAGGCGGTCCAATTCCCATCCAAGCATGGCGGCTCCGTTTGCAATCACTTCTCTGGAGCATCCGGCGGCAAATCCGGTGGATTTATACTTTTTCTTCAACGATTTTAGTTCCATGTCCTGGCAGCTTTTCGAAGGACGCATCAACGCTGCCGCGCCAATCAGCCCGGTCAGTTCGTCTACTGCGTATAAGACTTTTTCCATTTCATGTTCCGGTTCTATGTCCACCGTCAACCCGTATCCATGGCTGGCCGTAGCATGGATGATGGCCGGATCAACGCCCCTGTCTGCCATAATTTGCTGTGACTTTATGCAGTGTTCTTCCGGGTACTGCTCAAAATCCAAATCGTGCAGAAGGCCTACGATTTTCCAAAAATCGCTTTCATTTTCATATCCCAATTTGTTCGCGTACCATTCCATCACACAAGCCACTGTTTTGGCATGCTGCAGATGAAACGGTTCTTTATTATATTCGCACAACAGCTCCCAGGCCTCTTCATAGGTCATATCCATCATTCCTTTCCTGTTCTTGCAGCTCCTTATTTTCATGGGCGTTTTCTTTTGAATATAGCACATCAGGAAAAATTGTCAATCTTTCCGCACCAATCCGCAGGCGGCGCATAGGATAAAACAAATCTATTTTTCGAGGTGGGTCCTATGATGAATACACCATACACATCGGACGCCTTTCCAGGAACCGATCTGCAGTTTGGTTCCCGCGGCAGCGACGTGTTAAAAATGCAGCGTTACTTAAATGCCATTGGCCGCCAGTATTCTTCTATCCCCCCTGTCAGTGAGGACGGGATTTTTGGATACCGAACCGACCAGGCAGTCAGGGCGTTTCAGCGCCTCTTCTCTCTCCAGGATGATGGGATTATCGGCTCTATGACCTGGAATAAAATCATAGAAGTCTATCGTGGACTTCCCGATTCTTCGAATGGCGCCATGCCATATCCGGGAACACCCCTGATTCTTGGCTCCAGCGGTGAATCCGTCCTTCATATCCAACGTCAGCTCAACCGCATCCGACAGAGTTATCCTTCTATCCCTCCGCTGCAGGAGGATGGGTATTTCGGAGAAGCAACGCGGGATGCGGTTATGGAATTTCAGCGTTTGTTTTTGCTTCCCGCCCATGGCGCCGTGGAAGAAAACACCTGGAATGCCATTGAAAACGCCGCTAAGAACCTCCCCGACAATCCCCCTGCCCCATGGGACGGTAATATCTTATCTTACGGCTCTACCGGAGAGAGGGTCAGCCTTTTGCAGCAGTATTTGAATGATGTGGGAGATGCCTATCCTGCGATTCCACTTCTGGCGGTAGACGGACAATTCGGGGTACAAACACAAAACGCGGTCATGATGTTTCAGCACCTGTTTGATTTAAAAGTTGATGGAATCGTAGGAGAAAAAACCTGGAATCGCTTGCTTCAGGTAAAAAATTATCTTATGCGCCAAGGGTAAATAACAAGCGGGGCCTGCGCCATAACCGGTGCGGGCCCTGTTCATTGCCACTGAATCCAGCCAGACGAGCGCATGGCAACAAAACTTCTGGAGAAACGCTTGTATTTTTCCGGGCCGCATGTTAGGATGAAAAAAACAGAAAGGACAGCCAAATCCATGCGAAGAGTATTAGTTGTAATCGATATGCAAAATGATTTTATTACTGGCGCACTCGGCTCCGATGAGGCTCGAAAAATCGTTGCTCCTGTATCCGAATATATCCAAGCTTTTCCCGGAGAGGTCCTGTTTACAAAGGATACGCATTACGCTGATTATTTGGATAGCCGGGAGGGGAAAAAGCTGCCCGTTATCCATTGTGTGGAAAACACCTTTGGCTGGAAATTGACTCCTCCTCTTGAGAATTTCCAGCAAAGCCATCAATGCCCCGTTTTCTGTAAAAAAACATTTGGCAGCACCGAGCTTGCCCGGTATCTTTCGGAAGAAAACAATCAGGAAAAGATTGATGAAATTCAGCTGATCGGCGTCTGCACCGATATTTGTGTCATTTCCAACGCTTTGACCCTCCGTGCCTTTCTGCCGGAAACGCCAATTGGCGTCGTCGCGTCCTGCTGCGCCGGCGTCACGCCGCAAAGTCATCAAACCGCTTTGGATGCGATGGCCGCGTGCCAAATCGATATTCTTTCCGATTAGGCTTCATCCGTTTGAAAAAAGCAGCCGGGAACGCAATGCTTCCCGGCTGCTTTTTATATATTTCCGCCTCTCTTTTTTCCAACAGCATCGGAAGACGGGAGATATCTTAAAAAATGTCTGGATTCAACCATAAAAATGCCCGTTTTTTTCGACGCGCTGTTGACAAAGGGATAGAGAAAGAATATGATGGAAACAGAATAAAAACCCGGTAGGTAAGGCTACCACAGGGATACGGATTGCTGCCGCGAAATAGTGGAGACACTATGAGAAGGTCAACAGATGATGTCGAAACCAAGGCATTGTCTAATGTAATTTCATCGCCCTGCGAAGCTGAAGCTCAAACGGTGGTTGGATTGTTTGAAAAATTCTGCAAAATTCCCGCCGCCGGAGCTATTGCTTCGGCGGTTTTTCATTCAAAAAAGGACATACTTGCAGTAAATCACAAAATTTAAATCAAGAACAGTGAGGTGACATCGCATGGACGCAGGAAGTATCGGCGACACAAAGACCGGCCCGCGAAGTATTTTGAAAAAATCGGTTTCCTGCTTTTCGTGCGAAACCCTTTTTTGATTTTCTTTTTTCCGGTCTGATGTTTCCACTTCCTACCTAATGAATCCAAATACTTAGGAGGAATGAACATGACAGAAAAAGCTTTGGCCTTGTTGAGCGAAAAAAAATTCTCCCAGCTGAAAGAGCTGCTGCGCGAAATGAATCCGGTCGACCTCGCCGGGATATTAGAAGAGATGCCTTTGGAAAGCCTTCCTTTGGTGTACCGGCTTTTGCCGAAGGAACTGGCCGCAGAAGCATTCGCTGAAATGGACAACGACCAGCAGGAAGTGCTGATTCAGGCGTTCAGTGATAAAGAACTGCAGGAAATTCTGGACGAGTTGTACCTCGACGACGCGGTAGATATTATCGAAGAAATGCCCGCCAGCGTGGTCAAAAGAATCCTTCGCCAGACAAAACCTGAGGTGCGCAAAAAAATCAATGAGATTCTCCATTATCCGGAGGACAGTGCCGGCAGCATCATGACCATTGAATATGTGGATTTGAAAAAGGCCATGACGGTGGAAGAAGCTTTTCACCGTATCCGGTCGACCGGCGTTGATAAAGAAACAATTTATACTTGTTATGTGACCGACTCTGACCGGAAATTAGAAGGACTTGTTACCGTAAAGGAACTTCTGCTTTCTCCCAAAACCGCAATCATCGGGGATATTATGCAGACCCATGTGATTGCCGCCTCCACGATGGATGACAAAGAGGAGGTTGCCAATCAGCTGCAGAAATACGATTTTCTGGCACTGCCCGTGGTTGACCAGGAATACCGCTTGGTAGGCATTGTCACGTTCGACGACGCCATGGATGTTTTGCAGGAGGAAAATACCGAAGACATCGAAATGATGGCGGCAATTACCCCAACAGGTAAACCGTATCTGAAAACCAGTACAATAGACCTTTGGAAAAAAAGAGTTCCGTGGCTTTTGCTTCTCATGGTATCTGCCACCTTCACCGGGAAAATTATCCAGGCATACGAAAGCGCCCTAGCTGCCCAAGTCGTTCTGACCGCCTTTATTCCCATGCTGATGGATACCGGCGGAAATGCCGGCAGCCAAGCGTCTGTAACAATCATTCGCGGTTTATCCCTTGGAGAAATCCAGATGATCGATATTTTTAAAATCATTTGGAAAGAAATCAGGGTCGCTTTTCTCTGTGGTCTGACCCTTTCTCTGGCCAATTTCGCTAAAATGATGCTTCTGGACCGGGTTGGCCTTTCAGTCGCGCTGATTGTCTGCCTAACTTTGGTCGTTACGGTGATCATTGCCAAAATCACCGGCTGTACCCTGCCGATTTTGGCAAAACGCATTGGCTTTGACCCGGCGGTTATGGCAAGCCCCTTTATTACCACCATTGTCGATGCGCTGTCTTTGATTGTTTATTTCAATTTTGCTTCCATGCTGCTTCATTAGAGCGATATTTTCTACCGCAAAGAAAGCTCTGTCCGAACCTTTCGGCCAGAGCTTTCATTTCGCGGTTTGGGGAAAATATACGGACGGCTGCTCCTCTTACCAAAATATACTTGTATCAATTTTTTCAAATTGCGTTTATACTGACATCAGGAACAGAAAGCGGAAAGGGTGCAGAAAATATGGAAATTTGCGTATTACATACAGAATGGGATTCGGATAGGCATTGCCGGTATGGGTATGCACTGTTGGAATATCGACATGCCAGTAAAAAAGAATACGCCATTCGGTGTTTTACGGATGATACGAAAAAAGCCCCCGTCCTCTGCTGGGTCCATCCCCGTTTGGCACAAAACCTTGGTAAGGCTTATTCCCTGCTTTATCTTCTCGCTCAGCGGCAGGTTTCTCCTGTGCATTTGGAGGACGTGTTAGGCGACATGGAGCTGTAGCCTTGCGTAAAACGTCAAGGAATGATATGATAATATTACTCTTCCAATATTTCACAGTCCGGCAAATAACATAGAACGCCGTGCATTGTCATAAGCTGACAGCAAAGGAGGGATGACATCGTGAAACGATATCAGGAAAAAATGGAGAAAATACCTGCAGAGAAAACAGCGGATCAGCTTTTCCGGGATCAACAGGCTTTTTTCGCCCGGGAAGAGACTGCCTTCGACAACAAAATACAAGAGGCATGCGATTACATGATCCAAAAGCAAACTACCATTATCTTGCTGGCAGGGCCTTCCGCTTCCGGAAAAACAACAACGGCAAAAAAACTGATTTCCCATTTAAGACAATCCGGGAAACATGCGGAACGAATTTCTCTGGATAATTTTTATAAGCCCCGAGAGCAACTTCCCTCCTGGAAAGATGGAAGTCCCAATTTTGAAAGCATAGACGGATTGGACATCGAATATTTCCACCACTTAATGCAGCAACTGTGGACTCAAAAAGAAGCCGACTTCCCCATTTTCGATTTTCAACAAGGCCGCAGACGAGAAAAAACATTTCACGTCTCCTATTCGCCGGATACATTTTTGATTTTTGAAGGAATCCACGCACTAAATCCGCTTTTTAAAGCAGCGATGGACGGACACCCCAGCACCGGTATCTACGTCAGTGTACACAGCGATTTTGTATCAGAGGACGGCAAAGTACTGCTCGAAGCTCGCCAGCTTCGTCTGACCAGACGCATCATCCGGGATCTGATCGCCCGAAACTCCACAGCCGCCAATACCTTATCGATGTGGGACAAAGTTTTAAAAGGAGAACGGTTATACATCCAGCCTTACCGCCCCTCAGCGGATATTCATATCAACACCGTCCATGGGTTTGAGCCGTTTCTGTACCGGCATAAAATTGAAGAAGCGCTGTCTGATTTTCCAAACGACCTGCCGAACGCAGATGTCGCACAAAATTTAACCCAGCGGTATCTTCGGTTTGCTCCCTGCCCCGACGCCTGCCTGGGTCCCGATTCTTTGATTCGTGAATTTTATAAAGGAACAGAATAGTCAAAATCCCGTCTGAAAGCAACTGCTTTCAGACGGGATTTTTTATCGCACTACCTTATAACTCATTTGTTTGCAAACGAACTTTTGGCAGTTCCTTAGCCTGTTTCATTACATCAATTTGCGGAACAGATCTTTCAAATCTTCAACGCTGGTATCCTTCGGGTTGCCGGGCCGGCACGCATCCGCATAAGCGGATTCCGCCAAAAAGTCCAGATCCGATTCTTCCAGCGCCTCCAGCTTCGCGGGAATCCCTACATCCTCAGACAGCTTCCGAACAGAATCAACCGCCGCTTTTCGATACTCTTCCTGGGACATGGCATCCACGTTGGAAACGCCCATCGCCCGGGCGATTTCCCGGTATTTCTCACCGGTGCAATCCGCATTATATTCCATAACGATTGGCAGCATCATCGCGCAGGCAACGCCATGAGGCGTGTCGTATACCGCGCCCAGCGTATGCGCCATAGAATGGGCAATTCCCAAACCAACGTTGGAAAATCCCATACCGGCAATGTACTGGCCCAACGCCATTCCTTCCCGGCCCTCTTTTGTGTTTTCCACAGCGCCGCGCAAAGACTTTCCAATGATTTCAATCGCCTTGAGGTGGAACATATCCGTCATTTCCCAAGCGGCTTTGGTCGTATAGCCTTCGATCGCGTGAGTCAGCGCGTCCATACCGGTAGAAGCGGTCAGCCCCTTGGGCATGGAGGCCATCATATCCGGGTCCACAATTGCCACGATGGGCATATCATGCGGGTCTACGCAAACAAATTTACGCTTTCTTTCCACATCAGTAATAACATAGTTGATGGTAACTTCTGCGGCAGTACCGGCAGTCGTCGGAACAGCAATAATCGGAACGCTGCTCTTCTTGGTGGGCGCTACGCCTTCCAGGCTTCTGACGTCCTCAAATTCCGGATTGGCGATAATAATGCCAATGGCTTTCGCCGTATCCATGGAAGAACCGCCGCCGATTGCAATGATATAATCCGCGCCGGCATCTTTAAACGCCTGCACACCATGCTGCACATTCTCAATGGTCGGATTTGCTTTGATGTCGGAATACATTTCATAAGCAAGACCGGCCTGATCCAAAAGATCAGTCACTTTAGAAGCCACATGGAACCGGATCAAATCCGGATCGGTGCATACAAAAGCCTTGTGAAAGCCGCCAGCTTTGGCTTCGTTCACAACCTCAGCAATTGCACCGGCGCCATGATATGAAGTTTGATTGAGCATAATTCTGTTTGCCATAAAAACTCTCCTTTTTGTTTGATAATCAAACTGTTTACTGTTACTATTTTAACAAGAAAAAATGAAAAAAGAAAGGGAAAAATCTAAATTTTTCTTGACTTGGAGCCTGCTCCAGATGATATGATGGCCTGAGAAAATAAGAGCTATTTCTTATGCCCCACGCTGTTGAAGGTCATCTTCTGGCCGCGGGTATTGGTAAAACCCTGCTTGTTGAGCCAGTTCATAATGGAGGAAATGGTCTCACCGCTGTCGTAGCGTTTGAAAGTTTCCAGCACGAACGGCGCGGTCAGCGGGTCGATCTGAAAGTGCTGCTCTGCGTCGATCACATAACCGATGGGCAGCGTGCCGCCGTTGAACTTGCACTTGAGCGCATTGTCCGTCATACCTCGAACCACTTTCTCAGAAAGGTCGGCAGAGTAATATTCTGCATAGCCCTCCAGAACAGATTCGAGGATGATGCCCTCTGCCCCCTCGGAAATGACTTCGGTAGCTGAGACGACCTTCACGCCGTTCTTCTTATGTTATGATCTTGTCCATTTAAATACCCCATAGGCGGCCACCGTAACATTGATGTTATGGTGGCCGCACACACAACCGCTTCTTCTATTTGATTATTCAATAGAATCCGTTTTATATATGAATTTTACATCTCCATCCATATCCTCGCTGATTCCAGAAAAAGATGTATAGTGTTTCGCCACATCAGCGGTCACACGGATTCTGTTGGAAAGTCCATCTAAGTCGCCATCTACGGCTTCAATCAATTTTTGGATGCCTTCCTCATTGAATTGCTTCAACCCGTCGGACAGTTCCATAGAGCCATCCCGAAGCTGCGTAATCCCATCCACAAGCGCAGGTGCACTGTCTTTCATCGTCTGGATTCCCTGAAGCAGCTCGGCGGCGCCGGCAGACAATTCCGAGGTTCCGGCTTTTAAGGCATCCGCACCGGTTTTCAATTCATTTGCACCGGCGGCGGCGCTGGAAACGCCGGAAGTGTATGTAATAAGACCTAGATAAAACGCATTATAGCTGTCCAGGGAGGACTTCAGCGCGATCACGGATTTTGCGCCTTCTGCCGCCGCGCTTAACTGCGCTTGGACTGCATCGGAACTCATGGCCTCAGAGATTGCCTGCTGCACTTGCAGTTCTGTATTGGAGGCAATTAACGCCTGGATCTCATCACTCTGCATTTGTTCCCCAACCGTTTGTTGTGTAACCGCGTTGATCTGCGCCTGGATTTCTTCACGCTGCATTCTTGCGTCAATTTCTGCTTGCATAGCAGCTTCTACAGCGGCATTCACGGCATCCTGCCGTTCCTGCGTAACGAGTCCGGCTTCTATCGCAGCCTTGTATTCCTCTACGGTCATGCCCAGCGCCTGCTGGATGACCGCCGCCCGGAACTGGGCCTCATTTTCATGGACAGCCTGCGTAACCGTTTCCTGGACGGCAGCCGTCACTTGGGCAGACACTTCCGCTTCCACCTGTGCCTGGACCGCCTCGGTGACTTTCTCCTCAATCATACCCCGATTTGCATTGACAGTAGCCGTAACCTGCTCCAGCGCAGCTTGATAGACCGCTGTATCATCCAAAGAGGCAATAACACCATCCAAAACACTGGCGTAGTTGTCAATTGTCAGGGCCGGTACAGAAAGCCCTGCTTCGGAAAGCTGTGTATTGGCCATGGACAGCAGAGAGGAAAAGACCTGTCTTGCGCCGCCGTTCAAAGAGCTGCTGTTGGCGTTCAAAGTATTCAGTCCGCTGGAGAGCTGGGCAGCGCCTGCTTGAAGCTGGGCCGCGCCGCTGTCCAGGGACTCCGCTCCTGCTTTCAGCTGTGCCGCGCCTTCCGCCAGCTTGTTAATGCCGGAAACCAGATCTCCTGACTTTTCAAGCAGGGTACACAGGCCATCATAGAGCTGGGAGGAGCCATCCATCAGCTGGTCCATAGCATCCGTCAGTTCCGCCATGGCATCTGACAATTCGTGGAGATCAAGCTTATCAGAATCTATGGCTCCAAACAGCTCTGTGGTCGCAAGGGTCATGGTCATGCCCATTTCAAAGTTCTCCACATCGGCGCTGATCTCCACATAATCCGGGATGTCCAGTTTCTCCTTACTGATAGCCAGATCTTCCTGTAAGCCAGGGAACGCGATGCCGACCGCCGCGATCCGGTCCCCATCATTGATCAGTTTTCCGTTGGAGATGGTCACATTTCGAAAGACTTCCGTATCCAGCAGCATCCCGGTCAGCATGGTAAACGGAACATAGATCTTTTCCGTTTTTCCGTCAAGCAGCACTTCTTCATACTGCATATTCTGATAATCGAAGCGGATCGTCACATGGCCGCTTTGACCGGCAAGCGCCTCAGGAGCAATGGCTTGCCCATCCAAGGTGTAACAGACGGACATTTGGACAGGAAGCTCTTTTTCGATATTTCCCTGATAATAGATGTCGTTTCCTTGGGCATCCCATACGCAGCTATTATCGCCGCCAAGGGTAAAGCTTTCGTCACCCTTGATATTTTCGATGTCTGAAAGCTCGGTTTTATCCTCAAGCGAATCCGCGGCCATAGCATTTTTGATCCAATCACTGACGATGATCTTTTGCACAGTGCCATCCGCACCGGCCAGCACATAAACGGTTTCGTCCTTGGATGTTTCCGCCTCCGCCGAAGCATTTATGGTTGTTTCTTGATTCTCATCTTCGCTTTCTTTGCCTTCGCCCGTCAGCGCGAAAGCGGAAGTTCCGACCGCAGCAAACAAGACCACCGCGCAGAGCGCAAGCGAGATGAATTTCGTTGCTCTGTTTTTCATTTCGATGTTACCTCCACAGTTCTATTTTGGGATTTCCGGATCTTCCGCATATCCAGCGTGGTTACACAAACCAGTCCGTCACAAAGAAGGAGCAACGCTGGCAGAATAAAGATAACGGAAAGCATACTTACCACCGCACCTCTTGCCATCAACATACACATTGCGCTGATGATGTCGATATTGGAGTAAAGTGCGACACCAAAGGTCGCAGCAAACAGACCCATGCCGGATATAATGATGGACGGAATGGACGCGGTAAGCGCCGTCCACACAGCCTGTTTCTTCTGCGCGCCAGCGACTCGCTCGGCTTTATAGCGGGTGGTCGTCAGGATTGCGTAATCCACGGTCGCGCCAAGCTGGATGGTGCTGATACAGATCGGCGCGATGAACGGCAGACTCTGTCCCAAATAATGGGGCAATCCCAGGTTGATAAAGATAGCAAACTCAATGACCGCGATCAGAATAAACGGAAGGGAGACGCTCTTTTCCACCAAGGCAATAATGAGGAAGATGGCAAGAATCGATACCGCGTTGACAACCTTAAAGTCATGGGCAGTGGTTTCGATCATGTCTTTCATACACGGAGCTTCTCCAATCAGCATACCGCCCTCGTCATATCTCTTGAGAATGGCGTTCAGCTGTGTAATCTGCTCGTTTACTTCGTCACTGGCAACTTTATATTCCGAGTTGATGAGCATCAGTTCCCATTTGTCGCTTTTCAGAATCTCCACAACGGAATTCGGCAGGATTTCCTCCGGCACACGGGAGCCGACCACTGACTCCAAACCCAGAACATATTTGACACCGTCCACCTGTTCCATCTCGCCGATCATCTTGCGGACATTCTTCGTGGGAACATCCGTTTCGATCAGCAGCATGTGGGTAGAGGCGATGTTGAAATCCTCCGCAAGCTTACTGTTGGCGATGACATATTCCATATCTTCGGGCAGGCACTGGCCCATATCGTAATAAACTTCATCGTTGGTTTTGCTGTATCCGTAATAGGCAGGCGGAACAAGCAAAGCGAAGATGACCAGAAACACGGGAAACACCTTGACAATGCCTTTTGCGAATTTGCCCATGTTGGGAATCAATGCCTTGTGCTTTGTTTTCTGTAAGGGCTTATCCAGAATCAGGATCAGGGCCGGCAGAACAGTCACACAGCCAATGACGCCCAGCAGGACGCCCTTTGCCATGACAATGCCCAAATCCCGGCCCATGGTAAAGGACATAAAGCACAGGGAAATAAATCCTGCCACAGTGGTAATGGAACTGCCCACTACGCTGGTCAGCGTTTTCTGGATAGCCACTGCCATGGCTTCCTTGTTATCGCTGTAATTTACCCGCTGCTCGTTGTAACTCTCCCATAGGAAGATGGAGTAGTCCATAGTGACGGCCAACTGCAAAACAGCGGACAGGGCCTTGGTAATATAGGAAATCTCGCCCATAAAAATATTGGATCCAAGATTCAGAAGGATCATCATACCAATGGAAGCCAAGAACACAAAGGGCACCAGCCAGCTATCCAGGAACAGCAGCATAGCCCCGCAGGCCAGAGCCACGGCAATGCCCACATAGATCGGCTCTTCCTGTTCGCAGAGGTCCTTCAGATCGGTGACCAGCGCAGACATTCCGGAAACATAGCACTGCTTTCCGCAGAGGGCGCGGATCTCCCGGATCGCATCCATGGTAATATCCGCGGAGGTGGAGCTGTCAAAGAACACGGCCATCATTGTGGAATGGTCGGTATTGAATTCCGTGTAGATTTTATCCGGCAGCAGCTCCATGGGGACGGAAAGGTCAAACAGGGTGTCATACCAAATCACGGTATCCACATGATCGACCTGCTCAATTTTTGCCTTCAGGGCAGCTACATCCTTGTTCGGCATATCCTCCACGATAATGAAGGAAAAAGCGCCCTTCCCAAAATCCTCCATGAGTTCATTCTGCCCGATGCTGGTATCCATATCCCCCGGCAAGTAATTCAGCATGTCATAATTGATTCTGGTATTTGCAATGCCAATCACTGCCGGAATCATCAGCAAAACGGTTAGAATTAAGATCGGTATGCGGTATTTTACAACCGCCTTTGAAAAACGCATAGATGATTACATATCCTTTCTGTTAGGGTCTATCTGGCAATATTCGGCATCGATGACCTCCGGCAACTGGTGACGAATGATCTTAACGGCGGTCAGAATGGTGATCAGATTTAGCACACCTTCGGTTATGAGCGTCACCCCCAGCAAGATCATCACGACCTGGGCGCTTTCCGATGGGCGTAAGACCAGCAGGAAACCGGCAGCCCCTGTCAGAATTGCCACAGCGAGAATCAGCCACCACTTTTGAATGCCAAAGGCTTTGGAATCAATGGAAATCTGTATTTTGAGGAGCGCGTCTGCCAGAACACAGATGCCCATAACAATGCAGATAAGATTAACCATTGCATCTGTACGGATGATCAGAATGACGCCAAGTGCCACGAGCAGAATGCCAAAGGCCAGATCAAATTGAAATGCCAGCCTGTATAAGTCTTTGGAACAATAGCCGACGATCTTTACCAAGCCGAATAGAACCATGATTCCTCCGCCGAGCCTGCATAGCAGCGTTACCGAGAAATCAGGCACAGCAATCAGTACAATCCCCAATACACAAAGTAGAATGGAAATCATGATATAGCCAATTTTTGCAGCTTTAATCCGATTGTTCAGATACACAAAAATACCTCCTTGGGTTGTCAATATTCTCATGGTTGCGTGAAGGTCACGTACCTCATAGGCAATCTTTTTATATATAAAAAGTGTGATTTCGCATCGTAATTTACTACATGAGCTGACATAGCAGCCAACTCTTCCGTCTATACTGCCAATCTGAATGTAGAGCAGACTAAGCATTCATTTGACAAAAAATATCTTGCAGATCGGCATCAATTGCAGACAGCAAATCTGCATCATGTTTCAGACGACATTTAAGGGAATCTGACACATCGTTTTCAGTCTTGTATTTTAGGTGATGCTCTAAACTCGCCCAATAGTCCATAGCAATTGTCCGTATTTGGATCTCAACAGGAATGTGTTCTGTTGTCCCCGCCAAGAAAATGGGAACTGAAACAATTAGGTGGAGACTCCGGTATCCGTTTGGCTTTGGATTAGAAATAAAGTCCTTTTTCTTAACATGTTCCTCCTTGTTTTTGTTTGTGCTCTCATTGTATCGGGGAAAGAATCTGTTTCATACGGACAAAAGCGGCCTCCATGCCTGAAATTTAGGCATAGAGGCCGCTTTTGTCTGAAAAATTTATTTTTCCTTTTCACATCGGGCGATCAAACGTTCAAGATCACCCTGCTTCAATTCGTAAATCCGTTGGAATCGGGTTTGAATTCCTTCCTGCATCCCTGTTTCCAGCCAGCCGATGATAATACCGAAGCAGACGCATTTTAAGTAATCTATGATGACTTTTCGGTCTTCCGCAGAAATCTGCCTTCCCGTCAAGATCCCGTCCACATAAATCGTGATCACATGCTCGCATACCCGCCACTGATACTGCTCGTAGATATCCCGGTTGACGGAGTGGTAAATGTGCATAACCGCTTTCCGGTTTTCCAACGCAAAGCTGAGGGCGGCATTGATGCAATCCTCCAGCGATTCTACCGCTGGATGCTCCCGGATCATCCGCTCCGCATCCTCATCTACAATGCTTTCCACCAATTGCGGCAGGTCCTGGTAATAGTAATAAAAGGTATTGCGGTTCACGCCGCAGTCATCTACAACATCCCGAATGGTAATTTGGCTCAAAGGCTTCTCGTTCAATAGTTTCACAAATGAATCCCGAATGGCTTTTTTAGTAAAACTGGCCATGCGTTACGCCTCCTTTCTTTGGAGTTCAACTATGTCTGAAATATTGCATTGAAGGGCAATGCAAATTTTCACAATCGTATCTAAGTGAACCGATTCGTCTCGCCCCATTTTGGCAATTACTGATGAACTGAGATGAGTCATCTTCTGTAAATCTTTTTTCTTTAATTTGCGGTCAATAAGCATTTTCCAAAGTTTATTGTAAGAAAGAACCATCTTGGCCTCATCCATTTTTGCTACCTCCTGACAAATCAAAAACCACACAGTCAGTTTTCCTTCGTAGTTAGTATAATCTTTTTTCTTTTTAAACGCAATAGAATTTACACGAAAATGAATTTTTATTTTATAATTAGAAATTTTTTGTGAGTTTCTATTATAGGACTTACTAACATACTGGCAAGCAATGCTTTTGGCTATCCAGATAGCCGCCAGCCGCTTGTTGAGGGAAGTCCCCCAAGCCCCCTTTGAACGCACGATTGCATCATGTGGCTGCGCGTTTTTCAAACGCTTATGGAACACGGCCAGCTCACCGCAGGTCGTGTTCTTTTTCCTGTCCGGCTTCCTGTTCCTCGGTGCCAAGCAGCCGGTCCACATTGGCCTTCACAGTCAGCAGCTCCCGCATTTCATCGCGGGCCTGCGGAACTCGCCGTAGGCTTTCTTCTTTTCCTCCAGCAGCTGTGCGTACTCGGCCTGCAAGCTCTTGACTGTCGGAATCTTTTTCAGCCCCAGCTCGTCAAAGGCTTTTTGCCGCCTTATGAAGCAGAATATCCGCTTCATGCTCCGCCAAAAAATTTTTGGAATACCCGGCCTTGCGGTAGGCCACATAGACCTCGCGGGTTTTGGAATAGTTGATGATATGGGTCCGCAAAACAGCGATCTCGGCCATTCTTTTTTCCGCAGCTTTGATCTGCGCGGACAGCTCATTATGACGGGCGGCAGCCGCAGCAGCTTTGTCCGCCAGGGCCGCATATTCCAGTAGGCCATGATCGGTGAGGTAATTCATCGTCTGCGCCAGCTGTTTCAGATTGAACGATCTTGCCCAACGCGCATATCCAGCGCCCTTTCCCTCCTGGAGTTTTTCTGAATATCCACCAGAAGATTGACCCTTTTCGGCTCCTGGTCAATCTGTTTTTTCTTGCGCGGCGTGTGCCGTTTCTCACCTTTGATAACAGAGAGCAGCACATCTTTAGAATAATTTTCTCCCAGCGTGTCCAGCCGGACAGAACGACTCCAGCCCTCGCAGCGGAAAGAGGGATTTTTACCGGGTTTGATTTCATAACCGGCCTCCTGCAGCAGCTTCAGGTCCACGCCCTCCGGGTGATGCAGAATGCCCTCGCCGGGGGCAATGGGCTGATCGGTCAGGACCTTGCCCATCATGTCGGAGAGGGTAACGGGGAGCTTATCCGCTTGGGGATTTCCCAGACTGATTGTTAAGCTACCCTGTGGGTCCCCGTCAATCAGCAGCACCTTTTTACCGGTCTGGGCCAGCCCGATACCGAGATTGGCGCAGGTGGTTGTTTTGCCAACGCCGCCCTTTTGGTTGGCAATGGCGATAATTTGGGCGTTCATAATTTCACCCCGCAATATCGTTTGGTCATATATGTCCTCCTTGAATTGTGCTTAGAAATAAGAAAAGCCGCCACTAATCAAAGCGGCGGCTATCCCTCAAAGTCCAATATTGTGTTATTTTAGAGCGATGAGAGATTTTAGTCCTAATGAAATACCTAGCTTTCCGGCCCGCTTAATTAGCCTGTTTTCTGTGGATAAAAAACGTGGAAAAAGAATAAAGACAAACCAGCAAGCCCTTGAAATATCAGGGATTTTCCGATTTGTCTTTATTATAGTGTATAGGCATACCTTTATTTCAATTATTCAGCAGTTACCGGAAAGCGACATTAAAGCAATCGTCGGCCATAGCAGCAGCATGGATACTTTTGGTGTATATGCGCATAGTGTGGATGGACGTAAAGCATCTATTGCCGAAGATATTGAAAAAGTATTCGATGAAATTATATCAAAACAAAAGTGTGTTATTTAATGTGTTATACTGAAATAAGAAAGACCCTATGGACCAGCTTTATATGCCGGTTTATAGGGTCTTTAACTTGGTGCGGCAGATGGGACTTGAACCCACACGCTCGCGCACACGCCCCTCAAACGTGCCTGTCTGCCGATTCCAGCACTGCCGCATTCGATGGAACAAAACGTTCCTGAGGGAAATATGGCTGACATGTCATTCAGCCACGGACGATATTATATCATTTTAAAATGGTTATGTCAACCAAATCGCGAAAAAACTCCCCTCTCTTTTGAAAGAATTCGGACATGCGCCGAATCTGTTTTTAGGGCATAAAATGAAGCGAGCACAATAGAAAGGAGGTGCCGTTATGGCGTGCTGCTCTGATTACAACGTATGCCCTTATTCGAATAACAATGCTTTGCGGTGGCTAGTCTGGATCGTTCTGATTCTGGCTGCTCTGTATTTCTACCGTTATACCATGTGCCAATAACAGATAAAAAGCCGGTTGGAAATTCCAGCCGGCTTTTTAAAATACAAATCATCAATCTTTTTGCCCGGAACGAACCAATCCCGCATATTTTCCATTTTGCCGCATCAGCGTTTCATGGTTTCCCTGCTCAATAATTTTCCCTTTTTCCAGGAAGAAAATACAATCGCAGGATTGGATGGTGGACAAACGGTGCGCGATAAAAATAGAAGTTCGATTCTTTGAAATCCTCTCAATAGAATCCTGAATCATCTGTTCGGTGTTGGTATCAATATGTGCTGTCGCTTCATCCAGAACCAGAATTGCCGGGTCGCGCGCAATGGCTCTGGCAAAAGAAAGCAGCTGCCTTTGGCCTGTGGAAAAATTCATGCCGGCCTCGGTAACTTCTCCTTTTAGCCCACCGCATTCTTCTACAAACTCGCTGGCACAAGACACGTCCAAAGCCTGCCGAATCTGTTCTTCGCTCAAATCGCTATGGATGCTTATATTATCTGCGATGGAACCCACAAACAAAAACACATCCTGCAGTACCACTGAAATACCGCTGCGCAACGTTTTCAGCTGCCAACGTTCCAACGGGACGTCGTCGATCAGGATCGTTCCCTTCTGCGGGATATAATAGCGGCCAATCAGATTGATAATCGTGGTTTTGCCCGCTCCGGTGCTGCCGACAAAAGCAACCTTTTCCCCGGGGTTTACCGTAAAGCTAACCCCTTTTAAAATCCAGTTTTCTTCATCATAAGCAAACCATACATCCCGAAACTCCACTTTTCCTGTAATCGGCTTATCCCAGTCCCCCTCAAATGGGTCTTCCTGGTTTTGCTCATCCAGCAAAGAAAAAATCCGATCCGCTGATACCAGCGCCGACTGAATGGTAGTATAGGTTTCTGCCAGTTCATTAATCGGTTCAAAAAACTGTTTGACATAATCGGTGAAAGCATAGAGAACGCCCAATTCCAATACCGCGCTACCGCCGAAATTTCCAACGATCCGGTTATATCCGAACCAAATCAAAAGCGCAATGATCATTGAATTGACCACTTCCATTGCGGGGCGAAGCATACTGTGCAATTTTAACTGAATTAAAGTCGTCTTTAAATAGGATTCGTTCAGTTCCCGGAATTCCTGCAGCTTGTTTTTTTGCCGGTTAAACGCCTGCACGATACGCATTCCTGCAATATTTTCTGCGAAGAAACCATTAATGTGTCCGATAATCGCTTTCATCCGCTCAAAATTGCGCTTCAATACTTTTCGGATGGAAAAGGTAAGCAGCGCTATAATCGGAATACCGATGAAAGCTACCAGCGCCAATTGCCAGTCCATCTTCACCATCATGAATACCAGGCTGATCAAAAGCAGAATATCCTGAAATAAAGTGACCAGAATATCGGAATAAAATTCATCCAGCGTTTCCACATCGTTCGTCGCGCGGGTAATCAAACGTCCGCTGCCGTATTTATCCAGCGTTTTTATCGGCATGTGCAAAATATGTTCCATGACTTCCGTACGCAGCTTATGCAAAATTGCCTGCCCAAATCGTGCCAACGTGCGGCGCTGCGCCATGGTAAATCCAGCGCTGAGAAGAACAACCAAGAAATAGCTGATCCCAAGCCCGGTAATCGAATAGATGCCTTTTTGCGGCAAGCCGCTTGTCAGAAAATCATCGATAATAATTTTCACCAAATACGGCTTAATCAATACGCCCAGATTGGAAACCAGAACGCAGAAAAAAACGAAATATAAATATTTCATATACGGCTTCATCATCTTTGCCAGACGAATCAGGCTGGAGGGATTATTTTTTTTCATCACAGTCTCCTCCTTCCTCCTGCTGGAGATACATCTGCGCATAAAGCCCGTTTTGAGCCATCAGTTGATCGTGGGTGCCTCGCTCTGCAATTTGCCCATCTTTGATAAAAATAATTTCCTGCGCATGTTTTACCGCGCTGAGCCGGTGGGAAACAATGACAGTCGTCTTTCCATCATAGTAGTCCGAAAGCCTTGTCAAGATCTGTTGCTCTGTATGATTGTCCACCGCGCTGAGCGTATCGTCCAAAATCAGCAACTGCGGATTGCGGATCAGCGCCCGGGCCAGCGCGATTCTCTGCTTCTGTCCGCCGGACAGATGGGTACCACGCTCGCCCACCTGTGTATCGTACCCGTCCGGGAAAGACGCAATGTCATCATGCACGCTTGCCAGTTTTGCCGCCCGGACCATATCCTCATCGGTAGCTCCCGGCTGATAAAATTTGATATTGTCCCGAACGGAAGCGGAGAATAAAAATCCATCCTGCGGGACAAAACCAGCCTGTTCCCGCACCGCTTTAGCCGGAATTTCCGTAATATCCGTGCCGCCGATATAAACGCTCCGTTCCGGCACCGGATACATTTTCAAGAGCAGGTGCATCAGCGTCGTCTTACCGCTGCCAGTAGGCCCGACTACTCCAAGCGTAGCTCCTTTCGGCAAATGCAGAGAAATGTGATCCAACGCATTATTCTCCGTTTCCGGATAGCGGAATGTCAGATCTTTTATGTCAATATCTCCGCCTACCGGTTCTTGGGCATCTTCCATCTCTTTTTCCGGGATACCCGGCTGGTTTAAAATAACTTGAAGCCGTTTATAAGAAGCAAGGCCTCTCTGCAGCATATTGATGATACGACCCAAAGACATAACCGGCTGCTGTACCAACAACAAAGAGCCGTTAAAAGTAACCAGCGCGCCCAAAGATAATTTCCCGGCCAACACCATATGGCCGCCTACAATCAGGCCTATGGCATAACATAAGCCAAATATCACCGAAATCGAGGGCCAGATCAAAGAGGATGTGTCCGCAAGATTGACATTGGCGTCATACATCGTTTTACTGATATCGGAAAACTCATCCAGCCTTTCTTCCTCTTTGGCAAAGCTTTTGATGACCTGCACGCCCATGATCGTCTCATTGACCTCTCCGGACAACTCCGAAAACAGAGACTGAACGTAGCGGAATTTGCGCCGGACAATTCCGCCCAGCTTTACAATGACAAAGACGGCCACGGGCACCGGCAGCAGGGCAAGAAGCGTCAACTTTGGATCCACCTTGGTTACCATGCTGTAAATAGCCATCACCGCAGTGGAAAGTCCGCTTACCGACATGGCAATCACTTGGCCGAACGTCATTCGCACCGCACCCACATCGTTCACCGCGTAAGCCATCAAGTCGCCGGACCGCTGTTTGGATAAGAAGGATACCGGCAGATTTTCCAGTTTGACAAAAAGCTCTTCCCGCAAGAAGTTCTCCAGAAAGCGCGAATTTCCTATGATAAAATATCGCCAGATGTAGCGGGTGATAAAAACGCCTATCGCAATCAGGATAATATAAAAAGCCTGTCGATATACTTTGCTTTGGTCAATCAGCGCCACATCCATATCCATATAGTCGATCGCGTGCCCTAAGGCAATCGGCGCCAGCGTTGTGATATAAGAGCTGATTAGCAAAAACAGAAAACCAGGGATGTATCTCCATCCATGCTTTTTAAAAAACCGCTTCATCATAATCTTTTCTTGTTCCCTTCCACACAAATTTACATCGATTAAAAACCTTTCCGACTCCCCCTTGCAATGTCAGTCTGACATTTCATCTTTTCCGCTATCTTCTAATTCCGAAATCAGTTTGGATAACAATGTTTCCAACTGCGTTTGCTCTTCCTGATTTAACACGCCAAACACGCCGTTTGCCATATCACGGCGCGCCTCCATCATCTGCTCCGAAACGATCTGCCCGCTGTCAGTCAAAAAAACGTTGATCTTACGTCGATCCCGCTCATTGACCTGCCGCTGAATCCATCCGCTTTTCTGCATTTTATCCAGCAATTCGCTCAGAGAAGCCGGGCGGATCTGCAGCCGTTCCGCCAGTTCTTTTTGACCGATTCCATTTTCCCGTCTCAGAATGGAGAGGATTTTTCCCTGTCCCTGACGGGTGCCGACTTTGCCGTGAACCGTCTGATGATACCTCCGGCGCATAAGATTAAAACAGTACCGGAATAAATGCATCAATTCCTCGCCGGAAACGTCTGCCACAAAACCCCTCCTTTTTATTAGGCACCTAATAATTTAAACTTATTTTACATCGCTTTCCAGTCTTTGTCAATCTTTTTAGGCACCTTACAAAAATTTTTCAGTCATCTTATATCATTCTATCCTTTTGCGCATAGAAAAAGGCTGAGGATTTCCCTCGGCCTTTCCTCTCTTTGCAGTGGCAACTGTTTTTACGGTTTGCCGCTTTCCCACAGCAATCCTCTAATTTTGAAAAGGATCGCTTTTTAAGCTTTTTGCTCATCTTTGAGCAGCTTATATTCCATTGAATCCACCAACGCCTTCCAGCTGGCTTCGATGATATCCGGTGAGGCGCCGACAGTCGTCCAAACATTTTCTCCATCTGTGCTTTCAATCAAAACCCGGACGATCGCTGCTGTTGCGTCTTCCGGCGTCATAACCCGCACCTTATAGTCAATCAAGCGCACTTTTGCCAAAGAGGGATAAAACACTTCCAACGCTTTGCGCAGCGCCCGGTCCAGAGCATGTACCGGACCCATTCCCTCTGCCGCAGTGATTTCATCCCGGTCTCCTACCCGTATTTTGACCAAAGCGGATGCCAGCCGGTCAACGCCGTCTTCATTCTGTTCCCCAATAATTTTGAAATGGCGCAGCGTGAAATATTCTTTCATCCGCCCCAATTCTTTCTGAATCAGCACATCCACACTGGCAAGCGCCGTCTCGAACTGATATCCATGGTATTCCAATTCCTTGATTTTGGAAATGATCTGTTCTGTGATCGGAGAAAATTTTGTCACAGAAGGGTCAATACGCATAATGCGGTTTAAAATGGCTGTTCTTCCCGCCATTTCAGAAACAAGCAGGTTGCGGCGATTCCCCACCGCTTCCGGATCAATATGTTCAAAAGAGCGCTGCAGCTTTTGCACACCATCCACATGCATGCCTCCCTTATGGGAAAAAGCGCTTTTCCCCACATAAGGCGAGGAATGCGGAATAATATAGTTGGCGATTTCCGCGATATAACGGGCTGTATGCGTCAGTTCCGGCAAAAGGGCGCCGGGAATGCACTGGCATTTCTTTTTCAGCTGCAGTGTCGGAATGATCGCCGACAAATTGGCATTTCCGCAACGTTCTCCATATCCCAGAAACGTCCCCTGCACCTGCTCGCATCCGGCCTCGACCGCCATAATGCTCGCCGCCACTGCACAGTCCATGTCATTATGGCAATGGATGCCCAACGGTACATGGCAAATCTTTTTTACTTCTTCCACAGCCGCGGCGATTTCCTGCGGAAAGCTTCCGCCATTGGTATCGCATAAAACAATCCGCACCGCGCCGGCCTGTTCTGCCGCCAGGATTGTCTGCATGGCATAAGAGGGGTTGTTGCGATAGCCGTCAAAAAAATGCTCGGCGTCAAAAAACACTTTTTTCCCCGTGTCAGAAAAATAGGATACCGTTTCCCGAATCATCTGCAGATTTTCAGCCAAGGAAGTTTTCAGCACTTGTGTAACATGAAGATCCCAGCTTTTGCCGAAAATGGACACATAGTCGGTTCCGGCCGCCGCCAGAGCGGTACAGCCTGCATCCTCCTGTACCGGGATGCCAGGTTTTCTGGTAGAGCCAAACGCCACTAATTTTGCCTGCTGAAAAGGCTGCTGCGCAATGCGCCGAAACAGCTCCATGTCCTTTGGATTGGAGGCCGGATTTCCTGCTTCAATGTAGCCGATTCCAATGCGGTCCAAAGCATAAGCAATCCGCAGTTTATCTTCCAACGAATAAAAAATCCCCTCTGCCTGCGCGCCGTCCCGCAGGGAAGAATCCAGTATCTCGATCTGCCGCATGCTTTGCACCTCTTCGACATTGTTTGTTTTTATGATAGAAGATTCCCCTTTTTTTGTCAACAAAACCGCATCCAGAATTTCACTGGGATAACCTTTTGCTTTTTTGAAACAATATATCTATCAATGGCAAAATGAGGTTGGAAAACAATGGTAAAAAAAGAGGAAATCGTTTCGGTTTTTTCCATCGGCGCGGTGGGTTACAGCCTGTTGGAAATTTTGTGGCGCGGCAACACCCACTGGACGATGACGCTGGCAGGAGGCATTTGCTTTGTGGGAATCCACCTGTCCAATATCTATGCACGTACCTTATCCATTTGGAAAAAATGTTTTCTGGGTTCCGTGCTGATTACGATTGTCGAATTGTTCACCGGTATCGTTGTCAATCTGTGGATGCGTTGGAACGTATGGGATTATAGCGGCCAATGGATGAATTTTCTGGGGCAGGTGTGCCCGCTATTTTCTTTTTTCTGGTTTGTTCTGACCTTTCCGCTTCTTTTTCTTAGCAACCGGATCAACCATTTTTTCCAGGCCCATTCCCTGCGCAAAGATCCCGCTTAAAACCGACGAAAAAAGAAAAGCCATGGGGTTTCCCATGGCTTTTGGGTTCAGTTGATTTTAATCTTCAAAAATACTTTCGTCTTCTTTTGGTTCTCCCTGTGCTTCATAATAAGGATCAATCGCGTACTTTTTCACCACAGGATACGCGTTAAAGGTGATGATAAACAGCGGAAATACAAGTCCAACAAAAGGAAAGATGAACATGGAAAGCGGGAAAAATTTGTATTCCAGCCATAAAAAGCCCACCGCGAACAGTAAACTGCAAAAATTACGCACCAAATTTAAAATCGCAAACAAAAAGCAGTTTTTGAAAATATCTTTCAGCTTCAAATCAACGGTTACGATCATTAAGAACGTATGGAACGTTTCAAACAAGACCAACAGCGCCATAATTAAAACCATTGCCTTGAATACATAGTTCAGGAACCCCATGTCCATGTATTCCCCATAAAAAAGGTAAGACGCATAACAGGCAAACAGGGCAAGTGAATTGAATAGGAAAGCCAGAGCCGATTGTTTATAATTCGCCTTAAACTGCTGGAAAAAATCAGACAGCAGGAACACCGGCGTCTGGGTTGCGAAATTCCGCAGGATATAAACCGCCCCCGCTGTGGCAGGGCCCGCCGTAAAGGTTCCCACCAGAAAAAAAGCCAGATAGGCCAGCGTTGCATTATAGGGGGTCAGCAGCGTTCCGGCGATCAGCGGCGGAATCCAAAACAGGACATACAGCAGATTCAGCTGGATTAATTTCCAGAATTTTCTGAAAAACAACTCAAAAAACAAAAAGAAACGCCGTTTTTGCCGTTCCTCCTTATCAACGCCAGGCCCCGGTTTGGAATAATTGAACATGTTGGAAATAAGTCCCATTGGATTGATCTCTCCCAATTTTTCACATTGCGGGAAACCCGCTTTTTTATCATACCATAAATCCAAAAAATTTCATATCTTTTCTGTGAACAATCTGCCATTTATTGCATAGGAAAAAACAAATCGCCAAAAAAGCAACTGCAAAGGCTATCCAACAGCGCAACCGCAATCAGACACACAGCCAAAACAGAGAATTCAAAGCAGTAAGGACGGGCAGTCAGTTTGCCGGACCCTTTCATCGCCCCGTACAGGCCGGTAGAAAATCGGAAAGCGCTTTGTCCCGCCCGCAGCAGGACCAGCACCGTCAGAATGCAGTTCGGCAGTAAAAGCAGCGCCACATACCCCATTCCGCCGAGCCCATATACGCTGTAAACACCGCCGGCTGTCAAACCATAGCCCATTCCTCGAAACAATAAAATCAGACAGACCAGCGGCTGTCCTACCGCGCAGAATCCGCACAGGAAGATAGCGCACAGAAAAAGCGAAGACCCTGCCAGTGACTGCAAAAAAGTTTCCGCGATGGTCTGATGGCTTCTTCCATCGGCAAAACCTGCGATGATTTGCTGAATAAATCCCTGCCAGCTTTCGCCGTTTGCGCGAATCAGAACAGCTCCAATGAAAACGCCGGTTAAAAACAGTACGGCAAGCAAAAAAAATATCTCGTTTCGGTAGAGAAGTTTTCGAATGCCCCGTCTGAACTGCTGTCCTCTTCCCGCTTTTTTGATCATCCCAAATCCTCCCTGAAACTGTTTTCGCAAGACAAGCCTTACAAATCCAGTATATGGGAGCGCCAGAGAAAAAAGACCTCCTCCTGCCTTTTCGTCTGAGTGTCGGTAGTTTTGCATTGGCAGGCGGATTGCCGGCGGGACATGCCGCTATTCCGGTAAAAATGGACACGTTTTTCGTTTCATGCCAAAAGCTTCACATTTGCTTTGGAAATATTTCTATTTTTGTTTATAAAGGGGTAACAATCCTCTGATAAGATAGAGTCATTCCAAGGAATGATTACTGCCGGGGCCGTCGGGTATGGGCGGAATACCGAACCGATGGTCAGGCGGACTACCAATTCTTCCTATCTCGCATAGGATTTTCATATAGCATCTCACAAAAAAACCGGCAGTTCAAAAGAACTTGCCGGTTTTTTGGCTCTGCAACAGGAAAAGCGCCGTCGGAACATTGTGCATGAAGCCGGATGACGGATTTTATCGCACCTGGCCGTTTCCTTGAATCACATATTTGTAGCTGCATAGCTCTTCCAGCTCCAAAGGGCCTCTGGCGTGGAGTTTTTGTGTTGAAATTCCCATTTCGCAGCCTAACCCGAATTCTCCTCCGTTGGTAAAGCGTGTGGAAGCATTGACGTAGACCGCCGCACTGTCTATCCGCGCGGTAAAATGCTGCGCCGCATCGGGAGCCGCCGTGACAATTGCTTCGCTGTGCCCGGTAGAGTGGTCGGCGATATGCGAAATCGCTTCTTCCATGCCATCTACCACTTTGACCGCGAGGATATAATCCAAAAATTCCGTATCAAAGTCCTCTTCTCCATCCGGAATACGGCTGCCGTTTTCGTCTGTAACACTCAATGTTTGCCGCCGCTTTTAAACAGTGTTCCCACCGGGACGCCTTCTACGATATCATAGAGTTCTTCCGGGCGCTGCCCGTTGGAAATGACCATGTCAAATCCGTTTTCCATTGCCGTTTTTGCCGCTTTCAGCTTGGTGGCCATGCCGCCGCAGGCCAAATCGCTGCCCTTTTCGCCCGCCAACGCATAAACCTGCGGCGTCAGCTCTTCCACAAGTGGAATCAGGCGCGCGTCGGGGTCTTTTCTGGGATCGGCGGTAAACAGACCATCGATATCGCTTAACAGAACCAGTAAATCCGCACCGGCGCATTTTGCTACAATAGCCGCAAGCGTATCGTTATCTCCCACGGCAATTTCTTCCGTGGCGACGGTATCGTTTTCGTTGACGATCGGCAGCGCGCCCAATTCCAAAAGACGGTAAAGGGTATTTTGAAAATTCGTCCGCCGCTCATCACTTTCCAAGTCCTCACCGGTCAGCAGCATTTGGGCAACCGTATGATTATATTCGGTAAACAGCTTGTCATAAACGTACATCAGCTCGCACTGTCCCACAGCGGCAGCCGCCTGTTTGGTCGGCATGTCGCTTGGTCGATGCGGAAGAGACAGCTTGCCCACGCCCATTCAAATGGCGCCGGAAGAAACCAGGATAATCTGATGTCCTGCGTTTTTTAAATCGCTTAACACACGGCACAGCTGCTCAACTCTCCGAATATTCAGCCGGCCAGTTGTATGTGCCAGTGTGGATGTGCCAACTTTCACAACGACTCGCATAAAAACATTCCCCAACTATTTTTGCAGCTGCCCCAGGCTGCTGGCTTTCAGATAGGCGTTGATGAACCCATCCAAATCTCCATCCATCACAGCGCCGATGTTGCCGTTTTCAAATCCGGTTCGATGATCTTTTACCAGTGTATAGGGCATAAATACATAAGAGCGGATCTGGTTGCCCCAGCCGATATCCTTTTGGTCTCCCTTGATGTCCTCGATTTTTTCCAGATGCTCCCGCTCCTTGATCTCGATCAGTTTGGAGCGCAGCATTTTCATGGCGACTTCCCGGTTCTGATGCTGGCTTCGCTCATTCTGGCAAGCGACAATCACTCCGGTAGGAATATGGGTAATCCGGATTGCAGATTCTGTTTTGTTGACATGCTGACCACCGGCACCGCTGGAACGATAGGTGTCGACCTTCAAATCCTCTTCCCGGATTTCCACAACCGTATCATCGTCGATTTCCGGCATGACCTCCAAAGAGGCAAAGGAAGTATGCCTGCGGCCAGAAGCGTCGAATGGCGATACCCGAACCAGCCGGTGAACGCCAGTTTCCGATTTGAGATAACCGTAGGCGTTCATCCCTTCCACCAGCACTGAGGCACTTTTGATACCCGCTTCCTCTCCATCGAGGATATCCAGAATCTTTACTTTAAATCCATGCCTCTCTCCCCAACGCGTGTACATCCGCAGCAGCATCTGCACCCAATCCTGGGATTCCGTGCCGCCGGCGCCCGCATGGAAGGTTAAAATAGCGTTTTTACTGTCATATTCTCCGGACAGAAGGGTTAAAAGCTTCTGTTCCTCATAATAAGCCGCCAGTGCCTGGTAAAGTGACTGTATCTCCGCATAGGACGACTCATCCTCTTCTTCCATGGCGATCTCGATCAAGGTAGCTAAATCCTCATAGTCGCTTTCCATTTTGGTGTAGGTAGCGGCTTTTGCCTTAATCTGGCTAATCTGCTGCAAAACTTTGGAGGAAGTCTCCAGATCGTTCCAAAAATTAGGGTCCGCCGTCTTTTCTTCCAGCTCCCGCTGCTTTTTTAACAGTTCATCCATTCCGATTGCAGAGCGATAGTCATCAATCTGCGGCTTTAATTCTGACAGTTTGCCTTTCAGCTCTTCTAATTGGATCATCATGTCCTCTCCCTTATACCCACATATGATTTGTTTTGGTCAAAACGATATTACAAATCTCGGCAGTCTTGTACGCGAAAATCATCCGATGCCCAGTGTATTCGCGCCAACACAAAAATTCTTTCAAGGTGCCGATATTTTGCAGCCAATTTCCGCCGAGCAGAAAATAAAAACAAGTATTTTTATTATAAGAAATATTCTCTTAAAAGTAAAGCTTTCGCCATATCCAGGCAAATGTTTTCAAAGTGTTCAAAATTAGATACCTTTTCTCATCTATATTTCAGTTGGTTTTTGTTGTAAAATGATTTATAATCTTTTTATATAAAATCTTTTCCGCTCTGCCCGGCGACAGATGCTGAAAATGGATTTTATTTTTCCTATTCTCTAGGAATCCACAAAGGAGTGGCTTTTTCTTGAATAAATATTCCAATGCAACTTGCCCCGTCTGCGGAAAACCTTTTTCCGAAAACGAAGATATCGTCGTTTGCCCGGACTGCGGCGCACCGCATCATCGGGCATGTTACCAGAGTCTGGGGCACTGCGCTTTGATTGCCAATCACGCTTTGGGCAAAAGCTGGGAACCCCCTGTCGACTCTGATTCTGAACAGGACAGTCCGGAAGTCAAATGCCCTCGCTGCGGGGCAAAGAATCCGGAAGATGGCATTTTCTGCAGCAACTGCGGCTCACGTTTGAACGGACAGGCGCAAACCGGTCCCGGAATCCCTCCTCCTTTTCAAAATCAGGCACCTTTCGGTAGCGAAATGCCTTCTTACGGCATTCCCTACGGAGATCCTTATGGCGGCACCAACCCAGATGAGGAAATAGACGGGGTCAAGGTTCGGGATTTGTCTCAATTTATTGGCAGCAATTCCGCTTATTTTCTATCCAATTTTTTACGGATCAAGCGGTCTGGGCGCCCTATTTCTTTTAATTTTTCCGCTTTGTTTTTTGGCTGGAAATATTTCTTGTACCGAAAAATGTATGGGGTGTCTTTCTTGATTTTGATTGTCAATACTCTTTTGAGTATCCCATCGGCCATCTGCCTGTATGAGGATCTGGCTGTTTCCGCCGGCCTGCTTTCCGGATATTCTTCAGGATTTAACGCCATGCTCTTGGCCGCGCAGATCTGCAGTATCGTTTCAGCGATGCTTTCCATGGCACTGTGTTTATTCTGCAACTGGCTGTACTACCGCCATTGTATTGGGAAGATCAAAAAAATTCAGAATAAAGTTTTTGTTTCCCCGCAGGAATATTCCGCGGCGCTTACCAAAAAGGGACGTACCAATCTTGTTGCCATTTGCTTTTTAATGATGGCTTACGTTGCGTTTTGCATGATCCTTATGCCGTATTTGATGATTTGAGCCTGTGCAGGGTTCCGTAACAAAAGCTCCGATTTTTCGGTTAAAATAGAAACAACTGGTCGGTAATTGTTGTATCAGAAGCCCCATTATTTTGAGGAGGAAATCACATGAAAGTTACAAAGGCGATCATCCCTGCCGCTGGTCTGGGAACACGCGTTTTGCCCGCTTCCAAATCCATTCCGAAAGAAATGCTTCCCATTGTGGACAAGCCCGCCATCCAATATCTTGTGGAAGAAGCTGTTCAATCCGGCATTACGGATATTCTGATCATTACCAACCGCGGCAAAAGCGCCATGGAGGATCATTTTGACCGCTCACCCGAATTGGAGCAGCGTCTTTTGGCCTCTGGCAAAGAAGAATTGTATGAGCAGATTGTTTCTATTACGAAAATGGCAAATATCCAGTATGTCCGCCAAAAAGAGACCAAGGGGCTCGGCCATGCGGTTTGGTGCGCCAAATCCTTTGTCGGCGATGAACCGTTCGCTGTTATGTACGGCGACGACGTCATTATCAGCGATATTCCCGCTTGCGGACAGCTTTGCCGCGCTTATGAGGAATTCGGCCTTGCCACTGTGGGAATCAAGGAAGTTACCGCCGAGCAGATTTTAAAATATTCTTCTTTGAAAACAGAACCGATTCGGGACAATCTGTTTCGGGTCACTGATATGATTGAAAAGCCGAAGCCTGACCAGGTATTATCTTTGTATTCTATCTTAGGGCGCTGTGTTCTTCCTTCTAAAATTTTTGATATTCTGGAAAATACCAAACCGGGCGCCGGCGGCGAGATCCAGCTGACAGATGCAATGCTGCAGCTGGCCCGTTCCGAGGGCATGATCGGTGTTGACTATGTCGGCACCCGCTATGACATGGGCAACAAGCTGGGTATCCTGCAGGCTTGTGTCGAAGTGGGATTGAAGCATCCGGAAATCGGCGCGGAACTGCGGGAATACCTAAAAAACCTGGCGAAAACCCTTTGATTTCGGCATTTTTTCATTGACTTTTCCGGACAAAGCTGATAATATATTACTGTTATGCGGCTGTAACAGCCTCTAACATCCTTGTCCTGCTCTGAGAAGCAGGGCCTAATGTCCAAAAGGAGGTGTAACAAATGGCAAAAACTATCCAGCAGTATGAGACCACGATGATCCTGAACACCAAAAAAGGTGAAGACGGCATCAATGCGCTGGTCGAAAAGTTCAAAAACCTCATCAGTGAGAACGGCACAATCGACAATGTAGACGATTGGGGCAAACGCAGACTCGCTTACGAGATCGAGGATGAGCAGGAAGGGTATTATGTAATGATTACCTTTACCTCCAAACCTGATTTCCCCGCTGAGTTGGATCGTATCTACAACATCACTGACGGTGTTCTTCGTTCCCTGACCGTAGCGGTAGAAGAATAGTCAAAGAGAAAGGACGGGTTTTACGATGTATAATAAGGCCATTATTATGGGGCGTCTGACTGCCGACCCTGAATTGCGGCAAACACCCAGTAATATTTCCGTCACTTCTTTTACTGTTGCCTGCGACCGCGCTTATTCCAAGGGCGCTGATCGCCAGACAGATTTTATTGACTGTGTCGCCTGGAGAGGCACTGCCGAATTTGTTTGCCGGTATTTCCAAAAAGGCAAACCGATTCTGGTGGAAGGCCGCCTGCAGGTAACCAACTATACGGACAAAAACGGCGAAAAACGCAGACGTTACGAAGTTGTAGCGGATAACGTACATTTTGTCGACGGCAGCAAGAACAGTAATCCCGGCGATTCCGGCAACGTTTTCTCTGCCCCTGCCGCCAGCGACGTCAATACCGGCGTTGCTTATTCCAGTGGCAATGCGGAGGATTTTGAAGAAATCGGCGGTCTGGACGATCTGCCCTTCTAGTTCTCATCATTTCAAAGGAGGTTTTATTCATGGAAAGACCTGAAAGAGGTAACCGTGGCGGCAGAAAAGGCCGTAAAAAGGTTTGTGCTTTCTGTGCTGATAAGATCGATCATATCAGCTATTACAGAGATATTCCGAAAATCAGAAGATGCCTGTCCGAAAGAGCGAAAATCATTCCTCGCAGAGTTACCGGCACCTGCGCGAAACATCAGCGTCAGCTGACCGTTGCGATCAAACGTGCCAGACATTTGGCTCTTCTGCCCTACACCAGCAATTAATGATTGCAAAAAGCCTGCCGAGATTCGGCAGGCTTTTTATATATACTGATAGAAATTTCCGATTGGGATAAAAGAATGCAAAAGCCGCCTGAATGTTTCAGGCGGCTTTTTTCTTTATCTTTCATCCAATTGGTTCAAAAGATAGCGCATATAGGTAGCGTAATGGGCAAAAACGATTCCCGGCTCCTGCAGGTCCGGGCACCAGCGCTTGACCCATTCCAGAGAAATATAGCCATCGTATCCACCTTCGTGAAGAATCTTCAGCGTATCAAACACCGGTACATCGCCGTACCCCATCATCCGGTACTCTACCTGACCATCTTTCATGACCGAATCTTTCACATGCAGATAGCAAATCCAGTCTTTCAGATTTTCATACGTCTCTTTCGGCGTCTCTTGATAAAACCGGTAAGGATGATGAATATCCCACAAGACGCCGGCACTGGGAGAATCAATGGTCTGCATCATTTCCGCCAGGACCTGAGAATTGGCCAGTACGCCATTGGTCTCAATCAATACCTTGATTCCTTTGCCCTCAGCATAGGAACAGAGCTGCGCGTACAGTTCCCGAGTTTGCGTGAGATTTTCCTCCCCCGTCGGCTGCGGAACCGAAGAAACCATAACCCGGACATAAGGGGATTTTACGATTTGCGCAAAATCGATATACGCCTTTGCCTCCTGCATATATTTCTCCGGATCAGGTCCTCCCAGGCAAGCGCCGGAAGTCAGCATGGAAAGCTGCATGCCCGATTTTTCGATCCTCTCCATTGTTTCCATGCGTTTTCCCTGATTGAACACCGGTATCGCCGGCGCAAACATTTCATTGGCGACACCACGCACCTCGATTCCGTTCATGCCAAGATCCTTGGCTGTAGCAAAAATCTCGTTCCAGGACCAGCCGGGGCATCCCAACGTTGACAAGGAAAGCTTCATACTGCATCATCCTTTCATCATTTACGAGAAATTATCCCTATTCATCGTCATCATCATCGTTGTCATCTTTCACGCCTACCGCGTCGCCGTTGAAGCTGCCGGAAGAACTCACGCTATCTTCCTTAATATACAGGTAGACTGTGCCGGTCTTTTTGCTGACCATCTCACCTTCTGCTGGAACGGTACGAATCACTAAGCCCGATTCAGCTGAAGCATCCACAATACCTACCGTTTCATATTCCAGCTCATTTTCGGTCAGCGTTTTTGTCGCAAATTCCAGAGTGCTCCCTTTCAGGCCTGGCATAGGAACCATTTCAGATCCTTTGCTGACATACAGCGTCACACACCCTTTGTTCGGCATAGGCGTACCTTTTGCCGGCTCCTGATAGTATACGATATTTTTGGAATATTCCTCGTTATAATCCCCCTCTTTTTCAATAAATTCAAAGCGATCGGCATAAGCCGGATCATTCTTGATCGCATCAATATCTTTTCCCACAAAATCCGGGACTCCATCGGCTGAAATGGCAGAATTGGTTGCGGCAGACTGTTCATCCAGATAGGAGATCGTCTGGGACGGTCTGGAAGTCTCTTTCTTGTCAAAGATTCCCAGCGTATATAGTACCCAGAACATCACGCCCAACAGAATCAGCAGGGTGATGCCCATTGCCCAAACTGCCACTCGGACCTTTCTACTTTGATTCTTTTTCTTTTTTACCTCTAAATTCACCTTGGAGGATTCAAAAATCGCTGTATGGGTATCTCCCTCTTCCAGCAAAAGGCCGGTAAACTCATCAATATTCTGAACACGCTTTTCATTCGGAACAATCATTCCCGTAAAGATCGCGTCGGAAATATTGGCCGGGATTTTTCTGTTGAGTTCATTCGGAGGGCATAAATCGTCGCTGATGCGGCGGCTGTTTCCGTCCGCAGGGCGCGTACCGGTAAGGGTTCGGTACAAAACTGCGGAAATCCCATACACGTCAGTCCAAGTTCCCTGCCAGCTGCTGAGCGAGTATTGCTCTGGCGCCGCATAGCCTTCAAAAAGCGCTGCGCCCACATCGCCGCCTTCGGTCCGGGTATCCGCAATGCAGAATCCTGCCAGCCAAAGCTTGTTATCCTGATCTACCCAGATGGTTTCCGGGCTGATTCCGCGGTGAAGGATCCCCTTTTTATGTAGCTGAGACAACGTGTTCAGCAAAGGAAGAAACATCTTTTTCGTCTGGCTCCAGGTCAGTTCGCCGCCATTTCGCTGAAGAAAATCGGAAAGTTTCAGCGTGCGAAGGAAGCGATATACAACATAAACCGTATCGTTGTCCACAAACCGGTCCAACACCGGTACAATGCCGCTGATCTTATTCAGTGCCAGCAATTGGCGGGATAGCTCCACAAAATCCGACAGCGCGGTTTTGAACTGGCGCTCATATCCTGCTTTAGGCCGGATGCACTGATTGGATTCATTGCGCTCTGCAATTTGCTCCGGCATAAATTCCCGGACCAAAACTTTTTTATCTTCTGTCTGATCATAAGCGATATAAGTAGCGCCTTCGCTGTTTTTGTCCGCGACCTTACCAATCAGGTACCGTTCTTTCAGAACAGTTCCCGGCCGCAGGTAAGTCATACTATATGGCATTCCCTCCTGATATCCGCAATGGGGACATTTATCCTCCCCTTCTGGCAAGGGATTCATGCAGCCCATGCAAAGTTTTACATTATTAGGGGTCATTCTGTTACACGCTCCCGAAAGAATTTTATGCTGTTTCAATCGAGGCCGCTTCCTGGAGATTTAAATATTCAACCGCCCATTCTCTCAGCTTGAACTTTTGTATTTTTCCCGCTGCATTCATGGGGAAAGAATCTACAAAAGCCACAAAACTGGGAATCTTATGCCGTGCCATACTGGAACCGACAAAAGCTTTTACTTCCTCTTCGGTCATCGTGCATCCTTCTTTCAAAATGATGCACGCCATAATTTCTTCTCCGTACCGTTTGCTGGGTACGCCGATCACCTGAACGTCGCTGATGGACGGATGGGTATACAAAAATTCTTCAATCTCCTTCGGATAGATGTTTTCGCCGCCGCGAATAATCATATCCTTGATTCGGCCCGTAATCTTATAATACCCTTTTTCGTCCACAGTTGCAAGGTCTCCGGAGTGCAGCCAGCCATCTTTATCGATCACCTGGCGGGTTGCTTCTTCCATTTTGTAATAACCTCTCATTGTATTGTAACCGCGGGAGCAAAATTCACCCGTCTGCCCCGGTCCCAGTGTTTCTCCGGTTTCCGGATCAATGATCTTGGTCTCCACATGCGGCATAGAGCGGCCGACGGTGCTCACCCGAAGTTCCAAACTATCGTCAGTGGTGGTCATGGTCGTTGCGGGAGAAGCCTCGGTTTGTCCGTAAGTAATGGTGATTTCCCGCATATTCATTTTTTCTACAACCTGTTCCATTACCTTAATGGGACAAGGCGAACCTGCCATGATACCGGTACGCATATGAGAGAAATCATATTTTTCAAAATCCGGATGCTCCAGCATGCCGATAAACATGGTCGGTACACCATGAAACGCCGTGCACTTTTCATTTTGCAGCGCGTCCATTACCTTTACCGGGCTGTAAACATCCACCGGCACCATCGCAGTAGAATGAGTCAAGCATGCCATCATAGCAAGCACCATTCCAAAACAATGGAAAAATGGAACCACAATACAAAGTTTGTCATCATGGGTAAATTTCATGCAATCGCCAATGGCCTTACCGTTGTTTACGATGTTGTAATGGGTCAGCATAACACCCTTGGGGAAACCGGTCGTGCCGGAGGTATACTGCATGTTGCAGATGTCCTGAGGATTGACACTGTCGTAAATAGCTTGAAACGTCTCATCGTCAATATTTTTCGCTTTTTGATACAATTCTTTCCAATGAAGCATGCCGGCAGGCGCCGTATCTTTATTTCCGGCGTACACGACCGTTTTCAGATACGGCAGCATCGGATTATTATATTCACCCGGTTTGCTGTCCTTCAGAGTTGGGCACAATTCGTTGACGATCTGAATATAATCGTTCTTTTTAAAGTTGTCGATCATCACCAGCATTTTTGAATCCGACTGGCGCAGCAGGTACTCCAGTTCAAAAACTTTATACGCGGTATTAACGGTGACCAGTACCGCTCCTATTTTGGTGCAGGCAAAGAAAGTCAGCATCCATTCCGGCACATTGGTCGCCCAAATTGCCACGTGGTCGCCTTTTTGAATCCCCATTTCCAAAAAACCTTTGGCAATGGTTTCCGCCTCCTCATTGAATTCTTTCCAAGTACGGCGGTAATCCCGGTCGGTAAACTTGACCGCTTCGTCGTCGGGATACTGCTTGGCAACTTGCTCCAGGAGCTTGCTCACCGTAATATTCATCATATCGTCCATCTCTTGTTCTCCTCCCATTGTTTTTCCATTTGGCCCAATAAAAAAGCCTTCGTCTTCTTTGATAGAAGACGAAGGCGAAACCTCCGCGGTACCACTTCTGTTGACATGAAACATGCCCGCTTTGACGCGTCTACTAACGCGCTTTCCGATATCGGTGGAAAAAACCGTTCAAGCCTACTGGTTCATCGTTCAGCTGACCGCTCAAGGGTGAGTTCAGAAACTTTGCAATAACCGCTTTTCAGCTAACCGCGGCTCTCTGCATATTGCAGCGGATCCTACTAATCCCTATCAACGCGTTGAATTTATGAAGTTGCAACTATCTTAACAACTTTCCGAAAAAAAGTCAACCGTATTTTTTAAAATTAACCAATTCCTATGAAAAAACACAAACATCAAGAAGAAATTTAGGTAAAATAGGAGCAATCCGATGTATTATCTCCCATTATAAACGTATGTTCTTTGGCCGGAAATTCTCCGCCGTGCTTCTCTATTTCTGCGCATACGGCGAATACGCACTTCATCCATCCGGCAAAGCAGAAGGCCAAACATGCCGGAAATCAAAAAGCCAACCGATGCCAGCCCCTGCATGCACGCTCTTCCAACCGTAATATTTCCAACATCGCTGGCACCAGCTGTACCAAGCAGCATTACCGCTCCGATTGTAATCAATAACATAAAAGCCTTTTTCATGATTGCCCCTCCTTGTTTAGAACATCTGTTCTTTTATCTGTATTATAACGTATGTTCTTTTGAAAGTCAATAGAAAAAAGAACAAATATTCTTTTATTTTTTTAATAAAAAGCCCTCACTCGGAAACCCAAGTGAGGGCTTTGCGTATTAACCTATCCTTCGTAATCTTCCTCGTTGTCCCAGTTGTGCCAAACATTCTGGATATCGTCGTTGTCATCCATCACTTCCAGCATTTTCCCCATCTTTATAATCAAATCCGGGTCCTCAATCGCCGTCATCGTGCTGGGAATATACTCAACTTCCGCAGAAGCCAATGCGTATCCTTTTGCCTCCAGCGACTCGCGTACATTGCGCAGATCCGCCGGATCGGTAAAGATTTCAATGGAATCCTCATCATATTTAAAGTCGGCAGCACCGGCCTCCATGCAGTCTTCCATGATTTTTTCTTCGTCAATGCCGGTATTTTCCATAACAATAAGGCCTTTTTGTTCAAACATGAACGACACGCAGCCATTCTGCCCCAGATTTCCGCCGAACTTATCGAAATAATGACGCAAATCGCCTGCCGTGCGGTTACGGTTATCCGTCAAAGCCTCGACAATGACCGCAACGCCGCAAGGGCCGTATCCCTCATAAAAGATGGTCTCATAATCGTTTTTATCGCCCTCCGCACTGGCCTTTTTGATAATGCGGTCAATATTGTCGTTAGGCACGTTATTCGCTTTTGCTTTTGAAATCAGATCGCGCAATTTTCCGTTTACAGCAGGATCCGGACCGCCTTCTTTTACCGCCACGCTGATTTCTCTGCCGATCTTTGTGAAGACCTTAGCGCGCTGACTATCTGTTTTTTCTTTTTTCCGTTTAATCGTACTCCATTTCGAATGCCCGGACATGGATAAAACCGCCTTTCCTTTCTCGCTTTAACTTTATTATTTTATCATGGTTTTTTTTAGATTTCAATCCCTATGTCCAAATCACTCTTTTTCTATTTTATTTCTCGTATCTTGCAGAAGCGTACTGGGTCCACAAGAAACATTCTGTTGGAAAAGCAAGTTTTTCAACAAGGCAAAAACGGAATTTTTAACAGAAAAAAGCCGGCCAAAAGACCGGCTTTTTCTTTGTGGCAGAGATTACTGCGGGCAAACGTTTACAGCTCTGGTTTTCCCGCTGTTTTTCGGGTCTGCTTCGATATCGAAAGTGACCTTTTGTCCTTCGTTCAAAGTCTTAAAACCATCGACCATGATAGCGGAGAAATGAACAAATACGTCCTCGCCGCCATCGTCATTGGAAATAAAGCCAAAGCCCTTGTCTGCATTAAACCATTTTACTGTACCGTGATTCATATTGGTACCTCCAAAAAAATATTATATTCCGGCCAAAAAAAAGCTCACATGTTTGTGTAACCCATTCGGCGAACAAATGACTTACACAAACATGTGAGTTCAATCGTGCTTTAGAATACAAAAATATGGTAACATAACCCGAAACAGTTGTCAAGGGTTATTGCCAAAGGAGCACCATTTCACATCCTACCAGGCGCCGGGCTTATTTGCTCATTTTAGCTGACTTTTCCATACAGGCGTCCATCGCCGCAAATACCGCACCGCGCATTCCTTTTTGCTCCAGCACTTCAATCGCCTCGATCGTAGTACCGCCGGGAGAACACACCATGTCTTTCAGCGCACCCGGATGCAGTCCTGTTTCCAGAACCATTTTTGCCGCTCCCAGCACCGCCTGTGCCGCAAACTGATATGCTTGCGCCCGGGGCATGCCGCCCTTTACCGCGGCGTCCGCCATTGCCTCAATAAACAGATATACATAAGCCGGCGATGACCCGCTGACCGCACCAACCACATCGATCAAGCGCTCATCCAGTACCTCCGCCCGGCCCAAAGCCGCAAAAATACTACGGACTTCCTCCGTTTCATCCTGCGTGACCCAGCGCCCGGGGAAAATCGCAGACATTCCCTCCCCGACCATACAAGGGGTGTTTGGCATGACCCGCACAAGATGAACCGGTTTTTCAAAGCTTTCATCCATCTGCGCCAAGGTTACGCCCGCCGCAATCGAAACAACAATAGCGCCCGGCTTGACGCAATCCTTGATTTGCTCAATCACTGGTGCGATCAAATAAGGTTTCACCGCCAGCACCAGAATATCCGACTGAGCGGCAGTCTCCCTGTTGTCCGGCGTGATGTGGATTTGACAGTCTTGCTGCAAAGAAGAAAGGTGCGTCATACTTGGCGCGGAAGCCCACACCTGCTCCGGCAAAAAGATTTTTTTCTGAAGAACGCCCCTGATAATCGCACCGGCCATATTTCCGGCACCGATAAATCCGATATTGCCTTTCAAACTGATCCCCTCCCACATTTTTCTTTATTGTAACACAAAAACATCAAAAAGCAAAAAAAAAAGAGGGGTAAAAACCCCTCTTTTTAGAAGCTATGTAAAGCTTTGATACTAATCCTGGATTAGTACTCCAGTTTCCACATATATCTTCTGACGGTCAGCGGATGTTTTCTCTCCTCAGACAGTTTCTGAGCGAAAACGCGGATCGCATGAACGAGCAGCAGCGGGTTGAAGAACTCAACAACTTTATCGTCGATGGTGTTGATACCCAGCTCTTTTACGTCAACGATCATCAGTTTCTCAGCGTACTGTTTCAGGAAGTCCAGAGCTCTCTGATCCAGCGGACGGGTACGGCCTTCGCTCATGAATACGATGAAGGGAGTCTCGCGGTCAGTGATCTCAAACGGGCCATGGAAGTACTCGCCGGAATGAATCGCGGAAGAGTTGATCCACTGCATCTCCATCAGCAGGCAGATAGAGAAGGAATAAGCAACACTGTGCGCAGAGCCAGAACCCATGGTGTAGATGAGTTTCTCGTCTTTGTACATTTTCGCCCATTTCTCAGCTCTGGGAGCGATGAACTGAGTAGCGTTGCCAACGATTTTGTCAATTCTGTCAAAGCCGTTGTACATCTCATCGTAGTTCTCGTAACCCTCGGTCTGATTCAGGATCTCAACAGCCAGTTTCAGAGAGTAGCCCTGGCCGCTGTTAGCGGTAGAACCTTTCTCAGGAACCAGAACATAGTCGCCGTTCTGAGCCAGAGGAGAATCGGGTTTGTTGGTGATAACGATAGAAGCCGCGCCAGCTTTCTGAGCGATCTCAGCAGCTTTTACAGTCTCAGGAGTGTTACCGGAAGCAGACTGGGTGATAACGATAGAATGTTCGCCCAGAGACTTCGGGGTAGCATGGCAGAACTCGTTGGAGCTGTAATGATCTACTTTCAGCTCTTTGCTCTCGCTCTCCAGGAAATATTTACCCGGATGCAGGCCAGCGTAAGAACCGCCGCAAGCAACAAAGTATACGCTCTTGATGGTGCCTTTGGCTTTCAGGATTTCAGCAATAACAGATTTCGGACAACAAGCCATTGGAAATTCCTCCTTATAAATAATAGGCAATTTACCGACACAGCAAAAGCCGTGCCATATTTATAGGGACCACAGAAAAGCGCATGGAAATCCCGTGGTTATCCTATAACGTCATATTATCATAACCGTCTGCATTTGTAAACACTAAAAACAAAAATCGTGAATTTGGTCAAAATTTCACAAGGATATGTGTATATTTTTTCGCGTGCTTTCGTGAATCAGGCAAAAAGAGTTTTCAAGCCCCGCCTTAAAAGCTAAAACGATAGGCCACACCATCCATATAAACGATATTATGGTGAACCGGATGGTCTTCCTCGTCGTACACAACAGTGCGCATTAAAAACAGTGCCGCCCCTTTATTGGTTCCCAGCAGCTGGGCCTGTTCCGCTGTCGCGTAAGCAATTTCCACACTTTTTTCGGAACGGACAGGAACCAATCCCAATTCCTCTTTTAAAATTGCGTAAACCGACCCGCTGAGGTTATGGTGCAGCAAAAATTCGTATTGCGGATACGGATAGTAAGAATGCTCGATCAAAAGCGGTACATCATCCCGGAAGCGCAACCGTGTAATGTGAATAACCTTGTCATTCGATGATACGCCCAAGCGGCTGACATCGTGCTTATTGGCTTTATCAACCGTTACAGACAAAACCTGAGACTTGGCGACCCGATGATTATCTTCGCAATCTTCTGTAAAGCTTTTTAGCTTTACCAGTTCCCTGTTGGGACGCGTCTGGCTGACAAAAGTCCCTTTTCCCTGGCTTTTGATCAGGTATTTTTCATTGATCAATTCCTGAATCGCGCGGCGGACAGTAATGCGGCTGACGTTGTACTGCTTCATCAGCTCCTGCTCGGTGGGAATCTGCTGTCCCGGCGTATATTCCCCATTCACCACTGCGGTCCGAAGAATTTTCTTCAGCTGAAGGTATAAAGGTTCATTATGGTCCTGCAACAGCTCCATGATTCTTCACCATCTTTCTCTATCCAAAAAAACACAAAATATGCTATGATGTCATATCACATCATAGCATATTTTTGATTGCTTGTAAACTGCTTATTTTACTTTTGTGGCCAAAGCACCAGAAAGATCTCCAGGCATCTCAAATTCGTCCAGTCCATGCTGGTCAAAATACTCCCACAGGCTGATACTCCACACCTGCAGTACAGGCAAAAACTCCGCGAAATCCAAAAGGCCATTTTGTACGCTGCAAATTTTCAAGCTGTCTTTGGTGAAGCCCGGCACGCCCTCCTGGGTGATTTGGTAGGAGGGAGCATTTTTTTCCCGCAGGAAGCTGTGGATACGGGACAATTTTTCATGGTCCATGCTTACCGAATCCAATTGCAGCAGAGCCGCTTCTTTGCGGGAAAGAAGCAGGTGGGGTCCATGCAAATATTCTTCCACTTCAAAAGAGTCAGAAGGAAGGAAAATGCTTTCCATCACCTTTAAGGCAATTTCCAGGGTAGTTCCCGTCGAATCAATGTTGCTGATTAACGAGAAAGAACGATACTGGCTCCAGTCTTTTACATTGGCGGCGCACCATTCTTTCGTCAAGGAGAGATTTTCCCGCATGTGACTGGCAATGAAATTAAAATCCGCCATAATTTTATCATAATCTTTCTGTGACACACGGCCGCTGGCCGCTCCATATTCCAGACCGATCATGGCCATCATCATAGCAGTGGCCAGTACTCCCTTGGTCATAACGCTGGACTTTTCCTCTCCGCAATGGATATCCACCGCCGCGGAGGATTCTTTTGCCAACGGTGATTCCAAGTTGCCGGTCAATCCTACCACAAAAGCGCCTTTCGCTTTCAGTTCCTTGACCACATCGATCGTAGCAGCGCTTTTGCCAGACTGGCTGGCTGCGATCAAAAGCGCATTGTCAAAGCTGCGGCTGCGGCACAGCTGCTCATACATAGCCGGGGATGCGACCAGCACATCCATCTGCAAAGCCGATTCCAGAAGCGGCTTTACCATCAGCCCCGCGTTATAGGAGCTGCCGATGCCGAACAGTAGAATTTTGTCCAACTCTTTCCCCTGCACATTTTTCAAAAATTCATTGCAAAGGTCCTTGCGATCAGCCAAAATGGATTGGATGACCGGTACGTTTTCTTCCACATAGCCCATAACCCGCTGAATATATTCTGCATTCTTCCCCATAATCTTCCCTTTCTCCGCGGTTTTGCGCGGCCAAAAAATTCCAAAAACAGTATACCAAATCCCAGCATCGGTTGACAAGCCCATTTCCAGATTCTCTCCTGCTCCATCAAGTAGGCGCAGGCGACAAATCGGACATTTTTCCACTTCTTTGGAAGAGACAGTAAGAATCGGGATTGGCCCATCATCACCACCAATCATTTCTGCTACAGCGGCGTGACCTCTCCTTTTTACTCTATTCTCCTTACCATTCCAACATCAGTTCCACCGGGCAATGATCGCTTCCCATTACTTCATTGTGGATTTTCGCGTCTTTCATAAACGATTCCAGTTTCTGGGACACCAGGAAATAATCGATCCGCCATCCGGCATTGTTTTCCCGGGCATGGAACATATAACTCCACCAGGAATAAGCGCCGGTCAGATCCGGGTAAAAATAGCGGAAGCTATCCAAATAACCGGCCTGCTGCAGCGCCGTCATTTTTTCCCGCTCCTGCGGGGTAAAACCCGCATTTCCCACGTTTGTTTTGGGATTTTTCAGATCGATCTCCCGATGCGCCACATTCATATCCCCGCAGATGATTACCGGCTTTTTCTCTTCCAGCTGCCGGATATATGTCAAAAAGGCATCCTCCCATTCCATACGGTAGTCCAAGCGGGTCAGACCTCGCTGGGAATTGGGCGTATAGACATTTACCAGGTAAAAGCGTTCAAATTCCGCAGCAATGACCCGCCCCTCGCTCGCATGGATTTCTTGCGGCAGCTCATACTGTACGGAAATCGGTTCTTGTTTGCAAAACAGCGCCGTACCAGAATATCCTTTTTTCTGCGCGCTGCACCAATACTGATGATAGCCCTCCAATTCCAGTTCCAGCTGGCCGGGCTGCATCTTTGTCTCCTGGATACAGAACATGTCCGCATCCACTTCTTTAAAAAACTCCAGAAAGCCTTTTCCCATACAGGCCCGCAGGCCATTGACATTCCATGAAATCAGCTTCATTTTGCAGCTCCTCCTGTTTGAATTGTTTGCAGAATCGCCTTGCCAAACGGCAAAAAGGCCGGCGCATCCGCTCCGGCCTTTTCATAAGCTTGGGAAAGGACTTCTCTTCCTAGCCTATCATTCCTTTTTCAGCATGTCAATAAGCAGCCCTGTCGCCTTAGAGGCGTCCGCACGTCCACGGGTCTCCCGCATCACTGCGCCGACCAGCGCTTTCAGCACGGATTCCTTGCCGTTTCGATAGCTTTGCACCGCATCGCTGTTTTGATTCATGACTTTTTGGCAAATCTCACACAACTGTTCATCGCTGATTCCCGCAAGGTCGCTGGCAGACAAAAATTCCGTTGCGCTCTTTCCGGTATCGAGCATCTTGTCAAACGCTGTTTTCGCCAAATTCCTGTTGCACTTTCCGGACTCGACCAGTTCGCACAGTTCATGCAGCTGCGTTGGGGTAATGGACACCTCCCAGGCGTCTCGCTGTTCTTCGGTAGAATAGCGGCTGAACATCTGGCCCACAATGAACGCGGCGGCGGTTTTCGGCATTTTCAGTCCTTTCGCCGCTTCATCAAAAAACTCCGCTGCCCGCCGGGAACGGATCAACGCCGCCGTATCTCCTTCGTTGATGCCCATTTCCAGGTACCGCGCCCTCTTCTGATCCGGCAGTTCCGGCAGCATTGCGCGAAGCTCTTCGATCTCTTCTTCACTGGTTCGGATCGTCACCAGATCCGGCTCCTTAAAGTATCGGTAGTCATGCGCGTCCTCTTTGGAACGCATGCTTTCCGTTTCCCCGGTGGCGTCGTTATAACGGCGCGTTTCCTGGATGACCTGCTCCCCGTTTTCCAGCAAATCCACCTGTCGTTCGAATTCATATTCCAGCGCCTTGGTCATAAACGTAAAGGAGTTCATGTTTTTGATCTCTGTTCGGGTGCCGAACGTATCGCTGCCTTTGGGCCGCACGGAAATATTCACGTCACACCGCAAGGACCCTTCCTGCATTTTACAGTCGGATACACCGATGTATTTCATCAGAAGCTGCAGCTTTTCCACATATTCCTTTACTTCTTCGATAGACCGAAAATCCGGTTCCGTCACGACTTCGATCAGCGGAACCCCGCCGCGGTTGTAGTCCACAAAGGTATCTCCCCGCTCGTGGACCAGCTTACCCGCATCCTCCTCGATGTGAATACGGGTCAGACGAATCTTTTTCCCGCTGTCCAGCTCGATGGCCCCATCCAGGCACAAAGGCTTGTCATATTGGGATACCTGATACGCTTTTGGCAGGTCGGGATAAACGTAGTTTTTCCGGTCCATTTTGGAGACAGGGTTGATTTTACAGTTGGTTGCAAGCCCCGCCAGTATCCCATATCGGACTACCTGCCGGTTCAGCTTCGGCAATACGCCGGGCAGCCCGATGCAAATGGGGCAGCAGTGGGTATTGGGCGCACCGCCGAATTCGGTGGTGCAGCCGCAGAAAATCTTTGTTTTGGTAGAAAGCTCCACATGCGTTTCCAATCCCGCTACCAGTTCATACTCACGCATACTGACGGCACCCCCATTCGGTTTTGCGGTAAATTTCCCCGGCCATTTCCTGCTCAAACAGAAAAGCCGTTTGCAGCAGCTTCTTCTCCTCAAACCGGTTGGCAATCAGCTGCATGCCGATGGGAAGCCCTTTCCGGTCATATCCACAGGGCATGCTCAAGGCTGGAATCCCCGCGATATTGACCGGCACAGTGCAAATATCCGTTTGATAGGTCTGCACCTGGTCCTGTTCGGCGAACCCTTTTGGGAATGCCGTCATCGGCACAGTAGGAGCCAAAATGACATCGCATTGTGCAAACGTTTCCTCAAAGCCCCTGATCACCGCTCCTCGCAGGTTCTGCGCTTTTTTATAATAAGCATCATAATACCCCGCGCTGAGCACATAAGAGCCCAGCAGAATGCGCCGCTGTACTTCCGGCCCAAACCCTTCGCTGCGGGTCTTGCAAATCATTTCGTGAATGCTGTTATAATGTTCAGCGCGATACCCATAACGGATGCCATCATATCTTCCAAGATTGGAGGAAGCCTCTGCGCAGGCCAAAATATAGTATACCGGCAGCGCATAGGAGATAGCCGGCATGGAAAGTTCCACGATTTTCGCGCCCAATTTTTCATAAGTGCGGACCGCCTCCTGCAGGGCCGTTTCTACCTGCGGCTCTACCCCATGGAAATACTCCTTTACAACGCCAATTGTAAGCGAATCCGGTTTTTGCTCCAATTGAGCCAAAACCGACTCTTTCCTCCCCACGCTGGTGGAATCCATCGGGTCCCGGTCGCTGATCGTCTCAAACACCGCTGCGGCATCGGATACGGTTTTGCAGATCGGTCCGATCTGATCCAGGCTGGACGCATAAGCAATCAAACCAAAGCGGGACACCGCGCCATAGGTGGGTTTCAGACCCACCAGTCCGCAAAATCCGGCCGGTTGGCGGATAGAGCCTCCGGTATCAGACCCCAGCGCATAGACCGCCAGATTGCCTCCCACTGCCGATGCGCCGCCGCCGGAACTTCCGCCCGCCACATGGCCGGTATCAAACGGGTTGGCTGCTCCGCCAAAGCAGGAAGTTTCGCAGGAAGAACCCATGGCAAATTCATCCATATTGGTTTTGCCCAGCAGCACGGCATTCTGCTTTTGCAGCGTCTGCCAAACAGTCGCGTCGTAAATCGGGGTATATCCTTTCAAGATGCGGGAACAGCAGGTCGTTTCGATCCCGCGGGTAGAGATGTTGTCTTTCAGCGTCATCGGAATGCCTTCCAGCAAGGAAAGAGGCTCTCCCGCTGCGATTTTTCGGTCCACCGCCCCGGCGGTTTCCAATGCACGGTCCGCAGTTACCCGTACATAGGCGTTGAGAGTGCTGTTATCCTTGGCGATTCCATCCAGATACGCCTGGGTCAATTCGGCACAGCTCACCTTTTTCTGACGCAGCAGGCCGCCTATTGTTTTTATCATGCCTGACACAGCTTTCCCCTCCTATTTTCGTTTTTTCACCGGGAAATATCCGTTTTCTCCGCCGCCAGCATTTTGAAGGATCTCTTCCGCCGGATAGGAGGGCAATACCTCGTCTTCCCGAAACACATTGGACAGGCCTTCGAGCCCCTCATATTCTTCCGCTTGGGCGCCTGCCGCATTAATGGTATCCGCAAAAGCCAGAATGTCCCCCATGGCTTTTGTCAAATCATCCAGCTTTTCTTCTGACACATAGAGTTTGCTTAACGTGGCAATCTCCAGGATTTCTTCTTTTGTAATCATTTTCGGTGCCCCCTAGCGAAGTTTGATGTGCGCTTCTCTCAGCTGCTGCAGCGTTACGGGGCCGGGCGCGCCCATCAGAAGATCCTGGCCGTTGCTGTTCATGGGGAACGCGATGACCTCCCGGATGTTCTCCTCGCCGGTCAGCAGCATCACCATCCTATCCACACCGGGAGCCATTCCGGCGTGAGGCGGCGCACCGTATTGAAATGCCCGGTACAGCGACCCGAATTTTTCTTTAAGGACCGCCTCATCATACCCGGCAATCGCAAAAGCCTTGCGCATGATATTCAAGTCATGGTTACGCACTGCGCCGGAAGAAAGTTCCACTCCGTTGCAGACAATATCGTACTGATAAGCCAGAATATCCAACGGGTCCTTCTCCTCCAGTGCTTTGAGACCTCCCTGCGGCATGGAGAACGGGTTATGCGTAAAGCCTACCTCGCCGGACTCCTCATTCAACTCATACATGGGGAAATCCACAATAAAGCAAAAGCGGAATGCGTCTTTTTCCAGCAAATCCAGCCGGCGTCCTAACTCAGCCCGGATCTGCCCTGCCAACTTCGGGGCCGCTTCTTTACTATCGGCAATGAAATACAGGATGTCCCCCTCACCCACGCCGGTTCGGTCTACCAGCTGCTGACGCAAGGTGTCATCCAAAAATTTATCAATGGGGCCGGCGAACTTGAGTCCGCCCTCGCCTTTTAAATAGCCCAATCCCTTCATGCCGATTCCCATCGCGTAATCCAGCATCGTTTCGAAAAACTTTTTGGATTGGCTGGCAGCCCCCTTCACGCAGATTCCCCGCACGGTTTGTCCGCGAAACGGTTTAAAATCACTTTCCACAAACAGATCGCTCAATTCCACGATCTCCAAGGGGTTTCTCAAATCCGGCTTATCGGTACCATATTTTAACATTGCCTCTTCGTAACGAATGCGCGGAAAAGGGCCTTCGGTCACTGTTTTATCCGAAAAGGTACGGAACGTGTCGCCAATCACTTCTTCCGCTACCCGGAACACCTCTTCCTGCGTGGCAAAAGCCATCTCAAAATCCAACTGGTAAAACTCACCGGGGGAACGGTCTGCCCTTGCGTCTTCGTCCCGGAAACAAGGGGCAATCTGAAAATACCGGTCAAATCCGGACACCATCAAAAGCTGTTTGAAAATCTGGGGCGCCTGTGGAAGCGCATAAAATTGCCCCGGATGCTTACGGCTGGGCACCAGATAATCCCGGGCACCCTCCGGTGAAGAAGCGGACAGAATCGGCGTCTGAATCTCCAAAAAACCCTGTTCGGTCATTTTCTGACGCAGATAAGAGATAATACGAGAACGCAAGACGATATTCTCATGCACTTTCGGATTGCGTAAATCCAAAAAGCGGTAAGACAAGCGCAATTCTTCCTTGGTATCTTTGGATTGATCTATTTCGAATGGCAGTCCGGAAACCGCCCGGCTGAGCACCGTCATTTCTTCAGCGACAACTTCCACATACCCGGTTGGAATTTTGGGATTCACCGTTTCCGGATCCCGTTCCACTACTTTGCCGCTCACCGATACCACCGATTCTTTCGGCACGCCCTTGAGCATGGTTTCGTCATGAAAAACCACCTGTATCACGCCATACTCATCGCGCAGATCCACAAACAAGACACCGCCGTGGTCACGAACAGACTGAATCCACCCGCATACCCGGACCGACGCTCCGATATTATTTTCTCTGAGCTCCCCACATGTATTGGTTCGGTATTGATTTTCAAATAACATCGTAACACCCTTTCCTGATTTGAGATAATTCCAGTCGTTCTCCACCCAGCGCATTTGGTGTGGAAGTACTCCTGTATACAAATTATTTATTTGATTATTTTATGCCTTTTCCCTGCAGATTACAATGCACAAAAATGTCAAAAAATTTTTCCCAAATGCTTTTTCTTTCAGAATCTTCGCCAAATATGCATAAATTTAAGATTTTATATCATTTTTCTCTGGTATTGTTGTATTTTTATTAATATAATCATTATAATTATTCAATCCGTGAGTGAAGGAATCATCAATGTTTACCAATGTAATTGTAAAAAAGCCCTGTCGCGCCATGATTAACGGCATTACCACTGCCGATTTGGGGAAACCGGATTATGAATTGGCTTTGAAGCAGCATGCCGCTTATATAGAGGCTTTGCGGCAATGCGGCGTGAAAGTCACCGTGTTGGAAGCAGACGAAGCATACCCCGACTCCTGCTTTGTGGAAGATACCGCCGTTTTGACCCGGCAATTCGCTTTGATTACCAATCCCGGCGCCCCTTTCCGAAAAGGTGAGATAGAGGCTATGGTCCCTGTGATAAAAAAGTTTTACGGTGAAGATCGAATCGAGTATATTCAATCGCCCGGCACATTAGAAGGCGGAGATGTCATGATGGTTGGAGACCATTTTTATATCGGTATTTCCGCCCGTACAAACGTGGAGGGTGCGCAGCAATTGATCGATGCGCTGAAAAAGTACGGTATGAGCGGAGAAATGGTACCTCTCCACACGATTCTGCATCTGAAAACAGGTCTTTCCTATCTTGAAAACAATCATTTGCTGATCTGCGGCGAATTTCTGGAAAATCCGACTTTTTCCAAATTTCATCAAATCCAGATAGCCGCCGGAGAAGAATACGGCGCCAACTGTATCTGGGTCAATGGCAAAGTGCTGGTGCCTGCTGGTTATCCACAGACACAAAAAGCCATCGAAAGCCTGGGATATGAAGTATTGGTTGTGGACACTTCTGAATATCGGAAAATCGACGGTGGTTTAAGCTGCCTTTCTCTGCGGTTTTAGGACAAATAAAAAAAGACTGCCATTTGCCGTGTGCCGATAAGACAGTAATTTGAGAAAACTACAAAATCGGCATCTGCTAAGCAGGATTGGACAACAAAACAGGCGGCACTCAGCTTCGGTTGGGTGCTGCCTGTTTTTGTACATCTAAGGGTTGAAAATCACCGACTTTCTGCTCTGTAAAGCAAGGATAGTAAAAAGGGTGAAATAGTTATCGCTCTCATGCAGTTCCTTTGTGAAACAGCGAATCGCTGTATAAGGTATACGATTCGCTGGGAAGTGCGCATATTTGCGGTCGTGCAAAATACCCCACAAAACCGTAAAGTCGATAGAGGGGTATTTCGATGCAGAGTATGTTCGACACTGGGGAAACTGAAAATCAGCTTATATTCGTAGAAAAGTTACATTTTAGGGCGATAAATTCTGGGTATTGTATTGAAAACAGAGCTATCCTTGTGATATAGTGTGTGTACACACTTTCGAGGAGGTGCAGCATGGCTATACCAAAGCTGAAAAAGCAGGATGTTATTGATGCCCTGAAATTTATCGACGAGAACGGAGTTCCCGAACATAATACAAGCGTAAAATATGTACTTGTGTCTGAGGATGGGAAAAAATATCCGCCGAAGTATGTGGTAGCCGTTGCTGACCATTTGGCAAACAGCACGGATATTTCGACAGAATCCTTTAACAGCGTTGACGCAAAGAACTATCTGGAAAGTCTGGGCTTCTCCATCGAGACTAAGCAGCAAGAAAAATTTGAGTTATCTATTACTGCCGAAAGCGTCGAGTCAACAGATGAACGCTTTACAATGAATAATCTGAGCCTCGGTGATAACTATAAGCCGCTGGATGCCTGTTTCAAGAGGGCAAATGGAGACGTAATCAAGCGAGCCTACAGCAAAGGCGAAAGAAGAAATTCCAATCAAACCTTGCCCCGCATTGCCTGTCAGGTGTTCGAGAAGCAGCTTGCTGCATTATCGGTTGAGGACAAGGAGAACTTCCCTGTCTGCAAATATAACCCGGACAGCGACGTAATCAGAGGTATTTATGCGAGTGTTGACGATTTCAAGAAGCACCGCAACACAATAGAGTACCTGACATACGGCTATGACAACGGACGGCAGTTTGTTATCTATTGCTGGAATATCTTCTCTACGATTATCTTCGTTCAGGAATGTTTGAAGCGTTTCGGTGAATCGGGAGATCAGTTTATTTTGACATACCGCGAAAAAGATGAGAAGGAAACCGCAGCGACAGAAACGGAAGCTGCTGTTCAGGAAGAGCTTGTTCAACAGTTCAAGGGATACCGAAATCCGTTTTCTTCCATGCTGATTGAATCAAAAAATCTGATTTTCAGAGGTGCGCCCGGTACCGGAAAATCTTATCTTGCCAAAGAAATCGCTGCGGACATCATCAGCAATGGGTACTTTGACGATTACACACTTCTTACTGACGAGCAGAAAAAACAGGTTGAGTTCGTTCAGTTCCATCCGAGTTATGACTACTCTGATTTTGTTGAAGGACTAAGACCGAAAATCAATGATGATGGGACAATGGGCTTTGAATTGCAGGATGGCATTTTCAAGAAGTTTGTTGCCCGTGCCAGAAAGAACTATGAGGACTCCCAAAAATCCAGAGAAACCGTAGAAAAGGAAGTCACGGTTCAAGAATCCATGACAGAGTTTTTCTCCGGCGTTGAGTTTGGCGTTGACACATTTAAGACGATCAATGGAAATGAATTTACCATTACCGGCGTGGATGACGGGCATATCCATATTTCTATTCCCGGAAACGCATCTGTCAACAGGCTTGCTCTGAGTTTGGATGAAGTTCGGAAGATGCTGGAATCCGGGCAGAAGTTTGAAAAAATAAAGGATATCACGTCCTTTTTCGGAAAGACATTTGCTACGCAAGGATATTCCTATGACTTTGCCATCTATAAAGCAATCAAAGCAAAGAAAAGTACAATTTCAAAAGCAAAGGCAAAACAGGAGGAACTGAAAAAATACATATTCATCATAGACGAAATCAACCGCGGTGAAATTTCAAAGATTTTCGGTGAATTGTTCTTTGCAATAGATCCCGGTTATCGCGGCAAAGCCGGAGAGATCTCCACGCAGTATTCCAATCTGCACTCTGACCCCGGCGAAAAGCTCTATATTCCTGAAAATGTCTATATCATCGGCACCATGAACGATATTGACCGCTCTGTGGACAGCTTTGATTTTGCCATGCGTCGTCGCTTCCGATTCGTAGAACTCAGAGCGGATGAGCGCCTTGAGATGCTTGCGTCGCTGGAAAACGAGGAGTTGGAGGCTGAGGCAATCAGAAGGATGGCTGCGCTCAATAAGGCAATCGCAGAGGTCGAGGATCTGAATGAAAATTATCAGATCGGAGCGTCTTACTTCCTGAAGTTGAAAACACTTGATTTTGACCAACTTTGGACTGATTATTTGCAACCGCTCCTACAGGAATACATTCAGGGAATGTACGATGAGGAAGGAATTATGAATCGGTTCGCAAGGGCATACGGCTATCAGAAACCTGCCAGAGGTGATGCGAATGAAGCTGCTCAGGATCAAGGATAACTCCCAGCAGAAAAAAGATGCCTTTTCTCAAGTAGCGAGGCTGACAGGCAAAATTGCGGATAAAACATTGGAACAGCTTGAGCGTGAAGGTGTGTTCGTATTTCCTGAAACCGTAAAGGATGCAGAGGATATTACGCAAGATCAGATGATCCTCCAAAGCGTCAATGATACCTATCGCTCTGGTAATGTGATGGGCTTTCTTGGCTACGGTGATGAGCGGCTTGTGATCGCGTCCCGTTTTTGCGGAGAGGGTGAGGATTACTTTTTCCAGTATCTTTTAGACAAAGTTCTGGACTTTCCAAATATCGTAGATTTGGATGCAGATGCCAATCAAGACAATCGGCTGTTCAATTTCCTGCTGTTTCTGTTTCCGTATTACCTCAAAGCAGCGATGCGGAAGGGCTTGTTCAAAAAGTATATCCGCCACAGGTACAATGATGGAAATGTAAAGGGCACGATTGATATCGCAAGACATATAGAGAAGAACACCCCATTTGTAGGAAATGTTGCATACAGCCAGAGAGAGTTTTCCTACGATAACAGTCTGATGGAGCTGGTGCGGCATACCATAGAGTTTATCAAAAGAAAGCCTTACGGCAATAAACTTCTTATCAAAGTGAAAGACGAGGTAAAACTCGTTATAGATGCGACTCCGGGATATGAGCCGTATGACAGGCAGAAAATCATTGAACAGAATAAAAAGAATACCGTCCGCCACGCTTATTTCAGAGAGTATCTCGCATTACAAAGGTTGTGTCTCTTAATCCTCCGACACCAGAAACATCAAATTGGCACGGGAGCGAGGCAGATATACGGTATTCTGTTTGACGGTGCATGGCTGTGGGAGGAATATATTAACTTGCTCATTGAAGATATCTTCTACCACCCAATGAACAAGAGCGGCACAGGCGCTCAGAGACTGTTTGATGGAAATGTAGGCTTGATCTATCCCGATTTCATCAGCCGGAATAGCAAACCACGGATCATTGCTGACGCGAAGTATAAACCCCTTGACAACATTGGCAATCGAGATTATTTACAGGTGCTTGCCTATATGTTCCGGTTTGATGCAAAGGCTGGTTACTATCTCTATCCAGAAGCGGAAGGGTCTGACGATTTGAAATTGTGGTTGAACCGTGGTTTGACCTATGAGAAAAATGTTATGGCGCGTGACGACATCAGCGTTATCAAGCACGGCTTGAAAATTCCCATAGATGCGCAGAATTATTCAGAGTTTACAGCAAAGATGAAGGTTCAGGAGCAGGAATTTACAAGCGTATTCTATGCGTGATTTTGTAGGAGAACACAGAACTGCATATCAATAATCGATCGGTTTTGATTAGAAATAATCCGTAGGAGTAAAGAGGAATCCCGATGCCAGACAACAGGAATCGCAAGCGACCGATACAGGTCAAATTTTTCGTAGATGAAAGAGAACTCGGCTTGATAAAGGCGAATATGGCGCAGCTTGGGATAGAGAATATGAGCGCTTACCTTCGCCAAGTGGCGATCGACAGATATGAGAAAAAACCGGATATGCCTGAACGCCGTGAAACCAAAAATCCCTGACTCACTTTCCGAAGATAGATTGATGTTCAGCTCCGCAGGAGCGTAGCCGATTTCTCTGAAATCGTTCAGGGGTTTGGGGCGTTTCCCCAACAAGATTGCACGGGTGCATAAACACGAGCATTGCTTGCCAAGTGCATTTCGCAGTTGGCAGGTAATGAGAAGTGGGTACCGCCGTGCATTGCTTGCCATTCTGGCAAGCTCCGGTGTGGGTACTCACCGGATTTGCTTGCTATTCTGCAAGGAAATCTCGGTCGTACCACGCCGGTTTTCGCAAGTGTAGCTACACTTGCTGTGCTTGCTATTCTCCGTTTCCCATGTTAGCAAGCGCCATTTCGTTAAATGGAAATCGGCGGCAACCGCCGCCTTGTCTGCCAAAAAGCGAAACGGAGGGGCGCTGTCAATGGCGGCGCAGCCGTTCATCTTGACCATTGACGGCGTTCGTCCGTTTTGCTACTCCGACTGAATTTTTACATAAAATGAACTGAAGTGAAGGAGGCTTGACGAAGTGAATCCGAAAGAAAATGACAATGAGATCATCGAACTGACCGACGAGGAACTGGATGAGATTTTCGCCGACGATGATTTTGATAACGGCGAGGAGGACGCTGAAATCCGCTCGTTTTATTTCTCCAATCCCGACCTGTATGCCAAGGTCAAGCCGCGCCCCGACGATGCCCCCAAGAGGGAGTTTTCTTTCGATGAAAAGGGCAGCATTGTTGTGAAAAATCCGTCCGCCTTTTGGCTGCCCGACGTCAAAATCGTGGAGGAACACGGCGGCACGGAATACACCGTAACCGGCAGCTATGAGGGAACGGAAACCCTCGACAAGAAGCTCAGACGCATTATGGAGCAGAACGCTGCCGATAATAAAAACGGTATCACGGAGGACGCCGATGAGTAACAACGTTTCTCTTGATATAAACCCAGAATCCAATCCTGTTCAGGCAGTTGCCCCACCGAAGGAGGACAACAATATGTTAAGGGCAACCGACAAAATCACAGCGCTTTATTGCAGACTGTCCGTGGAGGACACCAAAGAAAAAGGCGGCAAGGATGACCCGTCGAACTCCATCCAGCATCAGCAGATCATGTTAATGGAGTATGCAAAATCTCAGCACTTTCCGAACCCGACGTTCTTTATTGATGATGGGTACAGTGGCGTGGATTTTTCCAACCGCCCCGGCTTTCAGAAGATGCTTGCGGAAATTGAAGCCGGTCATGTGGAAACGGTGATTACGAAAGATCTTTCAAGACTCGGTCGTAATTCCTCGCTGACAGGGCTTTATATCAACTACACGTTTCCTCAGTACGGCGTGCGGTATATTGCCATCAACGACCACTTCGACACCATTGACCCCAACAGCACCGACAACGACATTGCAGGCATCAAGAACTGGTTTAATGAGTTTTTTGCCAAAGACACCAGCCGAAAAATCCGTGCCGTCAACAAGGCAAAGGGCGAGCGCGGAGAACGCTTGACCACCAACGTTCCCTACGGCTATAAGCGTGAGCCTGACGATCCCAAGAAATGGGTGATTGACGAGGAAGCCGCACAGGTCGTGAAGCGAATCTTTGCGCTCTGTATGGAGGGAAAAGGACCGAGTCAGATCGCCGCCCTACTGGAAAAGGAGAAGGCGCTGAACCCCACCGCATACAAGCAGCGGGAGGGCAGAAAAACACCGCATCAGACTCCGGAGAACGAGTACCGCTGGCACGAAAGCACCGTTGCTTATATCCTCGAATACATGGAGTACACAGGCTGCACGGTCAATTTCAAGACCTATACCAACTCCATCTGGGACAAGAAGCAGCGGGAAAATCCGATGGAGAATCGCAAGATTTTCTATAACACCCATCCGGCAATCATCTCTCTGGAAGTCTTTGATAAGGTGCAGGAGATCAGGCAGCAGCGGCACCGCAGAACGGCGACGGGAAAGAGCAATATGTTCTCCGGTCTGGTGTTCTGCAACGACTGCAAGCAGAAGCTCTACTACTCCACCACCAGCTATTTTGAAAAGCGGCAGGACTTCTTTATCTGCTCCACCCATCGTGTCAATAAGGACAAGTGCAGCGGACATTATATCCGTGCCGTTGTGCTGGAACAGATCGTCTGGAAGCACATTCAGGAGGTCGTATCGGTAGTCACTCGCTATGAGGCGTATTTCCGTTCTGAAATGGAGCAAAAGCTCCGTATACAGAGCGAGGAATCGCTGCGGCTGTATCAAAAGCGGCTGGCACAGGCTGAGAAGCGAATCGGCGAGCTTGACCGTCTTTTCATCCGCATTTACGAGGACAATGTTGCCGGTCGGCTGGATGATGAACGCTTCGCCATGATGAGCAAGAACTATACCGAGGAACAGAAAACCCTCAAAGCCGAGGTCAAAGGTCTGCAACAGCAAATCCATGAACAGGAACAACAGGCAGAGAATATAGAGCAGTTTGTTCAGCGGGTAAAGAGGAACAGCACCCTCACGGAACTGACCCCCTATGCCCTCAGAGAGCTTGTCAAGGCGGTCTATGTAGATGCACCTGACAAGTCCAGCGGCAAGCGCAGGCAGAAGGTACATATCGAGTACGACCTTGTGGGCTACATTCCCGTGGATGAGCTGCTAAAAGCGGAACAGGCATGATTTTGGTCATGCCTGTTCCAAGAAATTTGATTTTACTGTCTTACCAGCAGGGAGCTTTTCGCAGTCTTTTTTTATAGAATCCTGTGATTTTTGCCATTCCGTCTGCTTTTTACCGGGGCCGCTGGCAGGCACGTTTATTGCCCAATGAAGCAGTCGCCCCCACGACCAGCAAAACCAAACCCAAGCGGGATAATGGGCGAACCATCCCCATCAAATTTGCCAACAGCGAATAATTTGCCAACATCTCAGCCCCTTGGGCCGCATACCCCATATTGGTAAGGATGGCTGTCGAAACGGGAAGCCCGGTCAAAGCCAGACCGCCGATTACAATGGCTAAAATTTCCGCCGCTTGAAAAGACACATTCCTTCCCTGACTCCAAATCAGCACAAACAAACCTACATGCAGCACCAGCAAGATGACAATCAGCAAAATATCCATCATTGGATACAGATTTTGCTGGATGATATCCGATGGGCCCACGTTCAGCAGCGTCTTTAGCGGACGCTGCAAAACCAAAATCGCTCCTTCAGCCAAAGCATACAGGATTTGGCAGATGAGAGATAGATTTAAAACCAGTACAGATATTTTGCAGCGCTCTGTTTTTTCCATAGAACCCTCCTATTTTGCTGCCTCCACAGCGGTACGAATCCGGCTGTAAGAAATCTCTGTCGGCAGCGTACAATCTGCACCCAACAGGAACCGCCGGCCCTCCATCGTGTGCAGCAGCTGGTGAACCGCGTCCCGAATTTGCGCCTCACTGCCGTCTACCAGCACACCAGCCCGGTCATCCAAACCGCCTAAAATTACTCGATCCGGGAACAGAGCCGCCCCATCCAACAGCGAGGGGTTTTTTTCGTATACGCCCCAATTGACCACCGCAAAGGGATAATCCTTGTAACGCGCCAAATTCAGCCGGTCCTTGCAGATGTGCAGCACATTATAGGGGGATTTTTCCGCCGCTTTCAGAATTTTAAGATCATGGGGCTTGATATAGGTTTCGAACTCCTCATCGGTAAAAAGGTAGCTCTCGCCGCCCAACGCCGCATAATAAATGCCGTCGGCGCCCGCCTCCAGGCATGCTTCCGCTAAAATCGCAAGCCCGTCTGAAATGATTTCCCAGCCATAGGAAACCGCTTTGGGATCTTCGCGCAGATGTGCCGCCAGCAGTCCGCTGCCTGTCTCATATCCGGCGGAACCGCCTCTGGCGTGCCAGGCGGAGGCGACAATGCCATGTACGGTCGCCAGCGTCATTCCTTCCCCGCCGGTTTTGTCCAAGATCCGCTTAATGAGATCCACCTGCTCCACAATAAAGGGGGACTGTCGGTGAAAAGGTTTTAAATTTTTCCAGTCGGAAGCTTTTTGAATCGGAATATCGCAGGGAACCAGATTTTCATTCATGATTTTTTGAATATCCGTCCCTGTTTCACGAAAGAAATCCACATGTGCCTGCACCGCTGCATCTCCATGAAAGCAAGTTTCGGGGAAATGCAGCCAAAAACCAGAAGGTACGCGGTCTACTGGTCTGCCCTCGATCGCCGCAATGACCCGCTCTTTTTTGGTCATGAAAAACGCTCCTTTTTTCTGTCAAACCCGGCTGCCCAATCGGAGGTCCCGTGGGCCGAAAATGACAATTGATAATTTTATTGTACTATAAAGCAATTGTTTTTGCAATCATCCCGCGGTGTCGCTCTTCCGCAGACTTTTATCGTTCGATTTCCATGGTTCAAAAGCGGATTCCGCTTACCCCCGCTTCCAATATTTACTGCCATCCGCGGTGCGGTCTAAAAATCCATATTCGATCAGACTGCGGCGCAGCGATACGTAATCGTCAAAAATCTCTTTCAGAATTGCATCCGTTTCCTTCCCGGTATACGACCGGTCCGATTCAAATTTCTCCGCTATTTTTGTCAAAATAACGATTTTTTTCTTCTCCTTAGCGGAAAAAACCTTTAATTTCAGTGGTTCCAGGCTATAGAACACATTCGCCAATATCTTTTTTCGTTCCTCTTCTGTAATCACATATCGATCGTCTATCATTTTTGCACCTCCATGAATTCGAACAAACTTTTCTTTTTCATTTTGCGCTTCCTCCACCATCTCATAAACCGCAAGGTATAATTTTGCCCTCTTTGCTTTTTCCCGCAGTACAAATCTCTGGTGCCGCACCGTGATAAAAAAAGGAATAAAACGCGGGAAAACCGTTCATACTACTTTTGCAATCTGCAAAGGAGGTTTTATAATGCCTGAATCCAAAGCAAACAAATCCATTGGCTGTACTGTTCAACAGTGCGCCCACCACTGCGGAAACGAAAACTACTGTTCGCTCGACAGCATTAAAGTCGGTACCCATGAGACAAATCCGACTGTAGTCGAATGTACAGATTGTGAGTCTTTCCGTGTGAAAAGCTCCTGCTGCTAGCAGGTTGCAAACAAAAAAGCCATCCTCTCAAAGAGGATGGCTTTTCCTGTTGTTCTCTAGCGGCACAGATCAATAATCGCCTGTGCGAAAATTTTCGCGCTCAAAATCAACTGGTCGATCACCGCAAATTCGTCGGCACCGTGCATATGATTGTCCACTGCGGGATCCGCGCAGCCAAATGCAACGCCGTTTTTCAGATTGTGGGTATAAGTCCCGCCTCCGATTGCGATACATTCTCCTTTTTTGCCGGTGTATCGCTCATAGCAACGTAAAAGCGTCTGGATAAAAGGACTATCCGCCGGAACATGATGGCCCGGGCGCATCTTCCGGTTTCCCAGCTGGATACCCTCTTTTCCGAAAGCCTCCACCAATACATCGCGCATATTCTGCTCGTTTGCGCAAAGAGAAACTCTGCTGTCGAACACGCCTTTCAATCCAGTCAGGCTATACTCGAACACAGAAAAGGCGATGGTCAGAGGGCCGGATATTTCATCGGACATCTTGACCCCAGCAGCCTTTCCTTCCCAATCGCCATGCGGGAAGATACCATTGACAGCACGCAATTTGGAAAATCCTTCCGAATCGGCCATGGGCAAGCGGGACAGAAATTCCACCATGGCCGTTACCGCGTTGGCGCCAGCTTCCGGGGTAGAAGCATGTGCCGCGCGGCCTTTGGCTTCTATCAAAATAACACCGTCTTTTTGCTCGGCGGAAAAATCCACACCGCTTTCCCTGCTGTAATCTACACAGGCTGCGCGCACCGCATCCAACTCGATTCCTTCCAGCATCGCTTCGGCCTTATCCGGGATCACATTGTGCCGGAACCCGCCTTTGACCGATACAATCCGCGGCAATTTAGCGTCTTCTTCCCATTGGGCGGTAAAATCACTGCTATAACTGCCTTTTTCCACATTAATAACCGGGAAATCCGCATCTGGCGAAAAAGTAGCAGGCGCTTCTTTTTCCGTTTGATAGTAATGGGCGATATCGCTGCTGCCGCTTTCTTCGTCAGTGCCCAAAATCACGCGGCAGTTTTTCGACAGAGGGATCTTTAAATCTTTTACCGCTTTTGCCGCCCAAAGGCCAGCCATCGCAGGGCCTTTGTCATCGGCAGAACCGCGCCCATACAGCTTTCCATCCAGGATTTTCGGTTCAAAAGGTTTGGTTACCGTCCAGTCATCTCCAACCGGAACGATATCCAAATGGGCCAGGATATCCAATCCTCTCTCCTGCTCATTCAAATCAAAGGTAGCGACATAATGGTCATAGTCGGTGACTTTCATGCCCATGCGCCGCCCGATATCCATTGCGGCCTCCAGCGCCCTGGCGGGACCTTCCCCGAAGGGCATTCCCTCCTTCGGCTGCTGCCGGTCGCTGGGAATACGAATCAAGGTACAGATATCCTCAATCATTTCATCTTTATGCGCTGCGAAATATTCTTCTAATTGTTTTTGGTACATCGGAAAACTTCCTTTCATAAAAACAATAACCCGTCATGCGGCTATTTTTATTATAATTTTCGAAAAAAGGAAAGTCAAATCAATTCTCAAAATCACACTGCGCCCCAACCCGGTTTTCAAAGCTTTATCATGGCTGTTCCGGAAGCGTTTCTTCCCGCGGCTCCACAAACGCTCTGTTTTTCCACGCGCCGCTTTTCCATCGAAACAGAAAGACAACCGCACGAATACATTCATCGCAGGCCATGGCCGCCCATATGCCAATCAAGCCGTACCCTGCCGCAACACCGATCAAATAGCCGCCCAGTACCGCCACAGTCCAGGCCGACAAAATACCCAGAACCACAGGGAAGCGGATGTCGCCCGCCGCCTGCAAACAGCGTACCATGACAATATTGACGCTTCGTCCCCACTCCAGAAAAATCTCAATGAACATGATTGCCGCGCCCAATTCGATCACCGCCGAATCGGAAGTGAAAATTCCAAAAATCGGTTTGCTCAACACCCATAAAACCGATGCTACTCCCAGCGATACCAGCATGGACAGCCGGCAGGTGTACCATACCTGGCGGTTGGCGCTGCGCAGGTCTCCCGCGCCCACTAAATATCCCACGATGACCTGGCTTGCCTGGCCGATAGCGGAAGAGAAAAGGTAGGAACACATGGCAAACATACTGGCGTAGACCTTGGTATTAATCGATACGGCACCGAACAGGTTCACAAAGGTCATGATAAACACCTGGGTCATGTTGTAAGACAACGACTCTCCGCCAGAAGGCAAGCCAATACGAAGCAGCTGCCGCAGCATCTTTGTGGGAAAGGGGCGCAAATAGCGGATGGAAAAACGGGCGTTCAGCTTTTTATAAAACAGCCGGAGCATAATCGCCAACCCTGCCATACGGCTGAGATTGCTGGCGATCGCCGCTCCCGCCACGCCCAAAGCGGGCAGGCCGAACATTCCGTTGATCAAAAGCATATTTCCACCTATGTTCACAAGATTGACCACTACCGAAACGACCAGGGATTCCTTCATCATCGCATGGCTGCGAAAAAAGGCGGACAGGGTCAGCTGAATGGCCTGCAAAAACAAGCAGCTTCCAATGATGCTGATATAAATCCGGGATCCTTCCATCAATTCTTCCGGCACCTGCATCAGCTGAAAAATCGATTGATTGCACAGCAGCAAAGCCACACCGATCACCAGACCAAACGCTGTATTGACCGAAAAAGACAACGTATACAGCTGGTGGACTTTTTGCTGGTCATTCGCCCCACGATATTGGGAAATCAAAATCATTGCCGCCGTGCTGATGACGCTGAAAGTGATAATCAGCACATTGAGGATCTGGTTCGCGTTGCCGATTGCGCCTACCGCAAGCTGCGAGTATTGCCCAACCATAAATTGGTCGATATTACCTACCAGCATTTGGAGAATCAATTCCATAAAAACCGGCCAGGTCAATTTCAGAAGGTAGGATGGCCGGGTGATTTTCTGTGTCTCGTTCATCTCGTCTCTCCCTGTTTTTTTTCATAAATTATGTTCTCATTATAGTGTAGGAAACCTACTTGTCAATTTATCCGGAGAAAAACAAGCGTTTTGCTTATAAAATTCTCTGTTCGGCTTTTGATTTTCATCATATCGATAAAAAGAAAATCCATCGCGCAGACAGGCAGTTAAAAATCCTAAAGAAAATTTAGAAAACCCCTTGATTTTTGGGGGATTATCGATTATACTAATATGCGTTGTCACTGAAAATAAAATATGGGGGCGTAGCTCAGTTGGTAGAGCGTTCGGTTCGCATCCGAGAGGTCATGAGTTCGAATCTCACCGTCTCCACCAAAAATCCCGAATGCCAAAAGCGTTCGGGATTTTTACTTATTACCTTTTCACGATTCATTATTCACTCGTCCGCCCATTCGGGATTTTGGGCAAGTAATAAGGAATCGTGAAGAAGTTGAGGTGTCCGCTTTGTGGACGATTGAAATGATGTTGAGAGGTATCTATCGTGTAGCGATGTTACAGATCGCCGTGAACAAATTGTTCACGGCGATTTTTTTGTGAAAAATCCGCGATCCGCTCTGCCGGCATCGTCAATCCCTTTGTTTTTGTTCCGGCACCTCTGACCTTTTTCATTTTCCACTTGAATTTTTGATATTTCATTGCCTCCCTATTAAAAATCCATTGTCTTTTTCAAAAAACCGACTATAATGAATATATCAGGCATTTTTTCTGGTATTTTGGCGTATTGCGCGCCTGTTTTTGTTCAATTTTCAGCCAAAACAGCTTCTCTTGTTTCAATCGGAGACGGCGTTTTCCGGCGGAAAACGATTTTGGAAGTTACCGTCGATTCGTTGGGGAACGGCGGAACATATATTTTAAAGGAGAGATTATAATGGGTAAATTTACAATCAAAACAACTGCCACCGGTTTTACTTTCCGCTTAAAAGCCAAAAACGGCGAAGTGATTGCCAATTCCGAAGTCTACTCCTCTGAGGCCTCTTGCCGGAATGGCATTCAAAGCGTGATCAACAACGCTCCCGTCGCCGCTGTTGAAGATCAGACGATCGAAGGATTTGAGGTTCAGAAACATCCGAAATTCGAAATTTACTTGGATAAAAAAGGCGAGAGCCGGTTCCGCTTAAAAGCCAAAAACGGTGAAATCATTGCCGTATCGGAAAGCTATAAAGCCAAATCCTCCTGCCTGAACGGAATCGAAAGCGTCCGCAAAAATGTGGTAGACGCTGTAATCGAAAAAGAGGACTAGTTCTTCTTTTTCGATGTAAAAACAAATTCTGTCGAGCAAAGTTGTGCCGCATGGGAAAATCCATGCGGCACAATTTATGCGGTAATCCATCCCAATCATCTCTGCGTTTCGGAGGAACTTACAATGAAGAACCCGACCAAATCTGCTTTTATCCTCATCGACATGGAACAAGGCTTTATTGACCCCTCTTCCGCCCATTGCATCAAAGGAGCCGCCGCCACAGTCCCCGCTTGTGAAAAAGCCATCCAAACGGCACGGCAAAAGGGAATCCCTGTCTTTTTTGTCAAGCGCATTTATCGGGAGGACGGCAGCGATGTGGAATGTACCCGCTATCAAAGCTGGGTTGCCGGTGGGCGCAGTATGTCTCCAGGCAGTTTTGGCGCGCAGGAACCGGAAAGCCTTCGCCCGCAACCTGGAGATTATACAATCATCAAGCCGCGCTGGAGCGCTTTCTTCCAGACGGAACTGGATCTGATCCTGCGCCGGCTGGATATCCGAACCGTTATTCTGGCTGGCACCACAACGCCGAACTGTATCCGCACCACCTGCTATGATGCCAATGCGCTGGATTATAATGTTGTGGTCTTATCTGACTGCACCTCCTCCCAAACCGAGGAAATCCAGCAGGCAAATCTGGACGATATGAAACGGATGGGGGCTTTCATCATCGACTCCTGTGCATTTGAAAAATACGACGAAACCACCGTTTCGGATTTAGCCGCCTGCATTCGGGCCGATATCGAAAAAAGGTAGTTTTTAATCATCTGCATCAAAAGTTTTGGGTCCGCTTTTTTCTTGGAAAACAGCGGACTTTTTCTTTGCTTTTTTCCGTTCAATTTTTTCTTGCATTTCCTGTATCCTCGTGCTATACTCCAATTTGATATTCATTATCAAATTGGAGATGCCAAAATGGGAGAAATTCGTTCTTATCACACCAAACAGCGGGAAATGGTTCTGCAGTTTTTTGCCGCTCATCCGGATCAATGCTTTTGCGTCAAGGATTTGACCGCGCAGAAAAGCATTCTGGTCGGAACCGCAACTTTATACCGGGCCCTTTCGCTTTTGTGCCGGGAAGGAAAACTCAAAAAATACACCGAGTCCGACGGCAGCGGTGCTTTTTATCAATACAACGATTCAGAAGCCTGCCACTGCCACTTTCACTTAAAATGCCTGCGGTGTGGGCAGCTGATTCACATGGATTGCGGTTTTATGAAAGATATGCAGGAGCATATCGAAACAGATCATGGTTTTCTGGTCGACAGCGGGAAAAGTATCCTGTACGGCCTTTGCCAAAAATGCCGCCATTAACCTGCAAGGTCCCTGCCTTTCTTCCCGCTCTTTCGGCAGCGGCCTTTTCGTCATCGATAAAGCTTTGGAGGATGTTATGAAAAAATTGATTCAAATTCTGCTGTGTGCCGTCATGGCGGCTTTCCTTTTGGCCGGATGCGGCAGCAACGTTTCTTCATCTGCACCGGCTGACGGACGTCTGCGGATCGTTTCCACCGTCTTCCCCTCCTATGATTTTGCCCGCGCGATCGCGGGAGAGTATGCGGATGTCACCATCCTGCTGTCTCCGGGGATGGAAAGTCACTCCTATGAGCCAACGCCTCAGGACATGATACGGATTCAAAACTGCGACTTATTTTTATACACCGGCGGCGAATCCGACGCTTGGGTGGATGATCTGCTTTCCTCGCTTGACAAACCGGTCAATACGGTAAAAATGATGGACTGTGTCAACGTGTATGAAGAAGAAATGCTGGAAGGGATGCAGGAAGAAGAACCGTCCGGCGAACACGAAACGGAATACGATGAACATGTTTGGACCTCGCCCAAAAACGCGGTCAGGATTTCTCGGGCCATTGAAAAGGCCTTATGCGGCATTGACCCGGACAACGCCGCCTTTTATCAGAAAAACGCCGACTCTTATGCCGCTGAGCTGGAGTCGATGGACCAAAGGTTCCGTGATTTTTTTGCTGGTGTTTCCAAGAAGATCATGGTGTTCGGCGACCGTTTTCCTTTTCGTTATTTTGCGGAAGAATACGGCCTGGAATGTTTTGCCGCCTTTCCGGGATGCAGCAGCGAAACAGAGCCCAGCGCCGCGACCATCGCATTTTTAACCGATAAAGTAAAATCAGAAAACATCAGTACGGTATTTTATATTGAATTTTCCAACCATCAGGTTGCAGACAGCATTGCGGAAGCTGCCGGTGCCAAAACCGCATTGTTCCATTCTTGCCACAATGTTTCCGCACAGGATCAAAAAGATGGCGCCACTTACCTGTCTTTAATGGAACAAAATTTGAACACGCTGAAGGAGGCCCTGCGCTGACATGGCTCTAATCACCTGTGACAACATCAGTTTGGCATACGAAAACAACGTAGTTTTGTCCGATCTTTCTTTCTCGGTCCACGCGGGAGATTACCTGTGCATCGTGGGAGAAAACGGTTCCGGCAAAAGCACCTTGATCAAGGCGCTGCTTTCTTTTAAGCGCCCTTTGTGCGGCTCCATTCAGTTTGGCGATGGGCTGCGGCAAACTGAGATTGGCTATCTGCCGCAGCAAACCGGCGCGCAAAAAGATTTTCCCGCCAGTGTATGGGAGGTGGTGCAGTCCGGCTGCATGAATCAAAGCGGACTTTCCCCCTTTTATTCCTCGGCACAGCGCAGTCTGGCGCAGGAAACGCTGAAGAAACTGGATTTGTGGGAGCTGCGCCGCCGTTCTTACCGCGAACTTTCCGGCGGCCAACAGCAGCGAGTCCTGCTGGCCAGGGCATTGTGCGCCACCCACAAGCTCCTGTTGTTGGATGAGCCTGTGGCGGGCCTGGATCCAATGGTTACCCTTGAAATGTACCGTATGATTCAGCAGCTCAATCAGCGGGGAATCACAATTATCATGGTCTCACATGATATTCAAAGCGCGGTGCAGTATGCAAGTCATATTCTGCATCTGCATAACCGTCCGCTCTTTTTCGGAAGCACGGCCGACTATCTGAAAAGCGGCGCCGCCAAGCAGTTTTTGGGAGGTCCGGAGCATGATTGATGTATTGGTACAGATGCTGTCTTATCCTTTTTTGATCCGAGCAATCGTCGTTGGCACGCTGGTATCGCTGTGCGCTTCCCTTTTGGGAGTCAGCCTGGTTCTCAAACGCTATTCCATGATTGGCGACGGCCTGTCCCATGTAGGTTTCGGGGCGCTGGCCATCGCCACGGCGGTCAACGCCGCCCCGCTTGCAGTTGCGATTCCGGTGGTCGTCGCAGCGGCCTTTTTGCTGCTTCGCCTTTCGGAGAACAGTAAAATCAAAGGAGATGCCGCAATCGCCCTGATTTCCACCGGCGCGCTGGCCATCGGCGTTATGGCTGTCTCCCTCTCTACCGGCATGAATATTGACGTCTATAACTATATGTTCGGCAGCATACTTGCCATCAGCCAGGAGGATGTCTGGCTCAGCGTAATTCTTTCCATCGTGGTGTTGGCTTTATATGTAATCTTTTACCACAAAATTTTTGCTATCACTTTCGATGAGAATTTTGCCCGGGCCACCGGCGTCAAGGCCGGATGGTACAATATGCTCATTGCGTTGTTGACTGCGGTCACCATTGTACTGGGTATGCGGCTGATGGGTGCTCTGCTCATCTCCAGCCTGGTTATTTTTCCCGCGCTTACCAGCATGCGGATTTTTAAAAGCTTCCGCTCCGTGGTTACTTGCTCAGCCTTTTTATCCGTCTTTTGTTTTTTGATCGGCATTTTGATTTCCTATGCCTGGTCTACTCCGGCAGGCGCCAGCGTTGTCTGTGTCAATATTGCGGCTTTCTTTGCCTTTTGGTCTGCTTCTCTTCTTTTCAGCCGCAAAAAAAAATGATGTTTCTTTTTGCGGTTTCCGAACAAAAAAGAATCTCCCCGATAAAAATACCGTTTATCTTATCTCGACAAAAAAAGCCTCCTGTTTCCAGGAGGCCTTTTTGTTATTACAACTGGTAATTTTGATCCAATGTGCAAAATTTATTTTCCCTGCTTCGAGATATGTTCCTTTAGTTTTTCAAAGGTTTCCTCGCTAATGTCGTGTTCGATCCGGCAGGCATCTTTTGCTGCAATTCCCTCTGGAACACCCAGCGCTATCAGCCACTCGCTAAGCAGGCGATGCCGTTCGTAAATCCGTTCCGCAATTTTCCGGCCAGCATCGGTTAACTCAATCCAGCCTTCTTTTTCCATGAGGATGTATCCGTTTTCCCGCAGAAGGCTCATTGCCCTGCTGACACTTGGCTTGGAGAATTCCATGTAACGTACAATATCGATGGAGCGCACCGCACCTTTGGTCTGTTTTAAAATCAGGATTGCTTCCAAATAGTCCTCTGCCGATTCTTGAATTTTCAAGCAAACGCCCCTTTCCATTCTTTTTTCAAGATTTAAAATCAATTATCCTTGTTTTTATTCTATCACATCTTTTTGCTTTCCACAATCGTCTGTTCCGAAAAGAAAGCCTTTGCAGCTTTTTTCCGGCAAGTTCAGAAAAAGCGCCCGCTCTCAAATGAGCCGGCGCTTTTTAACCAAATTGCCTATTTTTTCAATTCAGCCAAACACTTCGCACAAATATTTTTTCCTTTGTAAACAACGGTATCTTCCGATTGATTGCAAAAAATGCAGGCAGGCTCATATTTTTTTAGGATGATCTTATCCTCTTCCACATAAATCTCCAGCGCGTCTTTTTCATTGATATCCAGATTTCTTCTCAATTCGATAGGAAGAACCACACGGCCCAACTCATCCACTTTTCTTACAATGCCTGTCGCTTTCATCCATATTTCCCTCATTTCATTTTTGTTCAAATGAACTCTAAAAAATATCATATACAATTTCAAAAAATTTGTCAAATAAAACTGGTTTTTCTCTCAAAATATCGATACTTTTTATCTTATTTTTGGTTAATTTGACATTTATATTTTGTCATAACGACCAAATTTTTACCTGTTTTTTAGAAACATATTTTTCTTGCTTCTTTTATACATATAGGACAAAGGGGGAAATGGAAATGATGTCCTGGCTGTTTACGGGTATGCTCGTTTTATCTTTGCTTTTCGGAATTTTAAACGGCAGGATGGAGCAGGTATCCATATCCGCCGTAAATGAATGCTCAAATGCTGTTACTCTGGCAATTCAGTTGGCCGGCGTTATGTGCCTGTGGAGCGGGCTGATGCGTATCGCGGAAGTTTCCGATTTGACCGGAAAACTCAGCCGGCTGTTTCGGCCCGTCATGAAACTGCTGTTTTGGCATCTTCCCGCCGACTCCAAAGCGGCCAAGGCCATTATCATGAATCTGACAGCGAATCTGTTGGGATTGGGCAATGCAGCTACGCCGCTGGGCATTGCCGCTATGAAAGAGTTGGAAAAAATATCTCCCCGCAAAGGGATCGCCTCAAACGAGATGGCTTTGCTGGTGGTTTTGAACACAGCTTCGCTCCAGCTGATTCCAACCACCACCGCCGCGCTGCGCCTGGCAGCCGGAAGCGCGGCGCCCATGGAAATTCTCCCGGCGGTTTGGCTGGCATCATCCATGTCCATTCTCTCCGGAATTTTAGCCGCCAAGTTTTTCTCCCGCTTGTTTGGGAAAGGAGCGGACTGACATGAGCCAAATTTCACAATACATTCTTCCTGTTGCAATCGTACTGATCGTCGGCTACGGAGCAATCAAAAAAGTTCCGGTGTTCGACTGCTTTTTAGAGGGCGCCAAAGACGGACTTACCACATCTGCCCAGATTTTGCCTGCCCTGATCGCCCTAATCACAGCAGTAGGCATGTTCAAATCCTCCGGCGCGCTGGATCTCTTTACTTATGCGCTGCGCCCTGTAGCAAACTTGCTGCACCTGCCGCAGGAGGTGATCCCGCTGGCAATTCTCCGCCCCATTTCCGGCAGCGGCGCCTTGGTCATTTTTCAGGATATTCTGCAGCAATACGGACCTGACAGCTTTATCGGCAGGGTCGCCAGCGTGATGCAGGGATCGACCGAAACGACTTTTTACACCATAGCGGTGTATTACGGCGCTACAAAAGTACAAAAAACCCGACACACGCTCCCCTCTGCGCTCACGGCGGACATTGTAGGTTTTTTTATGAGTGCCCTGGCAGTTTATTGGCTTCTTTGATTTGTTTCATTGCCCGGTTGGTTGAAAAGAAAAACGTTAGGGGCCATGCCGCAATCTCCATTCCTGTCTCAGGAAAATGTTAAATACGATAGCAAAACGGCGCAGCCTCTTATGAGGCCGCGCCGTTTCTTGTTTTTAGAAATATTTTGAGAAAGTTCTCATCCGCGCTTTTAGCCTTCCAGCACTTTTCGGTACATGGCAATATATTCACCTGCGGATTTTTTCCAGCTGAAATCACATTCCAATGCGTGGACAACAGCTTTCTGCCACGCCTGCTGATCCGAATACAGAGCAAGGGCCCGTTTGATCGCTCCCAGCATATCGTGCGCATTATAGGACTGGAATGTAAAGCCATTGCCCTCTTCTCCGCCCAGATCCTGAATGGAGTCTTTCAGCCCGCCGGTCGTTCTCACGATCGGAATCGTGCCATACCGCAGAGCAACCATCTGCGCCAAACCGCATGGTTCACTTTTAGACGGCATCAGGAATGCGTCGGCACCGGCATAGATCTTGCGGGCAAGCGGCGGGATAAAGCCTTTTGCAAAGCTGACTTTCTCCGGATACTTTTTCTGCATCTCTTCAAAAAACGATTCGAACATATACTCTCCGGAGCCTAGCACGACCAGCTGCAAATTTTCTTTGAGGATCTCTTCGCCGATATATTTGACCAGATCCAAGCCCTTATGGTCCACTAGGCGGCTGACAATTCCCAAAAGCATGACGTCGCTTCTCTGGGGCAGACCCATCTCTTCCTGCAGCGCCCGCTTATTCTCCGCTTTTCCCTCCGGATGATCCGCGGAAAAAGGTGCCGCCAAATTCGGATCGGTCTGTGGATTATACCCATCCACATCGATGCCGTTCAGAATGCCCATCAGTTTAAACTGGCGCGCTTTCAGGATTCTGTCCAATCCATGGGAATACCATGGATCCAGAATTTCCTGCGCATAGGTCTGGCTGACGGTGGTGATCATATTGCACTGATCAATACCGCCTTTCATATAGTTCACGCATCCGTCATACTCGATAATCGGAGTGGCGCTTTGCGGAAGTCCCAACACATCCTGGACCATTTCCATTCCGTATTTTCCCTGATACTGAATATTGTGGATGGTAAGCACCGTTTTCAGGTCGCGAAACTTCTTTTCTCCCCTGTAAAACAGGTTCAGATAAACCGGGACCAAAGCGGTCTGCCAGTCGTTGCAATGAATGATATCCGGCGCATAGTCAATATAATGCAGCATTTCCAGAATCGCTTTGGAAAAGAACGCAAATCGTTCGCCATCGTCATAATAGCCATACAAACCAGGACGCTTAAAATAATATTCGTTATCCAAGAAATAATAAACAACGCCGTTGTGATTGGCCTCAAATACGCCGCAGTAAAGGCTGCGCCACGACAAATAGACGGTAAAATTTGTCACATACTTCATTTTTGCGCGCAGTTCCGGCTTGATGTCACTATACAACGGCATCACGACCCGGCAAGCATGCATTTTATTGCGGATTGCTTTCGGCAGAGAGCCGGCAACGTCCGCCAATCCGCCGGAAGCCATAAAAGGAAGCGCTTCGCTGGCTGCGTACAAAATCTTCATAGATCAAACCTCCTGTCCCAATTCTTTCCGCATCCAAGAAGGCTTTTAAATCACGCTCTTCTTCTCAATGAAAAGTGGATACGTTTTATATCCCACCAGCGTTCTGGTATCGCGAATCGTCGTTTCCCGATCGGCCACTACGTATTCCAAACGCGCCCCGTCGCCAATAACAGAACCCGCCATAACGATGCTGTTGCGGATCACCGCGCCACGGCCGATTTTTGCGCCACGGAAAATAATGGAATTTTCCACCGCACCTTCAATGATACATCCGTCCGCCACCAGGGAGTTCTTCACGGCAGCTCCGAGGCCGTATTTAGCAGGCACCTGATCCCGAACACGGGTCAAAATCGGCCGGTTGGACGGGAAAAGCTCCTGACGCACCTGCGGCTGCAAAAGCGCCATACTGGCGTCAAAATAATCCTGCAGGCTGTTGATCCGCATGACACAGTTTTCAATCTCATAAGCGTAAATGCGCATGGAATCGCTTTTTTCCACCAAAATATCCTTGGTAAAGCTTCTCTTATTGCGGCTGCGCGCGTCCTCTACGATTTTTTCCAGCAATTCCCGCTTCATCACCGCAACATTCAAGTACGCATTCTGCTCCTCTTCCGCCTGGGGAGAGAGCCATACCTGACCGACACGTCCGTCGCTTCCCACTTCAAAAACGCTGATATTCTCATTGCCTTCCCGCCGGATTTTTTCACGCCGGTAAGCCAAAGTGATTTCCGCGCCTTTCTCTTCGTGGAACGCAATCATCTTCTGAAAATCCAGATTTGCAATCAGGTCGCAGTCCGCCAAAATCACATATTCCGCACGACCATTTTGAATATAGCTGGACACGCCGGCCAATGCATCCAAACGGCCTGCATAAATTCCCTGGTTGTCGCCGCTGCTGTAAGGCGGCAAAACCGTTAAGCCGCCCAGCTTTCGCGCCAAATCCCATTCTCTGCCGCTTCCCAGGTGTTCCATCAGCGTTTGATAGTTGGATTTCGCGATTACGCCTACCTCCCTGACACCGGAGTTTACCATGCTCGACAGCACAAAATCCACCAAACGGTATCTGCCGCCAAACGGCACAGACCCCGTGGTCCTCCCACGTGTCAGGCTTCCCAAATGGTTATCGTGCATATTGGAAAAAATAATCCCCATTGCAGTACGTTTGATCATTTTCCCTGTACCTCCTCAGCGGTGATATCCGTTTCCACCATGGATTTCGGTGCGATGTTCACACCTGCTCCAATGGTAACGCCGTTTCCGATCACCGTCACGCCCCATTCGGAGATGTTTTCCATCTTCTCCGGGCGCGCACCGATTACTGCGTTTTCCCCAATCACCGCCTGCTCGGCGACGATGGTATAGTCCACCACTGCGCCTTTTTTGACGACACTGCCCGGCATAATAATACTATCACGCACGACAGCTCCCTCTTCGATTGTAACGCCGGCAAAAATAACGGAAAAATCCACCGTTCCTTCGATCACGCAGCCTTCTGTAATCATGGAATTCTGCACAACCGCCCCGGGCGCAATATAGTGAGGCGGAAGCGCCGGATTGCGGGCGTAAATTTTCCATTCCGGGTCGTACAAAGACAGGGGAACCTTGGGGTCCAGAAGGTCCATATTGGCTTCCCACAAACTGTCGATCGTGCCCACGTCTTTCCAGTACCCATCAAACGCATATGCATACATCCGCTCATGAGCCGCCAGCATGTTGGGAATGATATTCTTTCCGAAATCGTTGGCGCTGCCCGGCGTTTTCGCATCCTTCTCCAGGTATTCCCGCAGCTTATTCCAACTGAATATGTAAATTCCCATCGACGCTAAATTGCTCTTTGGATTGGCAGGTTTTTCTTCAAACTCATAAATCTGCCCGTCGTCATAAGCGTTCATGATGCCGAAACGGGAAGCTTCTTCCATTGGCACCTGCAATACCGCTATGGTGCAATCTGCCTCTTTTTCCTTATGGAATTTGAGCATTTTCTCATAATCCATCTTGTAAATATGGTCCCCGGAAAGGATCAGAACATATTCCGGATCATACCGCTCAATAAACGGCAGGTTCTGATAGATCGCGTTGGCCGTTCCGGTGTACCAGTCGGATCCGGAACTCTTCTGATATGGCGGAAGGACAAACACCCCGCCTTCCTGACGGTCCAGGTCCCAAGGCTGGCCGCTGCCGATATACTCGTTGAGCACCAGCGGCTGATACTGTGTGAGAACGCCGACTGTATCGATTCCGGAGTTCACACAGTTAGACAGCGGAAAGTCGATAATCCGGTATTTTCCCCCGAAAGGCACTGCCGGTTTTGCAAGGTTCTTGGTCAGGCTGTACAGGCGGCTGCCCTGACCGCCTGCCAACAACATTGCGATCCATTCTTTTTTCCTCAAGGAAAACCCTCCTTTTTCAAAACGGGAGTAAAACCCGCATTCATCATTTTTGGCCAGTTTTTTTCCGCGCAGCCTTTTCCTGCGGCTTTTTACGGGGCTTTCGAGGCGCTGCCGGTGTAAACTCCAGGTACATCGTGGACAAAGGCGGTATGGTCAGGCTAACCGAATGATCGCACCCATGCGACGGTTTTTTACGGGTACGTACAGTCCCGTTGGTCAAACCGCTGCCACCGAACTCTTTGGCGTCGGAATTAAATGTTTCCTTATACCGCCCGGCATCCGGCACGCCTACTACATAATCGTACCGCGCCACAGGACAGAAATTGCAAACGACCATGATGCTTTTGTTTGCTTCGTCCATCCGGCGGAAAATAATGATATTCTGCTGGTTGTCATCGGCCACAAGCCATTGGAACCCTTCCCAGGAGTCCTCAATCTGCCAGAAAGGAGAATGTTCCAGATAATAATGGTTCAGCTTTGCCACATATCGCTGCAGCTGTTGGTGCTTTTCATAGCCGAGAAGCAGCCAGTCCAGTTCCTGCTTTTCATTCCACTCAATAAACTGCCCGAACTCCTGGCCCATAAACAGGAGTTTTTTGCCCGGATGCGCCATCATGTAGCCCAGAAAAGACCGTACACCGGCGAATTTCAGGTCATAGTCTCCCGGCATTTTATTGATTAATGAGCATTTTCCGTGCACCACCTCGTCATGGGAAATCGGCAGAACAAAATTTTCGGAAAACGCATAGAACATACTGAACGTCAATTTATCATGGTTATACGCACGATAAATCGGATCCATTGAGAAGTAGGACAAAACATCATTCATCCACCCCATGTTCCATTTGTAATGGAAACCCAGCCCGCCGTTGAATGCCGGTTTGGTAACCATTGGCCAGGCAGTGGATTCTTCTGCAATCATGAGAACGCCAGGATTTTCAGAAAGGATAATGGCATTGAGTTTCTGTAAGAAAGCGACCGCTTCCAGATTCTCCCGACCACCTTGATGGTTCGGCGTCCATTCTCCCTCTTTTCTGTCATAGTCCAGATATAGCATCGACGCCACAGCGTCTACCCGGATACCGTCCACATGAAAATCCTGCACCCAGAGCATGGCGGAAGAAATCAGAAAACTCTGCACTTCCGGTTTGGCATAGTCAAAAACATGGGTGCCCCATTGTTTGTGTTCCCGCTTTCTGGGATCGCTGTATTCATAGCAGGAGGATCCGTCAAATTCATAGAGGCCGTGGGCATCTTTGGGAAAATGGGCGGGTACCCAGTCCATAATCACGCCGATATCCGCCTGATGCAGCAGGTCCACAAAACGCATAAATTGTTCCGGCGTGCCGTACCGGGAAGTCGGTGCAAAATATCCTGTCACCTGATATCCCCAGGAGCCGTCATACGGATACTCCGTGACCGGCATAATTTCCACATGGGTATACCCCATTTGTTTTAAGTAAGGAATCAACTCTTCCGCTGTTTTTTCATACGAAAAGCAATTTCCGTCTTCATACCGCCTCCAGGAGCCTAAATGCATCTCGTAAATATTCATCGGTACGGTAAACGGGTTTTGTGCTTTTCTCCGTTTGAGCCAAGCGGAATCGTGCCAGCGGTAGCGGGAGATGTCATACAGTTTCGAGGCTGTTCCCGGCGCCGTTTCATGATGAAAAGCGTAAGGATCTGCTTTCAGTGTCGTCTTTCCGCTGTGAGCGGTAACAGCGTATTTATACAGGTCAAACTGTTTCAGCCCCGGAATAAACCCTTCCCAAATTCCCCCGGATTCCAATTTCTCCAAAGGATTTGCCTGAGGGTCCCAATCATTGAAATCGCCCACAACAGAAACTGCTTTCGCCGCAGGCGCCCATACCCGAAAACGGAATCCTTTTCCTTCTTCCCTCTTTTCCGGATGTGCTCCTAAAAATCGGTAGGCATGGTAGTGCATTCCGCGGCAAAAGTCCATAATTTCATTTAAATCATTCGACGGATATTTTTCCATTGCCGCCACCTCCCATTTCTCTTGTTTTCATTGTACCACACTTTCCTTTTTTTGCAATATAATATTGTGCAAAATGGTGATTTTATCAGAATAATATAGTTTCTTTTTATTTATTTTCACGATTTCACCCTATTTGCGGATTTTTCATGGGCTCTTTCCGGCAAATCGTTACAAGTATAGCACAGCCTGTCTGCAAAAAAAGTCGCAGACAGGCATGTCACTATTTCCATTTTCAAGGAAAAACGCTGAGGAAGGAACCTGGAAAGTTCGTTTTTAAAGGCACAAAAAAAGACCGCAATCTTTTGATTGCGGTCTTTTGAGCTAGTAAAAACTAGCAGCAGCAACAACCGTGGTCAACTTTCGCCATATGCTCGATGAGCATCAGGACTTTGTTGGAATAACCCCACTCGTTGTCATACCAGGAAACCAGTTTGACAAAGTGGTCGTTGAGCATGATGCCGGCCTTCTCATCAAAGATGGAGGTGTGAGCATCGCCAATGAAGTCAGAAGAAACAACCATCTCATCGGTGTAACCCAGGATACCTTTGAGCTCGCCTTCAGAAGCTTCTTTCAGAGCAGCGCAAATCTCCTCGTAAGTGGTAGATTTCTCCAGGCTGACAGTCAGGTCAACAACAGATACATCCAGGGTAGGAACACGCATGGACATACCGGTCAGTTTGCCTTTCATCTCCGGGATAACCAGAGCGCAAGCTTTCGCAGCGCCAGTAGAGGAAGGAATGATGTTGCCAGCAGCAGCACGTCCGCCTCTCCAGTCTTTCTTAGAAGGACCATCAACGGTTTTCTGCGTACCAGTGGTAGCATGAACAGTGGTCATCAAGCCTTCTTTTATGCCGAATTTCTCATGAACAACCTTGACCAACGGAGCCAGGCAGTTGGTGGTGCAGGAAGCGTTGGAAACAACGGTCATATCCTTGGTGTATTTGTCATGGTTTACGCCCATAACAAAGGTGGGAGTCTCTTTATCCTTGGCAGGAGCGGAAATAACAACTTTTTTCGCGCCGCCTTTGATATGAGCCTGGCAAGCTTCAGAAGTGGTGAATACGCCGGTAGAATCTACAACGTACTCAGCGCCGCACTCAGCCCACGGAATGTTGGCCGGATCTTTCTCAGCGTAGAATTTAACTTCTTTGCCCTCTACGATGATGGAGTTCTCGGTTACTTTGATATCGCCGTTATAGCGGCCATGTACAGTGTCATATCTGAGCATATACGCACAGTAATCAGGAGTCATAAAAGGATCGTTTACGCCGACAAACTCGATGTTCGGGTTGTCAAGACCAGCGCGGAAAACCAGACGGCCGATACGGCCAAAACCATTGATACCAACTTTAATTGCCATTGGGTTCAACCTCCTAATATTTAGATTGTGCTTTTATTTTATACCAAATTGAAAAGAAGCACAAGCCATTTGTGATATATTTAACTAAAATTTTTTATTTTGTATTTATTGAATAAAAAAACTTTTCTTTAACTTGAAATATTATCTATTTTTTTGTCTTTGTTCGGAGCGGTTTTCTTGGGAAAAGCAATCTTTCTTTCCTTATCTTTGGGATCTCTTTCTCTTTTCCGCTTTCAAAAGGATAACCAGGAAAATGATGCAAAAAATAAAAGAGGCCTGTTTGCCAAAGGCCGAAGTGGTTTTTCAATCTTTACAATTATTTTTGAATTGGGTATAATATCGGTGAAATTTGTCGAAAAATGTCGAAATATAGAGGCACTCTGCCTTTCGACAAAAGGAGGCTTCTATGAGCGACTTTCCTGACTGGGCAAAACCGTTCATCGCCATCTATGAAAATTCCCCCGCTGCGGTTTTGATTCTGGACGAAGCGCTGGAAATTCAATGGGCAAATAAAACAGCGAAAAATAAAGCATCTTCCACTGGCAAATTGAACTGGGCAGACTGCCTTATCCGCGCCAAGGAAAACGGGCTGCTGCCGCGTTTGCAAAGGGGCGAGTCTTTCACTTTGGCAAACCCGCTTCTTTTTGCCCCGCCTGTCCACTATATCTTTCAGCCGCAGCTGGATGAATCAGGGCATCTGCAGGGTGTTCTCGTGCAAATTTTTCCATCGGCCGATACCGGCTCGTCAGAATGGCAGGACAGCATGTATCAGCCCGCTAATGTATTCAACAACCAATTCCGAACGCCTCTCTCCCAGATTTTTTCTGTTTTGAATCTGCTACAGTCGGAATATCAAAACGACCGTACCCTCCAAAAATACTTAGGCAATATCAATTGGTACTGTTATCGGATTCTGCGCACGATCAATAATTTTTCCATGGATCAGCGCATCTTGGCCGGCCAGCTGAATCCGAAAATGCTCACAGGCGATTTGTGCCGTTTTATGCGCACCCTTTGCAAGGATTTGGAGGAGCTTTTACAAAATACAGCGTATTCTTTTTCCTACGATATTCCCGACGAATCCTTTGTTACTGTATACGACGGTGATCTGCTTTCCTGCGCCGTATGTAATTTGGTTTCCAACGCCTGCAAATTTACAGACCCGCAAAACGGGCGCATCGTTTTGAAAATGACCGTTTTGGAAAAACAGATTACCATCACGGTCAGCGACAACGGCTGCGGGATGTCTCCCCAGGTTTTAAAACACGCGACTGAGCGGTTTTATTCCCACGACCCTTTGACCGGAGTACCCTGCGGCGACGGACTGGGACTTTTCGTCTGCCGTTTTATCCTGCAGCTTCACCATGGCACCCTCGCTTTCCATACAGAAGAAGGCGCCGGTACGACCGCTGCACTCACCATACCCATGGCAAAAAGCAAAGAGAAATCGTCTCTTTACGACGATCCTGTTTCTTTCTCCCAGGACCGTTTCTCCCGTCCATATATTCTGATGTCGGATGTTATTCCTCCGGATACAGAACCGCTCTGACCCTGTTTTTCTTGCGGGAACAGCATGATGAAAATCTTTTTTGAAACAGACCGAATCAAATAAAAAGCCAAGCGCCTGGCGGCGCTTGGCTTTTCTGTTTTTTTATTCTGATACAGGCGATAAATCGGATCTTTTGCCGGATTTCTGCGGAAGCTGCGCCAAAATAATCGCGCAAAAGACCAAAACGCATCCGAACAGTTCCCGTACCGACAATTGCTGCTTGAGAATTGCCCAGCCTGCCAGTACCGAAATCACCGACTCTAAACTTAAAATCAACGACGCGATGGTCGGATCAATATGCCGCTGTCCCACAATCTGAAGCGTATATCCCACGCCGCAGCTGAAAACGCCCGCGTAAAGAAGCGGCATCCAGGCTGCCAGGATCTGTTCCATCGACGGATGCTCTATTAAAAGCATCGGAACAGCGCACAAAAGGCCGCAAACCAAAAACTGAACACATGACATTTTGACGCCGTCTACCTTTGGAGAAAAATAATCGATAATCAGAATATGGATAGAAAAACAAAGAGCGCAGGCCATTACCAGCAAATCGCCTTTGCCAATTGAAAAATCTTCGGTAATGCAAAGCAGATACATGCCTCCCACCGCGATTGCCACCGCGATCCACACCAGGATTGAAACCCTCTTTTTGAAGAAAAGGCCCAGCAAAGGCACGATAACAATATACAGTGCGGTGATAAAACCGGCTTTTCCCACCGAGGTATATTGTATGCCCATCTGTTGTAAAGAACTGGCTACCGCCAGCGCCACGCCGCAGCAAATCCCGCCGATGAGCAGCATTTTCCGTTCATTCGGCGAAGCCTGCCCCTTCTCCGCTTTCCCCCTATTCAAAAGAAAAATACAGGGGATCAGAACGAAACCTCCGATCAGAGAGCGAATCGAATTGAATGTAAAGGGGCCGATATAATCCATCCCCACTGACTGCGCTACGAAAGCAACGCCCCAGATGACTGCGGTGAGCAAAAGCATAAAGCTGCTTTTTAGTTTTTGGACTTTCATTGTTTTTCTTTCCTTCCCAACCGAATATCAGATTTATTCTGCAATAAATTGCAAAAAAATGCAAGAAAAACCTCTTGAATGATTTTTCCCGATCTTCATCTATCCGGCGCACACAAACCGGCTATTCCTCCGCTGGCGGCGGTTGCGGGGCCTCCGGCGTGATGGCAAAGCAAAAAAGGCCAATGAACAAAACCAATGCCCATTCCGTCAGATAATCCAGGACCTGGCTTGCATTGGTTAACGACAAATGGCCCGATAGCATCGGACAAGCGCACCAAAGGAATCCGAGAGCTGAGGCGGAATGTCCGGAAAACAGCGCCCACTTGCGGTTTTTTCGGTTTGCCACGCCGCAAATCAGACGACTTCCTTCCAGAAAAAACACGCACTGGACAACCAGCAGCAAAATCTCCATCAGCCGCTGCGGCATCCGAAACGCGATCGGCAGCTGGGAAAACCGGATCATCAAATGGAAAACGGACCATAATACGATCCACAGCAGGCTTCGCGAAGCGTAATAGCTATGAAGATCGCCTTTCAGCAGCCGAATACCCAATATCAGAAAGGAGATACCCGCCGCAACGGACAAAAAACATCCGAATGCCGGTACCAAAATGCTTTTAAACAGGACCGCTCCCGCCAACAAGCGTTTTGCTTCCTGCCATCCGCTGTTTAGCCCGTTCAGCAAGAATAGAATCCCGCATAATATGCCGCTGATTCCCCACAAGAAAGCGCTGCCGCCAATCCCGGCGCTTTCCTCTTTCGGCATGAAGCGGCAAGCCCATACATATAAAACGAGCAAAGAAAACGCCGCCAGCAAATAAAATGCTGCCAGCCAGGCGCTTTCTCCTGTATAAAAGCCTGTTTGGCTGCTGATGCCGGCACGATTTACTCCACAATAAAGCGACCCCAGCACGAGGACGGCCGGAACATAGCACCGATAAAAGAGTCTTCTTCTCATTTTTCTCCTTTCCTCGTCAACGCATCTACCTGCTTTCGAAACAGGAAGGCAGGTATTTTTTCTTTTTGGGATTCATATATTCTGGGCAAGAGGAGGATTTCTTATGAAAACGCTTCTTGCTTTTTTCGCACTGTTTTCCCTGATTGTTTTTCTATTGCCTTTGGCGGCGCTGAATACGGACAAGGTAGAAAATGCCGCAAATCAACCGAAAGACAAAGCCGTTTCCACCGCCGCTCCGCCGATTCGCCAGGAAGAGGTCCTCGCTTCCCTGCCGGATGGAGATACATCCCAGCCAGAACAGGACACGCTGACCGTTCTGCAGGTGCCGCAGCCGGAATTCTTTTCCATTCTGGACCGAAGTACCGGCAAAATCGAGAAGGTGCCGGTGATGGATTATCTGTACGGCGCCGTGGCGGCGGAGCTGCCTCCCGGCTTTCACCCGGAAGCAATGAAAGCCCAGGCTGTCGCTTCCCACACCTATGCGCTTTACTGCCGGGAACATCCGGCGCCGGAACTGAATGGAGCCGATTTTTCCGCATCTCCCTCTGAGTGGGAAGGTTATGTGACCCGAGAACAGATGATAGAACGTTACCCTGATTTGGGTGAAACCTATTGGAAAAAAATTACCGACGCGGTCGATGAAGTGGCGTCGGCAGTTTTGGTCTATCAAAAACAGCCGATTCTCGCCGCATACCACTCCATGAGTGCCGGCGCGACCGAATTCGCATCGAACGTATGGAGCGGCATGGTTCCTTATCTGGTGCCGGTTGACAGCGTCGGCGACACACTGGCCGACCAGTTTGAAACGTCCATCGCCTTTGCGGCGGATCAAATCAAGGAACTTTTAACGGAAACGTATCCCGCATTAACGCTCCCCGGCGACACCCGAAGCTGGTTTCAAATCGTATCCCGCTCCCCCTCCGGGTATGTTCTTACGCTGCAAGCGGGAAATCTTCAGATCAGCGGAAAGGACCTGCGCATTCTGCTAGGTCTGCGTTCTACGAACTTTACGATCACCACGCAGACCAACTCTTTTTTATTTACCACCAAGGGATACGGGCACGGCGTTGGACTCAGTCAGTACGGCGCAGATTATATGGCGCGCCAAGGGAGCGGCTATGAAGAGATTCTTCTTCATTATTACACCGGCGCACAGCTGGCGAAAGCAGCAGCAGAATAAGCGATTTGGGCACGATGCGTTTTATGGGATCCTGGCCGCCACGTGGTTTTTTTGCCGTTTTGTACAGACGAAAAAAGGATCTTGCATCGTTTGCCGGCAAAAGATACGCTATCGCGAAACGATCCGGCGTTCTGCCGGCGCTGCTGTATCCGGTTCCGGAAGAGGCGGGCAAACCGCATTTCCTTTGAAACGACTGCCAGGGTCAATCTTCCCGGCGGCCGACCAGATAAATGCCCGCATCGGACAGCAGTTCCGGCAGGTCGAAAACGCTTTCCTCCTCAACCTCGACATGGATCAACTCGCAGGGGTTTTCCTCGGACAGGATATCCCACAGTTTCAGGCATCCGGATTCTTCTTTCAGATGATATTTTTCCAGCAGCGATCTGATTGGCTGCGGGGAAGCGGTATAAATCTGAACCGTCTTCAAATCGCCGACATACACCTGCTCCGACGCTTCATGACAAGCAAATCCAAACCGGACGTCCCCATCTTCCGCCAGGAGATTTCCATATCTGCCGGCAATCGCCTTTAAAACAGGGCGGGTGCATCCGTCCACATAATAAATGTCATAAACGTTTTCCCCTTCTGCCGGCAATTCCAGTGTAAAGTATCCCGGTTCCGGCAAAAGATCGCAGTAATCTTGTAAGAATGCTGGCATCCGCGGCGCATCCAGCACCACCGTAAATTGCCAACCGTCTTCCTTTTCTCCCACCTCATAAGCGCAATGAACACCGCTTACATCCGGAATGCGGATTCCCTGCGCCGCGCGGAATGTTTTTTCCGCCAACTCAACTCACCTCTCCTCTAGCCTTTCAACAAATCAAAATCATATCGGTTCAGCAAAGGCTGCCAGCAGCCCTGCCGCCGGGCGCTTTATGTTAAAATCTTCTTGTAATCATTGGAAACCTTTGCGTTTCTTTTACTCCATAAGGTTATTATAGCATAAACCCAATCTTCTTCCAACGTTTTTCAAAAAGGGAGGCGATCCGAAAAAATCGCCTCCCTTTTTGAAAGTAATGTTTCTTAACACCGTTCCTGTAAAGTAACGGTAATCCGGTCTCCCGGCTGTTTTTGGATCGCTGCCCGAATCTCTTTTCGCACCCCGATGATATGAAAAGGCGTTCCCATTCTCACCAGACTGCCCTCATAAGGAACGCCGTCAAAAGTGGCACTGACCTTAACGCGCCCTTTTCCAAATTCCTTCCGCACGTCAAAGGGGATCTCCACATAAGCTCCGTCTATATCCGGCACCTTTTGCAGTACTGCTTCAAACGTATATCGTTTGGGATTCATAAAAGCCTCCTGAGCGGATGATATCCATATGATACGTCGGGAAAAGCAGAATATACCATGCGCTAGTCATCCAAAAACAGATGGTCTTTATTATGGATATAAACGCTCAGCGCAAGACCGATTCCTATATAAAGGGTCGTCACCGAAGTGCCGCCGTAGCTGAAAAAAGGCAGCGTGACGCCGATAACCGGCAGTATGCTCAGATTCATACCGATGTTGACAATGCTTTGAAACGCGATAGTCGCGAAAACGCCGATACAGATGTAGCCACCCAGCAAATCATTGGACCGGCGGGAAAAGGACAGCAAACGGACGCACATAAAAAACAAAAGCAAAATCACCGACATGCACCCGACAAAGCCCAAAGATTGGCCGACAAACGAAAAAATAAAATCGTTGTGGATTTCCGGCACATAAACATGTTCGCCTGTAAACAAGCCCTCGCCAAATCCGCCGCCGGAACCGATGGCGATTTTGGCGTTGTACTGCTGATATAAAATACCATTGGTATCCAAATCCGGGAAAAATAGCGCCAAAATACGAAGCTTTTGGTCGTTGCTCATCAGATACACCCATGCCAGAGGAGCCGCGATCAAAAGCGCCGCAACCGCAATCGCGATATAACGCCACTGTATGCCGGCGGAAAACAGCATTGCCAAAAAGATCAAAAGAAAGATCAGGGCCGTGCCGTCATCCCCTTGAAAATGAATCAAAACGGCCGGAAGCGCACCGTGAAGGCAAAGTAAAATCAGATTTTTAATATTCTTAATATCGTCTCCGACCTTTTCCAAATGAAGCGCAAAGGTCAGGATAAAAGCAATTTTCAGCAATTCCGACGGTTGGAAATTGATGCCCAGAAAAGGAATCGGCAGCCATGCTTTGTCATCAACAGATTCTACACGCTGCTGCCCGAAAAAATAGGTCAATACCACAAGTCCGATACAAATCGGATAATACAATTTCCATAGCTTGGACAAAAATCGATAGTCAAAGCTGGAAATTACCATGGCCGCAAGCAGTCCCAGCAAAGAGGTAATAATCTGCATTTGCACCGCGCGGATCGTGGCCATGCCGGAATTGTGGATACCGCACATTAAAACGACACTGTAGGCCGAACAAACAAAACACAAAAATAAAAGGATTTTATCGGTTTCTTTCCAGTAACGGACCAGGCCGTGCCAAAATTTTTTCACATTTCCTCTCCTTTCCAAAGAATCTCGAATATTTATAAAACGCATGAGCATGCAGATTTGTTGCAAAAAAGCGCTTGTGGAACGCCCTTAGTATATCACAAGTTTTGCTCGAAACCAACGGAATCCGAAAAAGAATTGAAGTCTTTTATCCAAATGTGCTATAATGGTCTCACAATATAAGGAAAGGATCGGTTTCGGTGCAGAACGTTCTCGGGCGGCGCCACGCCGGAGCATTTTTTGTATCGGGATCTGACAAGAGAAAGGTGAGGAAATATGTTAAGCGATATCGAAATTGCGCAGGGCGCAAAAATGCTTCCGATCACCGAAATTGCGGAAAAACTGGACATTCTTCCGGAAGAGCTGGAGCCGTACGGCCGGTATAAAGCAAAACTTTCGGAAGATATTTTTGCCCGTTTGCAGAATAAACCAGACGGGAAGCTGGTACTGGTTACCGCCATCAACCCCACTCCCGCCGGAGAAGGCAAAACCACCACATCGGTAGGCTTGGGACAGGCCATGGCAAAAATTGGCGAAAAGGCAATCATTGCCCTTCGCGAACCTTCCCTGGGGCCGGTCTTTGGCATTAAGGGCGGCGCCGCAGGCGGCGGCTATTCTCAGGTTGTCCCCATGGAGGATATCAACCTGCATTTTACCGGCGATATGCACGCTATTACAGCCGCCAACAACCTGCTGTGCGCGATGATTGACAACCATCTGCAGCAGGGAAACGTTCTGGGCATCGACCAAAGGCGGATCTTGTTCAAACGCTGCCTGGACATGAACGACCGGGCGCTGCGTTTTGTCAATGTAGGACTGGGCGGCAAGGTCAACGGCGTTCCGAGAGAGGACGGCTTCCAGATCACTGTGGCCAGCGAGGTCATGGCTATTTTGTGCCTGGCTGCGGATCTGGACGATCTGAAAGAGCGCTTGGGTTCCATTTTAGTCGCATACACCTATGACAACAAGCCGGTTTACGCCCGGGATCTGAAAGTCCACGGCGCAATGGCCGCGTTGCTGAAAGACGCGCTGAAACCGAATCTGGTGCAGACGCTTGAAAATACCCCTGCTCTGATGCATGGCGGTCCTTTCGCCAACATCGCCCACGGCTGCAACTCGGTGCGCGCCACCAAGCTGGCATTGAAAATGGCCGATTACTGTATTACTGAGGCCGGCTTCGGTTCTGATCTGGGCGCAGAAAAATTCCTGGACATCAAATGCCGCTACGCCGGACTGGCGCCGTCGGCCATCGTGATCGTGGCAACGCTGCGCGCTTTAAAATACAATGGCGGCGTTCCAAAAGCGGAAGTTGCCGCTGAAAATGTTGAAGCGCTGAAAAAAGGTCTGGTCAACCTGGAAGCACATGTGGAAAACATGCGCAAATACGGTGTGCCGGTGGTGGTTGCCATCAACCGGTTCCTCACCGATACGGATAAGGAAATCGAGGTGCTCGCCGAGTGCTGCCAGCGCCTTGGCGTAGAATACTCTTTGTCTGAAGTTTTCGCCAAAGGCGGTGAAGGCGCCGTTGATTTGGCACATAAAGTTGTCAAGGCCTGCGCGCAGCCGTCTCAATTCAAGCTTTTGTACGACGAAAAAGCGCCGATCAAGGAAAAGATCAAGACCATTGTCACCGAAATCTACGGCGGCAACGATGTGGCCTATGCCCCCAAAGCGGAAAAAGCAATCCGCGATATCGAGGCCCTGGGAAAAGCGGACCTGCCGATCTGCGTGGCCAAGACGCAATATTCCCTGTCTGACGACCCATCGAAACTCGGCCGTCCCACCGGCTTTACAGTTAACGTGCGGGATGTAAAACTGTCCGCCGGCGCAGGTTTTATCGTTGTTATGTCCGGTGATATTATGACGATGCCCGGTCTGCCCAAGGCCCCTGCCGCCTGCCAGATCGACGTTGACAGCCAGGGCCATATCAAGGGCCTATTCTAAAAAGGAAGAAGTTTATTTATGCGATCCATCGTCACAAACAGCGCGGCGGAAACCGAACAGTTCGCGCAGGAACTGGCCTCTTCACTAAAGCCCAATGATGTGCTGGCTTTCTCAGGCGGACTGGGCATGGGCAAAACAACGTTTGTCCGCGGCCTAGCCAGAGGGTTGGGCTCATCGGACGAAGTTTCCAGTCCCACCTTCTCTTTGGTACACGAATACCGAGGCACACCGAAGCTGTATCATTTCGACATGTACCGCGTCACCTCCTTTGACGATTTATACTCTACCGGTTTCTTCGATTATCTGGAAACCGGCGCGATCTTAGCCATCGAATGGAGCGAAAACATCGAGGGTGCGCTGCCGGACAATACGATACGGGTAACGTTTGAACGGTTGGAAGAAGAAAAACGCCGGATCACGGTGGAAGGAGGCGGACGGTTTTGATCTTGCTTGGAATGGACACCTCCGCGGTGGCTGCTTCCGCCGCTTTGTGGGAAGACGGACGGATTATCGGGGAAAGTTTTGTAAACGTCAAGCTCACCCACAGTCAGACGATTCTGCCTATGACGCAGAATCTGCTGAACGCCTGTGGAAAAGACCTTTCCCAGGTGGACGAATTTGCGGTTTCTACCGGTCCTGGATCGTTTACCGGACTGCGCATTGGCATTTCCGCAGTGAAAGGGATGGCTTTCGGCACAAACAAACGCTGTATCCCGGTATCAACGCTGGAGGCGCTGGCCTATCTTTTGATCGGACAGGAATGTATCGCGGTTGCCGCTATGGACGCCCGCTGCCAACAGGTCTATGCCGCCTCTTTTCTGGTGGGGCGGGAATCTGTTCAGCGGTTGAGCGAAGACGCGGCGCTGTCCATCGGGCAGCTTTGGGAGCAAATCAACAATATTTCTTCTGATTTACCGCTGATTTTAGTTGGAGATGGCGCGCAATTATGCTATAATAGCTGGGAAAGCGACAGAATTTTACTGGCGCCGGAACATCTGCGGTTTCAACGCGCCAGCGCTGTTTGCATGGCGGCGCTTCCCCACCGGGGAATGAGCGTGGAACCGGCGCAGCTGGTGCCTCAATATCTGCGGCTTCCCCAGGCGCAGCGGGAACTATTGCAAAAGCAAAACAGAAATGAAAAGTTCTAGTCGGAAAGGAATGGAAAGAATGATTGCCATTGGAAGCGATCACGGCGGTTTCGCATTAAAAGAGGAAATAAAAAAATATTTGGATGAACACAAAATCCCTTATGAGGATTTTGGCACCTACAGCACCGACAGCGTGGATTACCCCCTGATCGCGGAAAAAACCTGTGCGGCGATCACCAGCGGCAAATGCGACAAAGGCATTCTCTGCTGCGGCACCGGTATCGGCATTTCTATGGCAGCCAACAAAATTAAGGGGATCCGCGCGGCGCTGTGCTCGGATTATTTCAGTGCCAAATATACCCGCCTGCATAATGACGCCAACGTCATCTGCATGGGCGGGCGTACCATTGGTCCCGGCCTTGCGCTGGAATTGGTGGATGTCTTTTTGAACACGCCGTTTGAAGGCGGCCGTCACGCAAGACGGGTAGAACAGTTGATGAAGCTGGAAGAAAAATAGGGTAATTCCGGCTTTTGGGGAATGTACTATCAAAAAATGCCGTTGGGGCGGAAATGGAGAAATGAATTATGTTAAAACCGGTAATTATGGACCACCCGCTGATTCAGCACAAACTGACCATTATGCGGGATAAAAACACCGGCACGAAGGAATTCCGTGAGCTGGTAGGCGAAATCGGTATGCTGATGTGCTATGAAGCAACCCGTGATCTTCCCTTGAAAGAAGTGGAGATCGAAACGCCTGTGGCGGTTGCCAAAACCAAAGTGATTTCCGGCAGAAAGCTGGCGTTTGTACCGATCCTTCGGGCCGGTCTTGGAATGGTAGACGGCGTAATGCGGATGGTTCCCGCCGCGAAAATCGGTCATATCGGCATGTACCGCGACCCTGAAACCCACATGCCGGTGGAATATTACTGCAAACTGCCTTCCGATATCGGTGAACGGGACGTCATCGTTCTGGACCCGATGCTCGCCACCGGCGGTTCCGCTATTGACGCCATCGCGCAAATCAAATCCAAGGGCGCGAAAAGCGTTCGCTTTATGTGCATTATCGCGGCTCCCGAGGGTCTTGCAGCTTTGCAGGAAGCACATCCTGACGTGCAGATTTATATTGGCGCAGTAGACGAAAAACTCAATGAACACAAATACATCGTTCCCGGTTTGGGCGATGCCGGAGACAGGATTTTCGGTACCAAATAATTTTGCAAGCCGCTCCCCTTTTCCGGGAACGGCTTCTTTTTTGGTGCGGTATTGAAAACCTGCACCAAAACCGAAATGGAGGAAAGCCAGAAATGACCATCGTTTATTTGGTCCGGCACGCGAAATCCGTCGGGAATACCGAACGAATTTTCCAGGGCCGCACGAATTTGGGGCTGTCGGCAGAAGGACAGGCGCAGCTGCCGCAACTGGCAGAGCGCTTTCGGCATATTCCGTTGGAAGCGATCTATTCCAGTCCCTTGCTGCGAGCAATGCAAACGGCGGAAGCCGTAAACCATTACCACCGGCTGCCAATTGAAACCGAGGAAGGACTGTGTGAAATTTACGCCGGAGAATGGGAAAGAAAATTGTTTGCCGACCTGCCCATACTTTATCCGGAACATTGGCGCCTTTGGTGCGAAGATGAATCGCATTTTTGCGCTCCGGGCGGTGAGAGCATTGTTCAGGTCCATAGCCGTATCAGTCATGCGATTGACCGGATCGCCGCACAAAACGATGGAAAAACCATCGCGGTGGTTTCGCACGGATGCGCGCTGCGCTGTTATTTGTGCCACGCGCTGGGGCTTCCTCTCGAACGGATAGGAGAAATTCCCCTTTCTCAAAACACGGCGGTAAGCCGGGTGGTTTATGATGGAGGTACAATCCAGGTAGATTATTATGACGATCTGTCTCATTTGGATCCAACAGGAAAACAGGAGGTATCGGTATGAAAATCATGGCAGTGGATTACGGCGACGCCCGCACCGGGCTTGCCGCTTGTGACCGCACAGAATTTCTGGCGTCTCCACTCGGCGTTATTCACGAATACGACTTTGACCGGACCGTGGAGCAGGTAGCTTATGCGGCGGAGGAATATCAGGTTGGGAAAATCGTGGTAGGACATCCTGTCAATATGGATGGAAGCGCCGGCGAAAGAGCGCAGAAATGCGCTTTATTCGCTCAAAAATTACAGGAAAAAGTTTCCGTGCCGGTCATTCTCTGGGATGAGCGCGGCACTACCGTTACCGCGCACCAGTATCTGAATGAAACCAATGTCAGAGGAAAAAAGCGAAAAGATGTGGTCGATGAGGTCGCGGCTTCGATTATTCTGGAAAGTTATCTCGCCTACCGGCAAAATCATCCGGAAGAAAAATAAAAACAGGCAGGAACGATAACAATGCAAAAAGAAAAAGCATATCAAAGGAGCGTTGCAAAAGTGTACCCTCTGCTTGTCAACAAAGCGGTCCGAAAAGGGCGTACAAAAGAGGACGTGGATGAAATCATCCGCTGGCTGACCGGATACAGCCAGCAGGAATTGGAACACCAGCTGGAACAGTCGGTCAGCTATGAGGCGTTTTTTCAAAACGCCCCGCAGATGAACGAAAAACGAAGAGAAATCAAAGGTGTTATCTGCGGCATCCGGGTCGAAGAAATCCAAGAACCGCTGATGCAGGAAATCCGCTATCTGGATAAGCTAATCGATGAGTTGGCTCGCGGAAAAGCGATGGATAAAATTCTGCGGAAATAAAAGGGATACCGCAAAGAAAAATTACTGGGCATCTCCGGAAAAGGCATCCGCTTTTTTCCGGGGATTTTTTTCGCCCTTGGCAAAAAGCGTTTTCAGCCCCAGATAGAGCAAAAATACCGCGAAAAGCTTAGAAAGAACGGCGGATTCCAGTCTGGATGCAAGCCAAACACCCAGAAAAACGCCAGGCAGGCCCCATAAACCGCAGGACGCCCCTTTTTTCACCTGCAAAAGGCCGGACTTTCGATGAAACAATAATGCGGTCGCTCCAGTCGGCAGAAAAAACAGAAGATTCATCCCCTGCGCTTGTTCCAGCGACGTTCCGGCAAAAACAGTCAGAAACAATAGCAAAACCGCACCGCCGCCGATTCCCATAGAAGCGATAACGGCGGAAACAAAGGCGATGATAGAAGAAAAAAGCCAACTCGCAGCTGACAGTGAATCCAAAAAATCCTCTCCCCTATTTAAAAAATAACCGGATGGCGGCATACAGAATAAAAAGAGAAAAAATCTTTTTCAGCCAGAAATCCGGAATTTTCGGCAGCAGCCATCCCCCAAAAATTCCTCCGGCAATTCCGCCGGGCAGATACGGGAGTACATCCGAAACAGAAACATATCCGTGATACCAATATAAAAATCCGCTGACTGCCGATAAAAAAATCATGACCGCCACGGCAGTAGCATGCGATTGTTTATTAGTCATCCCTATTTTCTGAAAAGCTGCCACCGCAACGATTCCTCCTCCCGCTCCAAATAGCCCGTTGAGCAAGCCAATCAAAAAGCCCACAGTGGGCATCCTCATTTTTTTCAAAAAATCACCCCATTGAGATCAGTTTTTCTTTTGATAAAAATAGCATTTATAATTAATAATTCTATTGACAAATTATTATACAGTGATATAATAATGATTGAAGGAGGGATGGTATGAACCGAAGTATCTACAGTTTATTGCTGATGGATGATGTCATTCAGGCGGTAGACCAACTGGCATATGCGCAGAATACCAGCCGTTCCAACATGGTCAATCAAATTTTGGCCGAACATTTGTCAGTTAAAACACCGGAACAGCGCATGCGCGATATTTTTGAACAAATAGAGGCGCTGATGGTGCAGCAAAACGCTTTTCAAATTCAATTTCAGCCGTCGGACGCGATGCTTTCCGTCCGGACGGCGCTGGCTTATAAATACAAGCCGACCGTGCGGTACAGTGTCGAGCTTTTTCGCAGCGACCCAAATGTGTTGGGAGAGCTGCGAGTTTCCGCGCGAACGCAAAACGCCGGCCTTTTGCGTATGCTGGATCATTTCTTCCGTCTGTGGCAGAAATTAGAAAATTACCATTTGTCAGCGGTTTATCCGAAGGGCGTCCCCTGCCGGATTGAGAGCGGACGATATTGCAGAACTTTTGCCTGGCCAAAAGAAAACTGCACAAACGCGCAGCTAGGAGAAAGCATCAGCTCTTATATCCAGAATTTTGACTGTGCGTTGAAAGCGTTTTTTGAATTGGATGAACAAAATTTGCAAGCGGGGATCGACCAAATCAACCTGCAGTATCAAAAAAACATCCAACAGGAAAAAATTCTTTTATAGTGGGAGGGAAACGATATGAATGTACAAAGATTAACCAAAAAATCCCTGGAGGCAGTAGAAACCGCACAGAACTACTCCAGGGAACTGGAAAATATGCAGATTGAGCAAATCCATCTGTTTTGGGCTCTGGTGCAGGATCAGGAGGGCCTGATTCCCCAGCTGCTCATCAAAATGAATTTGTCTGTGCAGCAGGTCCTGTCCGCCGTTGAGGCAGAGGCCAAAAAGCTGCCGGGCGTATCCGGCCCCGGCCGGGAAGCCGACAAAGTCTATATTTCTCAAAATCTTGATCGGGCCATGACCGCCGCGGAGAAAAAAGCCGATGCCATGAAAGATGACTATATTTCGGTAGAGCATCTGTTCTGGGGGCTGCTGGAACATCCGGACGTGGCTGTGAAAAAAGTCATCGACCAATGTCACATTGATAAAAACGCTTTTTTAACAGCGTTGATGGCGGTAAGGGGAAACACCCGCGTGACAACTGACAGCCCGGAGGACACTTACGACGCGCTGAAAAAATACGGCACCGATCTGGTCGAACAGGCGCGTCTTCAGAAATTGGATCCGGTCATCGGGCGGGATACTGAAATCCGAAATGTCATTCGGATCCTCTCCCGCAAAAGCAAAAATAACCCGGTTTTGATCGGTGAACCCGGCGTTGGTAAAACGGCAATCGCGGAGGGACTGGCGCAGCGGATCGTCCGGGGCGATGTTCCGGCAGGATTAAAAGATAAGACCATCTTCTCGCTGGATATGGGCGCTCTGATTGCCGGAGCCAAATACCGCGGTGAGTTTGAAGAACGGCTCAAAGCGGTATTGAACGAGGTAAAAAAGAGCGAGGGACAGATCATCCTGTTCATCGACGAACTGCACACCATTGTAGGAGCCGGCAAAACCGAAGGTTCCATGGATGCGGGCAACCTGCTCAAACCAATGCTGGCACGTGGTGAACTGCACTGTATCGGTGCAACTACGCTGGACGAGTATCGCCAATATATCGAAAAGGATGCGGCGTTGGAGCGCCGGTTCCAGCCGGTTGTGGTGGATGAGCCAACGGGGGAAGATACTATCTCCATTTTGAGAGGATTAAAAGAACGCTATGAAGTATTTCACGGCGTTAAAATCCAGGATCAGGCACTGATTGCGGCGGCAACGCTGTCCAACCGCTATATCACCGACCGTTTTCTCCCTGACAAGGCCATCGACCTGGTGGATGAGGCATGTGCTACCATTCGCACCGAAATGGATTCCATGCCTGCGGAACTGGATGAAATTTCCCGTAAAATCATGCAGCACGAGATTGAAGAAGCGGCTTTGAAAAAAGAAAACAGCCGTCTCTCTGCTGAACATCTGGCGGACATCCAAAAAGAGTTGACGGAGATGCGGGAGCAATTCCAGCAGATGAAAGCCCGCTGGGAAAACGAAAAAGCTTCTATTGGACGGGTGCAGAAACTGCGGGAAGAAATCGAGCAGGTGGGCGCTCAAATCGAGGTGGCCGAGCGGGAGTATGACCTGGACAAAGCCGCTGCGTTAAAATACGGCAAACTTCCCGAGCTGCAAAAGCAGCTGCAGGAATTGGAAGAAAATGGCGGTACACAAGAAGCCACCCTGCTTCGGGACAAAGTGACCGAAGAAGAGATTGCCAGAATCGTGGGACGCTGGACCGGCATTCCTGTTTCCCGCCTGATGGAAGGAGAACGGGAAAAACTTCTCCACCTGGACAAGACTCTGCATCAGCGGGTAATCGGTCAGGATGAAGCGGTTCGCAACGTTGCCGATGCCATCATGCGGTCCCGCGCCGGCATTCAGGACCCTGGCCGCCCCATTGGCTCTTTCCTGTTTTTGGGGCCCACCGGCGTGGGCAAAACAGAACTGGCCAAAGCAGTGGCGCAGGCACTATTCGACGATGAACGCAATATGGTTCGAATCGATATGTCCGAATACATGGAGAAACACACTGTCTCCCGTCTGGTGGGCGCTCCTCCCGGATATGTCGGCTATGAAGAAGGCGGCCAGCTGACTGAGGCGGTACGGCGCAAACCCTATTCTGTCGTTTTGTTTGACGAAGTGGAAAAAGAGCATCCCGATGTATTTAACATTCTGCTGCAGGTACTGGACGACGGACGCATCACGGATTCGCAGG
>ODAI010839815.1_pt1 | contig 172787 bp, 144 predicted proteins | sample 1539321 | NCBI WGS metagenome assembly ODAI01 (sample SAMN02144231, study PRJEB22623) | gut metagenome | biome: sheep rumen | host: Ovis aries | place: New Zealand | reverse complement strand
TGGACAAGGGTGACGGAAAGCTTACGGGACAGGAGATAAAGAATATTGCTAATGATGAGGCGGACAAGATAGGAGAGGCACATATAGAGTTACAGCATGAGATTAATCAGCGTCTCGGATTTGAGAAAAAGTCTGAGCCTCTAAAGAGAGTATCCAAGAAAGCAGATTCTAAAAAAGAAACCGGTAAGAAGGATCAAAAGAAGGCAGAGCCTAAGAAGGAAACAAAGAAAAAAGGCAGCAAGGGTGAAATCAATCTTGATGTGGACAATATCAATTTTGAGGTGCTCGATGATGATTTGAAAAAGAATAAGAAAAAGTAAGAGAAAAGGAGCTTAAATTATGAAAATATATGCGTTAGACAAAACAAATATTGATGATTTTAATTTTCTCGTAGAATATTCGGCTGCCGAGGCAATTAAAAAGGATGAAGCATACGGCTTTTGTGTAAAAGAAAAAAATGCCCATGTTGGAGCTCTTGTGGGACGTTTTGTGGACGAAAAAGAATTTGAGATTATGTCTTTATATGTTGTGCCGGAGATGAGAAGAAAGGGTGTAGGAGAAAAGCTTCTTGACACTCTAATCGAGGTTTTTGACGGACAGGAAGCAAATATAAGCGTAACCTTCGCATGCGTCTCAGATAATGAGATAGCACTTTGTGCGTTTCTTGAAAAGATGGATTTCGAAGAGTACCGGTCACTTGACAGTCACCTATTTTCCATAACTGTCGGTATGCTTGCTAATTCAAAGCTTACAGGTGCTAAAACAAAGGCAGATTATATAAGCTTTAAAGACCTTACAAAAAAACAGACGAGCGCCCTTGAAAAGGTTAAGAGTAAGGGTTATGTACCAAGACCTACAGGCGGCTTTACATCCGAGACAATAGAGGGTGATATGAGTATAGCATATTTTGAAGGGAACAAGCCTGTTGCGTATGTGGTAGTAGAGCGTGCAAATGATGATTTGCTTATGCTTTCCTCAATTTATGTGGATGATCCTGACAATCCTTCCACATTGCTTAAGCTTTTAAAGAGTCTTGCACACCGATTAACCGATAAGTATACGGATGATACCGTTATACTTTTGCCGACGGTAACAGAAAATTCCGAAAGGATAGTTGCTTCGCTTTTCGGAGAAAATCCGGAGATTAATGATATACTTTATACCTTCCGTAAATATCTTCCGGGTAAGGATGAAGCAAATTACGATGATATGTCACTTACAGACTTTTTTGTGCTTAATCATGATGAGTATTATGATTCTTCAGAGGAAGATGAGGGCGCATATCTTATAGAAGCAGATTCGATATCCGGGGAATAAGGATTAAAAAAGGTCGGTTGGCTATTAGCCAATCGGCCTTTTAAATGCATTTTTAGTACTAATAATTGATGTTTTTGTAGTAATAATATATAATTATCATAATTATATGACGGTTATGTGACTTTTGATGTGATAAAAATATATGTAAAAGGGGCAACAAATATTATGAGTATTGAAATTGATCCGTTTTTTTCAGTTGGATATGTGGATAGCAAAAAACCCGGAGTATTTCTTTCCTTTGTAGCAGATGAAATAAAAGAACGCCTCAAAAATGAAGACGGTCTTTATATTATAGGACTTACATCCAAGAAATATGCAGCAGGAACTTTGGTTTTTGAACGTATTCATGACAGGCTGGAGATATTATCACTTTATGTAACACCTAAATTCAGACATCGTGGCGGTTCGAGACTTTTACTGGCTGCGTTGGAGGCTATAGCATCCAAGATGGATTATATTATAACGGCAAGCTTTTGTATGGTTGACGGTGAGACTGAGTTGCTTGAGGAGGCATTTATAAATGCTGATTTCAGTAAAAGGACAGATGTTGATTATAAAACCTATATAGTGACACTTGCAGATTGTGAAGAAGCCGAAAGCCTGAAAAAAGTCAAGAAAAATCCTAAAATCAAGTATTTTTCCGACCTGACTGAAAATAAGCTGAAAAGCTATAATAAGCAGGCTGAAGAAAAATTTGCACCATTGCCTGTAGGAGGTTTTTTATCCGATGATGTTGATAGAGAACTATCTGCGATATATGAAGAAAACGGACGGGTTAAAGGATATGTAGCAATAGAAAATATCTCATACCAAAACGGAATTCGTGTTGCTGCTGCATATAACGGAAGCAATAATCCATTGATACTTATGTGGCTCCTTAAAGCTTCTTTATCGGAGGCAGAAAAAAAATATGATAGTAGTATCCCGCTTGTAATTGATGTGGTTGATGAAACTGCTGACAGATTTGTCCGTTATATACTTCCTGAGGTTTCAGAGGTATCGAGGACGTTTGATAAGGTGCCGGATATGGTTTAGGAGGAAATATGGATAATAGTTTTATTGATAATATTTTTCAAGATGAAAAGTTAGATAATCTTAATATTAATGTTAATTCCAATATTATTAATGTAAAAAAAATTGAGGATGAAGATAAACTCTTATACATGCCTCCATTAAATATAAATGAAGAGCGACAAAAAAATGAAATAGCTCACAAAGAATATGGCCAAAAAGTTATGTATGGACAGATACATGATCCATATTTCTTTGAAGCTAAAAAAGAAGACATTAAATTAAAGGATACCATAGAGCTGTATCTGCCGGAACTTATGACAGATAATTATATCATTGAAGGTAAAAAGAGCAATGTTGATATGATAACTGAAAATGTTCAGGCTCCGTACAGGTTTGGCATAAAGTCAATATTTGCAAAAGGTAAACAGGCATGGCATTCATATAAATTAAAAAAAGAATATTTAAAACCATATAAGGATAGAAAGAACCTTATTATGGCCAAACTTGAAAACAAAAATTATGAAAATAGTGAAAATGAGATAGAACTTAGTGAAGAACTTCAGTTGACCGAACATCATATAAGTAACTGTCCTGAATTTGACGAAACAACATATAAATTCAGAAAAAATGCCAAAGAATATAATGAAGAAAAGAAAAGAGAGGAAGAGAATAATAAGGAAGAAAAAGTCAATTTGAATCGTGTTTTGAACATAGCAATGTCATTTCATTTTAAGGCGGCACTTTGTAACGAGTCATATATGACAACGCATTATCATGATTTAAGAAAAAATATAGATCAATGTATACTTCTCCCTGAGTTGTTAAAACGTGACGAAAAATATTGGAATACATTATCTGATGATATGAAGGATATGATAGAATTGCAGGCCGAGACTGCACAATTATTCAAGGACTTATTTATCCAATTCGGGAAAAAACATTATATAGATGTGATGACGGGCAATTTCTTTGATGGAAAATTTGATGAAGGTGTTTATAAGCTGGCAAGAACTAAGTATCAAAAGGCTTTACGGGAGAATTACAGGTTTGTGACCAATCTGAGAGAAAAAAATTCTTTTCCATTAAGCAAAAATATGGAAAAATTATATCATAAGCTGGGATGGGAAACGATGGATGAGGATGATTAAATGAGATATGGTGTATATACATTAGGAAAAAAGAATTTAGAAAGTTTTGAAAAAAAACTTCCCCAATATGTCTTTGATAATCAAAAAAAAAGGGGTTTTTTTACGATTGGAGCCGTTGATCCAAAAGGAAACCTGATTGGAATCACCCAGTTTTACATAGGCTTACTTAAAAACGGAGAATTTGTATCTGACATCATATATATATATGTCGACGAAAACTTCAGAGGAACCGGTGTAGCCGAAAGAATGATCTGGAAGTCGCACAATATAATAAAAAAAAGCGGAGTAAAAAAGAGTCTTGTGTTTTTAAAGGATAATTTAAACGAAAAGATGTATATAAAAGAATTTTTTGAGAATAACGGATATCTTTTTATGAAAGTTGAAAACGGCATTATAAATGAGATTTTTGATTTTCCAAAAAAAATCACATCCCGAAAGATTGAGCAGGGTGTATGTTGGGTAGATATATAAACAGGAGTACAGAAATGCAATTATTAAAAACAGCCGATAACAGCGGATATATCAGAATAGAAGAACAATGCGGTGCTGCTATAACGCTTTCGTGTGATAATGATAATGCAGATATAATATCACTATATATACCGGAGGAAAAAAGGCGTGAAGGAATAGGGAGCTTATTGATTTCAGCTGCAAACCAGGAGGTATATAATCGTGGAATAAAAACAATGGAAGCTAATTTTTCAAATAATATAAAAGGTATGAAAAAGCTGTTTGAAAAGGCAGGTTTTGAAGTAAGTGACAATGCTCCGATTTGTTCTGTCAGTATGGAAAAGCTATTGGCTTCAAAAAAAATAATAAATACAATTAAAAAAAAGACGGATAAAGCTAAGTTTGTATCCTTTGATATGCTTAAAATGAAGCAGTGGGATACATTTTTTAAGTTGATTTCCGGACAGTTTTTAATGCTTACTTCAAAAGATATAACCCGATTTTCAAAGAAGATAAGCGGTCTTGTCTATGATGAACAGGGAGAAATCAGAGCATATATTTTTTGTACCGAGAAAGAAGACCATGTGAATATTGATTATCTCGGTACATCTGACTCGGGTGACAGTACTTATATAATGGAAGCCCTTAAGGGTATGGTTAATAATCTGATTGTATCCGGGAAAAACCAAACGTATCCGGAGCTTACTGCGGTCTGTGTCAACGATAACGCAACAAAGCTTATGAAAAATGTCATTTCCGATGACCTTGAAGTAATCGGAATGGCACTTCGTGCAAAAAAGAAAATATCGGATGAAGAACGAGTAAATATAGAAATATATGAAGATCATGATGATGATTTATATTATGAGTGGGATAGGGAAATAGCAAAGGTTCCCATGCAGGCAAATATAGGATTAAAGACAACACTTTACAGAGATAAAAATAACTAATATTAAGGACCGGATAAATACGTCCTAATGATTAAATATAAAAACAAGTATAACAATAAGTATAATAAAGGGGGATACATATAATGGATAATAATATGAATGAAGAACTTTTGATAAAGCCTCTTGAGTTGAAAAAATCAAAAGTCGAAAATAATCTTGTCGATAACAGACAAATGATAAATCTTCCATTAGAAAATAAAGTTTTGGAACAGCCCCCTGAACTTATGGATAATAATGTAAATGAAAAGAAGATTAAGCTTGAAAAAAAGTGGGAGGTTGTTAAAGGTAACATGCCTCCTTACCTTGATGATGTTGATAAGTTCAATAAATCATGGGTAAGCCGTAAGATGGATGACCTTGTTCAAAAGAAAGAACAAAAACAAAAGGGCTATTTTGATTTAATCCACAACACAAATAATCACAGTAAGCGTTTTTTCAGTATTATCGATGCAGAGCGTCGTGAGAGCGGAAACAGCCGTTATATATATAAGATAGATAAAGTTCCGGATAAAACAGTTCTCGGAAAGGAATATAAAGAAGAGTTTTCGGAACGATTAACTGATGAAGAAAGAGAAACCAAGATTACCAATAAACGTTCGCGCCTTTTTAGAAAAAACGAAAATGCAAAGCTTATTGAAAAAATCGCCGGGAAATTTAGAAGTGATGCATATAGTACGTTAAATCTTGCCATAACAAAGCAGGCTCAGAGAATGGATAAGGAAGATTATAACGATCTTTCCATGTTTATGAAAAGCGGTAATGACAAATATAATATACGTCTTGTAAATCTCTATTTGGGAAAGAGTGTCAAGACCGGTCCCGGTGGTTTTGAAGGTCAGGATGTCCAACTTGCACTTGATTATATGGCAGGGCAGCTATTTGCCATAAATGTAAATGAGCTTAATTTTAAAAATGATACTGAAATGACCAAGAATGCAGCCAAGCTTGAAAAGATTGTCGGACAGGTGGCTGCCTTTGACAGATTGTCTCTTAAGCATAACTTTATGGAAAGCTTAAATGAGGAAGAGCAAAAAAGACTTAATGAACGTCTTGAGGCTCTTCGTTCCATAGCTGCTTATTATACAATAAGAAAAGAGATTATATGTGACAAATATTACAAGAATCATTATAACAATGAGCTTTCTTTGGACGTAAAAAGCGCTACAAATGATGAGCAAAGAGTTCTTGGGGAAAAGCTTGTGAAATCTCTTGTGCTGGGAAGAAGCATGCTTGGCCTGAACGGAGTGGATGTAACTTTACCTGAATTTAGAGGTAACATAGAATATACAAATGATGCCAGCTATAATATTATTAAAAGAATAAATGCCCGGTATTCCAAGGATAAAAAACGCAGAGAAATAATTAAAGAAGCGCATACCCTTACAGATGATGTGGCTTTAAAAGAATTATTAAGTTGTCAAACAAGATTAGAACAGCTTAACCTTACTTCACCGGTTGAAGAACAGAAAAAAATTCAATCAACTATGAATGCCGTAATGGACAGAGCTTTTGTTCCCGTACAACGACCGGATAGCAGAACAGGTCTTTTGGCAAAGATAAAAAACAGATTGATGCTTGGCTATCGTTATATATTACGTAATACACTCGGAGTTGTTTCGGCACTTGCCGTAAATCTGGTTACCGGGACAGAGGCACTTTTATTTGAATCGGGAAGAAGAAAGAATGCACAGGATAAAAGAGATCATAGTTCGGTTCCCGGCAGAAAAGGTGAAACTTTTAAGGAAGAAGTTGTAAGAAAGAACGAAAAAGGTGAAGATATTGATATATATTCGGATGTAAGGCGCGGACCGCTTGTCTGGGAAAAACTTAGTGCGGGTGACCCTGAAGATCCGCCTGAAGTTACTATCATGATAGAACAAAGTAAGCGCGGAAGTAAAAAGGCGTTAGAGTCATTTGAGATGGGACATGCAATGATAGGACTTTCTTACAGCCGTTATAATAAAATGACAAAAAGAAAAGAACGCTATCAGCTTAAAATGGGATTTTATCCGGGCGGAGGACTGGTAATGGGTACGGCGCTTTCCATGCTCGGCGGTGCGATAATTGCCGGTAGACTGGATGAAGACAATGATCATAATTATGATATTTCACGTCGTTATCAGGTAAAGCCCGGTGATATAAATAAGATTCTTCGTGCGGCTGAAACATATGCCGATAAAGGATATAGTTATTATAAGCGAAATTGCACAACATTTGTGGTAGATATGGCAAAGCTTGTTAATCTTCCGGGTACCGGCGAACTTAAAGAAGATGAGATGGATTATAATGCAAAAATGGATTTTTTGGTTCAGACATTTACGGCTGGACAAGAATCAGGAATATATATGGGAGCAAATGCCATATCATCTCGTATGAATAAAATGGATCTGGATTATTTGAATTTCGGACAGAAGAGATTTACAAAAGAGGATCTGGACAGATATTATAAAAGCGTAGGAAAGGGAGATATCATAAAAAAAGGTTATTCTCCGGGAGGCGTCGGAGAGACTTTAAGAGACTCAAATAAAGGGGAACTCGGTGCATATTTTAATGAACATAAGAAAATAAAAGAAAATGAATTAAATTTAGAAATCGGTATGAAAGGTTCTTTATTATGGACTAAAATTATTCATAAGATTCCGCCTAATCAAATAAATGCTTCGGATGAAGAAGTGATGCAGGCTATTATAGGAGTTGGTGATGGTGGTATCGGGGCACTTATAAATGATGAAGAAGTAACATCCGAACAGGTAAGAGCTGCTCATAAAAAAGTAAGAAATGCAATGAAAACAGTAAGCAGATATTATACGGAAAGACTTGGCAATGATGCAAGTCTTAATTCTGATATTATGAATCTTTTAAGCTTATATGAGGTTGCACTTTCAAATGCGGATGCACTTTATGATGTTGTTTTAAAAAGATCAGTAAAGGGTGACGTGGGCATATCACGTTATGACTTTACACATACGGAAAAACAAATATATATATTTAATGATAAGAATGAAAAAACAACTGCAAATATGACGCCGGGTGAATATGAAGGATATCTGTTGTCACATAAGACACCGGAGGAAGCCATAAAGCTAAAAAGCAGATATGAGGAGATAAAAAAGATTCCGAATAAAGAACGAACGAAGGAGCAAAAAGCTGAAATGAATAGGATCTTTTTTGATATAACGCTGGCAAAAAATTTTGCAAGTGCCAACCGGTATATTCTGGAAAAGGATACATTTGATGAAAAAGATATAAAGTATGCCTTCCATGAACTTCCTGCCATGGAAAAATCGGTAAAAAAAGGAATACGTATCAGTGGAAATATGATTGAGCATTTCAGTCCAAGCTTTACTTACCAGGGAGTAATATTTGAAAAAATATTCGGAGGTTTCAGAAAGCTAAAGCTTGATTCAATTCCTGAATTTAACGATCAGGTAGCAATGTTGGATCGCTATCTTTTTGATTCCTTTGAAAAAAATCATGAAATGCTAAGGATGATTATTAAATGGTATATAGAAGGTAAGAATAAAACATCAGCAACACTTGCCAATGATTTTTTGTCAGATATGGAGGAAAGCTGCTGGTTGCCGGCGTATCATGATGTTCCATCATTTCAATCTATATATGTATCTGCTTTTACGATTAAATTAATGAATAATGGTTCGAAAACTGCCACATGGCTTATAAATGAGATTGATTCCATAAAAAATCAGGGAGGTATGTAAAAGTATGACTTTGGAATACAGGGAAATAACTAAAGAAGACTTAGATAACTATAAAACACTTATGCTTCCGATGATTTATGAAGAGCTTTCCGAGCAGGAGGACATTAATTCGGAATATATCTGTATAGCATCATGGCTAAACAATGAGCCGGCAGGCGTTATAATAACGGAGCTTGAAGGAAACGGAGATATAAATTTACTTAGTATCTGGACGGCTCAAAAATACAGACGTATGGGAATAGCGTCGGCACTTAAAGATAAGATGACTGAGGTTGCCGTAAATCTGTATGATTGGGAGGAGGGTCAGTACGGAGACGACATTATCCTAAAGACCATGTACTCCCTTGGAGACGAATACCGAAAGCCTTTTGAAAGCTGGCTTGAAAAAAATGATTTTACGGATTTTTGCATTTTGAAAAATGCAGAGGACAACAACCCGGAAATAAAAAGTGCCACGGCTGAGATACATTTTATGCGATTTACAGGTTGATTATTAAAAAACATATTTAAAAACATGTTGTAAATACAGCAGGATTTGTATTAAAATTCATATAACATGCTGTTAATAACAAATGCTTATTAATATAAAAAAATCGGGAGATATTATGAGACAGGATACAAAAAAATACTTTGATATGCCTGAGGCTTTTTTAAAGTCACTTTCCGAGAGGGGCTATAAGGAGGTTTCGTGGGAACTGCAAAAGGTTTTCGATCCATACTATGATAAAATGAACGGACACTGGTGCGCAAATACCAGTTTCCTTAATTTTTGGAGCTGGAGAGAGCCTATTCCGACATTTTACAGGTTTTCCGACGATAAAGAATTTATATATATTTTATTTTTTCAAAGAGAAACAGGCAGACCTATAGCTTCACCATGTATTGGATATTACACAAAAGAAAGAATAAAAAAAGTTGTATCGGATATCAAAGAGGATTTTAAATTTTTTGGATATCCTTTGAGATTCTGCGATATTACACCATGGATGCTTTCTTATTATACCGAAGCAGGAGTTGACTTTGAGGTGGAAGATTTAAGGGAAATACAGGATTATGTTTTTACACCCGAAGAATTTAAAGCCGGTCTGGATATGCCGGATGACAGGTACAGATACAGATATTTTAAAAGAAAATATAATTATGAAACTCTTGAGCTTGAACCGTCACTTACAGATGAGTGTACAGAATTTATGGAAAAACACTGGTGCAACGACAAAACCTGTGAAGAATGTACTTACGGCTGCCTGAAGAAGGTTATAGAAAATGCGGTTTCAAAGTTTGATATGTTAAGAGGTTATGGTATACTTGTAAGAGTGGATGGAAAGGCAGCAGGTCTTTGTATCGTAACCAACAGAAACGGTCTCGGAATTTATCAGTATAAAAATGCGATAAATAAAATAAAAGGTCTTAATGAATATCTATTAAGAGAAAGTTTTGAGCGTTTTATGAAAGATGTTGATATGATAAATTATACTGAGGATATGGGTATGGAAAGTTTAAGATATTACAAGATGCATATGGCTCCTTCTTATTCGCTTCTATCAAAATATAATCTTATAGAAAAATAAAAAACAAACAGAAAAGGTATATTATTTATGTTGACAGATAAAGAAGTAAAAGATGAAAATAATAATTCAGACAATGCAAAAAAGAAAAAAAGCTTTTTAGTGGTTCTTTTGGTTGTGCTTTCCATGATTTCTTTTTTTAACCTTTTTATATTTAGAAGGTGGATATTTAAAAATCCGTTTAAAAACTATATCCTGAATGAGGTCTCTGATATAACTGTTGACCAAAACGGAAATATATATATGATTTGTGATGCTGCACAATCCTTACTTAAGCTTTCGTCTGACGGTATTTTGCTTGAAAAAATTAATGCCAATGATATAGGCTTAAGTTCGATAAACGGCATCATTTACGGCGGAAATGATAAATTATATATTTATGAAAAGAGTATTGCTCAGGGAATTCATATATCCGGAGAAAAAATATATAATCTTGATTTTAAATCACGTGATATAAAGCTAATTGGTGAGTTTACCGCAAAGGATGATATGGTTCGTGCTTCAGTGATTGGTTTATCGGGAACCAAAACAGGTATGCGTTATATAAAGAAAGAAAAAGATTCCATGCTTTCTTTTGATGAGACCGGAAATATTATAAATGATTATCCCTTAGCAGGTGCCGAGGGACTTGTCTTAAGTGCGGTAACTGATGAAACGGGAAACGAATTATATTATACAACTTATGATGGAAAAGTATATCACTATCTGGATAAAAAAGATGACGAGATATTGTATGACAGTGATGATTTTGAAGGAAGTATTCCAAATGATATAAGTTATTATGACGGTTTTTTATATGTTACAGATATCGGCTTAAAGGATATAATTATTGTAGATACTGAAAAAAAGGATATAACAAGGAAAGCTTTCCTTGAAAATCCGGGCGATCGTATAACAGAATATTTTGTTTATGCCTATGGAAAAGGTATAGTCTCAACCGGCGAGTTTTCAATAACTATCTGGGATGGTGATTTTGATTATATATTTGAAACTGAATTGGATATGGCAATAAAGATAAAGATAATTATTTTGTGGATATCCATAATTTATTTATGTGTATGTATTATCTTTGCTATAGTCAGATTATTAATGTATTTTATGAAAAAAGCAAGTATTTATTCAAAGGTTACGATGCTGATTGTTTCCGGCATTGCTGTACTTGTATTGCTTTTGGTTGGAACGATGTTTCCGGAGTTTACTTCACAGCTTACAGATCAGATATATGAGAAAGAAACACTTGCTGCGGCTGTTACCTCAGAACGAATACCTAAAGATTCGTTCCTTGCACTTGAAAAACCTTCTGATTTTATGAACGAGGATTATGTCAAGGTTCGTGAGGCCGTATATAGTGTATTTAACAGTAATACAGAAAAATCTGATGAGCTTTACTGCGTTTTGTATCGTGTAATTGACGGTACCGTTACCATGACATATACCATGACAGATACAAGTGTAATATATCCATATGATTGGGAATATGAAGGTACTGATATGCAGGATCTTATGGAAAATGCAACAACGCACAGATACAAAAATACTGACAGTACCGGAAGTTATCTGTTTGTACATTATCCTATATATGGAGATGAAGGAAAGCCTATAGGTTTTATCGAGGTAGGTACGGATCTTGCTTCCGTCAATGAAAAAAACAGAAATAATCTTATTTCGCTTTTGCTGAATGTCCTTGCCATGACAGTGGTTGTGGTTATGCTTGTGGCAGAGCTTATGTATTATGTGAAAGATAAAAAAGAATATCAGATAAGAAAAGAAAAATCATTTAAAACGGCTAAAATTACACCGGGAATTTTCAGATTTATTGTATTTCTCGTCTTTCTTTTTGCCAATCTTACATGTGTAATTCTTCCTTTGCAGGCAAAGAGGATTGCGATTAATCAAAGTCTTTTTGGACTGTCGCCTGCGATAATCGCAGCCATTCCTATATCTGCCGAGACTATATCGGGAGCAGCTTTTTCGGCACTTGGAGGAAATATAATAAGAAAGCTTGGTGCAAAAAAATCCATACTTGTGAGCAGTATCATGTTTTCTTTTGGACTTTTGCTAAGAGCGATTCCTAATATTATCATGTTGACTCTTGGTTCCGTTGTTCTGGGTGCAGGCTGGGGTGTTTTACTTATTCTTGTAAATGTTCAGATTGCCAAGCTGCCTGAGGAGGAAAAAGATAAGAGTTTTGCATATTACAGTATTTCAAGTATATCAGGAATAAATTGCGGAGTTGTTCTGGGTGGTTTTTTGGTACAATGGTGCTCATATACTACCGTATTTTTGATAACTGCCGCAACCAGTGTGATATTATATTTTGTCAGTCGTAAATATCTGGCAGATAATATGCGTGATGAGGATATGTCTGAGGAGAAAACTGAAACTTCAGGTGAGAGTTCGATTAAATTTATATTTAAGCCTTCAATAATCGGTTTCTTTGTTCTGGCTTTGACACCACTTTTGATATGCGGATATTTCCTTAACTATATGCTTCCTATCATGGGTTCGGATTGGGGACTTTCCGAGTCGTATATAAGTTTTGCGTTTATGATAACAGGTGTAATCGCACTTTGCTTCGGAACTCAATTAACGGAGCTTTTCTCAAAAAGAAATCTTCGTCATTTTGGATTGGCTGTATCAATAATTCTCTATGCTGAGGCGTTTATTTGCATAGCTGTTATGGGTAATGTTACATCTATTCTGATAGCACTTGTGCTTATTGGATTTTCAAACAGCTTCGGTATACCGCTTCTTACAAGCTACTTTACCGAGATTCCTGAAGTTGAAGAATTTGGCTATGACAGATCCTTTGGGGTATACAGCCTGTTTGAAAACGGTGCACAGTCTCTTGGTGCATTTGTACTTGGTTGCGTGTATAATTTGGGAGTAAGAAAAGGCTTGCTTATGGTAGGGTTGATTATTACCGCACTTGCATTATTGTTCTTTTTATCGTCAGCCGCACGTAAAAAAAGATATATAAAAAAGGAAAACTGAAGATATTGGACCGGACAAAATAAGCTTTTAGGAACTTACATAAAAAGGAGAAACTTTTATGAAAAGGATAAAAACAAAAAAGAAAAAAAAGCTTCAAAAAAGACTTATAGCTCTTGTTGTGATAACTATTTTAATTTTAACCAATCTTTTACTTACTTGTGCAGCGATACTTAACTGGGTAACATATAAAAGATTTTATAATGATAAAACACTTCAAATTGCAGGAACCGCAGTAGAGATTTCCGATGAAGAATACCTTATGAGATTGTATGAAACCGTAAAGTCCGATGAATTTAAAGAGGTTTCAAAGAAAGCAAAAGAGGCAGGCAATTTATCTCTTATAGCATTTTGGCTTGAAGATAAGGGATTATATGAAGAATTCAATTATGAAATTGAAAATCTTAAAATGCTTTGTGAAAAAATGTCAGCCGAATATATTTATGTACAGGTTATAAATGACGGAAAATGTATCACGCTTATTGATCCGAATGATCCTTTAAATTCTCTTGGTGTGGTTGAGGACCTTTCAGGAAGCGCATTTGAGGATCTGGATGGAAATGTGGAAGTAGAACCTATCAGGTCAAAAACCAAGTATGGCTGGCTTTCAACCGGTGGGGAACCTATATATAATGCAGACGGTGAAGCTTTTGCAATAGCTTTTTGTGATCTGGATGTAACAGCTATGGTAAAAAATACAATAAGATTTACGATAATTAACGGTGCTATCAGTATAGTTATGGTAATTATTATGATCGCAGTCATGTCAGTAAGCATCAAAAAGCGTATTACTTCACCGATTGAGCAGCTTACGGAAGAAGTTGATAATTTTGGAACAAATGAGGAAGAATATACTAAGGATAAGATTGTTGAACTTGATATACATACAGGAGATGAGATAGAAGAACTGTATAATGCAACACGTTTTATGCAGGAAAGCCTTATCGATTATATGGATAATCTTACGGCTGTAACTGCGGAAAAGGAGAGAATTGGTGCCGAGCTTGACGTGGCAACGCGTATTCAGGCAAGTATGCTTCCGAGAATCTATCCGGCTTTTCCTGAAAGAAATGAATTTGATATCTACGCTTCCATGGATCCGGCGAAAGAGGTCGGCGGAGATTTTTATGATTATTTCTTAATTGATGATGATCATCTCGGAATGGTTATCGCTGACGTATCTGGTAAAGGCATTCCGGCATCTCTCTTTATGATGATGAGCAAGATAATAATATCCAATTTTGCACAAATGGGTCTATCGCCTGCCGAAGTTCTTGAAAAAACCAATGAAAGAATTTGTGATGGCAATGATGAAGATATGTTTGTAACAGTATGGTTTGGAATACTTGAAATATCAACCGGACATATAGTTGCCGGAAATGCAGGTCATGAGTTTCCGTTGATAAGAAAAAAAGATGGTGAGTTTACCATATTTAAAGACAGTCACGACTTTGTAATCGGAGGTATGGAAGGCATGCCTTATTCACAATATGAATTTGATCTGGAAAAAGGCGGAACACTCTTTGTATATACTGACGGATGTCCTGAGGCAACGGATGCTAAAAATGAGCTCTTTGGTACAGAGCGCATGATAGAGGCATTAAATAAAAATCCGGATGCCGATCCCAAGGAACTTTTGGATAATATGAAAGATGCCGTGGATACCTTTGTCGGTGACGCACCTCAATTTGATGATTTGTCGATGATGGCGATAAAGCTGTTTTAGAAACCGGCTGTAACAGAATAGGATTATAATTTGATTTTAAATATATAATGTTATTGGGAGGAGGATAAATATGAGCAAAAAAGAAGAACTTGAGATAGAAGCTTTGGTGGAAAATCTTCCACAGGTTCTGGAATTTGTCGATGAAAAGCTTGAGGCAAAGGAATGTCCTATGCCGGTTAAGATTCAGGTTGACATAGCTGTTGAAGAGATATTTGTAAATATCGCAAGCTATGCTTATAATCCGGAAACAGGCCCTGCGATAATAGAAGTTGAGGTGAAGGATGAGCCTCTTTCCGTAGAGCTTACATTTATCGATAAGGGTGTCCAGTACGATCCGCTGGCAAGACAGGATCCGGATGTAACTCTTTCGGCAGAGGAAAGAGATATAGGTGGTCTGGGTATCTTTATGGTTAAACAGTCTATGGATAATGTTGAATACGAGTATAAAAACGGTAAGAATATTTTGAGAATAAAAAAGAACTTTTAATAAAAAAAGAACAATTCCAAATTTATCTGATTGTTCTTGAATAAGAGGAGGAAATAAAAAATGAAGGTATTATTTTATGCAGCAAAAATTTATGACAAGAAATCTTTTGATCCGGCGCTTAAGAATTTTCCGGAGATTCAAATCGATTATATTGATCATGAATTAGAGCCAAGAACTGCGTCACTTGCAGACGGATACGATGCAATTTGTGCATTTGTAAGCGCTGATGTCGGAGCCGAGACTTTGGAGATTCTTAACAAGTGCGGTGTAAAAACAGTTTTGATGAGATGTGCGGGCTTTAACAATGTTGATACCCAAAAGGCAAAGGAACTTGGCATAACGGTAAAGCGTGTGCCGGGATATGCACCTGAATCCGTTGCCGAGCTTGCCATGGCTCTTGCACTCGCCGTTAACAGAAGACTATACAAGGCATATAACAAGGTTCGTGAAAATGATTATACATTAAAGGGTCTTAGAGGAGTACTTTTTAACGGAAAGACTGCCGGTATAATCGGAACGGGAAAAATCGGTGCCGTTATGTGTAAAATCTGTCACGGGTTCGGTATGCGTGTTATAGCTTATGATGTATATAAGAATCCTTCACTTGACGGTTTTGTTGAGTATGTATCTTTGGATGAGCTTTTGGCACAAAGTGATCTTATATCACTTCATTGTCCTTTGATGGATTCAACATATCATATGATTAATCTTGAAACTATTAAGAAAATGAAGGATGGTGTTATCCTTGTAAATACATCAAGAGGTGCTCTTGTAGATACAAATGAGCTTATTGAAGGTATTCGTATGAATAAATTCCTCGGTGTAGGTCTTGATGTATACGAAGAGGAAACAGGAAATGTATATGAGGATCGTTCCGATGATATTATGCAGCATTCCGTTACGGCAAGGCTTCTGGCATTCCCTAATGTAATCATTACTTCACATCAGGGTTTCTATACCATGGAGGCGCTTGCAGCCATAGCAGAAACTACGTTACAGAATCTTATGGATGCAGCAAACGGAGTAAAGAACGAAAATGACGTATAATATGCTGTTCTGAATTAAAAGATGGTTCATATAATGTGCAGGTATATCATGTAAGAACAAACGATATGCTTAACATTTGTATGAACCATCTTTTTTATTAATTCCCTTTTTAAGGACCTGATTTATTGCAAAGAATTGACAAAAAAGGAAGATGAAGAATTCCCTAAAGCTTTTGATGTTGTGGAATATGAATATTATGGCGGTGAGATAGAAAGCGTTGCTGATTAAAATCGATCATAATATGGAAAAAGGTCCCGGTTCAATTAAGAATCGGGACCTTTGTATATAGTATATATCAGGTTATTTTGTGAACGTTACCCACTCATCATCAAAGTTAACAAGAAGATCATTGCCTTCGATAGTATATTCATATGCAGAGCTTCCGTCTTCACTTATAAGCTCGTTGCTTGACCATATTATATTTACTTCATCCTGAATTACCATCTTTCCGGTATGATCATCATTAAGTGTTATGGTATGCTCGTAAGCTGTGTTCTCTCCTTCAATTTCTTCCGTACCTGCAGATGTATATGTACCCGGTACATAATCAAATAAAGTTTGTGCTTCGAAGTTATCATATTTTATAGAACTAATGATTTCTGAAAGTAAGTCGGATATTGTCATTGCTTTTTCCTCTGAATCGCCTTCGTGTGTATTAACTTCAAATAAGATTACACCGCCGTTATATTCGCCTGCGATAAGACAGTTTCCTTGATACATTCTCCAGAAGCCCCATTTATCATCTGTTCCGGGAAGGTAGTTCTCGGTTCTTATGATATCTTCCTGGATTCCTTCGCCCCATCCTTCAGTTATCTCTGAGAGTACTTCTTCAGGCTGCTTTCCTTCTATATAGGATATGGTTACCAGATTTGAACCTGCCGACTCTCCGGTATATACAAAGCTTGCACCGTTTTCAAATTCATTTAATGCAATGAGACTTGGTTTGTAGCTTACTGACCATCCTTTGGCATCCTTGTATTCGAGTATCTCGTCTGCATCAGCCCCGGTTGCTTCTTCTGTGGTTGCTTCTGTAGCCTCTGTTGTAGCAGCAGTGGTTTCCTTTTTTCCGGAATCATCTTTGCCACATCCTGCGAGTGATCCTGCCATAACAGTGATAAGTCCTGTCATAACAATTGCTTTTTGTAATTTTTGTTTTTTCATTTTTGTTTTCTCCCCTTATAAAAAATATTTTGTTTTACTAAACTTCAAATAATTTATAGCATACCATGTCCAACTTTTGTCCAACAAAATCGGGTGAGATTTTATTTTTTTTTGTTGGACAAAAGTTGGACATGGTATGTTAGAATTCAAAATTATAAATTGGATACGTATTATTTATACTGAAAAATGTTTGGGATAATATAAAAATTCAATTAATTATAAGTAATTATAAGGGGAGAAAAATGGAACAAAGATCACAGGTAAAGGGAAGAGAAACAAAAAGGACGGAAAGTAAAATATCAAGAGAAAGGAAACTGAATCATAAGATTGCAAAGATAGGTATCATTGTTTGTATTATACAGCTCATAGTCAGTGCTGTATTTCTGGTATATACAAAGAAGCTTAAGCTTATACCGGCATCTTATATGAGCAAGATTACGATTGTATTGGCATTACTGGTTTTTCTTTTTATGATTATGCAACTGTGGAAGGTTACGGGCGTTACGGCAACTTTTCTTTCTTTTATTATAAGTTCATCGCTTTTGATCGGTTGTTTTTATGTGGATTTTACATATGACAAGCTTAAGGGAATGTCAGGTGTAGACACTAAAATTGATAACGTAAATGTTTATGTAAGAAATGAAGATTCAGCAAGAAATATAAACGAGGCCGGAAATTATCAATTCGGAATTCTTACCGATTTGGACAGAGACAATACAAATACTATTATTCAAAAAATCGAAACTCTTATCGGAAAACAAATTACCATAACAGAATATGCAAGCGCTGATGAATTGATTCAGTCGCTTTATGATAACAACACACAGGCAGTTATTCTTAATGATGCATATATCGGCTTTGTTAAGAGTACAGAAGGTTATGAGGATGTTGAAAGCAAAATAAGAGTTGTTTACAATATGAGCTTTAAATCCGAAATTACGACACAGGAAAATGTGCCGGATGAATACCTTGATGAGGAAAACGGCAACGTATTTACCGTTTTGTTGAACGGTGTTGATACAAGGGGAAGCACCATTTCGAACAGTAACAGTGATACAAATATTTTGATGACCGTTAATATGGATACTCATCAGATACTTATGATAAGCACACCGAGAGATTTTTATGTGCCGTTATCCATTTCAAACGGCGCAAGGGATAAGCTTACTCATTCCGGAGCATATGGAATAGATGTAACCATGGATACATTGGAGATGCTTTATGGTGTAAATGTAGAGGATTATGTAAGAATCAATTTTGACGGATTTATAGATGTTATTGATGCACTCGGAGGAATAACAGTTTATTCGGATTATGACTTTGAAGGCTTTGACAATGATGTGGTAAATATGACTTATCAATTCCATCAGGGCTATAATGAAGTGAACGGTAGACAGGCACTTTTGTTTGCAAGAGAACGACACGCTTTTGCTGCGGGAGACAGACAGCGCGGTAAGAATCAGATGGCAGTTATTGAGGGTATTGTAAATAAGGCATCAAGTCCTCAGATTCTCAAGAATTATACGAGTATTTGGAATGAGGTTTCGGACTGCGTTGTAACCAGTATGTCCTATGATGAGATAGCTGATTTTGTAAGAAAGCAGCTTGATGATGGAATAGAGTGGGATATCGTAAAATATAGTGTAACAGGTTCCGATTCAATGTCAACGGCTTATTCAACGGGAAGCGCACAGGTATATGTTATGATACCGGACGAAAATTCCGTTAATCAGGCAAAGGAATATTTGAGACAGATTTATTCAGGGGAAAAGGTTGTTATACAGGAATAAAAGGGGAGAAGATAAATGAGTAAATTAAGAGAAAACCCGTATGGTGAAAATGAAACTAAAAATGATTCTTATCATGAATCAAGACTTATGAAAGTTACATACAGAGAAATAATAAGATGGGTTGCTTTTATCGCATTGTTTGGATTGTCTGTTTGGACATTTTTAAAATCAGGTCCGGGTGTAAGAACTATATACTCGAATCCGGATTACAAAAGAGAAACTTTATTTGGAGTTGTCCTTGCTTTTATCGCAATATTGCTCTTTACCGTTACATTTTTCATACTCGCATATGCGACACCGGGTGTATTCAAATCATTATTAAAGAAAAAAACCAAGAGATTGTCACATGTACCGGATCCGAACAGAGCACAAAGAGTTTTCGGAAACATTATATGCTTTGTATTTGCGATTTTGTTTATCACGATTTTGGTAGTTGCAGGTGTAGAGGGAAGATATGCAGGCATGAATTACCTTGGCATGTGGGGAAGATTTATCCTGGTTCTTTTTCCGCTTGCTCTATGGAATGAGTTTTATTTATCGAACATACTTTTTACAAAAACGAATTTTTTTAATAATTGGGTAAAAATGGCATCGGGAACTGCTCCCCAAACGGAGTACCATGAAGCTCAATGGACCAACAGAAAAAGAAAGAATTTTATTCTTACGCCAATTGATTCGCTTTTGCTGGCACTTATTTTTTGGTTTGTTATTTAGAATTGGAATTGATGTGGAGGAAATATAGATGAACAGAAAAACACTGATTGGTATGATCATAGTGCTTGTTGCTGCCGGAATGGCCACGTTCATAGGGCTGCTTATATTGTCAAAGCATAGAGGCTCGACGAAGGAAAATAATTATGCAGGCGAAGAAACAGTTACAGAGGATTCATACAAAAGCGTGGATTTTGGAAAACTTTATGATGACGGAAAGCTTGATGGTCTTGAAGATGTTACTGTTGAAAAGGGAGAAAACGGTGGGCTTATGATAAGCGGTAAGGCTTCCGATATCAACAATATTAAGCTTACGATTGCCGGTGTCTTTGAATTTGATGATAATCCCGTAGCAAGAATATCACTTGATGCGATATCCGGGCATGGTGCTAAGGTTGAAGCTTTCGTATATCTTGACGGTGAAAAAAAAGCGGCTGCGGAATATAAAATAAGAGAATGCCTAAAAGAGGATGAATTGCCTGAGGATATCGAATTCTTTACAGAGCCCGATGAGGGTCTTGGCTGGGATACAAAGGGTGATGTAACAAGACTTGTGCTTGATAAGAACCTTAAGGGAAGACATAAAGCAAGTCTTGCATTTAAGGTTGATTCCAAGGATGATAATGATGAGACCACAATACTTTTAAGAAGTATAGAATTTGCCGAAAGTTCAATTCCGGTGCTTTATTTTGAGCTTGACGAAAACAAGGGAAGCATAAGGGATATGAACATAAGCGTGGATAAATCCGCAGAATGCAGCGGAAGTCTGAATCTCCTTATACCGGAAGGATATGATTGCGAGTATCTGGATGGAAAGGTAGAATCGGCTGATTCTTTAGATGTTAAATACATCAGGGGAAGAGGAAATTCAACATGGATTGGCTCTCCGAAGAAGCCGTATAAATTTAAGCTTGAAGAAGCTTATGATTTCTTTGGAATGGGTAAAAACAAAAGCTGGGCTTTGATAGCTAATTCCTTTGATGATTCTATGGTCAGAAACAGAATCACATATTGGCTCGGTTCACAGCTCGGTCTTTCCTATACGCCGCAATGTGTTACAGTAGAGCTTGTATTAAATGACAGATATTACGGAACATATTCTCTTTCGGAAACAGTGGGAATAGGTGAAGGAAGAGTAGAAATAGACGAGCTTTCGGATGAGGATGAAAAGGAACCGGATATTACGGGTGGTTATATTATTTCTGCGGGATCTATTGCAGACGAAGAAGAGGAAGCTAAGTTCTATACCCAAAACGGTATGCTTTTTATAAATGACGAACCGAATGCCATAGACGAAGGAACAGGGGAGCAGATTGATTATATAAGAGATTATGTACAACAGACTGAAGATGTTATTTGCAGTGACGATTTTAAGGATAAAAACGGTAAATCTTATACCGAATATATAGATATTGATTCCATGATAAATTATTGGTGGGTTCAATGTTTTTCAAGTAATCCGGATGCGTTTGTTACATCAAGTACATTTTTTTATAAGGAACGGGGCGGAAAGCTTTACTTCGGACCGCTTTGGGATTTTGACTATGCATGGGGCAACAGAACTTACAACGGACCATCCGAAAGACCTGTTGACAGATTTGAACAGGTTGATTCAAGTATGGAAATTCAATACCTCTGGTATCATAAGCTTATGAATGATCCGGAATATGTTGAGGCTATGAAGGAAAGCTGGAAGGAAGTTGATGCAAAGCTTGAAGAACTTACCAAAGACGGCGGTATCATTGATCAATATTATGATGAGATAAAAACGTCGGCATATTATAATTACGAGAGATGGAATTACAGTTTATTGGATGCAATTTCAAGAGAAGAAGGAAATAACTCTTTATTGGATTTCGAACTTGAAGATAACTATGACTTTAAAGCTGAAATTGAGTACCTGAAGGATTGGATTAATCGCAGAAGAGAGTGGATTAACGAAAATTTTGATGATTTTGATAATATTGTTTCCAGAGCCACATTTATGGTTGATGATGAGGAATTGATATATTTCGACGTGGTAAACGGTGGTGTAATGTTAGATCTTCCGGAAGCTCCGGAAAAGGAAGGACAGGTGTTTATCGGTTGGTTTACGGAAGACGGAGAGGAATTTGACGGAGAAACAAATGTAAGAAATGATATTACACTCTATGCGAAATATATAGACAAAGATAAGGCGATAAAGGCAGAAAAGATTTTCTTTGATGATTATGCTCCGGTACGCTCGAGCATTATCGACGAATTCGTCCCTCAAATTATTGCATATCCTTCAGATGCTCAGGATAAAACAATTAAGTGGACTTCGTCTGATGAAAGTCTTGCTGTTGTTGATGAAAAAGGTATTGTTTCGATAAAAAAAGAGGGAACGGTGGAAATTACGGCAACTTTGGAAAACGGTTATTCTACATCTTATAATTTAATAATTAAAGATTTAGATAATGAAGAAATGACGGATTATTCAAATGCCGAGTATATGCTTGAGACGAGTGAAATAAATATCAGCGTTGGTGAAATGGCACAGATTAAAGTGATTTCAGATCCACCGGAAGCGATGAAATCCTGTACATACGAAGCAGAAGACGAAAGCATCGTAAAGATGGAAGATTACGGTATTTTAATCGGACAAAAGCCGGGTACAACATTTGTTAAGGTAACGGAAGGTGTTTCGGGTAAAGAGCTTATATGCAAGGTTACGGTTAGTGAGTAATATAATTGCAGTATAAGTCCGGAAAACAGATTTGGAGGATGAAATGACATTTAGTTCAGTAGTATTTTTATTTATGTTTCTGCCTGTTACATTTATTCTTTATGCGCTTATAAGACAGAAAACAGTACGTAATATTATTTTGATTATTGCAAGCTTATTCTTCTATGCATTCGGTGAACCGGTAGCTGTTATAATCATGATTATATCGATTATATTCAATTATGTTTTCGGTCGTATGGCAGCAGGAGAAAAGCATGACAAATTAGCGGTTTTATTGGGAGTCCTTGTAAATATAGGACTCCTTATAGCATATAAATATACGGGCTTTTTTGCGACTGTTATAAATGATGTTACCGGGCTTTCGATTCCCGTACCGCATATAAGACTGCCTATAGGTATTTCGTTCTTTACATTTCAGGGATTAAGTTATGTAATTGATGTTTACAGAAATAAGACTCTTGTTCAGAAAAACTATTTTTACGTGCTTTTGTATATATCTTTTTTCCCACAGCTTATAGCAGGTCCTATAGTAAGATATGAGGATATCGCCAGGCAGATTGAAGAAAGAGAGTTTAATATCGACAGGGTGAGTCGGGGTATAAACAGGTTCATCGTGGGACTCGGAAAAAAGGTGCTTATAGCAAATCAAATGGGTTATATGGCTGATATGGTATTTGGCTTTGCACCTTCATCCCTTGGAATGGGTTCGGCATGGCTTGGTGCAGTTTGTTATACATTCCAGATTTTCTTTGATTTTTCAGGATACAGTGATATGGCTATAGGTCTCGGATGTATGTTTGGATTTGATTTTCGCGAAAATTTCAATTATCCTTTTATCGCACCGAATATTCAAAAGTTCTGGGGACGTTGGCATATATCTCTTTCAAGCTGGTTTAAGCAGTATGTTTATATACCTATGGGTGGAAGTGAAGGAAGCAGAGCAAAAACAACATTCAATAAGTTCTTTATATTTTTTCTTTCGGGATTTTGGCATGGTGCGAACTTCACATTTATAGTTTGGGGACTTATACATGGCTTTTGCCAGATGCTTGAGACTTACCAGATTATTCCGACAAAAAAGAAGTGGTTTAAGCCTATCGGTCATATATACACCATGCTCGTTGTAATAGTGGCATTTGTAATATTCAGGGCGGATACGCTGACTCAGGGTCTAGGTATGATAGCGCATATGTTTAACGGCGCTGCAGGCGATGCGGCTGTAAATGCAAAGATTTTTTCATGCGTGACAAATCTTTTCATAATATCGTTTATATTTGCGGTATTTTGCTCGACACCTGTCTTTAAGGTGATTAAGGAAAAAATTGATAAGACAAAAATGGCTTCTTTATGCAGTTATGTGGCTTATTCCGGTTCGCTTGTTTTGTTTTTACTCTCGATTTTGTCTCTTGTATCAAACGGATATAATCCGTTTATATACTTCAGATTTTAAGAGGAGGAAAAAAATATGAGAAAAGGTTTTAAAATAGTTTATTCTTTTATATTTTTAATTATTTGTGCACTTCCTCTTTGCCTTATGCCGTTTGTAAAAAACAATGCCAAGATAGAAAAAAGGGAATTGAACAAGCTTCCGTCGTTTGTATCGGATGGTAGGCTCAATATAGATTTTTCGAGTCAGTTCGAAGCGTGGTTCAATGACAGAATACCTTTCAGATCACAGCTTCTATCTACAGCTAATATTATAAAAGGTGAGGCTCTTCATACCCCGACTTCCAATGTTATAGTCGGAAAAGACGGTTGGCTTTTCTATGAAAGTGAGGGCGATGATTATATGAATACCAACGCACTCACTGATAACCAGGTCAGTGCGATTGCCGTAACGCTTTCTTTGATAGAGGAAAATATATCAAATAAGGGCGGCAGATTTTTATTTGTCCCGATGCCTAATAAGGCTTCCGTTTATGGCGAATATATGCCGTCATCATATGAAAAGGCCGATGAAAATAATCTTACGAGGGTTATGGATAAGGTAAACGAGCTTGGAGTTAATTATGTTGACATGAATGCTGTTATGACGGCCAATAAAGATAAGGGTGTTTACCACAGGAGAGATTCGCACTGGAATTATCAGGGTGCTCTTATCGGATATAATGCCATTATGGATGGTCTTGGAAAAGAGCATAAGACTTATGAAAATGCCGGATATACCAAAAGAAAGGATTGGCGCGGAGACCTTGATAAGCTCTTATATCCTGTCGGCGGATTTATGGATTACCAATATTATTATGACATAGATTATGATAATTTCGCTTTTATGACACCTGCGAGGGTTACGGATAATAAAGCTCAGCTTGAAATCTTTATGAGTGATAAGGAATTGGGAGATGAGCTTATTGTAACATCTAACAGACAAACCGGTGATGACAGTTCTTTATATATGGTGCGTGATTCATTCGGACGTGCTCTTTTGCCGTTTATGATTGATAATTACGCCAATGCAACCTTTAAGAGAACTGATTGTCCGGATGTAAACTCGATTTCCGGGAATTGCGACCTTGTATATGAGATAGTCGAAAGAAATCTCGGAAGGATAATTGGTACGGCACCGTTTATGTATGCACCGCTAAGAGAAAACTCATTTGGAGAGGGAGAGGATACAGATGAAAATGCTCTTGCGATTTGCGATGTACTTGGTTATGGTATCAGAATATACGGTGGAATTAACGACGGTGCCGAAATTGAAAACGGAAGAGTGTATGTAAGGCTTGAAAATGAAAGTGATACATATACCTTTGAAGCATTTCCTATATACGAGAAGGAACTGATAGAAAAAAGGGGGGAGAAGCTTCCCGATGATATAACGGGAAAGGTCGGATTCTCAGCTATATTATCAAATGAGTATGAATGGTCGGGCAGATATGATTTATATATTATCTGTGGTGGCAAATCGTATGAAGCGGGAAGTGTGGATATAAAGTAAACGGGGTAGTGAGGATTTATAATAAACCATTTGGAGTTATGTGTTGCAGGTTATTATATAAATTAAATGATAAAAAACAAGGTGTCGCCCGATGCATTTTGCATCATATGGGCGACACCTGTTTTTAAGGGTTTGATAGAGTTTTATTGTGCCGGAAATAATGCGGCACCTGTTACAACACCGTTGTCTGTATATATGACAACCGATGAAGTTCCTATAGTATAGTTTAACATATTTTCATCCTCGGATTCAGGAGTACCGAAGGCTTCCTTGACCGAGTCCGTTGAATCCCCTTTTTTAATCTTTCCGCATATCGATGCATCACTGTTGCCGTTCATGGATAATGCGATATTTACTATTGAACCGTCTCTTTCAAGCTTGGTTACTTCGATTCCTTCATAGAAGTAAATCGTTGTAACGTAATCACCGCCGTCACATGGTTGAATAGTTTCGGAAGGCGCTGTTTCATTTCCCAGCTTATCTTTTATCGCATCAAAGTTGCTTCCCATAACAATGTCTGTACCATTATAAGAAAGATAAGCTTCAGAGGATGCTTCGTTTGCATCTTTTTTGTCTTTATCCTTTCCGCAACCGCAAAGTGATGCTGCAAGGATAAAACATAATACTGTCAACAGATGTGTTTTTTTGATTTTCATTTTTGTAATCCTTTCATAAATTAATATTTTTAATTATTGTATCATGGCCTGCCCAACAAAAGTCCAACAAATAAGGTGTATTTTTAATATTTTTTATTTTTGGTTTGTTGGACTTTTGTTGGGCATGGTATGTTATAATAATAAGGATTGTGAGAAAAAGAAGCTTTTCGGAGGAATATATGAGCGCACAGCCAAACGAGATAAAGAAGGAAAAAAGAATAGAAAAGGTAAGTGTCGGTTATCAAAGGGTAAATGAAAGATATAGCAAGGCCATTAAAAGTCAGGAAAATTTCCTTGAGAAAAACGACAGAAGACTTGAAGCATTAAGAAAAAGAAATGAAGAAGTCCTAAAAAAACACAGGGAAATGTATGATGCCCGCCTTAAGGAAAGAAGAGCAAAGATAGAAGAAAAATTCATTAAGGATGATGAAGAACGTAAGGATAAGTTCGAAGAAAGAAAAAAGAAAACCGATGAATTTATAGCTTCAAGACGAAGCAGACACGACAGGATACGAAAAAAACACAGAGAACGAATTGATGAGAAATATAAAAATCGAAGAAGCAGGATGCGTTCATACATTGAAGATGAAAAAACAAAGGCTTTAAATATTTTTGAAAGAACAAAAAATGAAAAAGGCTTTAATTTCAGAAGACGAAAAACAGTTTATTTCATTGCAGGATTAATTTTTGCCGTATTTATGTTTTTTACCGTAGAGCACATTCTTCCCGGTTCAAAACTAAAAAAGAAAGAAGTAATCAAGGATACTCCTATCGAAGAAGAGGTGGAGATTATTCCTGAAATGGAATATGATACACTGCCGGATATTACCGAAGAGCAGTATTTGTGGCTCAGCCTTCTGGAACATTTTGACGGAAATGAAACGGCGGCAATGGGGGTTATGTGTAACATAAGAGCCGAGTCCATGTTTAAATCATCCAATCTTGAAGATTATAATAATGATATATGGGATATCGATGATGAAGCATATACGGAAAAAGTCAACAGAAAGACGATAGATAAAAAGGATTTTGCCGAATCAAGAAATGATAACATGACCAACGGTTATTATAATGAATATGATCAATGGGTCAATCGTGACGGAGGTTATGGATTCGCACAATTTACAGCCTATGTAAAAAAGGAAGAATTATATCTTTTTGCGGAACAATGGTTCGGTCCGGGCGGTGAAGGAGAAGGCTTTAAGTTCAATATAGGCGATCCTAAGATGCAGGCTAAATATGTGGTTTATATTTTGGAGTCCGATGATTACAGCAGATTGGATAATCTTCTCAGGAATGCGGGAAGTGTGGTTGATGCGTGCTATTATTGGTTGAAATATTATGAGGTTCCTTATGACCCTTATTGTGATGATTATTATACATTAGCATTTGAAAGAGCCGATTATGCAGAAGATATAAAGGAGCTTTGTAAAGATGTCAGTTATGAAGATGGAGCAGAGACGGAAGTTGAATAAATATAATAAATTAAGTAAAACAGGCTTGCTGATATTGATTCTTATTTTGTGTACATTTGTTACAGCATGCGGTAAGAACGAAGGAAAGAAAAAGCCCGTTAAATTGGAAGAGTTTAATGATAAGAGCATTACAATAGGTGTGGTTTCCGATTATATTTTTGACAAATCGGTTGAAAAAGCACTTCCAAATGCCAGGATAAAATACTTCGATAACAGGGATAATGCTTACAGGGCACTTGTATCCGGAGTAGTTGACGGGGTTGCCGATGATGAGCCTATCATCCGTTCTGCGATTCGTTCTACCGATGAACTTATTTTGATAGACGGATATCTTGAACCATCCGATTATGGCTTCGTATTTCCGAAGGATGAGGAAGGAAAGAAGCTTTGTGAAGAATTTTCGGAATATTTGTCCGAAATAAGAGAAAACGGCAAGCTGGCCATATTGGATGAGAGATGGTTCGGAAATGAAACGAATAATAAAACAAGTGAGGATTATTCAAAGCTTCCGGCTAAAAATAAGGTTATAAAGATGGCTTATGAGGAAAATAATATTCCTTTTGTATATATGTCTGCCGGAAAGCCTGTTGGGTATGAAATAGATATTGCCATTGGCTTTTGTAAAAAATACGGATATGGTCTTGAACTTGAAAAAGCAGAATTTACGGATTTGCTTTCGGGTACTGAGGATGGCACTTATGATATGGGGTGCGGTTCAATAACAATCACCGATGAAAGAATGGAAAAACTTTATTTCAGTGTGCCTGATTATAGCGGTGGAGTATGTATATGCCGGGCAAAGGGTGTTGTTGAAAACAGCCAGGAAAAAAGTGCACTAAGCAGTTTTAAGAGAAGCTTTAAAAGGGTATTCGTAAAAGATGACAGATATAAGATTTTTCTTAAGGGTATTGCTGTTACGCTTTTAATTACAATACTATCGGTATGTGTCGGTTTACCGTTCGGTCTTTTGATATATGTTTCAAGCAGAAGAAGCGGCTTTATAGGAAGAGGACTTTCGCGGTTTATTATGTGGTTCTTGCAGGGAGTTCCTGCCATCATGCTGATTATGATCTTATATTATACATATTACAGAGATATGTATGCGGGTGGTATTATAGCTTCTTCACTGGGCTTTGGTCTTTTGCTTTCCGAAAAAATATATGCGATTCTTGAAAGATACGGTGCCGGGGCTGATGATGGGATGATTGAAAAAAATTACAGACTTTATGTTTTTGATACAAAGGATTATCTAAAAAAGCTTTTTGCTGTTTCGGGCGAAGATATAAGATATGATTTTAATGATAAGCTGATTACGATATTTAAAGCAACGTCGGTTGTCGGATATATAGCGGTAAGGGATATGACGAAGGTCTTTGATATATTAAGAACCGAGAGCCTTGAGACAGGTTTGCCGCTTGTTGCAACGACTGTTGTATATTTTGTTTTGATTAAGCTCATATCTTTATGCCTTAAACCGCGTCAAAGAAAAACAAGATCCGATACGGAGGAGATTAAAGATGTCAGGTAAAAATTACATATTAATCATAATATTTTCTTTGCTGCTGCAGCTTGTTGTTCTTGCGGTTGCCGTTTTTATAGATTCATATATCAACAGAGAAAAAAGAAAAATAATGCTTGCGATTATATTAATCGTACTTAGTATTATTGCTCAGAATTATATGGAGTATTATTTTGAAGTAATAGATTCCGTACCTTTTGCAAGAAAGGTTGCGGCAATATATGGATATTGTATAAGACCGCTTTTGATTTTGAGCTTTATATACATGCTGGATGTTTATAAGAGACATATTATAGCATCCGTGTTGTTTATCATAAATACAATTGTTTATTTGTCTGCCTTTTTTACGGATATCGCCTTTACCATAAATGACAGTAATTCTTTTGTAAGGGGACCGCTCGGATATACCTGCCATATCGTAAGCGGAATTTTACTTGCAATTTTAATCAGTCTTTCCATAAGGGAGATAAAACTTGTAGGAACCAAAACGGCGGCTATACCGCTTTTAAACGGTGTGCTTATTGTAATCTCGGTATTGCTTGATTCAAAGGTCAGCTATCTGGCCACTCCGATGACGTTTCTTACCATAACTGTTGTTAGCTGTTGTACGTTTTATTATACCTGGCTGCACTTGAGATTTGTACGAGAGCATGAGGAGGATATCAAGGCACAGCAGCGTATAAAGATAATGATGTCACAGATCCAACCTCATTTCTTATATAATACATTATCAACCGTTCAGGCCTTGTGTCGGATTGATCCGCAAAAAGCTTCGGAGGTTACGGAAAAGTTTGCAAAATATTTAAGACAAAATCTTGAATCACTTGATAAGGATGAATGCATTTCCATCAAGAAGGAACTTGAGCATACAAGAATTTATTCCGAAATAGAAATGGTTCGTTTTCCTCAAATTGAGATTATTTATGATATAAAGGATGATAATTTTTCGATTCCGGCACTTTCAATCCAGCCTATGGTTGAAAATGCCATAAGACACGGTGTCAGAATAAGAGAACACGGGGTTGTCACCATATCAACCGATTGCGGTGACAGATTCCATAAAATTGTAATTAAGGACAACGGAAAAGGCTTTGATGTTAAGTCTTTGGAAACTATGGAAAGCTCGCATATAGGGGTGAAAAATGTAAAGGAAAGAATCGAAAAAATGTGTAACGGTGTGGTAAATATCGAAAGTACCATAGGTGAAGGAACCACGATTACCATCCGCATTCCAAAGTAGAAAATAAAACATTAAATATACAAGTTATATTGAATTGACCGGCATATTGTGATAAATATATATATGGTTGATGACGAAAAACCATAAGAGATTTGTCGACAGCTATGTTGGTCATTTATTATGCAAGAGGAGCGTATGATATGAATATAGTTTGTATAGATGATGAAAAGCTTATTTTGGACAATACCGTTATCATGTGCAGGGATTTAAAGGAAACCGGGGAGGTTTCGGGCTTTACAAATCCGTATAAAGCACTCGATTATATCCGTGAAAATGCCGTGGATATCGCATTGGTGGATATCAATATGCCCGAAATCGACGGAATAAATCTTGCAAAGCTTATCAAGAAAGAAAAGCCTGATATAGCGATAGTATTTTTAACAGGTTATACCGAATATGCAGTCGATGCATTTTCGATTCATGCACAGGGATATATCCTCAAACCTGTAAGCAAAGATAAGCTTTATGAAGAGCTTAAGTTTGCATATTCTCATAAACCGTATAAGACCGGCGATGGAAATTCATGCAGGGTAAAGGTTAATACTTTCGGAAACTTTGATGTATTTGTAGATGGAAGACAGGTTGATTTCAGACGTTCAAGAGCTAAGGAGCTTTTTGCATATCTTATAGACAGAAGAGGCAGCAGCATAACACGTGCGGAGGCATTTACGACATTGTGGGAGGATGGTGTTTATGACCGTTCCATGCAAAAGCAGCTTGATGTTATCATAAGAAGTCTTAAGGATACTCTTGATGAATACGGAATAAGCGATATATTAAATATTCAAAAGGGATCAATGAGAATTGTGCCTGAGCTTGTGGATTGCGATATGTACAGATTTCTGGACGGAGATGTAGATGCGATTAATGCCTACAGAGGTGAGTATATGAGTGCCTATGCATGGGCGGATTTTTATTCGTATTTAAGAGCCGAGATGTCGGAAAAATTTGACTTTACTTAATTCAAGAAGGGTGATTTAAGAGTTAAACAACATATATTATAACTTCCGGGAGGATATAAATGAACACACTTACAGTGATTTCCATAATGATAATAATATTAGGCATAGCCATAGGCTGTTGGAGAGGTCTTGTAAGATGCGTGCTTGGAATAGTTGTTTCCATAGCCACATTTTTACTTGCATATCTTCTTTCTCCGCTTATGTATAATATTTTGGTGGATAAGACCGATATGGACGATTATGTTACCGAAAGAATCAGTGCCATAATAGAAGAAGATATTGAGAATAAGATTAAAAGCGAATACAAAGAAAAAACAGGAATGGAGCTAACGGATCCGGTTATTCTTAAGAGTCTTAAGGAGCAGGTTTACAGCTATGATCCCGATAAGAGCGACCAGGAAAATATAATCAATAATTTAAGTCTTCCGAAAAGTCTTAAAAATGAGCTTTTGCAGAGCAACTCCTACGGTGAAAAATCTGAAATTAAAGCTGATAACTTTTATGATTATATAGCTAAGCTTGTGGTACAAAGGGCTATGAGAATGGTAGCATATTTGATAACATTTGCCTTGATCAGCATAATATTTGCAATTATAATTATTGCGTTAAGACTTGTTACGAAGCTCCCTGTTCTCGGAGGATTAAACAGAGTCGGCGGGGCGATTCTCGGAGGGGCTTTGGGACTTTTGCTTGTATGGATAATGTTTGCGGTTTTTGCGAATCTTCCGGGACATGATATATGTGACAGGGCGGTTGCCCAGATAGAAGACAGCAGCATTCTGACATTTATACAGGATAAAAATATCATTATGGATATAATTGATAAAATAAAGGCTTAAGAATGAAAAAATTTGTATAAAAATACATAGACAACATTGAACCTGAGTGCTTGCACTCGGTTTTTTTCTATGATATAATTTAACATTGATATTATACTATTTTTGAATTGTAAGGAGGAAGTCAAATGGGAAGGCTTAGTGATTTCTTTGGAAAGATTCCTTTCTTGTCGAACTTTGGTAATAAGAAGAAATCCACAAAGAGTAATGTCGAACTCCAATATGATAAAGGTATTAACCTTATGGAAAATGGCAATCCCGAGGAGGCTGTCGAAATTTTTGAGAAAATTGCCGATATTGCCATCATGGATGAAAATTATAAATCATTTGGCTCAGATGCCCTTAAGATTATGGGCGAATTCTATGAAACCGGTAAGTATAGCAATAGTAAAACCGAGATAGATAAGGCCAAGGCTGCGACATATTATGAGAAGTATATCAAGCTTAATAATGATGGGGAGATGATTTATAAGCTTGCAAAGATGCTTCTTGAAATACAGAACTTTTCAAAGGCTATTACATATTTTGAAAAGTCGACAGAGTGCGGAATTAAGGCTGCATATATGAATCTCGGAAGTATATATGAGAATGGTCTTAACAGAATCGATCAGTATGGAAACAAGAGTGATTATGTAGTACCTGTTGATTACGAGAAGGCTATGAAATGGTACAAGAAGCTTGCTGATCTGGGAGATACAAAGGCAAAGTCCGCATACGAAAGAGTTGAGTATGCAAGCAGCCATGAGGACAGTATCGAGTTTGAGGAAAAGGATAAGCTTTATACAGCCATTTCGGAAGCAAGACGTGCCAAAGGCAAAGAACCTAAATATAAGATGATCGAGGCTTCAAAGCTTCAATATCAGTATACGTATGTCCACAACCAGGTTGACGGTTATATACATAAACTTCCTAAGGATTGGGTTAAGACGATAAACGAGGAAACGGACGAAGAGTATTATGCACCGAGCCTTACATACAAGGACTTTGCTATGTATGTTTCCTATGACAGTATACCGAGAGATTCTAAGAAGACTCTTGAGAATTATTTAAGATATTGTAATGATGCATTTGATGAGGAACTTCAGCTTAAGGCTTATATAACAGAGTATGCCGACGGAATATGCACTACTTTCTATCATAAAGAGATGGAAAAGGGTGTAGTTACGTTTGCATTTTATCAGGGTAAGCGACTTGCTTGTATGAAGTTTGTATGTGCCAATATGGATATCATAGAGCAGTATGAAGAGATAATCTTCGAGACTGCAAACTCTTTTGCGTTTGTTGATCCGACTCTTGTGAGTGATCAGAGTGCAAACCGTAAGGATAATCAGTATTACAGCGAGGCTGTATATTGTTATTATCTTGAGGATTATGAAGGTGCCATGGCGGCTGCCAAGCAGGCACTTAAGCTTGGAAGCATTAAGGCAAGCTATCTTCTTATTGAGCTTTATTTTGATGATGATTCACCATATAAGGATTTGGAAAAGACCATAAGCTATGCGAAGCAGCTCTTTGATGCAACAAAGGATCCTGACCTTGCATTCCTTCTGGGTAATATATATGACCAGCAGTTAAAGGATTATATGAAAGCTCTTAACTGGTATGAGAATGCACACAGACTTGGACATAAGAGAGTTGCGTTCTACCTCGGAAGATTTTATTACTATGGTGTTCTCCGAACAAAGAGAGACGGCGTGAAAGCACTCAAGTATTTTGAAGAGGCTGCCGCAAACGGTATTCTTGAAGCGGATGCATATATTAAGGATATCAAGGAATTAGGTGGCGAGGATTTACAAAGCTGTGTAGAAAAATGGGAAAGAGCCGTTCAGGCCGGAAGCGGTGCTGCCGCTCTTAAGATTGCACTTTATAAGCAGAGCCAGGTGTTTTACATAGCTAATTCCTATGAGATAGAAAAAGCCTTTAATGAAGCACTTGGTCTTGGTAGTTATCAGGCTGCATATGAGCTTGGAAAGATATATCAGCAGCAGGAGGCAGATGAAAACTACAAGGGTGAAATCAGAAGTATAAAGTATTTTGAGAAGGCTTATGATAACCACTTTGACGGTTTTGATAAAGAAAATCTCTATAAGGTAATTGAGTATAAGGCAGCTAAGACTGATAATGTCGAAGAAAAAATCGAGCTTTACCTTAACAGTGCAAAGACAGGCTATGTGCCTGCGGTTGAAAAGCTTATAGAGCTTGTTCCTGTTGTAAACGACAAGATAGAATTTATCTATAATGAGCTAAGGGAAATTGCTGAAACAGGTGAGGATTCATGCATTATTGCCATGTATAAGCTTGAAGTCAAATATCCGTCACTTGTTTTAAGAGAGCCTACGGACGGACAAAAAATCATCGAAAATAAATTCTTCAGACTTTGTGTTCCGAAGGAATGTACTGCACAGATAAATGATGACGGCGGTACGATTAAGTTTGCGGATTCCATTGTTGAGTTTGCTGTGGCAGAGCTTCCTGTCAAGGCTGATGATGAAGAAAATTATCTTAAGATATACAAGCTTATACTTTCGGAATATCTTCCTGATGAAAATGCTGAGGTTATAATTGCAAACTCAAGGATGATAGGTTCTGCTATGAGAGAGACTAAGGAAAATGTTCATTCATATAACATACTTATGATAAGTTCAAAGAACCAGTATATGTTTAAGCTAAGCTCCCGTGACAGACGCGAGATGATGCAATTCAGGGACAGAGTTCTTGAGATTGCGAAGTCACTTGTTGAAACAGGAGAGATTTATGTTGCAACTGACGAGAACAGAAAGAATATAGGCCTTTCGTTCCTGCTTCGTTCGAACGAAAATGGATTCCTTTCAATCGGAAAGAGTGAGAAATAAAAAAGCAAGCGATTGGTTAACGCCAATCGCTTGTTTTTTATTTGTTGTTTTTGGTTAATTAAATTAGTTCAGCTGTTAAATTCGTTTATTATATCTTCAAGTATTATTTTTTGTTTCTCAGATAAAACTTCCCATTTATGAAAAAACTTCTTTTGCTCTTCGCTCAAAAGAACATAGTCACTATCATTTTGAAAAAACTGTGCAAGAGATATTCCAAATGCTTCACAAATAGTTTCAAGTGTTGGAATAGAAGGAATAGTGTTTCTTCTACGCATATTTGCGATAGTTGAGGATGATAATCCGGATTTTTTTGAAAGTTTATAATCTGTCCAATTACGTTCTTTCATTAAATCTTCTATTCTTTTTATTACGTCCATTTGCACAACACCTCCATTTGAAATCATTTTATAGCTCAAATGACTAACAATAAAGCGTTCTCTTGTAATAAAAACATTGCTCAAATGAGTATTATATGCTATAATGATAAAAATAATTCAAAGGAGGTAATGTTATGGATAATAACAATAATCAGCAGCAAATGGGTGTGTATCAGCAGTCAGGTTATGTTCAACAGCCGATGGGAGGATATCAACAACCGATGGGAGGATATCAGCAACCGATGGGAGGATACCAACAGGTCAATATTATGATGAATCAACAGTCTGGTTATTCTGAAAAGGATTGGATTACAACATTGTTACTGTGTTTATTTGCAGGCCCTTTGGGAATTCACAGATTTTATGTCGGTAAAACAGGAAGCGGAGTATTGTGGTTATTAACACTTGGTTGCTTTGGAATAGGTTATATAATAGATTTAATCCAGATTGCATGTGGTAATTTCACTGACGCTTCTGGAAAATTTATTAAAAATCAAAAATAATATTTTATAATGTTGATGTAAAAAAGGCGAAAAATATTCGCCTTTTTTTTACACATTGTGTTATTTTGGGCTTTGTGCTATAATATCAACACAATGTGTAAAAAAAGAGGGGGATAACTGTATGAATAAGGCTGAAAGAATAAAAAAGATCAGAGAAAAAACAGGAATGAATAGAAAAGAATTCTGTGATTATTTTCAGATACCATATCGGACAATGACAGAGTGGGAGTGTGATGGAAGACATGCGCCTGATTATGTGATACGATTGTTAGAGTATTATGTACAAATGGAAAAACTTGAAAAAAACAAGGATATAACAAATAAAGCAAAAAAAACAGAATTAGAATCCGATAACAGTGATCTGTCAAAATATTCCCGAATTTACGATGATATAAAAGATTTGCAACCAGAAGAAACACTGAAACTTGTAACTGAAGCAAAGGATGAAGAAGAGCAGAAATTCTTCGCACTAATTGGAAACTTTTTGCTTCAACAAAGGCAGAAACAGGTTATTGAAAGGAACCTTTTTTGATAATGAAATATGTATTGATAGCAGGAGTTAACGGCGCCGGGAAATCAACATTATATCAATCGATAGATTCATTTAAAAATATGCCAAGAGTTAATTTGGATGAAATCGTAAGGGAATTTGGGGACTGGAGAAAAGCTTCAGATGTAATGAAAGCCGGAAAAATCGCTGTAAATAAAATTAAGGAGTACTTTGATAATAGGGTTACTTTTAATCAAGAAACTACCTTATGCGGAAATAGCATTGAAAGAAATATTAAATTGGCTAAGGAATTGGGGTATTTTATTGAGCTTCATTATATTGGTGTTGAAAGCATAGAAGTAGCAAAAAAAGAATTGCATATAGGGTAAAAAATGGAGGACACAATATTCCGGATGCTGATATAGAACGCAGATATTATGAAAGTTTGTTCAAATTATCGTCAATTATTCACCTATGTGATTTGGCTGTTTTTTATGATAATAGCGAAATGATTAATAGATTTGCGATATATGAAGAGGGAATAATGAAAATAGTTTCGGATGAGGAGCCAATTTGGTTTATTGATTGGAAGAATGGTAAATATAAAAATAAACCTTGAATTTTAAAAAAATAATAGTATAATAACAATGTAATTAAATAATACTTCAGGGCAGGGTGCAATTCCCGACCGGCGGTACAGCCCGCGAACCGAAAGGTTGATTTGGTGAAATTCCAAAGCCGACAGTAAAGTCTGGATGGAAGAAGGATGCGTATGCACATATTTTGTTGTGCTTAAATTATGATTTACAGACCTGAAGTATTTTACTTCGGGTCTTTTTAGTTTGCCTGCGTATAATTGCATATCTATCGCAGGCACGCTTTCGCTACCCTCGCCTCACACCGGTTCTAAGCTCGAAAATACCTCGCTAAGAACCGGTGGGCTCACAGTACCTGCTTATAGACATGCAATTATCCGCAGGCAAAATAAAGATATAAAGATATGTAGGAGTTTTAAATATCAGGAGTAATATAATATGTTTGATGAGAAATATATGCGCCGTGCGATTGAACTTGCCAAGAAAGGTGTCGGTGCAGTTAATCCGAATCCTCTTGTGGGTGCGGTTATAGTTAAAAATGATAAGATAATCGGTGAAGGCTATCACAAAAAGTATGGTGGACTGCATGCGGAGAGAGATGCATTCATAAGTCTTGTTGAAGATGCGGAAGGTGCGGATATGTATGTAACTCTTGAGCCTTGTTGTCATCACGGTAAGCAGCCGCCTTGCGTTGAAGCTATAGTTGAACATAAGATTAAAAATGTTTATGTGGGTTCAGATGATCCAAATGAGCTTGTAAGCGGAAAAGGATATGATTATCTGAAAAAACATGGGATAAATGTTTATACTCACATTTTAAAAGAAGAATGTGATGCGATAAATGATATATTTTTTCATTATATTACTAAGAAGACGCCATATGTAATTCTTAAATATGCCATGACCATGGATGGAAAGATTGCGGCATATACCGGCGAAAGCAAGTGGATAAGCAACGAAACATCAAGACATGATTCACAGGAGCTTAGAAACAGATGCAGCGGAATTATGGTAGGAATCGGTACGGTGCTTGCCGATGATCCTATGCTGAATTGCAGGATTGAAGGCGGACATGATCCGATACGCATAATCTGTGATTCGAATATGCGTATTCCGATTGATTCGAATATTGTGAAAAGTGCCAAAGATATCAGGACGATATTGGTTGTAAGTAACAGACTAAAAAGCTATTTGAGCGCTATGGAGCTTAAGTATAATGAGCTCATCGAACATGGGATTGAGGTTATATTTGTTGACGAAACAGAGGGAATGATAGACCTTGAATCTCTTATGAAGCTGCTTGGAGAAATGGATATAGACAGTGTGATCATCGAGGGTGGAGGAAGCATAAATTACAGTGCCGTAAAAGCCGGTATAGTAAATGAGGTTATGATATATCTTGCGCCAAAGATACTCGGAGGAAGGGATTCGCTTACAGCAGTAGAAGGACAAGGATTTGAGACACCGGATATGGCCGCGGGATTTAAGCTTATGGAGACTCGGCTTATGGACGGTGATATATTACTTAGATATAAATCCGTATAAATAACATTATAAAATAATCCATAAACAGGAAAGGAGAATTCATGTTTACCGGAATAGTTGAAGAAACGGGAGAAATAAAAAGCATAGTTCACGGTTCAAAATCCGCTGTGCTTACCATAAAGGGAAGCGTTGTTACAAAGGACTCGAAGGTCGGTGACAGTATAGCTGTTAATGGAGTATGCCTAACAGCTACTACGATAACCGGAGATATTTTCACTGCGGATGTAATGGCAGAGACAATGAGGCGCTCCTCGCTCGGAGAACTAAAACAGGGCAGCAAGGTAAATCTTGAAAGAGCCATGCTTTGTAACGGAAGATTTGGCGGGCACATAGTATCCGGTCATATCGACGGCACAGGAACCATACGCAATATGGAAAAAGAAGACAACGCAGTCTGGGTGACGATAGCAGCTTCATCCGATATATTAAAATTTATAGTTGAAAAAGGCTCGATAGCAATTGATGGCATAAGTCTTACTGTAGCCTACGTTGACGATGAAGTATTTAAAGTATCGATAATACCTCATACGGCAAACGAGACGACACTGCTTACCAAAAACAAAGGCGACAAAGTAAATCTTGAAAACGACATTGTCGGAAAATACATCGAGAAGCTGATGAAGTATGGTCACATACAAGACAAAAATGACAATCATAGTAGAACCTATAAATCCGGCATAGATATGAAAATGCTATCTGAAAACGGATTTTTATAAATAATAACTATTATAGAAGTGTGAGGTTTGCGAGAGCGTGCTGCGACATACCTATAAGCTCACAGCAAACCGTAATAATAACCAAGGAGGCAAAAATGGAATTCAATTCGATTGACGAACTTGTCGAAGATTTAAGGCAGGGAAAGATAGTTGTAATCCTTGATAATGAGGATAGAGAGAACGAGGGAGACGTAATATGCGCCGCAGAGTTTGCAACCACAGAAAATGTAAACTTTATGGCAAAGTATGCCAGAGGACTAATCTGTATGCCGATGGCACCGGAGTATACTGATAAGCTTAATCTTCCTCAGATGTGTATAACAAATACCGATAATCATTGTACTGCATTTTCCGTATCTGTAGACCATGTCAGTACGACAACGGGTATATCAGCAGAAGAAAGAGGTATAACCGCAAGAAAGTTTGTGGAAGATGATGCAAAGTCGGAAGATTTCAGGAGACCGGGACATATGTTTCCGCTTGAGGCAAGACCGGGTGGAGTTATAGAAAGACAGGGACATACGGAAGCAACGGTTGATCTTATGAAGCTTGCCGGACTTAAACCTGTCGGCCTGTGCTGCGAGATTATGAAGGACGATGGTACCATGGCAAGAAAGGATGATCTTATTGCATTTGCAAAAGAACATAATCTTAAGATAGGTACAATCGAGAAACTTGTCCAATACAGAAAAGAGCATGAGGTGTTTGTCGAGTGTGTGGCAAAGGCAAAGATGCCCACAAGATACGGCGAATTTACCATATATGGTTATATAAATAAATTAAACGGAGAACACCATGTGGCACTCGTTAAGGGAGATATATCGGATGGTGCACCGGTGCTTTGCAGAGTTCACTCGGAATGTCTTACCGGTGACGCTTTGGGCTCGGCAAGATGTGATTGCGGACAGCAATACGATGCGGCTATGAAGATGATTGCAAAGGAAGGACGTGGCGTACTTTTATATATGAGACAGGAAGGACGTGGAATAGGTCTTATAAATAAGATAAGAGCCTATGAGCTTCAGGACAAGGGTCTTGATACCGTCGAGGCAAATCTTAAACTCGGTTTTCCCGAAGATGCAAGAGATTACACGATAGGAACACAAATCCTAGTTGACCTCGGAATCAGGCAATTAAGACTATTAACAAATAATCCGTTAAAGGTTTACGGCCTTTCGGGATACAATCTTGAGATAGTTGAGCGTGTACCGATTCAGATGGAACCGGGACCATATGACACATTTTACCTGAAAACGAAGAAAGAGAAGATGGGTCACATATTGGATATATAAATTAATCAGACTTTTTTGTTTTGATTTATGTAATGAAGTGTATAGATTGAGTGTATAAGATAAATATATAAGCAGGTGCGTTGGAGGGTAGCGAGAGCGTGCCTGCGATATGTTTATCTTATACACTCAATCCTAAATGATAAAAGAAAAGGAGAAAAAAGATGAACGTTGTAGAAGGAAAAATGGTAGCAGATGGAATTAAGATAGGAATAGTAGCATCAAGGTTTAATGAATTTATTGTTTCAAAGCTTATCGGTGGTGCACAGGATGCGCTTGTAAGACATGATGTAAAAGATGACGATATAACTCTTGCCTGGGTACCGGGTGCATTTGAGATTCCGGTTGTTGCAAAGAAGATGGCAAAGTCAGGTAAGTATGATGCGATTATCTGTCTTGGAACAGTTATCAGAGGTGCTACAAGCCATTATGATTATGTATGTAACGAGGTTTCAAAGGGTATTGCCCAGGCTTCAATGGAGACAGGTGTACCTGTAATGTTTGGTATCGTTACAACCGAAAATATCGAGCAGGCTATTGAACGTGCAGGAACAAAAGCAGGCAACAAGGGTTATGATTGTGCACTCGGCGCTATCGAAATGATTAATCTTATGAAGCAGATATAATTTAAGTGATATAATATATTCGAAGCATATATAATAAAATTCCGGACGGAGATTTATTTTATGAATGAACGAAAACTTAAACAATTAAATATTATTATAATTATAACTGCACTTGCGGGGCTTGTATTTATAGGCTTATTTGTTTTCGTTTTTGCACCTGAAGGACAAAACAAAATCGAAGGCGATACTATTTCCGATTTGTCTGAAGGCTGGATACTAAAGTCATATAACGGTGAGACAGATCGAATAGTTTCATTGCCGGAAAAGGTTAAAGGCGATGCAAATGAAGTTATCGTGCTCATGCATAAGGTCCCTGATGATGTTAACGGAAATACCGCCATAGCATTTAAAACGGAATTTCAAAATGTCAAGGTGCTTATCGGTGAAGAAACTGTTTATACAAACGGAATATTGAATGAGCAAAAGCTTATGAAAAATGCCGTGCCATGTTATAATATAGTTGAAATCGGAAACGCAGCTCCGGGAGATATAATAACTATTTATCTTTCATCCGGATATAAAAAATACAGTAAAAATATGCCGGAGATTTATTACGGTAATAAGAGTGACATCATATTTGAAATCATAAACAATAACGGCTTCGGACTCATATTATCGGTTTCGTTGATAGCGACATCTATAATATTGACCATATGTCTTTTGCTTATGAAAAATTCGGAGGTTGATAAGAGAAAATCAATATATGCATTTTCATTTATATTTGCAACGGCACTTTGGTCGCTTTTGTCAAATCCGATAATGCAGCTTTTGTTCAGAAATATTTTTGCAATATATATGAGCAGTATGGTTATACTACTTATACTTCCGGTGCTTTATATCATGTATCAAAGATGCTTTGCTCTGAAGAGAAGATATGCAAAGATTTTTGAAATAGGAATTTATACGTATGCGATAAATTTTCTTACGGGCGTGGTTTTCCAGATATGCGGAGTATGTGATTTTGCGACTTATATTATATTTACAAAAATACTTATAATCATAGGTCTTATACTTTTGTCTGTTATAATGTATCTTGCTGCAGATGCTTATTCTGATAAAAATATTTACAGCAATTTTGCCGCCAACGTTTTGATTTTGGCTGCATGTGTTTTGGAAGGAATTTTATCCTTCTTCAAATTTTACAAAAAATATGACGGAGCTGTTTTACAGACAGGTATATTTATTTTCCTTGTCATGATGGTTGTAAATGTTCAAAAGGAAATTGTTAAAGAGGTTAATTCCAAGAAGGAAGAGGCGCTTAACAGCCTTGAAGAAAAGAAGGTAAAAATTGTAAAAAACATAAATACCAATCTTGTTTTTCATGCTCTTAACGAGACTATAAGCTCGCTTAAAGAAGATAAGGAAAATAGCAGATTGATTTATAATACTTCGGTATATCTGAAGAATAATATCAGAGCTGCGGCCGACAGCAGTCTTGTCCCTTTTAAGGAGGAGCTTGAATATATTAAGGCTTATCTTGGTATGGAACAAAGAATCAATAAGGGACTTACAGTTGAAATAGAAGATAAGGTCGATAATTTTCGTGTGCCGTTTTCAACCATAGAATCATTGGTTGAGAATGCCGTGAGAAACGGGGCACTCAAATCTGCCGGCAATCCGAGAATAGTTGTGAGGATTTATGAAAGACTTGATTGCTTCGCAATTCAGATAGTTGATAATGGAAAGGGAATCGGACCGGATAAAAAATTTACCGGTAATACTTCTTTTAAGGATATAAAAAGAAGGCTTAAGACTATGTGCCGTGCCGGATTGGAAATAAGAAACAAGGCTGATTTGGGAACGGTTATCACGGTCAAGATTCCTAAGGAAGGCTTTATCATTAAGGAGGATTAAAATGACTTTTTCCGAACAGATAGTTTATGCCATGTTCAGACCGTCAAAGTATAAGGAAATGCTTGAACTGAGAAAAAGCAGATTTGTATTATTCGTAATAGTTCTTATGCTTGCATTGGGTATAGTAAGAGTTGCTGTTCCGACAGCGGCAATGATAACGGGCTTTGGAGGATTTGAAAACTTATTTATTAACAAAATGGCACCTATGGAATATAAAGACAATAAACTTAGTATCGAAGATAAATTTGAAATGTCACTCGGCTCCTATAAGGTTATTGTTGATACCGAGGAGGCAAAGGTTGCCGATGAGAAGATGCGACGCAGAGGCGGATATCTTGCATTCGGAAGTGAGTATGTGACTATAGCCTATAATTCGGGCGGAAGTGTTTCAAGATATCAGGAAATCAGACTTGACGGTTTGTTGGCGGAAGGTTTTAATAATGAGAGCCTAAAGAACATGATTCCGTTTATATATTCTTATATAGTTATGTCCTTTATAATTTCATGTTTGGGATATTTTTTGAAGTATGCATTGCTCTCGTTGATATTCGGAATATTTGTTAATTCGATAAATAAAACAATGGACATAGGCTTGTCAAAGGGGGAAGTTTTTAAACTTTGCTTCTATGGACAGACATTGGGAATTATTATTTCAAACTTTAATATGGCACTTGGGTTTTTGCCAGCAGGAATAGTCAGCGGAATATGTGTTGTCATTTCAATAAACATAATCTCAACAGGTATATTTACAATGGTTAAAACAAAACAGCCGTAATTATTACGGCTGTTTCTTTTTAACGAAGCATATAAGTTCGTTTATATCGTCTTTTGACATTTTACTCATATTACTGTTGTGGAAGCGTTTGTCAAAGGTTACTTCGTCGGAAAAGAAATCCGGTGGGGTAAATTTTTTTGCAGCCTCTTCATCAGGAAATTCCACTTCAACCATGATAACACCTTCAAAAACGCCTTTAAAGACGTCTAATTCGGCTTTTAATCCCTTTTCGAGTGGAAGTATGTATCTTTCCTTGGTTATTACATTTCCTTTGGCTTCCTGTAAAAATACATTATAGGTTTTCTCCGATATATCGGATTCAACTTCCTCACGGGCGAACATTCCGGTGGATTTGACTGTCATAAAATATTCGCATTTTTCAGGGGAAACTCTTTTGCGTACGCGAACCACGGGAGCATCGGAAAGATATGCCTGCTCTATGACATAGCGCTTATTGTCATTGAGTGTGTCCGGTAATTTTTTAATAAGATATTTCTTTTCTATTTCCATTATAAATCCTCCGATTTTATGATGTGTTACATAAAAAACATGAATTATCCGATTAGTATATTATGTTTGTTTTTCTTGAAGAATTGGCATTTATATTATATACTATCTTTAATTGAATTTAAACATAAAACTAACATAGGCACAGGTGATAATTTCCGGATAAGTGCCGAAAGATGGAGGATAAAAATGAAAAAAGCAAATGTGTTTTTTGCGGAAGGATTTGAAGAAGTAGAAGCGTTGACTGTTGTAGATATCTTAAGACGTGCGGGAATAGAAACATTTATGGTTTCCGTAACCGGAGAGAAGATGGTTAAGGGATCTCACGGAATAAAAATCGAGATGGATAAGACATTTAACGTAGTAGCCGAAGCAGATGCAATCGTTCTTCCGGGAGGTATGCCGGGAACACTTAATTTAAAAGCTCATGAGGGATTAAGAAAACTTATAGAAGAATATAATTCGCAAGGAAAGCTTCTTTGTGCGATATGTGCGGCACCGACCGTTTACGGAAGTATGGGTCTTCTTAAAGAAAGGCACGCAACCTGCTATCCGGGTATGGAATCTGAGCTTGATTGTGTTGAAGCACTTACCGATGCAGTTGTTATGGATGATAATTTCATCACAAGCCGTGGTGTGGGAACAGCGATAGAGTTCGCACTTGCTATTGTGAGAAATCTTATTGATGATGAAACTGCAGATAAGTTGGCGAGTAGTATAGTATATGAGCAGACTGCTTGCTAAGTAAGGAGATTTAATAATGAATATAACTGTTAAAGAGATAGTTGCCGTAACGGGAGGAAAACTCCTTTGCGGAGATGAAAATGTTGTGGTAAATGACGTATGTATAGATTCGAGAGTTACAAAAGAAGGCGATCTTTATGTACCTATTATAGGTGAAAGAACAGATGGACACATTTATATAGAACGTGCACTTGAAAAGTGTGTGGCTACGCTTACTTCGATTCATAATGATGTTGTGGTTTCAGATAAACCATATATAAAAGTTGAAAATACCATAAAGGCACTTCAGGATATCGGATCATATATAAGAAGTAAATTTAATATTCCGATAGTCGGAGTTACCGGAAGCGTTGGAAAGACTACAACAAGAGAAATGATTGCAACCGCACTTTCCGCAGAATTAAATGTATATAAAACTTCGGGAAATCAGAATTCACAAATCGGTACACCGATAACCTTAACAAGAATGACAAGCGATGCCGAAGCTGCTGTTTTAGAGATGGGAATGAGTGAAGAGGGGCAGATGGAAATTTTGTCTGCTATGGTTAGGCCGGACATTTGCGTGGTTTCAAAAATAGGCGTTGCACATATTGAGTTTTTGAAGACGAAAGAAAATATCAGAAAAGAGAAACTTTCGATTACATCACATATGAATAAGGATGGCGCATTGTTCTTAAACGGTGATGACGAAATGCTTGAAGAAATAAAAGATAAGACCGGAGTGAAGACCTTTTGTTACGGTACAAAGGAATGGTGCGATTACCGTGCGGAAAATATTCACATGGAAAATTATCAATATGTATATGATTATGTTCACGAAGATGAAAGAATAAGGGTAGTTCTTAATGCACTCGGAAAACATAACGTAATTGATTCTCTCGCAGGTCTTGCCATTGCGGATTATATGAAGCTTGATGTAAAAAAGGCCGCAAAGCAATTTGAAAACTTCCAGGGTCTTAGACTTAAGCTTATTCATATACCGGGAAAATATACTATCATTGATGATACTTACAATGCAAGTCCGGATTCGATGAAGGCAAGTATAGATGTACTTGATGAGATAGAGGTTCCTGAGGGAGGAAAGAAGCTTGTAGTATTAGGTGATATGTTTGAGCTTGGCGAAAACAGTGAGAAGTATCATAAGGAAGTCGGAGAACATCTGGTTAACAAAAAAATAGATGACCTGATTGTTGTCGGAGAACTTTCACAGCATATTGCGGATGTAGTTGAGAAATCGGATTCCAATACCAAGTGCTACAGATTTAAGGATAACGGAGAAGTGGCTTTGTATCTTCTGTCTGTAATGCAAAAGGATGATATAGTATTGCTTAAGGGTTCCAACGGAATGCATCTTGATGAGATTGTATCCAACATGCTTGGATAAAATAAATATTCTATGACTAAGAAGGAGGAGTATTATTATGAAATTTGTATGTACTGTATGTGGTTATGTACACGAGGGTGATGCAGCACCGGATTTTTGTCCTGTATGTAAAGCACCTGCGGAAAAATTTAAGGCACAGGATGGAGATATGACATGGGCATCTGAACACGTATTAGGAGTGGCACAGGGAGTAAGTGAGGATATCCTTGCAGACTTACGTTCAAATTTTGAAGGTGAGTGTTCAGAGGTTGGTATGTATCTTGCTATGGCAAGAGTTGCTTACAGAGAAGGCTATCCTGAAATCGGAAGCTATTTTGAGAAGGCTGCTTTTGAGGAGGCAGAGCATGCAGCAAAATTTGCTGAGCTTCTCGGAGAGGTTCTTACCGATTCTACAAAGAAAAATCTTCAGATGAGAGTTGATGCCGAGAACGGTGCTACATCAGGAAAGACTGATCTTGCCAAGAGAGCAAAAGCTGCAAACCTTGATGCAATACATGATACGGTTCATGAGATGGCAAGAGATGAAGCAAGACATGGAAAGGCATTTGCGGGATTACTTAAAAGATATTTCGGTTAAAAATGAAAAAGTAAATATTTTGAAAATTACAATGCTGTTAGTATCAAAATGATACTAACAGCATTTTTTTTGTTCGATTATTTTTGGCAAAAAATGGTTGTGCAATTTTTATATTTTTTTTATTTATCATTTTATTCCATTGGTAAATATTTATGAAAATTTTAGAAAGGCTTGCAAAATATAGTAAAAGAGGGTAATATCCTATTTGTAGCAGACATAAGATAGACATAAATATTAATAATACAATTCAAAGTTTATACGGAGGAAAACAAAATGGCAGTTAAGAAAGCAACAGTAGATTCAACTATGGCTAAAGTAGAAGCAGCTAAGGCTGAAGTTAAAAAAGAGGCAGCTAAGGTTGCAGCTCCTAAGAAGGAAGCAGCTAAGAAGGCAGCACCTGCAAAGAAGGCAGAGCCTGCTAAGAAGGAAGTTGCAAAGGCAGCAGCACCTGCAAAGAAGGCAGCAGCTCCTAAGAAAGCAGCTCCTGCAAAGAAGGCAGCACCAGCTAAGAAGGCAGCACCTGCTAAGGCAGCTAAGGAGAACGTTGTAATCGAGTTCGCAGGCGGACAGGTAGCAACAGCTGACATCGTAGCTAAGGCAGTAGAGGCTTCAGGTAAGAAGTCAATCAAAGAGTTAAATGTTTACTATCAGCCTGAGACTTCAATGGTATACTTCACAGCTGATGGAAGTGAAGGTTCATTCGCTTTATAAGAACCATAAAAAAGACCTCTGCATTTTGCAGAGGTCTTTTTGCTTGCGAAAATTTAATTGATTTTGTTTTGCAATGTTTATTTATAGGCTTCTGGATTTATCCGTGCAGGCTTTCATAGCTTCGATTACTGAACTGCGGAACCCTTTTTCTTCAAGTACGCGAACAGCTTCGATAGTTGTTCCCGCAGGAGAGCAAACCATATCCTTTAATTCGCCCGGATGCTTACCTGTTTCAAGAACCATCTTTGCACTTCCCAAAACAGCCTGTGCCGCAAACTTGTATGCCTGGCTTCTTGGCATACCATCAAGTACTGCCGCATCTGCCATGGCTTCGATAAACATAAATACATAAGCAGGAGAGCTTCCGCTTACAGATACAACAACATCCATAAGTCTTTCAGGAATTTCTTCTGCGAGACCAAAGCTGTTTAAAAGAGACATTACATGTTTGAATTCTTCATCGGATACAAGAGCATTTTTACAAACACCGGTTATGCCTTCACCTACAAGAGCTGGAGTATTAGGCATAGTTCTTACAAGCTTTACATTGCTTCCGATTCTTTCGGCAAGCCACTCAAGAGTTTTTCCCGGAGCAATGGTTACAACAACCTGGTTACCTGATATGTTGTCCTTTATCTCTGCGATAACAGTTTCATAAAATTGTGGCTTGACAGATAAAAATAAAACATCTGAGTTTGCTGCAACCTCTTTATTATCAAGGGTTGTATTAATCTTTAAATTGTCTGATGCTTTTTTCACGGCTGCTTCAAATGCATCTGCTGCAATTATTTCTTTCGGTTTAATTCCGGCATTGTTTATAAGTCCTCCGATTATGGCTGATGCCATATTTCCACATCCGATAAATCCTACTTTGTACTTCATTTTTTTGTTCCTTTCAGTAGTATGATATTGTTATTTGATATTTATATGTTTTTTGACTTTATGTAATTCTGATTTCTCAATTGCTTATTCAGGCTTTTTTTTCATAAAGCGTTTTTTCTTTTTTATATTATCCAGGAGACATGCTCTGACTTTGATTCCGACATTTGGTACATCGGTAATGATGCCGTCAACATGGTTCATAATAGCTTTACCCATATATCTTGCACGATTAACTGTCCATACATAGATAGGCTTGTTATAAAGCTTCATGCGCTTGATAAAGCCCGGTGTGGCAAGCTTGTAGTAAGGCGAAACAAAATCCGCATTGCAGGCTGCAAGTCTTCCCATAGGGAAAAATTCGTGAAGCTTATTTTTTAACGAACCGCCTTTTTTTCCGAGAAGAAGTCCTGTTTTTATACAAGGATCATAATCATGAATTGCTTTTACAACATTGTCATTAAATGATTTCATCATAAATTCATCATATCGATAAAGTCGTGTAACCTTATCTATGACTCGCTTTTCATAACCCGGTTCTTTTAATTCGATATCAAGCTTTATCTTTCCCTTGCATAATTCCAAGACCTCGGAAAGAAGAGGAACACGGTAGTTGTCCTTTGAGGTTATGGAGAAAAGCTTGTCATATGTAAGAGACGAGATAGGCTTTCCGTCTATTTCATCATCATGAAAAACTATGAGATGGTTGTCCTTCGTCTTTCTTATATCGAACTCGGCATAATCCGCTTTAAGTTTAATCGCAATTTTAAATGCTTCCAGAGTATTTTCGTGCTGTGCAAGTGCACTTGCACCACGATGTGCAATTATTACAGGATTCATTTATCCGCCTCCTTTTATCAATTATATATTTGTGCCGCGAAGCTCTATAATAGGGGAACCCTTGCCGTTTATGTAATCACCTGTTATGGTAACGGTTCCGATACTGTCATCACGAGGTATCTCATACATGATATCAAGCATGAATTTTTCTATGATGGCACGCAGAGCTCTTGCACCTGTTTTCTTTTCCATGGCTTTTTCGGCAATAGCTTCATAAGCGGAATCATCAAACTTAAGATCGACTTCATCCAGGGCAAGAAGCTTTTGATATTGCTTAAGAATTGCATTTTTAGGCTCCTTTAATATCTTGATATACATATCCTTATCAAGTGCATCAAGAGTATATATAACAGGAAGTCTGCCTAAAAATTCAGGTATCATACCGAAGTCTCTTAAATCATCAACGGTCACTTCCTTCATAAGATTAGGCTCGTTATCGAATCTGTCTTTTAAGTCGGCATTAAAGCCCATTGAAGATTGCTTGGAAAGCCTTTCTTTTATGATATCTTCTATATCCGGAAATGCTCCGCCGCAGATAAATAATATATTTTGCGTATTCATAGTTGTCATAGGTGTCATTGCATTTTTACTTCCCGCACCTACAGGCACTTCAACATCTGCACCTTCAATTATTTTAAGAAGTCCCTGCTGAACAGATTCACCGCTTACATCACGACTTCTGGTTTCTTTCTTTTTTGCAATCTTGTCTATCTCGTCGATAAATACAATTCCTCGCTCTGCCTTTTCAACATCATTGTCCGCAACCGCAAGAAGCTTAGACAAAATGCTTTCCACATCATCTCCGATATAACCTGCTTCCGTAAGTGTGGTTGCATCTGTTATGGCAAGCGGAACATTCAAAAGACGGGCAATGGTTTTAACAAGATATGTTTTACCGCATCCCGTAGGACCGAGCATAAGCATATTTGATTTCTCAATTTCAATGTCATCCATAGTATTGGTTATAACACGCTTATAATGGTTATAGACCGCAACGGATATGGCCTTCTTGGCATATTCCTGTCCGACAACATATTCATCAAGCATGGCTTTAATTTTATGTGGCGCCGGAATATTTTCGAGTGTAAGAGGTGCTTCTTCAGGCTTATCCTCTTTCTTCTTTTTCTTTTTAACCTTTTGCGATTGCGGGATATCATCAAATGGCATAAACTGTGACATATTGATATTCGGCATGCGAGAAAGGTCGATAAACTGCATCTGGTTATTGTTAAACGCATCAAAGCTTTTTTGCATGCATTCGTTGCAGACATGCATATTGCCCGGGAGTGTTATAAATGGGCCGGCACTTGACTCCGGTCTTCTGCACAGATAGCAGTAGTTCTCGTAATCATCATTATTTTTGTCATTATCATTTGAAGAATTCTTGTTATTTATGGATTCATTTTCTTTTGTCTTGTCGTCTGTATCGTTAGGCATTGTTTTCCTCCGTAAAATGTTTCATATTGTTCGCTGCAAAAACTCAAATGTCGAATTCATCGCCGCCTGATTTTTGCTTGCACTCGTTATTATACCATAAATAAGGTGGCGTGCAAATGGAAAAGAAAGGCTGAGGCATTAGCAGGGCCGGCGGGAACAGGTTTTATATTCAGCTCATAAATCCTTTAAGCATATTAAACTTTTGTCTGTCGGCAGGGGAGAGAGATTCTTCTATTACATCCATTAGAATTTCGGACTCGTTTTTTGTGAAATTCATATTGCGTCTGTTTAGCTCCTGATTAATTTTTATAATTTCCGGGAGCAGTTCCTCGACAGACTTGTTTTTGCTCTTTTCTCGTATCTCCATAATGATTTTTAGCTTAATGGGATCTATGTTTGATAAGCGGCTGTTGTGCATAAAGTCAGAGTTTTGAGAGCTGCGGTTTTCGGTATTATCCGTGTTACTGCTGCTGTTGTTGTTGCTGTTGTTGATACTGTTGTTGGTGCTGTTACTAAAGTTATTTTTGAAATTGTTGTGATTGTTATAACTGCTGTTGTTATTGTTTCGTGACATTTGATTGAAGAAGTTGTTATACATTGTATGCCTCCTGTATGATTACTTATTATTATCCAATATATTGATGATGCTGTCATAAAGGCTCTCGCCGTCAGACGAGTCTGTTGTGTTGCTTTCGTTAAGCGTGTTTTTTGAAGCGTCTGAATTGTTCGTGTTGAAAAGATGACTGAGGTTGTTAGTGAAGTTGTCGCCTTCATTTGCGGCAGTTGTCATATTCATCGAATTCATTGTATTCATCATGTTCATCATTTTATTCATGTTTTTTATAGTTGAAGAAAAATCACCGGGCATGAATTTACACATGTCGTTTATCATATCCTCTGTGCATTTGGGATGACAGTCAAAACCGCAGTCTGATATGTAATTTCTGTCATCAAGACAGTTTAAAATGGACATCAGTTCTTTGTATTTAATAAGCATAACAAGCATACGCTTGAAGGGATAGTCTACAAAAGCAACCATAGATTCAAGCAGCCACAGGGAATCGTCTGTTATTAACTTGTCGAGTGGATGAACCTTGTTCATTGCATTTAAACCAAACATAAGAGTGTCCTTTTTATAATATATGAGTAAGTCCGTTTATTTATTAAATCAGATTTGGCGAAACTTGTTATTGGTTTTACTATGGTTAGTCTGAAATCAATACTAAGTACGGACATGATAATAGAAATAAAGGCTGCTGCAAGAAGCAGCAGCCCCACAATAAAAATAGATTAGCAGCCACAGCCGCAGCCGTTGTTATTTCCACAGCAGCAAAGGAGGATAAGAATAATCCAGATGCAATCACATCCGCCTCCGAATCCGTTGCCGCCAAATATGCCATTATTACCGCCACAGCAGCTAAGCAATAATAAAATAATAATTATACATGAGCAGCTATTGTTTCCGCCAAAGCCGAAACCGTTATCGCAGCCACATCCACACTGAGTTGCAGATAAATCACTCATTTTTTAGCCTCCGCTTAAATTCTTTATGGTATATACTATTCAGATGTTGTGGATGTGTTAAAAAAACTGCAATTTTCCTAAAATGGAAAATTGCAGTTTGTATATAATAATACTTGATTTTTTTGGGGTGTTGGTATATTGTGATTATAAAAAGATAATGTTTATAAATAAAAACTAAAATAGTAATAATGTTTTAAAATATTAACATTAATTAAAATAATAGGATTGATAATGTGAATTAAAATTAACAGGACGATAAACAAAAGATAAGATTAGTATTGAATGAGGTATAAATTTATGGGAAAAAGTAAAGTTGTATTATTACCAAAGACACAGCGGATTTTGGAACAGATGGGAGAACAGATAAGACTTGCAAGATTAAGAAGAGACATTTCCGTTGAGCTTGCTGCCGAACGCGCCGGTATAAGCCGAACAACTTTGTGGCAGATTGAAAAAGGTTCTCCTTCTGTAGCGATAGGTGCATACGCAGCCGCACTTCATGCTTTAAATAATATGGATAGCGACCTTTTGCTTGTGGCAAAGGATGATGAGCTTGGAAGAAAGTTGCAGGATATGGGACTCGAAAAAAAGAAACGAGTGAGTAAGAAAGAAGAGTGGTATTAATGGCAGATAATTCTAAAACAATATTTGTATATGAAAACTGGAGTAGTGAAATCCCTATCCTGATAGGAAGATTATATTTAGACATCGCTAAAGGAAAGGAAGCATATTCATTCGAATTTGATGAATCTTGGCTTTTAAAAAATAAAATGAAATATATACTTGATGCCGACTTAAATCTTTATAGTGGAAGACAATATACGAATATGAATAAAAAAATGTTCGGAATATTTTCGGATTCGTGCCCCGATAGATGGGGACGAAGATTGATGCAGAGACGAGAAAATATATTAGCGAGGCAGGAACAAAGAAAACCAAGAAGCTTAAGTGAAAGTGATTTTTTGCTTGGCGTATATGATGAGTCACGTATGGGAGCGTTGCGATTTTCTTTAAGTGAGGATGGGGATTTTCTGTCAAATGATAAAAGTTTCGCAACACCGCCGTGGGTATCGTTAAGAAAACTTGAAGCAGCATCCTTGGCCTATGAAAAGGATGAATCGGGATTGGATGACAGATGGATAAGTCAGCTTATTGCACCCGGTTCTTCGCTTGGAGGAGCAAGACCAAAGGCATCTGTTGAGGCAACGGACGGATCGCTATGGATTGCTAAATTTCCTTCGAAAAATGATGAGTATGATATTGGTGCATGGGAGATGGTCGCACATGAACTTGCATTAAAATGTGGGCTTAATGTGCCTGAAGCAAAAATAGAAAAATTTAGCAAGAACGGTTCTACTTTTTTGTCAAAAAGATTTGATAGAAATTTAAAGAATAGAATTCATTTTTCATCGGCTATGACTATGCTGGGTAAGGTCGATGGAGATGACGGAAGCTATCTTGAAATCGCTTCTTTCATAAAGAGCTACGGCGCATCGCCAAAAGAAGATTTAAAAGAATTGTGGAAGAGGATAGTTTTTAATATGGCAATTTCAAATACTGATGACCATATGAGAAATCATGGCTTCATATTGACAAAGAAAGGCTGGAGACTTGCACCATTATATGATGTGAATCCGGTTCCTTACGGTAACACGCTTGCATTATATGTTGATGAAACGGATAATACAATTGATTTGCAATTGGCATTGAGCATAGCCAATCAGTTTGGATTAAATAAGGATGAGGCTAAGGAAACATCCGAAAGAATAATAAAAGTTGTTTCGGAATATAAAAATATAGCGAAACAATTTGGAATATCAAGGGGAAGTATTGAATATATGGAACCGGCGTTTATGAAATAGTTAATTTATATAAAAGAGGAACCGCTAACTAAGCGGTTCCTCCTTATATTTGTCCAATAATAAATTTGTATCGATTACATTTGCATGTTGATTGATAGCTACGGAGATTATTATATCGCGACGGTTTTTCGGATAAAGTGGGGCGGCCTGACTTAATTCCAAAGCTCTCGTGGTTTCGCGCATGGATAATCCGGCACCGATGCATAATCGTAAAATCTTGTCGCGACTTGGATTTTTGCTACCTTTAAATATTTGATAATAATATGATTTTTCTATTCCGCTTAATTCTATAAGTGATGAATCCGTTAGTTCTTTGACCTGCGGAAGTGACCGGAAATATTCGATAAATGTTTTATGGCTGTCGGTTATTTTGGGATTTTCCATAAAACTTTCCATGGCTTTTGTATCGTCGATTTTGGAAAGAATATCGGTTAATTTTTTTGTGGTTGATTCGTCTATCATTTTAAAACCTCCCCTTGCAAGCGAAAAATCTTTGTGATAATTTATATCTGTGTTTGATGATATACGATACATGAAAACTATTCAAGGGATTTTTCGAAAGAGCTTGTGAAATATTATGAAGAAAAAAGAAAACAATTCAAATAATGAAATGAATATTGAAAATATGTCAGGTGAAACAGAAGAAAAAACTTCTTACGATATGGAAAATCTCGAGGCGATTTGCGAAGGCGCTTTATATCAGGAAGTAAGGAAGCTCAAGGACGGAAAGAGTATAGTTATGGATGCCGGAACCGAAAAGCTTTACTATAGGAAAGAACTTGAGGTTTACAGTATCCCGGTATTTGAATATATAAAAAATAATAAATCCACCCGTATTCCGGAGTTAAAGGTATATTGGGAGGAGCAGGGAAAGCTTATATGTATCGAAGAATTCATACAAGGAAAGACTCTTGAAGAATTTCTTGAGGGCAGACCTTCGTTTGAAGAAAGAAAAAGGATACTTCTTGAAGTATGCGACGGCATTATATTTTTACATTCGGCAAATCCGCCTATAATCCACAGAGATATAAAAGCTTCAAATATCATGATAACCGATGACGGCTTAGTTAAGATAATTGACTATGATGCAGCCAAGCAGTTTCTTGCCAATAAGGGTAAGGACACAGTGCTTATGGGTACCCAGGGAATTGCGGCGCCCGAACAGTATGGTTTCGGCCAGTCCGATGAAAGAACCGATATATATGCCATGGGTAAGCTATTGGAACGAGTGATGCCTGATGTAAGGGATGCAAATAAAATCATAACAAAGGCCACAAGAATTGAACCTGATCTTAGATATCGTTCGATGAGTGAGCTTAAAAATCATATAGCAAATTTATGGGATCCGGCTATAAGCAAGAGCCTTCGGAAAAAAATAATAATCAAGAAGACCGTAAAATCGAAAATATTTAAAAGAAGTATAGCTGCATTGATTATTCTGATTTGCTTAGGTTTTGGTGCAAAATGGTTTAAAGACACATGGTATCCGACTCTGTTTTTATATCGACCGGCATACAACCGTGGTGTGGAAGCCATGGAAAATGAGGAGTATGACGCCGCAATCAGAGAGTTTAAGAACTCTAACGGTTATAAGGATTCCGAAGAGCTTATCAGCGAATGTAACGATGCGATTTCATATAATGACTATAAAGAAAAAGCGCTTGATATGATAGATGCATACAGGGCCGATAAAAATGTGTCAAATGCGGAAACTGCTGTGGACGCATGCAGTGCCTTCGCCGGATATGGAGAAGAGGGTGAGAAACTCTACGAATCATTTTATGATGAATTGGAAGAATATATAGAAGAACTTCTTGGTAAGCATGATTGGGTAGCGGCACAAAAGATGTATGATATGATGTACCGTTGCGGTTATGAACAGGCGAAAGATAAATCAAAGGATGTTACATATAAGCAGGCTGAATATAATATCGAAATGGGACATTATATGTATGCTTACGATATATTTTTGACTATATCAGGTTATAGAGATGCTGATGAAAGAGCTTTGGAATGTGAGTATAAATATGGTCTTTCCTGCATCGATGAGGAAAAATATACTGATGCGGTTGATGCTTTTGAAAATGTGGAAGGCTACAAGGATGCTGATGAAAAACGACTGCTTGCGATGTATAAGCATTGTGACAAATATAAAGAAAAGAGAGATATAAAAGCTCATAATTATATTCAGGAATTATTAGACATAAACTATCCCGGTGCGGAGGCCTTGAGTGAAATAATATATACATGGCATGCAGATATATTATTTACCGGAGCATCTGGCGAAAGTATAAGTTACTCTGTTGCTTTTTACGGCGGTCCTTACGGAGAATATGATAGTTTTACTTTGAAGCTTGCAGACGCAGATGGAAATGTGTATGATGAAAGAACTATAGAGGCTATGGGAAATGGTCATAGATGGAGTGGAAATTTTACTTGCAAACACGGTAACAGGGATATAAAAGATCTTCATCTTTGTATATATGCATATGACAGCCAAGGCAACGAGATAGGTCGAAAAGAAAAATAAGAATATATTGAAAAAATAATAGTGGGCTGTGAGCCCACCAAATAAATCTCGGTATAAGATATAATGCTCATAGGAATTAGCCTATGGGCATTTATTATATAGAAACGGAATTCTAAAATTACTTTTTTGATGAAATACCTAACAGGTAATCAGCAGAAACATGGTAAAGCTCGCATAGCTTCAAAAGATGATGAATAGGCATTTCATTGGCACCACGCTCGTATCTGGCATACATAGTCTGAGATGTGCCGAGTATATGTGCAACATACTTTTGTGTATAATCTGAATCTTCTCTTAAATCTCGCATTCTTCTTATATAATCCATAGGCAGAGTGCTCCTTTCAGGCTTTAAAATAGTCTGGCAAATACCTAAGAATATTATATGTAGTAAAGTTGTGTACTAATTGATTTTAGTAAAGATATGTGTTAAAATTTTATATACTTAGTAAAGATGTTTACTTGATATAAAGGGGGGAGATTTATATTTGCCGGATAGTATCTTCCGGGGTAGCTTAGTTGGGATGTAACAAGGGTGTTTTTACTAATGAAACTAATAAAGTAGGAGGATGAAATGTATGAGATTTAAAAAAATAATAACAACAATTATATGCTTTGCATTGTTTATGACAACAATTGGTTTTCAAAATGTTACTTTTGCTGAGGAGTTAACTGATGTTTCGGAAGAGACAACAGATGAAGATGAAATTACAGCAGATACATCTGTTATTGATGAAGAAGTAGATGATGGTATTACAATTGAAGAAGTTAATGACACTGATATTGAATTGCTTAAAGATTATGAGGAAACAGATGTTGAAAATACAGATGAATTCGATGATGTTTTTGATGAAGAAGCTGATTTGAACAATGTATCATATGTGGATGAAGCGGTTGCTTTAAATTTTGATACGAAAAATTATCATACGTTTAGTGATGGAGTATTAGAAAGAAAAGTTTATACGTTTACAGTAACGAATGATGCGTTATTACATTTATATGTTGAGGCAAGTGCTAATTCTTATGATAATGTAGATTATGTGGATGCAAAGTTATTTAACGAAAAAGGTAGTGAAATAGCTACGAGTGAATTTTGGATGTATAAATCAGTACCATATGATGAATGGGATATGTATAGATGTTTAGATAAAGGAACCTATTATTTGGTTTTTTGGAATGATTCTGATCCTGAAACAGATAAACGTCATAGAGATATTGGAATTGATAGTATAACGATTGAGGCTACGTTAACGTATTTAAACAGTTCAGAAAAAGAAAAGAATGATAATATCGAAAATGCACAAGATATTAAAGCCGGAAAGTATTACGGAACGTTTAATCATCACGATAAATATGATACATATAAAGTTGTAGCAAAGTATAAAGGAGATATACAAATTGATTTTAATGCATATTGGATACTCGATTCATATGTTGAACTCACAAATTATGTTTCAATATATAATTCTAAGGGTGAACTTATAAGTGAAAAAAAAGCAAGACGTAGTTCATCCGGTGGAGGTTATTTTTGTGATTCGGCAAGCTTGGTTACCAGTGCGGATCCCGGAATATATTATATCCAAATTGAGGGGGATTGGGATTGCTTTTATGATTTCACAGTAAGTCTTCCTTCATTGACAAATGGAACCATTAGTACAACAGGAATATACTGTGCAAGCAATTACCCATCAATTCAAGCAGGTATAAATATTCAGAAGAGTAATGAGTCAGACACAGTGGAATACAGATGGGTTGGATGCGATAACAGTGATCCTGAACATTGGTTTGAGATAAGCCCTTGGACAAAAGATAATAACTGGATGGTATGGACTCCTAAAAAATCCGGAGGCTATGTATTTGTATGCTATGCGAGAGTTGTAGGAAATGAAGAGGCTTCAGAAATATCGTATGCCTTTGGAACGGAACATCACAAAACTATAAAAGGCATATGTCAGATGCCTTATACAGGTGAGGGCGGCGGATATCTCATAGGTATAGAAAGCTTTGATAATCCAAATCATTCATACAAATATGAAATGCTTATCTTAGACTGTAATCTTTATATGCAGGGAAAAGACGCATGGGTTTATACAACAGGAAAATGCGGAGCACCGGAAAACTGTCTTTGGACAATTTGGCAGCCACAATACGGTTATTATTGGACATTGTTCAGAATCTATGATCAAAACGATAATCTGATAGATGAGGCATGCTACGGATTTGAAAATGTATATTAAAATATAATAGTGAAAAGCAGTGATTTTTAGTAATTCTATAAAATCACTGCTTTTTGTGTTTAATAAGTTGTTGGATTGAATTTAAGTTTGAAATTTCTTTTAGGAGGAAAAAATGAAATGTCTATAAAAGAAATGTTTGATGAGTTTGTTAAGGAAGAAAATGCAATAGAAAAGCAAGATGGTTATGAATTATCAAATGGTATTTTGGTTCGCTACAGAGGGAAAAATGATTCTATTGAATTTGAAAAAATAAACAAAGAAGGAAATAAAGTTGGTTATTCAGTATTTGACGCAGTAAAGGATGGTGTTGGCGATAGAGGAATTTATCTAAATGTTCAGGATAAAAATGGTGATTATTATGTGAGAAATTCTGTTAAAGAATTGGTGGAAATATTTAATAATATTTTTTAAATGCAACAATATATAATTTTTTAATGAACAACACAAAAGGAGTGATAATAAAATGAAATATTTTTCATTTTCTGATAAAGAAAAAATAAAAATATTTGATGAAATTGCCGGTCATTTTTATGAGCGTAATTTTGGAAGTCTTACAAAAACGGATTTTGAATTGATGATGTTTGGATTTTATTATAAAAAAATGAAAGAATGCTTTAAAGATAAAAATGGGGCAATTGATTATATCAAGTGTTCGGATTATAGAATAAGCAAAGATTTAGGAATTACTCAACAAAAAGTAAGAAATTTAAAAGTTAAATATCAATTGGTTAGTGAACAAGACGAATATGATTGGAAAGATGAATTTGTAAAGTTAATTGGTAATGCACGTATTGATAATAATAAAATGATTATAAATATACCTGATCCGAATCTTTACCTGGATATTCAAAATTTTTTAGAGGAAAATGGTGGCTTTGTTGAAAAACAATTAAATAATAAACTTTTGCAGATCAGAATAGAGTATTTTATTGATTTATTACTTGCTATTGAACCTGAAAATAATAAAAAAGAAATAATTGAGCGTATAAAACAATTATTTAAAGAACAAACAGACAACGAGATAAAACTGAATGAAGAAAGTTTTGGAAGAAAAATGATAGATTCGGCTGTTGATATTTCAACGATTTTGAGTAATATATCATCTTTAATTTCACCGAGCAATTTTATTTTTAATGCTATAAGGAAACTTTTTTAAAAAATGTATAAAAGTAGGAGGGATGGATGTATGAGAAGAACCAAAGAATTTATAAAAAAGATAACTGTTCTATCATTAGCATTTTGCTTGAGTATGCCGGCAGGTTTAGTGAAAGCTGATGAAATTGATGAAGCAAATACTGAAACTGAAATCGGTATTGAAACTGGGGAACAGGAGTATCAGGAAGATACTTATGAAGAAGATGACTCGTTAAATGAAGATGTTGGGGAAGATGATGATTCGTTAATCGAAGATGTTGAGGAAAATGACGATTCGATAAACGAGGATGTTGACGAAGGTGAGAAAGATGAAGAATTATTAGTTGGTGATGGTGATGATGTAATTGATAATTTGGAATCCAATGTTTCTTATATAGGATGGGATTCGGAAAGCAAAAATTATACTGATGAGATATGTGAATCTGCAATAGTGATTCAAGAAGATTCTTATTCTTTAGGAACGGAATCTGAAGAATCATGGTATGTTGTTAAAGGAAACATTGAAATTTCAGAAAGAATTGCAATTAATGGAAATGTTAATATTATTCTTTCTGATGGATGTAATTTGACTGCAAAAAAAGGTATTTCTGTTTGCGGTGAAAATTGTTTGATGATTTATTCTCAAAGCACTGGAGACGATATGGGAATTTTAACAGCAATTGGAAATGGTGGTGCCGGAATAGGTGGTGATGGTGATTCTAGTCGTTTAATTTATTGTGGAAAAATATACATTAATGGTGGAAAAATAACAGCAGAAAGTGAGAGCGGAGGAAATGCTGCTATTGGAAGTGGCATATGTCGCATCACTAATAAATATGAGTTAAATGGCGAGATAACTATAAATGGCGGAATCGTTAATGCATATGGAGAAAACGGAGTGGGAATTGGATGCGGGGAACGAAATGTAATAAATAAAATAAACATTAATGGCGGAGAAATTCATGCAGATGGAGGATATTCTGGTATAGGTATAGGTAAAGGTTGGGATATAGGTGAGATAAATATTAATGGCGGAAGTATAAAAGCAAATGAAGCATTAGACCAAGCATTAACACCGCGTAGTACAGGTATTGGAGTGGCAAAATACGGTGTTATAACAATAAATGATGGAGATGTTTGGGCTTATGGTGGTTATGCTTGTGCCGGGATTAGTCTTACGTATGGCGATATTGATGATTCTTATGGTGGTTCTTATGTTGGTACATCCTATGGAAAATTAATTATCAACGGAGGGACAATAAATGCAAATTCTTCTGGAGATAATGCTCCGGGAATAGGGGCAAGCTATAGAAATGTTTTTGCCGGAGAAATAATTATAAATGATGGAACCGTAAATGCAACAGGAACAAATAATGCTGCAGGAATAGGTTCGGGTCCTGCAAGAGCGAACAATGGGTACGATGGAAAAAAAGCATTTTCAGGTAAAATCATCATTAATGGTGGAATTGTGAAAGCGTACGGAGGAGACAAGGGAGCAGGAATAGGATGTGGATGGCAAAGTACTAGTAGTAATTATTTAGAGGAGGGTGAAATCATTATTAATGGCGGAGTAGTATTTGCTTACGCTGGAGAACAAGGAGCAGCTATCGGTGGTGGTTCGTTTGGTGCCATAAAAAAAATAACGATTAATGCTGGTGAAATAAATGCTGTAATAGCTGATGTGTTTGGAGGAAAATGTGGTTCGGGAATTGGTGCTGGATATTGTATGGTGAATGGAGAGATTAATATTTTAGGAGGTATAATTCGAATTTCTCCTAAAATTAAAAATTGTACAATCAGTCCCAAAATTAATGCTGAAATGATAGGAAATGGAGCAAATCCATCGAGTCGATATACAAAAGGTGAAGTAAATATTAAAAATTGTTTTATTAATTATGAAGAGTATTATGATAACGGAAAAACATATTATAGAGTATACTTTAACTCAAATGGAGGAACTATATCGAAAGGTTCTTATGATCCTGAAGAAACAAGTATGTGGGAAAGGAGATACAAAAAAGGCGAAATAGTAAGTTGTATTGAAGTTACAAAAAAAGGGTATGGTTTTGATGGGTGGTATACGGATGAATCTTTTACAAATAAATATGATTTTTCTCAACCAATAAACGAGGATGTTGAATTATATGCAAAATGGAATACACTTGTTCATTATAGTAAAAAAGAGCCTACATGTGAATCAACGGGAAATATAGAGTATTGGTTTTGTAAAGAAAACAATAAATATTATAGTGACGAAAATGGCTTGAATGAGATAAATAAAGAAATGATAATAAAAGGTGCTAAAGGACACAAATGGGGAGAATGGATAGTTACAAAGGCTCCAACAGAAACAGAAACGGGAGTAAGAAAAAGAACTTGCAGTAATTGCTATAAAACAGAGACAGAAATTATATCGTCCCACACAATATCAACTTCCGGAATATACTGTGCAAGCAATTATCCATCGATCCAAGCAGGCATAAATATTAAAAAGAGTGATGAGTCCGATACTGTGGAATATAGATGGGTTGCATGCAATAATAATGAGCCGGATAAGTGGTTTGAGATAAGCCCATGGACTAAAAATAATAATTGGATGAATTGGACACCTGATAAATCAGGAGGCTATGTATTTGTCTGCTATGCACGAGTTGTAGGAAATGAAGAAGCTTCGCAAATACAGGCAACATTCGGAACTGAATACCGCAAAGCAATAAAAGGTATATGTCAGATGCCTTATACAGGCGAGGGCGGCGGATATCTCATTGGTATAGAAAGCTTTGATAATCCAAATCATTCATACAAATATGAAATGCTTATCTTGGATTGTAATCTTTATGTACAAGGCAAAGATGCATGGGTATATGATACAGGTAAATGCGGAGCATCGGAAAACTGCCTGTGGACAATCTGGCAACCGCAATACGGTTATTATTGGACTTTGTTCAGAATCTATGACCAAAACGATAATCTGATAGATGAGGCATGCTACGGATTTGAGAATGTGAATTAAATATTGAGTTAGTGTATGTTTAACCGAGCGGAGGATGAAAAATCCTCCGCTTATTTTATTATTTTCGATTTTTTATATTGATAATGATTTATTATTTTTATATAATCGAATTGGAGAGGTAGAACGGAGAACTATATATATGAAAAAAAATTTAACATTTGAAGGAGAGTACCTTGAGCAAATTAGGAATCTGACACTCATGGATGATAACTTTATGACTATCTGTTTTGATGGTTTTATCGAGGGTGCAGAGCTTGTGTTAAGCACAATCCTTGAAAGAGCTGATTTGTCCGTTGTAAGTGTGAACACACAAGTGCGTATCACGAGCTTTGAAAACCGTAGTGTTTGGCTTGATATTCTTGCTGTCGATCAAGATCACAAATTGTACAATATCGAGATACAGCAGGCAGACGGCGGAGCTGACTTTAAGCGTGCAAGGTACCACTCAAGCGTATTGGATTCAAGGTATCTTATGAAGGGGGAGAGTTTTTCCGAGCTTCCGGAAACATACGTTATTTTTATTACAAAAAATGATGTCATAGGGGAAGATAAGCCGATATATTATGTCGAGAGAATTATTTTAAACTGTGATAAAGCATTTGATGATGAGGAACATATAATATATGTTAATGGTGCATATAGGGATGATACAACAGATTTTGGAAAACTAATGCATGATTTTTTTAGTGCAGATCCAAATGATATGAATTATGATGTGCTTGCAGATAAGATTAGATACTATAAGGAAAACGAGGAGGGAATCAGGAAAATGAGCAGTGTTTTTGAAGAAGTAAAAAATAAAGGTCGAGAAGAAGGAAGAGAAGAAGGAAGAGAAGAAGGCTTGATAATGGCATATCTTCAAGAAGAGATTTCCCGAGAAGCAGTTATGAGGTTGTTAAAGATTTCGGATGATGAATTTGATGATTTGGTTTCATTTTACAATCAATAAAATTAAAAACTAAGTATGTACGAGGCGGAGGATTATTATATCCTTCGCCTTTATTATTTTATATATAAACTGCAATTTATGTCGATACATTTTGAAAAATATGATATAATTTTTGTATATTTGTAGATGATAATCAGCTTATGAATAACCATATCGGTTTCATATTTTCGGCTGATTTGAACGTAGTATTTGATTTGGAAAGGAGTTTGCTATGGAAAATATAAAATGTCCGCATTGCGGTGAAATGTTTACAATCGATGAATCGGGATATGCTGCTATAGTCAGTCAGATAAAAGATAAGGAATTCGATAAGCTTGTCGAGAAGAATAAAAAAGAGTTAGAGGAAAAGCAAAAGTCTTTAATTGACAATGCTGTTTTAGTTTCAAAATCGGAAGCTGACAAAAAGATTTCCGAATTGAAATCAAAGATAGAACAACTTGAGTATAAAAATAAAGTTGATATAGAAAATAAAAATAAAGAAATCGAATCCTTGAAAGAGGAAAAAAACAGAGCTGTTTTGGATGCGGTAAGAAACGAACAGGATAAACTTAAGGAAGTTGAGACAGAACTTAAGGATCTGAAAAAAGACAGTGCGCGTGCCGTCGAAGATGCAGTGAGAACGGAAAAAGAAAGAGTAAAGGATCTTGAAAATCAAATAAAAGAAAACCGGCTTACATATTCACTTGAATTAAAAAATAAAGATGAGCTTCATGAGAAAGAGATACGATATAAGGATGAGGAAATCGCCAGAGTAAAAGAATTCAAATTACAACAATCAACTAAAATGATTGGAGAAAGCCTTGAGAAGTTCTGTGAGGATGAATTTAACAAATTAAGAGCTGCGGCTTTCCAGTCGGCATATTTCGAAAAAGATAATGATGCAAGAACCGGCAGCAAGGGTGATTATATTTTCAGGGATTCTATGGATGGCGTCGATTACATTTCAATAATGTTCGAAATGAAAAATGAAAATGATGAAACCAAAACAAAACATAAGAATGAGGATTTCTTCAAAGAGCTTGACAAGGACAGAAAAGAAAAGAATTGTGAGTACGCAGTTCTGGTTTCTATGCTTGAAAGTGATAACGAGTACTATAACACGGGTATAGTTGACGTTTCGCATAAATATCCTAAAATGTATGTTGTTAGACCTCAATTCTTCATTCCGATTATAACGCTTTTAAGAAATGCCGCAATGAATAATTGGGAAGATAAAAAAGCATTGGTTGAGATGCAAAATAAAAATATTGATGTATCGAACTTTGAGTCTTCGCTTCTTGAGTTTAAAGAAAAATTTGGACGTAATTATGAGCTGGCAAACAAAAAGTTTAATAATGCTATAGAAGAGATAGATAAAACGATTACACATTTGCAAAAGGTTAAGGACGAGCTTCTTGCTTCGGATAATAACCTTCGTCTTGCCAATAATAAACTGGATGACCTGACTATAAAAAAGCTTACCAAAAACAATTCGACAATGCAAAAAATGTTTACGGATGCAGGCGTTGATATAAAAAAGAGTTAAATATATTTTATTCATGTCACCAATCCACATCACCGGTGACGTAAAACGCGTAAATGAAAACAAGGAGCAACCATGACGATATTTGAACGATTATCAAAATCAAAATTTAGAAGCAGCTTTCATTTAAAGGAAAAAGATAAAGCGTACGTAAACGATAAGGGCATGGAGGTCATAGGTGTACATGCGGCGGACTTTATAAAAAAGAGGCTGGCACCGGCATTTATTGCAAATGACGGAAAGCAGACACCGACTAAAGGACATCCTGTTTTTATTGCACAGCATGCGACAGCTTGCTGTTGTCGTAACTGCCTTATGAAATGGCATAAAATTCCTAAGGGCAGGGAACTCACGGAGCAGGAGCAAAGATATGTTGTGGGTATACTTATGACATGGATAGAAAGGGAGATGAATATACATAATGAAAAATAACGATAAAACTAACGTAATGCGAGTACTTGACGGAAAGAAGCTTCCTTACACTGCACATACCTATGAGCCGGATGCTACCATGAGCGGTGAAGAGATTGCCGCGATACTCGGAGAGGATAAAAAGAGAGTATTCAAAACGCTTGTTACGCAAGGCAAGTCGGGACAGTATTATGTATTTGTTATCCCTGTTGCTGAGGAACTTGATCTTAAAAAAGCAGCCAAAGCCGCAAATGAAAAATCGATAAATATGATAAAGCAAAAGGAACTTCTTCCTCTTACGGGATATGTGCACGGCGGTTGTTCGCCGATAGGCATGAAAAAGCATTTTCCGACATTTATACATCATACAGCCGAGAACTTTGAAGAAATGTTTGTAAGTGCCGGAAAGGTCGGTTTTCAGATAGAACTTAAAACAAAAGATTTGGTAAGTGTTACCGGAAGCAAATTTGCGGATGTGGTGGTAGAAGAATCTGCTTAATATAAAAAAGCTGCATTGAAATTATTCAATGCAGCTTTTTGGGTAATTATGTAATGAATATTATTTATCTCTCTTCTGGTCAAGCATAGCACGAACCTGCATTGAAAGACCGAATAAGTGGATGAATCCTTCTGCATCCTTGTGGTCGTAAAGCTCACCGGTTGTAAATGAAGCAAGCTCCTCTGAGTAAAGTGAATATGGTGAAGTAGTACCTGCTTTGATGATATTTCCCTTGTAAAGCTTGAATTTAACTTCACCGGTTACGCGCTCCTGAGTGCTCTCAACAAATGCCTGAAGTGCTTCACGAAGTGGGCAGAACCACTTTCCTTCGTAAATCATATCTGCAAACTTGTCTGCGATAAGCTTCTTATATGCAAGAGTATCTCTGTCAAGTATGAGCTCCTCAAGCTGCTTATGAGCTTCCATAAGGATTGTTCCGCCCGGAGTCTCATATACGCCACGTGACTTCATACCGACAACTCTGTTTTCAACGATATCAACGATACCTACACCGTGCTTTCCACCGAGTCTGTTTAATTCACGGATTACATCTGCGACTTTCATCTCTTTGCCATTTACAGCGACAGGAGTACCTTTTTCAAATTTAAGAGTAACATATTCTGCCTCATCAGGTGCTTTCTCAGGATGAGTTCCGAGTACAAGAAGATGATCCCAATCAGGCTCCTGTGATGGATCTTCAAGCTCAAGTCCTTCGTGGCTTATATGCCATAAGTTTCTGTCACGGCTATAAGAGTGTGAAGCATCAAATGGAAGGTCGATTCCATGAGCCTTGCAATATGCAATTTCATCTTCACGTGACTGCATAGTCCATTCCGGCTGTCTCCAGGTAGCTATAACTTTTATATCAGGAGCAAGTGCCTTGATATTAATCTCAAAACGTACCTGGTCGTTACCCTTACCGGTAGCACCATGGCAGATAGTTGTTGCGCCTTCTTTTCTTGCTATTTCAACAAGCTTCTTTGCGATAAGCGGTCTTGCAAATGAAGTACCGAGAAGATACTTGTTCTCGTATACACAACCTGCCTTAACGCCCGGCATTACGAAGTCCTCGCAGAACTCATCTATTACATCAAGTATGTAAAGCTTCTCGGCTCCTGAGTACTTTGCCCTTTCCTCCAGACCTTCAAGCTCACTTTCCTGTCCAACATCGATACATACACATACAACATCAAAATCATAAGTTTCCTTCAACCAAGGAATGATTGCTGTTGTATCAAGTCCGCCTGAGTATGCAAGTATAACTTTTTCTTTCATTTTTCTTCCTCCTAAATATATTGTTTTTTGGGGATAAGTTTGTCGGTTTATACACCTATCCTGTGTCCGTTTTAGCCGCATCGGAAAATGAATAATACATAATCCGCAGTCACTAGACACAAGTATATAACAACAAAACAATAAATGCAATTATTATTTTAAAAAAATATACATAGAATAATGCATAAAATTCATAAAATATACATAAATATGCATAAAAAGTGGTATAATCGTAAAAATATTCAAAAAATACTAAAAATATATTGCATAATTATCAATGCGGTTGTATAATGAGCAAAGTTTATTCCATTATTATAGGAAATGTTTTATAAAACGTATATTGCTTACATAAGACTCAAGAACAGGAGAAAAAACTATGAAAACAAAAGTGTATATCGACGGACAGAGCGGAACCACGGGCCTGCAGATCTTCGACCGTATAGGCGCACGTGACGATTTGGAATTATTAAAGATAGCGGAAGAAAAAAGACATGATATAGAAGAAAGAAAGAAGTTTTTAAATGAGGCCGATATCGTATTTTTGTGTCTGCCGGATCAGGCGGCTATGGAATCCGTTTCGCTTATAGAAAATGACAAGGTCAAGGTAATCGATGCCTCAACGGCACACCGTACCAATGACAACTGGGTTTATGGTTTTCCCGAAATATCAAAAGAAGCAAGAGAAAAGATAGCTGACGGAAAAAGAATAGCAAATCCCGGCTGCCATGCAACAGGAGCGATTTCAATAATAACTCCGTTAATAAATATGGGAATTCTTCCAAAGGATTATCCTGTAAATGTTTATTCGCTCACAGGATATTCGGGAGGCGGTAAGGGTATGATTGCCGATTACGAAGCCGATAACAGAGATGTTAAGCTTTCTGCTCCGGGAATTTACGGACGAACACTTAAGCATAAGCATGTTCCTGAGATTATAAAGGTTACCGGACTTGAATATGCGCCATGCTTCTTACCTGTTGTAGATGATTATTACAAGGGAATGGCAACGACTGTTATGCTTCAAAGCAGACTCTTAAACGGAAAGCCTTCGGCAAAAGATGTTTGTGAGAAGATGAAAGAGTATTATAAGGACGAATTCTTTGTTAAGGTAAGAGATTTCGAGGAAGAAAAGCCGGGAACCATTTACGCAAACACGCTGGCAGGAACAAATAACCTTGAGATTGCGGTATATGGTTACGAAGATCAGATAGCACTTACGGCACTTTTCGATAACCTCGGAAAGGGTGCATCGGGTGCCGCAGTCCAGAACATGAACATAATGCTCGGACTTGATGAAAAAACAGGACTTATATAGAAATTAAGAGTAACGAGAGCGTGCCTGCGATAGAGTATGTGTACATTCTATTTGCAGGTATTGAAAGAAAGAAGAAAGGATGATTGGTATGAAGATTATAAATGGCGGAGTAACCGCAGCTAAAGGATATAAATGCGCAAGTATGCGTGTGGGAATCAAGGCATCCGGAAGCAACAGGGATTTAATGCTTCTTGTAAGTGAAGTCCCTGCAACATGTGTCGGAACATTTACAAAAAATAAGGTTAAGGCAGCACCCGTAAAGTGGGATATGAATGTGGTTTACGAGACAAAGAAGGCACAGGCGGTTGTTGTTAATACAGGCATAGCAAATGCTGCAACCGGTGAGCCGGGGCTTAATAATTGTAAGCTTACTGCGGAAGCCGTAAATGAGATTATGGGCATTCCGACTGAGTATGTAATATGCGGTTCAACAGGAGTTATCGGTCCGCAGCTTCCTATAGAAAAGATTATAAATGGAGTTAAGGAGCTTTCCGATAAGCTTTCCGATTCTCCGGAGGAAGCCGAAAATGCGGCAAAGGCTATTATGACAACGGATACACATAAGAAGGATATCGCGGTTGAGTTTGAAGCAGGAGGAAAGCCCTGCCGTATCGGTGCAATGTGTAAGGGTTCGGGAATGATTCATCCGAATATGGGTACCATGCTTGGATATATTATGTCCGATGTTGCTGTGAATTATGATCTTGCATTGTCAACACTTCGTGAGATTATCGAAAAGACCTTTAACATGGTTTCGGTTGACGGGGATACGTCCACCAATGATACTGTAATATTTATGGCTAACGGACTTGCTTCGAATAATGAGATAAATGACAAAAACTCAGATGATTACAAGAGCTTTTACGAAGCACTTTATGAGGTTTGCGAATTCCTTGCCAAGAATATAGCCGAGGACGGAGAGGGTGCAACAAGACTCTTTACGGCACATGTAACGGGAGCTCCCGATTATGAAACGGCAAAGATTATTGCAAAGTCTGTTATAACATCAAGCTTAACTAAAGCAGCTATATTTGGTAAGGATGCAAACTGCGGAAGAATATTCTGTGCAATGGGATATTCGGGTGCGGAATTTGATCCTGACAAGGTTGATATAACTATGGTAAGTGAAGCAGGTTCGATTAAGCTTATAGATAAGGGTATGCTTCCTGAGTTTTCGGAAGAAGAGGCTCTCAAGATTCTCGAACCAAAGGAAATAACCGCTGAGTGTGAGCTTCATATGGGTGATGCAGAGGCTACCGCCTGGGGTTGCGACCTTACATATGATTATGTTAAGATAAATGCGGATTACCGCTCGTAATATACAGCATAAATCCGTTAGCAGGTAAACGGTTTGTAATATGTCACATAAACCGGAAACGAAATACCGGTTCGGAGTATGCCGGATGTGGCGTAATGAGAAATTATAATATAGGAAGAAATCAGAAAGAAGAGGGATAAATATGATTAACAATAATTCAATGGATGCGGTTCTTGCAAAGGCACAGACACTTATCGAGGCACTTCCTTATATACAAAAATTCAATGGCACAAAGGTTGTCGTAAAATACGGCGGAAGTGCCATGGTTGATGAAAACCTGAAATATAATGTTATAAAGGACGTTGCACTTCTTAAGCTTATAGGTATGAAGCCTATCGTTGTTCACGGCGGTGGTAAGGAAATCAGTGCATGGCTTAAGAAGATAGGTAAGGAGTCTGAATTTATAAACGGACTTCGTGTAACCGATGAGGAAACACTCGAGGTTGCCGAAATGGTTTTGTCAAAAGTAAATAAGAGCCTTGTATCGCATATGCAAAAACTCGGACTTAAGGCTGTCGGTATAAGCGGCAAGGATTCAGGTATCCTTAAGGTTAAGAAAAAATACAGTGACGGCAAGGATATAGGATATGTAGGAGAAGTCGTTGAGACAGACCATACACTTATAGATACCCTCATAGAAAACGATTTCATACCGGTTATAGCACCTATCGGCTACAGCGAGGAAGATTTCCACGGCTACAATATAAATGCAGATGATGCCGCATGTGCAATAGCTACAGCATTAAATGCAGAAAAGCTTGTATTCCTTACTGATATCGAAGGAGTATTTATGGATCCTGAGGATAAGTCGACGCTTGTATCACAGATGACGATAGATGAAGCGCAAAGCTTTATAGATAAAGGCGTTGTGGGCGGCGGTATGCTTCCTAAGCTTTCAAATTGTATCGAAGCAATGAAAAACGGAGTAGCTCGTGTCCATATGCTCGACGGTCGAGTAGAACATTGCCTCTTGCTCGAATTCTTCACCGAAAAAGGTATCGGAACCGCCATCGTAAATAACTAAACTTCTGTTTCTCGCATAATGACCGATATAAAGACTTCGACCGGCAGGTTTGAAGTCTTTTTTTATGGCGCAAACCAAAACGCAGTGGGTATCTATAACGTGTCATCAATTTGCTAAATCAGAGCACTCAATTCTTGCTATTTGCATGAAATTGATAAACTCGCTTTCGCTCAAACATATCAATTTCAAAGCAAATATCTTCGAATTTTCGTTTCTGATTTAACGCAAATCGGACAATGTTATATCTACCCACTGCATTTTTATTTACGCCATATTTAATTTTATTCCAGCCGGTCGAAGTTTTATATCAGTAGCTTGAAACAGCACATATTGTGCTGTTTTAAGCTATCGGTATTTGCTCGGGGCATATATAATGGGAATAATATAGCAGACGGTTTGCAAATACATGTGTATTTTTTTCGTTAAATCAGCAATGAGAATTTTGAAAGCTTCGCTCAGAAACCGAACTGTTTGAGCGTAGCGAGTTTTCGGTTTCGTGCGAAGATAAAAAATTCGAATGCGCTGATTTAGAAAATAATATTTGTATTGCAAACCGTCTGCTATATAGTCCCATATATGCCTAGGGCAAATATCGATTTAAATGTGAGAAACAGAATTTTTACTCTGCGTCGGTTGCCGATGCAGGAGTTGCATTTTCAAGTAAGAAGTCTGTTACCTTATCTTCAAGAGCATAGAAGATGAGATCGTCTTCGGTGTACATATCGTTGAACTTATCTTCATCGGTTATACCATAGGTTTCCATGAGCTCTTTCTTCTTGGCTTTGATATCATCCGAAGAAGCTTTGATATTTTCCGTTTTTGCTATGGCGCAGACAACAATCTTTTCTTTCATATAGTCTTCAACCATCTGGCTTATATAATCTCTGAAATCCTGTTCACTTGAAAAACCGTATTGAACCGATACATAAGATGCAAGGTCTGTATTGTAGTTCTTTGCATAGCCCTCAACAGTTTCAATTGTTGAATTAATCAAATCCTCCATATCCTTTGTAGGATACTCGTTAATGGTTGAGTTATTGATGATGTTTGTTATTATGGTCTGCTTATTTGTTGCTTCGTTATTTTTCTGGTAGGTTTCGGTCAAATTATCGCGGATGCTTTGCTCATATTCCTCGATAGTAGATGCATCTGTATATGAAGCAACGAGAGCATCAGTGTACTCAGGCATTGTGGTTTGCTTTATTGAATTTAAGGTTACCGCAAATACTGCTTCCTTGCCTGCAAGGTCAGGGTTTGGTGAATAATCATCCGGGAAAGTTGCCTTTACATCGAATTTATCACCTACTTTGTGACCGGCTATCTGATCCTCGAAGTCATCAATAAATGTTCCCGAACCGAGTGTAATGTCATATCCTTGACCATTTGAATTTCCACCCTCGAATTCTACACCGTCAATGCTTCCTACAAAGTCGATATTTACGGTGTCGCCCATCTTGGCTGTTCCGGAGGTTACATATTCTGATGTGGAGTAGGTTGACAAAAAGCTGTCTACCTGCTGCTGTACCATATCATCGGTTACTTCGGTAGAAACCTGGTTGTATTCTATTCCTTTGTATTCGCCTAAAGTACAGTAGGATGAGTATTTGTCAATCATCTTTTCCTGTTTTTTCTGGCTGCTATCCTTTCCGCAGCCGCTAAGCAATGCAAGACCCAATGTTAAGGCAAGTACACCGCTTATCTTTCTCATTTTTTTCATAATATCATTTCCTTCCATATACTAATGTGATATATTGTTCCTTAAATATATAACACATTTTATGATAAAAATAAAGTGGGATAATTTTAAAATTCATAATAAATTCATACTTTTACACATTTTTTTAATTAAAAGACCTAAAAATAACAATATATTGTAAAAAATATCAAAAAAAACACAATATTTAGTGGACAAAGTGAGACCTCAGTGCTATAATAACTTCTTGCAGGGGATTGTTTATCTCCGAGTGCTTTGAAACAGTACTGAATGATTTTATAGTTAGTTAATTTTTAGGAGATGTGCTATGAAGGTAATTAAAAGAGATGGTCATACCGTAACCTATGACCGATCGAAAATTGTTACTGCCATTCAGAAGGCAAATGCAGAGGTGGAAAGCTGCGAGAAAATTTCAGACGAAAAGATTGAAGAGATTGTACAGGGGATTGAAGCTAAAAATCGTAAAAGAATGCTGGTAGAGGATATTCAGGACATTATCGAGCAGAAGCTTATGGATGATCGTAAGTTTGTGCTTGCAAAGACCTATATTATATATAGATATACAAGAGAGCTTGTCCGTAAAGCCAACACTACAGACGATTCCATTTTGAGCCTTATCCAGAATCGAAATAAGGACGTTATGGAAGAAAATTCAAATAAAAATGCAACTGTTGCTTCTACCCAGAGAGATCTTATTGCTGGTGAAGTATCAAAGGATCTTACCAAGAGAGTTCTTCTTCCGGAGAAGATTTCAAAGGCTCATGAAGAAGGGGCAATTCATTTCCATGATGCGGATTATTTTCTTCAGCCGATATTTAACTGTTGTCTTATAAATATAAGCGATATGCTTGATAACGGTACCGTTATGAACGGAAAGCTTATCGAGAGCCCTAAGAGCTTTCAGGTTGCATGTACCGTTATGACACAGATTATTTCTTCGGTTGCAAGCTCACAATACGGCGGACAATCCGTAGATATCAAGTGTCTCGGTAAGTACCTTAGAAAGAGCTATAACAAGTATAAGGGTAAGCTTGTTGAAGAATACGGTGATAAGATTGATGAGGAAATACTTGAGAAGATGGCACAGGAAAGACTTAATGATGAGCTTCGTTCCGGTGTACAGACTATCCAGTATCAGATTAATACATTGATGACGACCAACGGACAATCTCCGTTTGTTACACTTTTCCTTAATCTTGATCCGAATGATGAGTATATAGAAGAAAATGCAATTATTATAGAAGAGATTCTTCGCCAGAGATATGAAGGAATCAAAAATGAAAAGGGTGTTTATGTTACGCCTGCGTTCCCTAAGCTGGTTTATGTTCTTGATGAGCACAACTGCTTAAAGGGCGGTAAGTATGATTACATAACCAAGATGGCTGTTAAGTGCTCAGCAAAGAGACTTTATCCTGATTATATTTCGGCTAAAAAAATGCGTGAGAATTACGAAGGAAATGTATTTTCACCTATGGGCTGTCGTTCATTCCTTTCACCATGGAAGGACGAAAACGGTAATTATAAGTGGGAAGGACGTTTCAACCAAGGTGTTGTAAGTCTTAACCTTCCTCAGATAGGTATACTTGCCAAGGGTGATGAAGAGAAGTTCTGGAGTTTACTTGATGAAAGACTTCAGCTTTGTTACGAGGCACTTATGTGCAGACACAATGCGCTTATGGGAATCACTTCGGATGTGAGTCCTGTACATTGGCAGTATGGTGCCATCGCAAGGCTTAAGAAGGGTGAAAAGATAGATCCGCTTCTTATGGACGGATACTCAACCATTTCACTCGGATATATAGGTGTTTACGAGGCTACCAAGCTTATGACAGGTGTAAGTCATACCGAACCGGAAGGCGAAGCATTTGCACTTAAGCTTATGAAGAAGCTTCGTACAACATGTGAGAAGTGGAAGGCGGAAACCGGTCTTGGATTTGGTTTATACGGAACTCCTGCAGAGAGTCTTTGCTACAGATTTGCAAGAATTGATCAGGAAAGATTCGGAACCATTCCGGATGTTACGGATAAGGGATATTATACAAACTCATATCATGTGGATGTACGTGAGAAGATAGATGCCTTTAGTAAATTCAGATTTGAAAGTCAGTTCCAGAAGATATCTTCGGGCGGTGCAATCTCTTATGTAGAGATACCAAATATGAGAAATAATCTTGAGGCTCTTGAAGAAGTAGTAAGATTTATATATGACAATATTCAGTATGCCGAGTTTAATACAAAATCCGATTATTGTCATGTATGTGGATTTGACGGTGAGATTATCATAAATGATGACAATGAGTGGGAGTGCCCACAATGCGGAAATAAGGATCATTCAAAGATGAACGTTACAAGACGTACATGCGGTTATCTCGGCGAGAATTTCTGGAATGTAGGTAAGACCAAAGAGATTAAGGCAAGAGTGCTCCATCTTTAGAAATAAAAAACCCGAATTGGTTTTTGGAGTTTATCAACCCCCAAAAGTTTAATTAAAAATTTTTGGGGGTTTTTCAATAATAAAGAAGGGCGTTTTTATGAAAAAAAGAAAAAATACTAAATCAATGAAGATAATGCTGTTGGGAAGTCTTATTGTCGCATTTGTGCTTATTCTGGGTACGTATTGGACAGGAAGAAAAGCAAGCAAGGATACAGAGTCGGCAGTACGAAATGTAAGTCTTTTTTATCTCGACGAGCTTGCGGGAAGACGTGAACAGGTAGTTGCTTCAAAGTTAGATGATTATATAAGTGATATGGATATTGCCATAGGTCTTTTGACGAAGGATGATCTTAGCAGTATTGAAAGTCTTCAGGCTTATCAGCTTCACATGAAGCAGCTTTACGGGCTTGAAAAATTTGCGTTTGTGGATGAGAACGGTTTGATATATACGTCAAGAGGTACAAAAACGGATATCGACCAATATGCTTTTGATTATAAGAATCTGCATGAGCCTGAGATTTCGGTAAAAAATATGAAGGGCAATGACAAAAAGGTAATTATCGCTATTCCCGTGGACAGACTTCCGGTTGAAGGAAAATGCCTTGTGGCTTGCTTCATAGAAATAGATATGGATTATATGCTCAGCAATATATCGCTTCAGGCTGATTCGAATAATACAACCTTTTGTAATATTTACAGTTCGGAAGGAAATTCTCTTACCGATATGGTCCTCGGTGGACTTGCAAGCGAAGACAACCTTTTGGCTGCTTTGGAAAATGCGGAGTTTGAAGAAAAATACAGCGTTGATATGATGCGAAGTGACTTTGAAACGGGAAAAAGCGGCGTAGTATCATTTACCTATAATGGTATAAAAGAAACGATGTATTATGTTCCGGTCTATAAAACGGATTGGATGCTTACTTACCTTATACGCGAAAGTGTAATAAGTGATCAGATAGAAAATATATCGGATGGAATAGTAAGAAGAAATCTTTTTATGTCTATCGTCGCAACTTTGGTTCTTGTCAGTATCTTTGGTTTGATTATAGTTCAGGCAAAGAGAAACTCGATACTTGCCATCGAACAGGAAACTTCGGAGCTTTTGCAGCAGGAACTTGAGGAAAGAATTGCATTGCAGGATGAGCTTTTGGAACAGGAAAAGAAAAGGGCTCAGCAGGATAGTATGATAACTGCACTTGCTTCCGATTATCGAAGTGTATATTATGTTGATTTGGACAGCGGTCTGGCAGTTTGTTACAGAAACGGTGATAAGAATTTTAGATTTAAGGAAGGCGAAAAGTTTTCATTTTACGAGGTCTTCAATGAATATGCCACTTCATATGTGGCAGATGAATATAAAGACAGCTTTCTTGAATTTATAAAAAAAGAAAAGATAAGAGAAGCATTGGAAAAAGAGAAAGTTATAGCTTTAAGATATCTTATAAAAAGAGATGATAAAGAAAAATATGAGATGCTTCGTATGGCAAGCGTAAGAACTGTTGATGAAAGGACTGATGGTGTAATACATGCGGTCGGTGTCGGCTTTACCGATATTGATGCTGAGATGAGAGAAACTCTTGCAAAGAACCAGGCATTAAGCGATGCACTTGATACTGCTGAGGAAGCAAGTAAGGCAAAGACAGCATTTTTATCCAATATGAGTCATGAGATACGTACACCTATGAATGCCATAATAGGCCTGGATACACTTGCTTTAAATGACCCTGAGATATCCGAATCGACAAAGGAATATCTTGAAAAAATAGGAAGCTCGGCACAACATCTGCTTGTATTAATAAATGACATATTGGATATGTCCAGAATCGAATCCGGCCGTATGACGCTTAAAAATGAAGAATTTGCCTTTTCAAAACTGATAGAGTATATAAATGTCATGTTCAGCGGTCAATGCAGGGAAAAGAATCTTGATTATGAATGCAGAGTCAACGGGAAATTAAATGATTATTATATAGGAGATTGTACAAAGCTTCGACAGGTCCTTATAAATATACTTGGAAATGCGGTTAAATTTACGCCGGAGGGCGGCAAGGTTTTATTTGTGGTTGAAAGAGCCGGAGGCTTTGACGGAAAGTCTACGCTTAGATTTATTGTGAAGGATAACGGAATAGGAATGAGCGAAGATTATCTTCCTAAGCTTTTTGATACATTTAGTCAGGAAAATGCAGGCACACATAATAAATATGGCAGCTCAGGTCTTGGAATGGCGATTACGAAGAGCATTGTGGATATGATGAACGGCAGAATCGATGTGGAAAGTAAAAAGGATGAGGGCACCACATTTACAGTGAGTTTGACATTGATGGATTCGGACAAGAAATATTCCGATGAAGCACCTGAACACGAGATAAGCTTCAGTGAGCTTAAAGTTTTGGTGGTCGATGACGATCCTATAGCATGTGATCAGGCAAAGCTTGTTCTGGGACAGTCGGGAATAAAGGCCGAAACAGTTCAATCCGGACGTGAAGCCGTAGAAATGGTTAAGCTTTGTCATGTAAGACGCGAACCTTATAATCTGATTATTGTGGATTGGCAAATGCCTGATATGGACGGTGTAGAAACAGCAAGACAAATACGTTCCGTCATAGGAAACGAGGCTGCGATTATCATACTTACCACATATAATTGGGATGATGTATTTGAAGAAGCGATTGAAGCAGGAGTGGACAGCTTCATTGCAAAGCCTATTTTCTCGGGAAATTTACTTGATGAATTAAAGACCATATGGAAGAGAAAAAACAGTTCATCTTCAAATATGAAAAAAGCCGATTTGAGAAACAGGCATGTTATCCTGGCAGAAGATATGGAAATAAATGCTCAAATCATGGTTGAAGTGTTAAAAATGAGGGATATCAAAACCGATGTTGCAAAGGACGGCAAAGAGGCTGTCGAATTGTTCGAATCCAATCCGGAAGGTTATTATGATGCCATTCTTATGGATATGCAAATGCCAAATATGGATGGACTTACCGCAACAACGGTAATAAGGGCAATGGACCGAGAGGATGCAAAAAATATTCCTATTATTGCCCTTACAGCAAATGCTTTTGATGAAGACGTTCAAAGGAGCCTTCAGGCAGGCTTGAATGCGCATTTGAGCAAACCTCTTCAGCCTGATATATTATTTGAAACACTTGAAAATTTGATAACTGATAAGGATGAAGAATAAGCTATTTTAATTTGACTTATGAAAAGCGGTTTAAAGAAAAATGGGAGGATAAATAAATGAATTATGCGGATATAAAGAGAATAGACGTAGCAAACGGACCGGGAATAAGAGTTTCGCTATTTGTGTCCGGCTGTACACATCACTGTGACGGATGTTTCAATCCGGAAACCTGGGATTTTGCATACGGAAATCTTTTTACCGAAAAAGAAATGGATGAAATAATAGAGGAGTTAAGACCTGCACATATTAAGGGATTTACCCTTTTGGGTGGTGAGCCTTTCGAATATGTTAACCAGCAGGGTGTTTTACCTTTGCTAAGAAGGATAAAGGAAGAACTTCCGGAAAAAACGGTTTGGTGTTACACAGGATATCTCTTTGATAAAGATATTAAAAGTAAAATGATGGTCAAATGGCCGGAAACAAGAGAGATGATTAAATATATAGATATACTTGTTGATGGTGAATTTAAAAAGGAGCTTAAGGATTTGAAGCTTCGATTCAGAGGATCATCAAACCAAAGAATAATAGATGTAAAAAAATCACTCGAAAGTAATGAAGTTGTTCTGTGGGATCAGCCTATGTCGCTTGAATAATGCGATTTGTAACAGTAAAAGAATACATTAAGGCGATAAAAAGAAAGGAAAAAATGATGGAAAAAGAGGTAATTAAAATAACTTATCTTTCGGATAAGATAGACAGATTGGAATATATCGAAGGAAAATCGGATTGGATAGATTTACGTGCTGCAGAAGAGGTGATAATGAAAAAGGGTGATTTTAAACTTATTAACCTTGGTGTTTCCATGTGTCTTCCGGATGGTTATGAGCTTATTATAGCACCAAGAAGCTCGACTTATAAAAATTATGGAATAATTCAGACAAATTCCATAGGCGTTGTAGATGAGTCTTACGGTAAAAATTCATCTGATGATGTACTTATGATGCCGGCACTTGCGATGAGAGATACCGAAATACATATTAATGACAGAATTTGTCAATTTCGTATTCAAAAGCATCAGCCTCAAATAGTCTTTGAAACGGTTGAAGCAAGAAGCGGAGAGGCTCGCGGAGGCTTTGGCTCAACAGGAAAGAATTAATCAGGGAGGATTGATAATGGGAAAAAATTGTATTGTAGCCCAATCGGGAGGACCTACGGCAGCAATAAATGCTTCTCTTGCGGGAGTTGTTTCGGCCGTTAAATCAAGCGATGTATATGATAAGCTTTACGGTGCGGTACATGGTATTCAGGGCGTTTTGAGAGAAAAATTTTTGGATTTATCGGAAATGGATGATGATTTTATAGAAAGAATGGCAATTACGCCGGCTATGTATCTTGGCTCATGCCGTTTCAAGCTTCCTGATTATGAACAGGATGAACAGCCGTATAAAGATATATTCGGAATATTTGAAAAATATGATATAGAAGCATTTTTCTATATCGGCGGAAATGATTCTATGGATACTGTTGCCAAGCTTTCGGCTTATGCAAAAAAAATCGGAAATAACATAAAGATAGCCGGCGTCCCGAAAACCATCGATAATGATCTGCTGGTTACTGATCATACTCCGGGCTTTGGTTCTGCAGCAAAATATATAGCATCAAGCATAAGAGAAATAGCATACGATACTTATATTTATGATTTGGAAAGTGTGACAATTGTTGAAATTATGGGACGCGATGCAGGCTGGCTTACAGCTGCCTCAGCTCTTGCGAGAAATAATTTTTCTATCGCACCGCACCTTATATATTTACCTGAGGTTGATTTTGATAAGGATACTTTTATCAGGGATTTAAAGAAAAAATTAAATAAATATAAAAATGTAATTGTGGCGGTATCCGAGGGTATACATGATAAGGATGGAAATTACATAGCTGCTTCTACAGCTAAGGATGATAAATTTGGTCATGCTCAGCTTTCGGGTGCGGGAAAGGTTCTTGAATATCTTGTTAAGGATGAGATAGGAGTTAAGGTTCGTTCCGTGGAAATTAATGTTCTTCAAAGAGCAGCCGGTCATCTGGCTTCAAAAACCGATTTGGAAGAGGCTATAAATCTTGGAAGTGCGGCTGTTGCCTTTACAGAGGCGGGTGAAACCGGATTCATGACTGTTCTAAATCGTATATCCGATGATCCGTATACTTATGAAACGAGTTTTTCAGATGTTTCAAAGATTGCAAATGAAGCAAAAAGTGTACCGCTTTCATGGATAAAGAAATCCGGTAACGATGTTACGGATGAACTTATAAAATACATAAAACCTTTGATAGAGGGAGAAATAGACGGCTACTACAAGGACGGAGTTGTTGATTATGTACCTATTCCTCATTTAATTAAATAATTTCGCTGTGATTTTTGTTTGACATTTGGTCTTATAAATGCTATTATTTCACTTGCGATTTGCAGTTGTGGCGGAATTGGCATACGCGCATGATTCAGGTTCATGTCCACTTACGTGGGTGTGGGTTCAAGTCCCATCAACTGCATTAAAAAAGGTATATCCTCCGGATATACCTTTTTTAATGCAGTCAGAATATATCGGCTGCACATTTTTTTCTTGAAAAAATGAATAAATATGGTATAATAAAACCATATTAATAATGTATGAATTTCATATATCTGGAGTGTGCGAAAACTCTTGTTAATTTTGAACCTACATTTACTTTTAACGGGATTCCTATATTCGTAGACGGATGTCAGGCCTCGTATCGGTGGAAGGCAGAAGTCTATGTGCGGTTGCCCACCTAGCTTTGCTAGGAGTCAAAAGGCAGGAAACGGCACTCCGGATATATTATTGTATAGGTAAATTTATGAAATCCAAACTTAAGAATATAATATTGGTTTTACTGCTTTTGGCAGTGGCATCGGTAATCGTTACCGAAATAAAATCCCATATAAAAAGAAAAAAAGTAGATAGTAATACATCTTTGGAGAAACAGGCAGAAGTTGATATGAGCCTTTATTATTCATATGCGGATGTTAAGGGTGATATTTCCTATCTGGCAAAAGATGACAGTATGGAAGAAAGCCTTTCGAGACTTGTTGATGTGCTTAGCGAAAGCGAGCCGATAAATGTGGCATATATTAAAAATATATGTAAAACCATAGGTGTTGGGGATGTTGTTTATAAAGATATTCTCGGCGATTTAAATGATGAAGATTATGTGAAAAAAGAGCAGTTTGATGGGATTTACGAAAATATAGTTAATTCGGGAAAAGTACAGGGACTTGATGAATTTCAGGTTTTTGTATTTGACGTGAAAGATATCGAAAATGATAATGAGGATTATAAAAAAAGCGTATATGACGGTTCAAGAAACTATTCGTTTTCGGTAGATATTCCTGATGAATATCTGAATAAAATAATTGATGTATATGCAAAAAATAATATAGTTTATAAGATAACAGGATACAGCGAAGGCAGCATAATGCTTAAAAATGTATGGGTTGAAAATACAGAAAACGGAGCTTGTACATTTTTATTTAACGGAATAGAAAAAAGCTATAATGTGAATATTAATCAGGAGGCTTTGGATAATTGTGTTGCCGATATTTTCGTAAGTAATTCCGGAATTGAAAAAATGGAAAAGCTTAACAGTATTTCTCAGGCCAGGATAACGAAGGTTTCGGATGATTATTTATTTGTTGACTCGGATAATACAAACGGGATAAGAATCGCAGATGGTTTTATGATTTACGATGTTTCGGGTGAAAAACCATGCTGTGAAACGGATAATGCGATTTTATTGGGATATTATAATGTTGATCTTATTAAAAAAAATGATATGGCTGTTGCCGTAATAATAAGAGATGAAATTATCGATGATAAAATAAGAGTTATATTATCAAATAATGATTATTCGTCATATGATATGGAAGAAATTAAATTTACAAGTGACGGTTCATTTGCTGTAACATACCCGGATGGCAAGAAAACAACTTATGAAGGCGGAGCCGAGGTTACGATAAATATCGATTCCTATGAAAATGAGGATATTATTAAGGTTGATCCCATAGACAAAAAAGGTATAAAAATACTGAGCCTGAACAGAAAATACGGTAATCCTGTTTATGAAGGTTCACTTGAAATAGATATTCATGAAGAAAGTCTGAATATTATAAACATTGTTCCGATGGAAACATATCTTTGCAGTGTAGTATCAAGTGAAATGGCATCGGGAGGTTATCCCGAGGAGCTAAAGGCGGTAGCAGTATGCTGCAGAGCATATGCATACTCTAAGATGTATGATGGAAGCTTTGAGGATTATAATGCAAATCTTGACGATTCGAGCCTGTGTCAGCTGTATAATGAAAGTGAATTAAGAGATGACTGTATTCAGGCTGTTAAGGATACATACGGAATAGTTCCGACATATGATAATATTGTTATTACTCCGCTTACATATTCTACCTGTTACGGTGTTACATCAACCAATGATGAGGTCTGGGGAGGAAATCAATATTTTTACTTCTTCTCAAGGGTTGATAATGATGAAAGAACTAAAATTGATTTATCAAATGAGGACGATTTTATAAGATTTCTTTCGGACAGTATGGGATATGATACCGTTGAAAAGGATATGCCGTATTACAGATGGAGTATAGATTTTTCTTTCGCGGAAATGACAAATGCGGTTGACTCCATGCTTACCAAACGGGTAAGTATATCTACGGATAATATACAGGTCAAAACAGGTGAGGATACTTATGAGACTGCCGATATCGACAGTATCGGAGAGGTAATGGATATAAGCGTAATCGAAAGAACCTCAAGCGGAGTGGTAAGTGCTCTTTTGATTGAAGGAAGCGAAGCTACCATAAAGGTGACGGGGGCTTCGAATATCAGAAATCTTATTACACCCGTAAACCAGCAAATAATAAGACAGGACGGGTCAGCAATAACAGGCTGGACATCGTTGCCGAGTCCGTATTATTATATTGAAAAGACAACTTCGGGATATACGGTTCACGGAGGTGGATTTGGTTACGGGGTCGGATTAAGTAAAAACGGAGCGGCAAATCTTGCCGCAAAAGGATATAATTATAAATACATAGTACATCATTATTATGCATATGTAAAATTTATGTATATTTATAATAATACCATTACGCTTGAGGATACGGATGAAGAAACCGAAGCAGAGGAAGCTTTGGATGAAACAGAACCGCAGGAATAAACAGGAAAAGATTATATGATAAAAAAGATTTTAAAATTTTTAGGAAGATTTTTTAAGAAGGCATCGGATGACGGTCTGGCTGCTTATGCGGCACAGACTGCTTTCTATGTGCTTCTTTCTTTTTTTCCGATCATTCTTTTTTTGGTTATTGTCGCATCCAAGGTTTCGTTTATAAATACTGATGTAATCGGATATGTGCTTTCGATAGCTCCCGATGAGTTTCAGGACTATATAATGTATATAGTTGATGATATAGTATATTCAAACAGCAGTTCATTTACTGTTATCACCATAGTGGTTACACTTTGGTCTGCGGGAAAAGGCATTCAGGCACTTACAAACGGTCTGGACAGAATATATGCGGTCGAAAAGAAGAAAAACTTTTTACTTATAAGGTTTTTAAGCGTAATATATACAATTATTTTTATGATACTTATGAGTGCGCTTATGGTTGTTCATTTCTTTGGCTCGGATATAGCAAAGAAGATTATTAATAAGTGGCCGTCTCTTTTTAATCCGACAATTTTGATCTTGAGCTTAAAGGGCGTATTTGCCTTTGTGGCAGTGCTTATTTTTATTCTCTTGATGTATTATCAGCTTCCGAACAGAAAGAGTAAATTTGTAAGAGAGCTTCCGGGAGCGGCGGCGGCATCATTATTGTGGATGCTTATAACAAACGGATTTTCATTTTATATTAAACATCTTTCGAAGAATTCTTATATGTACGGAAGTCTTACTTCCATAATTCTTATAATGATGTGGCTTTATATATGTATGCAGATGGTTTTTTACGGTGCCGAGATAAACTATTTTATCGGTGAACTTATGGATAAGAGTGCGGAAAGACAAAAACAGCGTAAACTTGATAAAAGAAATAAAAAAATGAAGGCAAAGCCGGATGTGTAAAACTAAAAGAATAATTGATTGACACTAAAAAATTCTTATGCGATAATTAGAAACGTATTTTATGAATTGTAAACAAATTACATAAATATATACAAATAAAAATCATAAAATAATAATGGAGGTTTTAAAAATGTACGATTTCGACGAGATAGTTAAGATTGACCCTGAGGTTGCAGGCGCAATGACTGCAGAGATTAAGAGACAAAATGACAACATTGAGCTTATAGCTTCCGAAAACATTGTTTCCAAGGCTGTTATGGCAGCAATGGGAAGCCCGCTTACAAATAAGTATGCAGAAGGATATCCGGGAAAGAGATATTACGGTGGATGTGAGCACGTTGATGTTGTGGAGGATCTTGCAAGAGAGAGAGCAAAGGAATTATTCGGCTGTGAATATGCAAATGTTCAGCCGCACTCAGGTGCACAGGCAAATATGGCTGTATTTTTTGCAATCATGGAGCCGGGCGATACATTTATGGGTATGAATCTTGCTCATGGCGGACATCTTACTCACGGTTCACCGGTTAATATGTCAGGTAAGTATTTTAACGTTGTTCCTTACGGAGTAAATGATGACGGATTTATAGATTATGATGAGGTATTAAGACTTGCTAAGGAGTGCAAGCCAAAGATGATAGTTGCCGGTGCTTCCGCGTATGCAAGAGCAATCGACTTCAAGCGTTTCAGAGAAATTGCTGATGAGGTTGGAGCTGTTCTTATGGTAGATATGGCTCATATTGCAGGTCTTGTTGCTGCCGGACTTCATGAGAGCCCGATACCTTATGCACATGTTACTACAACAACTACACATAAGACCTTGAGAGGACCTCGTGGAGGACTTATTCTTTCAAGCAATGAAGTAAATGAGAAGTATAATTTCAATAAAGCTGTTTTCCCTGGCATTCAGGGCGGACCTCTTATGCATGTTATAGCCGGTAAGGCTGTATGCTTTAAGGAAGCTCTTTCAGATGAATATAAGGCATATATGACTCAGGTTAAGAAGAATGCTGAGGTTCTTGCAAATGCGCTTATCGAGAGAGGGTTCAAGATTGTTTCGGGCGGTACCGATAACCATCTTATGCTCGTTGATTTACAGAATCTTGATATGACAGGCAAAGAGGTTGAGAAGCTTCTTGATTCCGTACATATAACTGCAAATAAGAATACTGTTCCAAACGATCCTAAGTCACCTTTTGTAACAAGCGGTATCAGACTTGGTACACCTGCCGTTACAACAAGAGGAGCAAAGGAAGAGGATATGATTACAATTGCCGATGCTATAAAGGCAGCAGTTATCGATAAGGATAATGACAAGGCTATGAGTCTTGTAAAGAGCATTACTGATAAGTATCCTCTTTATAAGTAAAATGATATAGCGGATTATATTAAAGGCTTGTACATTATGCTTAGTGTACATAGCCTTTAATACGTTTTACACCATGTATTATTAGCTGTGTATTTATGCTATATTACAGGTTATGGAGAATAACTATGGATAATAATCAAAGTAACAATCAAAATAATGGAAACAACGGAAACAATTCAAATAATAACAACAACAGAAAAAAACCGTCAATGACAGTAATTTTACTTGTTGCATCAGTACTTTTGACTCTTTTGTTCTGGCAGGCATACAGTAAATTCAAGGACATGGGCAAGGAAGAAATAACCTATGATGAATTTTTGCAGATGCTTGATGACGATAAGGTCGAAAGCGTAAAGATATACAATGATGAAATAAGAGTTAAGCCGAAGGAAAACGAAGACTCGGTAAATGAAACCACATATTATGTTATAAGAACGGATGATTACAATCTTATTGAACGTCTCGTCAAAGCCAAGGTAAAGTTTGAAGAAGTGGATGAGGGTAAGAATGCAATCGTTTCAACCATAGTTTCATATGGTATTATGATTGCTGCGTTTTATATTTTGATGATGCTTATAATGCGTTCCGCTTCAAGAAGCGGTGGCTTTATGGGTATCAATAAAAATAATGCAAAGATGTATGTGGAAAAAGAAACCGGTGTAACCTTTGCCGATGTAGCTGGACAGGAGGAGGCAAAGGAATCCTTAACTGAGATTGTCGACTTTTTGGAAAAGCCGGAAAGATATCTTGAAATAGGTGCAAAGCTTCCGAGAGGTGCTCTTCTTGTGGGCCCTCCGGGTACAGGTAAGACTCTTCTTGCCAAGGCCATAGCAGGTGAAGCAAAGGTTCCTTTCTTCTCGATTTCCGGTTCTGAATTTGTGGAGATGTATGTAGGACTTGGTGCTTCGAGAGTAAGAGAATTATTTAAAAAGGCAAATGCCATGGCACCGTGTATCATCTTTATCGATGAAATAGATGCTATAGGAAGAAGTCGTGATACCAGATATTCGGGCGGAGATTCCGAAAGAGAACAGACCTTAAATCAGCTTCTTTCGGAGATGGACGGTTTTGACACTTCAAAGGGTATCATAATTCTTGCTGCCACAAACAGACCGGAAGTGCTCGATAAAGCATTGCTTCGTCCGGGAAGATTTGACAGAAGAATAATAGTTTCAAAACCTGATTTGAAAGGAAGAATTGATACTCTCAAGGTTCACTCAAAAAATGTTAAACTTGATGAAACCGTAGACTTCAAAGAACTTGCACTTGCCACATCCGGTGCGGTAGGCGCCGATCTTGCAAATATAATCAATGAAGGTGCTCTTCTTGCCGTAAGAAGCGGAAGAGAATATGTATCACAGAAGGACTTTATCGCTGCGATAGAGATAGTGTTTGCAGGTAAGGAAAAGAAAGAAAAGCTCTTAAGCAAAAAGGAAAAGGAGATAGTTGCATATCATGAAACGGGACATGCGCTTGCTGCAGCACTTCAGAAGAATACACTTCCGGTTCAGCGTATAACCATAGTTCCGAGAACAAACGGTGCACTTGGATATGTATGGCAGGTGCCTGAGGAGGAAAAGCAACTTGAAACTAAGAAGGAGCTTGAAGAGGAAATTATCATAACGCTTGCCGGACGTGCAGCTGAGGAATTAAAATTTGATTCTATAACGACAGGTGCTTCAAATGATATAGAAAAGGCTACAAATACAGCCAGAACCATGATAACCATGTATGGTATGTCGGAAAAATTCGGTATGGTTCAGCTTGAGGGCATAACGGGAGAATACCTTGACAGAAGACGTGTTCTTAACTGCTCGGCAGAAACCGAAACAAAGGTTGATAATGAGGTTAAGAATATGATTAAGGCTTCCTACGAGAAGGCACTTAAGCTTCTTAAAAAGAATATGAGTACTCTTGATGCGATAGCTAAGGTGCTTATGGAAAAGGAAAACTTATCCGGCAAGGAATTTGTTGAGCTTTTTGAAAAATACCAGGGAACAAAGCTTAAGACAAAGAATGAAGATGGTGAGGATTTGCTGGTCAGAGAGGATTAGCGTATGGAATATAATTTTTTTGCTACAATTGCCAGAATGAAATATATAAACAGGTGGGCGTTGATGCGTAATACAAGAGAGGAAAATCTTTCGGAGCATTCTCTTGACGTAAGCATGATAGCACATGCTCTTTGTATCATAGGAAATGTCAGATATGACAAAAATCTTGATGCGGATTTTGCTGCTGTTACAGGTTTGTATCATGATGCATCGGAGATAATTACGGGTGATATGCCTACTCCGATAAAGTATTATAATCAGGATATTAAAGAGGCTTATAAATCAATTGAGGAAAGAGCCAACAAAAAGCTTCTCGGTCAGCTTCCTGAGGATATAAGAGAGGCTTATGTGGATTTGTTTTTCAAGACCGAAGAAAAGAAGTATGAGTGGCGTCTTGTAAAAGCCGCAGACAAGCTTTCCGCACTTATTAAGTGTATTGAAGAAGAAAAAACCGGTAACAGGGAATTTGTTAAGGCTAAGGAAACCATAAGTAAGGCAGTTGAAAAACTTGGAGAGGAACTTCCTGAGGTTAAGGATTTTGTAAAGGAATTCGTTCCATCCTTTGAGAAGACTCTTGATGAACTTAATTAGATTTAAGACTTAAAGGGGCTGTTAAGGCCCCTTATATCAAATATATTTCAAACACATTTTGGGGGATGCGTTTATGAATAAGATTATCAATGAAGATATGAAATACATATATAATTATGATTTATCTTTGTGGGAAGCATTAAGAGGAAAATCCGTTATGATAACGGGTGCGTACGGTATGCTGCCATCGTATATGGTTTACATGTTGATATATTTAAATGAGATGGACAAAGGATATAATATTCAAATTAACGCATTTGTAAGAGATGAAAAGAAATTAAGAGACAGGTTTGGAGAATATGTTGACAGACCGTATTTTAATTATATTATCGGTGATGTATCTGATAAGATGGAATTTGATGATGATTTGGATTATATTATTCACGGTGCAAGCCCTGCAAGTTCACAGTTTTACAATACAAATCCTGCAGATGTAATGAAGCCTAATGTGCTTGGAACCTATAATACTCTTGAACTTGCAAAAAAGCATAATGTTAGCGGATATTTACTTTTCAGCAGCGGCGAGATTTACGGAAGACTTGAAAAGGAAGAGATATTTGAGGAAGATGGCGGATATCTTAATCCTGCAGATGTAAGAAGCTGCTACGGAGAAGGAAAAAGAGCCGCCGAGACCATGTGTAAATGCTGGCAGCATCAATATGGAATTCATACGCGTATGATACGACCGTGTCATACATACGGTCCGGGAATGGATATATTAAATGATAATCGTGTTTTTTCGGAGTTTGTTTCAAATATAGTAAATAATAAAGATATAGTTATAAAAAGTACAGGCCTTGCAACTCGGGTGTTTTGCTACATAGCCGATGCTACTCTCGGATATTTTTATGTGCTGCTTAAGGGTGCGGACGGTGAAGCGTATAATGTTGCAAACAAAGAAGGCAGATGTTCGATTCGTGAGCTTGCAGAGATTCTTTGCGGTTTATATCCCGAGAAGAAGCTTTCGGCAGTATATGAAAAGCATGATAAGGATTATATGGAAAATCCGCATGAGATTCATCCGGTTTATAATACATCTAAACTTGAAGGATTGGGCTGGAGAGCAAGATTTTCGATAGAAGATGGATTTAAGAGAACTATTGAAAGTTTTATGCAATAATTTGTATAGTATGGTATAATTACGGCAAAGGTTTAAGTTACGCAATGGGAGGAAAGCACTATATGAAAAAAATAAGTGTTCTCGTGCCTACATATAATGAAGAGGGCAATGTTGAACCTATGGCTGCGGCTATAGATAATCTTTTCCAAAATGAATTAAAAAATTACAGTTACGAACTCATTTTTATCGATAATAATTCTAAAGATACAACAAGAGTGAAGTTAAGAGAAATATGTAAAAAGAATAAAAATGTAAAAGCCATTTTTAATGCCAATAATTTCGGGTGGATGCGTTCGCCGATTTACGGATTACAGCAGACCACCGGAGATTGTACCGTCCTTCTGTGTGCTGATTTTCAGGAGCCGGTTGAAATGATTCCGAAGTTTGTTAAGGAATGGGAAAACGGATATAAAATTGTAGTCGGAATTAAAAATAACAGCAAGGAAAGCAAGCTCTTTTATTTTTTAAGAAGCTGCTATTATAAGCTTATAGGTAAATTTGCAACGGTTGAGCAGATAGAACATTTTACCGGCTTTGGGTTATATGACAAAGACTTTATTCAGGTACTGAGAGATTTGCATGACCCGATGCCTTATATAAAGGGTATTGTGGCAGAGCTTGGATATAAGAGAAAAGAAATTGAATATACTCAACAGGAAAGAAAGAGCGGAAAAAGCAAAGGAAGCTTTTGGAATCTGTATGATACGGCAATGCTTGGAATTACATCTTACACAAAAGTTTTTTTGAGGCTTGCCACCATTTTCGGATTTATATTTTCTGCTCTGAGTTTTACGGGAGCAGTTGTATTTTTGATTCTGAAACTTACCATGTGGTATAAGTTCCCGATGGGCATTGCACCTATACTCATAGGTATGTTCCTTATCGGAGCGGTGCAGATGTTTTTCATAGGTCTTTTGGGAGAATACATATTAAATATAAATACCAGGATAATGGACAGACCGCTTGTAATAGAAGAAGAGAGGCTTAATTTTGAAACAGGGGATGATTCCGACACGGAAATAAACGAGACTTCAATTCAAAATTCTAATCAAAAAAACGATATGAAAGAACAACTATAATTTTTGAATAAAAAAGGGCGTTAAGCCCTTTTTTATGTATTACAATTTACAAACAATGTATCCCATACGCAGGAACATTAAGCACCTTGCCGTTAAGTCCAACCTGCTCAAGAGAAACCTTAAGAGAAAATTCCGTATCCTTATTTTTTTCTCTGAAGGATTTTATGTTTTGTGCTTTTCTGTTGATTTTAAATCTTATATCTACGGGAACAACATTGTCTTCACTTTCGTATATGAAAGGAACTCTTGCTGTTGCGCCCGATATCCAATAATACAAAAATCCTACTTTATGACTTAATTCCTGAAATAGATATTGCTCAGCCACTGCACCGTTAGCTTCGGTAAAGATGTCCGTGAGAGTAAGTTCGTCATTTATATCAAGTTTGAGAGCGGTTCTTAACAATCCGTGGTCAATCATAAACAGTTCAAAGGATTTCTCATCTATATGTTCCTCAAGAGGAAGTATGCATTCCTTGACACGCGGAAGCTTTCTGGCAAATCCGAGATCGAGAAGACATTGTGTTGCATTAAAGTATTCTCTTGCCCGGGCATTTGGATCAACAAAGCGGTACATAAACTTTTTGTTATCATGTGTAAGCTGAGTCGGCACGCTTGACCAGATTCTTACGGCCCTCTGCGATAATGCAAATGAAAAAGCTTTACGTATTCGTTTTTCATATTCATCCAAAAGCTTTTGCTGTTCAGGCTTTATAACCGAGTAATCGCGATTCTTTAAAAATGCTTTAACAACACCCGGCATTCCTCCCGTAAGCATATAATCACGAAGAAGAGAAAGAATTTTTTCCTCGTCATCTTTTTTTATTTTTTTGTTTTTATCATTTTCGATAAGAGCAAGCAATTCATTTGCCTGATTTGCAATCATAAACTCTTCGAATGTCATAGGACGCATACGAATAATGGTAAATATATCCATATGTGTATATTCGAATTCCGTTACATTCATGGAAGACGAAATAAGACATATATTATAATTCGGATGAGCCTTAGAATATTCCAAAAAAAACTCGGCACCATCGGGAATGTTTTGAATCTCATCGAATATCAAAAGACAATCCGAAAAATCATTTGTTCCGAAATGCTGTTCGAGAATAAAATCCACATCCGATATTTTGGTTTCGATGGAAACATCATCCTCGTCATTGTCTTTGTCGATTTTTCTTGTGATAATGTTTTTAAATGCAGAATTTTTGTAACAATCCACGGATTTTAAATCATTATAATAAGCCTTGGCAAAGTCCTTTACGGTCCAGGTTTTTCCGACGCCGTAAGCGCCTTTAACATATAATATTCCTTTATGACCTTCCTCGTACCAGGCTAAAAGATTATTGATGACGTCCCTATACATAAACATTCTCCTAAGTAAATAAAATATCGGTATAATTTCGTTGTATAGCTTAATAATGCACAAAAATTGAAACAACCAATATTATTTTAGACAATAATTTATTCCATGTCAATGATAAAGAAAAATAAATTATAATAGCTTGTTCACATTTATATAAAATATGGTATAATATATGAAGTATATTTTGACATAATAATAATTCTAAGCACATTGAGAGGTTTCAAATGGGAAATAAATGGAATAAAAATCATCTAAGACTCGGCGTGGTTTTCACGATATCGCTATGTATAGCACTTGTTTTCAGCGAAGTAATAAAAAGTTGGAGAGATATATTCGGATTTTTCGGTAAGATTGTATCGGCCCTTACACCGTTTATAATCGGTATTGTTATTGCCTTTTTACTTAGTCCGATTATGAATATCATAAGAAAAAATCTTGCCAGACTTTTAACCAAGATATCAAAAAAACTTGATTATGACAAAGCATATAAGAAGGTTAAATCACTTTCGGTTGTTTTGACGATCGTTTTGTTTATCGGAATTATAACAGCATTTCTCTGGATAGTAATTCCTCGTATATATGAGAGTATCAAGGACTTAGTTGATTCGATACCTGCATATAAAGACAGTATTCAGAGCTGGGTAGATAAAACCTTTGTTAAAAATGCGGTTTTGGGAGACAGGGTTAAAAATATCGTTGATAATATGGAAGGCTACATACTTGATTTCTTTAATCAAAAAATCCTCCCTAATATGGATACGATAGTGTTTAACGTTTCGTCCGGAATAGTGGTCGGAGTTAAGGCCGTATTTAATTTCCTTGTCGGAATAATCGTTGCTGTATATATACTTAACAGTAAGGAAACACTTATTGCACAGTTTAAGAAGTTTATATATCTTGTATTTTCAAAGAAAAACGGAAATAAAATCCTTGATGGATTGTCATATGCCAATTTGGTATTCGGAGGCTTTATAAACGGAAAAATACTTGATTCGATTATAATAGGTATTTTGTGTTTCGCATTTACCGCGGCAATCGGAATGAAGTATGCAGTCCTTATAAGTGTTATAGTTGGTGTAACCAATATCATACCGTTCTTCGGACCTTTTATCGGTGCGATTCCGGGAGCGCTTCTTGCACTTATGGATGATCCGATGATGTTTATAATATTTGTAATATTTGTTCTGTTTTTGCAGCAGTTCGACGGAAATATACTTGGACCTCTTATCCTCGGAGATTCAACAGGACTTTCGGGTATGTGGGTTCTTGTGGCAATCCTTGTCGGAGGAGACTTATTCGGAGTTGCCGGTATGATACTGGGTGTTCCTGTATTTGCATGCCTTTATGCTCTTGTTGCTGTATTACTAAGGGATGGCCTCAGAAATAAAAATATGTCTTCCGAAACAGAGGATTATCAATTGCTAAAGGGCTTTGATCTTGAAACCGGTGAACCGATTTATAAGAGTAAGGATGATAGGGTAAGAACCATCAAGCACAGAAAAAAAGGTCCGATAAACAAAAGATGGTTTGTCAAGGAAGAAAAAATAGAGGATCTTGAAAAAGAAGAACAGGAAAAAAGAGTAGAGAAGGAAGAAAAAAAGAAAGAAAAAGAGATTAAAAAAGAACAGGAAAAGGAAACAGAAAAAGATAAATAATTTCACAAGAGGCTAGGAGGTATAAGTATGGCAAAAGGATGTTACAGCACAGCTCAAATTCTTGAATGGATGGGTTATTTCGCTCAAAAAATGGAGGTTAGACCGGAGAAGATTAAACTCTTGGATATTTGCGGAAAAATGAAAAATGTTATTCCGGTAATTGAAACCAATAAGAGAGTTTTGATATTTGCCGATGAAACCCATGAGGATTTATTTTATGATTTATGGGAGGTTGGTTTCGGAGAACTTGATATGTGGTATTCAACCGGTGTCGAGGTTAATGCACTTGTTAAAAAATGCAAGGTAAAGGAAGCTATCAATCATAAGATTACAGAGCCGACTGTTATATTTGTACTTAATGAAAATACAAGAGAATCATACCGTATAGGTATGAAGAATGAGATGTTCTCAAAGGGTACTATTAAATACGTAGGAAATGAGATAAGAGCGGTTATAATGAGCATGCTTGATGTGGATAGTCAGGATACAATTTGTCTTGTCGATGCCGAAAGTATTGCAATCGAGGCTGCATTTGTTGCAGGCGACGGTACAATTATCTGCGTTGAAAACGATCAGGGTGCCAAGGAAACCATGGAAGACAATGTTAAGAGATTCGGAGTTCACAATGTTCAGATCATATCCGATCTTGAACCGGAAAATATGTCAAAGATTCCGGTGCCGAGACTTTCTTTTATTGTTGCAAACAAACATCTGGAGGAGGATATAGTAAGACTTCTTGCAAAGAATCCGAAGATGAAATTTGTTATATACACATTGGAATTTAATGTGCTTTCGGGTATCAAGGCATTGTTTGAAAAATATAACATAAGCAATCTTGAAGTAACTCAGATAACGGTTTCAAAGACCGATAAAAAGAGTATGCTGGTTACACAGCCTTCCCCATGGCTTATTACAGGCGAGGTACTTTAAATGGCACTTGAACATTTACCAAAAGATGCACTTATGCTTTTAAGTTTTGTCAATACAAGGTTAAGAGATGACAAGATTATGCTGGATAGCTTTTGCAGCCAGTTTAATGTTCCCAAAGAAGAGATTATAAAAAAGCTTGACAGCATAGGTTATACTTATAATGATGAATTAAACAAATTTATTTAAAAATTGTGATACAAGGCTAAATGCCTTGTATCATGTTTTGATAGGTAATAAAGTATAAAGCATGTGAGCAGAATACTTAATAATATTTTATATATGCGGAGGAAAGAAAAAAATGGCCGGAAGCTATAATCACAAGCTGATTGAAGGAAAATGGAATAAGAAGTGGGAGGAAAATCCTGTCAATGTCGATGACGGAAAGAAGGAAAAATATTATTGTCTTGATATGTTTCCGTATCCGTCGGGTAACGGTCTTCACGTAGGACATTGGAGAGGTTATGTAATCTCAGATGTTTGGAGCAGATATAAGATGATGCATAATTATTATCTTATTCATCCGATGGGATGGGATGCTTTCGGACTTCCTGCAGAAAATTATGCTATAGAGCATGGTATTCATCCGTCTATTTCTACAGCAGCTAATATAAAGAATATCAAAAGACAGATAAATCAGATTGCTGCCATATATGATTGGGACAGAGAGGTTAATACTACAGATCCTGATTATTATAAGTGGACACAATGGATATTTGTAAAGATGTTTAAGGAAGGACTCGCATATGAGAAGGAAATGCCGATAAACTGGTGTCCTTCATGTAAGACAGGCCTTGCAAATGAAGAGGTTGTAAACGGTAAGTGTGAAAGATGTCATTCTGAGGTTACCAAGAAGAATATCCGTCAATGGATGCTTAAGATAACTGCTTATGCTGAAAGACTTCTTGCAGATCTTGATAAGCTTGACTGGCCTGAGAAAGTTAAGAAGATGCAGACTGACTGGATAGGAAAGTCTTATGGAGCAGAGGTTGATTTCAAGGTTGATGGTACGGATGATGTAATTACTGTTTATACTACACGTCCGGATACTCTTTGGGGAGCAACATTTATGGTGCTTGCACCTGAGCATGAGCTTGCTGCAAAGCTTGCTACTCCTGAAACAAAAGATGCAGTTGATAAATATATTTACGAGGCTTCCATGAAGTCAAATGTTGACAGACTTCAGGATAAGGATAAGACAGGTGTGTTTACCGGAAGCTATGCTATCAATCCTTTAAACGGAAAGAAGACTCCTATTTGGCTTTCGGATTATGTACTTGCCGATTACGGTACAGGAGCAATCATGTGTGTACCTGCTCATGATGACAGAGACTTTGAATTTGCAAAGAAATTTGACTTACCAATAATTCAGGTAATTGCAAAAGATGGTAAGGAAATTGAAAATATGACAGAAGCTTATACTGAAGCTTCAGGAACAATGATAAATTCCGGTGACTGGAATGGTATGGAATCCTCCGTACTTAAGAAGGAAGCACCGGAGATGATAGAGAAGATGGGATATGGTAAGAAGACTGTTAATTACAAGCTTCGTGACTGGGTATTTTCACGTCAGAGATATTGGGGCGAGCCTATACCTATCATACATTGTCCTGATTGCGGTGCGGTTGCGGTTCCTGAGGAGCAGCTTCCTGTACTTCTTCCGGATGTAGAAAAGTATGAGCCTACAGGAACGGGTGAGTCACCGCTTGCTGCCATTGATTCATGGGTTAATACTACATGCCCTTGCTGCGGCAAGCCTGCTAAGCGTGAAACAAATACCATGCCTCAATGGGCAGGTTCTTCATGGTATTTCTTACGTTATGTAGACAGCAAAAATGATAAAGAACTCGTAAACAGAGAAAAGGCTGATAAGTATCTTCCTGTAGATATGTATATCGGTGGTGTAGAGCATGCGGTTCTTCACTTGCTTTACTCAAGATTTTATACCAAGTTTTTAAATGATATAGGTGTTGTTGATTTTGATGAGCCGTTCAAGAAGCTTTTCAATCAGGGTATGGTTTGCGGTCGTGATAAGGAAACCGGAGCAGCCACAAAGATGAGTAAATCCCTTGGAAATATCGTTTCGCCTGATGATATGGTAAATGATTATGGATGTGATTCGCTTCGTCTTTATGAGCTCTTTATAGGACCGCCTGAACTTGACTCTATCTGGGATGACAGCGGTATGGAAGGTATTTACCGCTTCATTAACAGATTCTACAACATGGTTATGGCTAACAAGGATAAGGAAGTAACTGAGACCAAGGAGCTTATAAAGCTTCGTAATAAGCTTGTATATGATGTTACCACACGTCTTGAACAGTTCAGTTTAAATACTGTTATTTCAGCATTTATGGAAGCAAATAACAAGTGTGTGGAGCTTACCAAGACAACAGGAGTAGATAAGGAAACTCTTAAGACTATGGCACTTCTTATAGCACCTTTTGCACCACATATAGGTGAGGAGCTTTGGGAAGAACTTGGCGGAACAGATTCGGTATTTCATCAGCAATGGCCGACTTACTCAGAGGATGCCATGAAGGATGATGAGAAAGAAATTGCCGTACAGATTAACGGTAAGACCAGAGTTACAGTTATGATCGGTGTTTCCGATGATAAGGATACCGTTATTGCCAAGTCAAAAGAAGCTCTCGGCGAAAGACTTGCCGGTCTTAACGTAATCAAAGAAATTTATGTACCAAACAAGATAGTAAATTTAGTCGTGAAATAATAAAAATTAGACCGGGAGGTTGTTTATGTTATTGGCGATAAGCGGCTCAAAGCTTTTTGCTTTATATTTGGCTGTTCTGGCAGTAATTGTTTTTTTATTTGTCAGAAATTTTCTAAAAAAGAACAGTAACGCAAAAAGAAATCGTGAAGACAGATATAATGAATTAAATACTTTTATTTTGCAATATGAGGCATCAAAAAAAGTTGAAGCCGATAAAGAAAAAAATGGAGAACAGATAAAAGAGCAAAAAGAAGCTGTTTCGGAAGACGTGAAGCAGACAGATGAACAAAAGAAATCTGTTAAAATCGAATTGGATGCCGAAACCATAGGTCGAATCAAGGCACTTTACTTTGACGCGGAAATGCCGGTTGAAAAAATATCCGAAAAGACGGGTGTTTCCGTTGAGCATATTGAAAGTCTTATTAAAAACTAAAGACATAAACTAAAAAAAGATAGGTCTTGATAAAGACTTATCTTTTTTTAATTAAGACTAAAGTGAAGAGTCTGTTTCGCAAGATTGTTGTTCTGTGCGGGCAACTCTTTTTCTGTAATCATCTTTTATAATCTTATATACGGTTGCAGTAACTGGAACACTGCAAAGTATTCCGACTATACCGAACATTCCGCCGAAGACGGTAACAGCGGCAAGAACCCACATTCCCGGGAGTTCAACCTTGTTTCCAACCACACGCGGATAGATAAAGTTATTGTCTATCTGCTGCAATGTAATAATAAAAATAAGGAACACAAGTGCCTTTACCGGGGATACCATAAGTATGAAAAATGCGGAAATACCCATACCCAAAAATGCACCGATGATAGGTATAAGTGCAAAGAATGCAATTATTACACCGGACATAAGTGCATATGGGAGTTTTAACAAAAGCATACCCAATGTACATAAACTACCCAGGATGCATGCGTCTGTAACCTGAGCAACTATGAAGTTTCGGAAGTTTTTTGCAAGCAGCCTTGCCAAAAAAAGAATTTTTTTCCTGCCGGGAAGATAAGTATTTACAAGACCGGTACATTGCCTTTTAAGCTTTTCTTTATCGGCAAGAATATAAATGGAAAAGAATATGCCGATGCCGAGCTTGGCTACAACGGAAATAATGGCTTCGACAGAGCTTACAACGACATTCATTGCTCCGCTTGCACCATTTATAACAAATCGACCGAGTCCCTGAACGGTAGTTTCAATATCTTTTGATGAAGGCATGGAATTAAGGAGGTTTGCAGCATATTTGCCGACATATTTATTATTCTTTAATTCCTTAAGCATTTTCGGAAAATTATCGGTTAGAGCGGTAATCATCAGAGAAATGCTGTTTATAAGCTCGGGTATGACTATTTTTATTACACCGAAAATAATCAATAACATTGTAAGCATGGAAGTTGTTATCCCTATTGCTCTTAATATACTGTGTTTTAATTTGCCTCTGAAGAGTTTGTTAATTCCCTTTTCATATGTGGTCATTATAATATTTACGAGAAATGCAATGATGATTCCTATAATAAGTCCCGATGCCGCACTGATAAAAAGTCCGATAAAATTAATCGCGCTGTCCCAGTATTTAAAAATCACAAACATAATTAAAACCGAAATACAAAGCGGAATGTATGGCTTTAATTTATGGGCATTTGATTTGATACTGTTTTCTATAGCGTTGTTATCTGATTTCTTTGAGTTTTCTTCTGTTATTGAATCAGGATTGTCTGACATGAAAAATCTCCCTTCAAAACGTAAAAGTAATAATGTATCTATTAATTATAGCCCGAATTATTGATTAATTTCAATACCTTAGGTGGAAATTTGCTTAAATGCTTTTCTTTGGAAGAAAAAACAGTTATAAGGAATTCGGTTTTGTTTTCTATATATTTGTGTTACAATAACGAGTATAAGCAAAAACAGGCGATGGATTACCGCACAGGCAAAGGAGAAAAAATGAAAACTGATATAAATAACTGTATTATTGGTATGATACCTATAAATGAGCCTAAGGCTTTTACACAATTGTTGCCTGATAACTTTTTGGGACATGAGGAGAGCACAATATTGATTGGAGCAATGGCAGAAGGCTTTGCTGCCGGAGTGATCTGGGCGGAAATGAGAGAAGAAGGTTGCGAGATTATGCAACTTGCTGTTCATCCTGAATTTCGAAGAAGAGGAATAGGAAGTAAATTAATCGAAAGCTTTCTTTCTGTTGTTTGTCAAATGGATAGAATGGTTTCGGTTTACGGTTTTTTTGTGGGTGATGAAAACAGTAAGACATTGAGAAGCGTAAAGCATAAATCACCGGTATCGCTTTTATACGGAAACCACTTTGTCACAATTATAGGAATTCAGGGAACAAAGATAAAATATCTTGATTCCGGAAGTATGAGAAAAGACGGTGTACGGTTTGGCGACCTTAAGGATATGTGCGGTTCGGGACTGGGCCAGAAAATGCAATTAGTATGGTTTGAACAGCTTGATGAAGGTGGAAAGAATGTAGTTCAAAATGTAACAGAGCGTACAGATGCGGTATATGACGGAGATAAGCTTCGTATCGAGAAAAACAAGCTTGAGGGTGATGACAGGTATATTGACAAGGGTATGGAGCGTTGCTATAACAAAAAAGCGGTTGCATTTAATGACAAAAAGTCACGTATGGAAAAACAACGTGCACTTATGAACATGAACAGCAAATATAGAGCCGGAAACAAGGTACTTAATCGTAACGATAATTATATTATAAATGATAAGATATATATCCCGCGCAGGATAAAACAAAATTAAGGAGTTGATTTTATGAAACTGCTTTTAGCCGAGGATGAAATTGATATGTCGGATGCACTTGTGGATATACTGACATTTCACAAGTATATTGTGGATGCGGTGTATGACGGTGAGGAAGCACTTGATTATGCAAGACTCGGGAATTATGACGGAATAATTCTTGATATTATGATGCCTAAAAAAGACGGACTGACTGTACTTAAGGAGCTGAGAAACGAAGGGTGTCAGATACCGGTTCTTATGCTTACGGCAAAGTCTGAGATAGAGGATAAGGTTGCGGGGCTTGATCTTGGTGCTGATGATTACCTTGCCAAACCTTTTGCCATGGATGAACTTTTGGCAAGGTTAAGAGCGATGTTAAGAAGAAGAGAAAAGACCATATCAAGTGAGCTTACCTGTGGAAATGTTTCACTTGATCAAAAGACCTTCGAATTAAAGACCGACAAGGATTCGCTGATACTTCCGAAACTCGAATTTCAGGTTATGGAGATGTTTATGTTAAATCAGGAAATGTATTTATCCGCAGACACCATTCTCGAAAAGGTGTGGGGATATGAAACCGATGCGGAAATCAGTACCGTATGGGTTTACATTTCCAATTTAAGAAAGAAGCTTTCACAGCTTTCGGCTGATGTCGAGATACAGGCAAAGAGAAATATAGGTTACAGACTGGAGAAGATTTAATGGTTAAAACACTTCAAAAAAAGTTTATATTTACTGCCATGACTGCAATTACTATTTTGATTGTCGTATTGCTCGGTACCGTAAATGTAGTAAATATTATAAGATTAAATAACCAAAATGAAAATCTTATGAATATGCTTTCTGAGGATAACAAAATGCCGAAAGACGGAAATTTTGAAATTCGTCCGGAATATTCACCCGATGTTTTTTTTGAAACCGCAACGGATGGAGATATAAAGGAAGAACCGGATAATTCTATTGAACCGCCTGCACATAACGGAAACGGATTTCGACTTTTTAATCCGGTTCTTAACGAGGATGACAGATTGTCGGCGGTTTATTTCGTGGTAAAAATTGATGAAGAGGATAATGTGGTTTTTACCGATATAAGTCATATTTCAACAATAGATGAAGAAAAAGCGGAAGAATATGCAAATTCGGTTTTATCGGAAGGTAAGAGCAAGGGAAAGACGGATAATTACAAATATACCGTTTCCGAAAGCTTTGACGGAAAAGGAAAAACAATAGTATTTCTTGACATTAAAAAAGAAACGCAATCGATACTTGCCGTAGCCTTGGTATCGGCAGGAATAGGATTTGTTGGCTGGATTTTGATGCTTGTTTTAATTATTGCATTATCTAAAAAAGCCATAAAACCTATAGCGGCAAATATTGAAAGACAGAAGCAGTTTATAACCGATGCGGGACATGAGATAAAGACACCGCTTGCGATAATACTTGCCAATACAGAGGCGATGGAGCTTCATAACGGTGAAAGCAAGTGGAGTAAAAATATAAGAAAGCAGACCACAAGATTAAGCGAGCTTATGCAAAGAATGCTTTCTCTTGCAAAGATGGATGAAGGTACGGCAGTATTGAAATTTGAGGAAATCGATTTTTCCAAGATGGTTAAGAATACTGTTAATTCATTTGAAGAATCCGCAAAAAAGAGAAATCTTAAAATTGAGAAAGACATAGAAGAGGATGTGCATCTAAAGGCCGATAAAGAGAGTATGACTCAGCTTGTGAATATACTCATCGATAATGCTGTTAAGTATGCGGATGAGGGAACCGAAATAAATCTAAAACTTAAGAAACATGATAAGCATATCAGGTTTTCAGTATCAAATACATGTGCGTCACTGCCTGATATCAACCCTGAAAAAATGTTTGATCGTTTTTATCGAGGGGACAGTGCAAGAACACAAAAGGGTGGAGGCTTTGGAATAGGACTTTCGGTAGCTCGTGAAATTGCGCAAATGCATAAAGGTAAACTTTTGGCTGAAAAGAAAAACGAGAATATTATAAGTTTTACATTTGAAATATAGAATATTTTATAATCATCAGAAAGAGAGAAAAATAATATGGCAAAACCACAAACAGAACTTGAAAGATTTCTTGAGGACCTTATTAATAAAAACAAAGGAATACATATACCGGTTAAAGCAAGCGTATTTGAAAGACTTACAAAAAAGAAGATATCGTGCGATGCGCTTCGTCCCAATCCGGATGATGAGTTTTGTGTTTTGGGAGTAGGTCCAAGCTATAGAATTATAAGCGAATATGAAGAAAAATTCAGACGAGCAAAGCAACATGATATGGAAGCTATTGAGGAACCGATCTTTGTCGAAAAAATGCATCCGGAAGGATATATGATTTTAAACGGTCATCATCGCTGGGCTGCAGCCATGCGTTGCGGTATAAAAAAGATTCCGGTTAAGATTGTTAACCTTACGCAGGAAACTGATATCGAGAAAATGATTGAAAATTCAAAGCATGATAAGCGTGCAACATTTGATCTGGATGAGGTTGTGCTTCGCACCGAAAATGATGAATTTTTGGATAAGCCGCTTAAGTTTCCTGCAAATCGTTTTTATAAAGAACGCCTTAAATTGGGAATACCGGCTTTGTTTCATTTTCTTGTAAAAAACGGATATGATATTTGGCTTTTTTCAGAGTATTATTATTCTTACGATTATATTGAGCATCTGTTTAGAAAATATCATGTACATGTAGATGGAATAGTAACAGGAACCAAGCGTAAGGGGACTAATAATCCGGATAAAAAAGCCAGCATGGAAAAGATTGAAAAATTGTTCAAGGATACATATCGTGAAACCGTTACAATAGATAACAATATGATAGTTCGTATTCCCAATGACGGAAAAGATTTCGAACAATTCGATATTGATTGTACGGATGAAAGCTGGTCACGTGAAGTGATTTCAATTATGGAAAAAATAAAAAAGGATGAGTAATATGAATGAAATGAAAATGCGGGTTTCTTTTGATTTGGATGAAGTGCTCTTTGTGTTGCCAAAAACACATAAGACGGAACCGCCATTGAGATTTCCATTTAATAAAATATATAAAGAACGGCTTCGCTTTGGAACCCCGGAACTTATCAATAAGCTTCAGGAAATGGGATACGAAGTATGGATTTATACATCTTCTTTTCGAACGGAAAAATATATTAAAAACCTTTTCAAAAAGTATGGTGTTAAATTTGATGGTATAGTAAACGGGACAAGACATTTAAAGGAAGTTCAGCGTGACAATAAACAATCACTTCCCCAAAAGCTCCCGAATTTTTATCATATATCACTTCATATTGACGATGAAGCGATAGTCTGTACTTTGGGGCGACAATACGGCTATAATGTTTTTCAGCTTGAGGCTCAGGATGATGACTGGAAAGAAAAAATTATTGAACGGGCTGAGAAAATAAGAAAGCTTGAATTTAAAGACTGAAAAAACGGGATGGTTTAATAAAGCCATCTCGTTTTTTTTATTTTCTTTCAAGCTTAAGGTTCATTTAAGGTTCGTATATTATCATTAACACAAGTTAAGGGAAAACAACTTAAAAATGATAATCCCCAAAAGGAGTGATAAGTTATGAATAATGAAATATTTAAAAGGTTTGAAGTCAAATATCTTGTGACCAAGGAACAAAGAAAGCTTATTGAGGAAGTGTTCAAAAATTATATGGTGCCGGATGCATATGGTGAGAGTACCATTTGCAATATATATTACGATACTCCGGATAAGAGGCTTATAAGAGTTTCACTTGAAAGTCCGGCATACAAGGAAAAACTTAGAGTAAGAAGTTATGGACAGATAAAACCGGGTGAGAATGTCTTTGTAGAATTAAAGAAAAAATATGACGGAGTTGTCTATAAGAGAAGAGTTTCAATGAAAGAAAACCAGGCAAGAATTTATCTTAAAAATAATTCCGGGATAGAGCATTCTGTGGAAAAGAACGGTTTTCTTGAGAGACAGATTGTAAAGGAACTTGACTATGTAAAAGATTATTATAAAAATCTTGAGCCGGCGGTTTATCTTTGTTATGACAGGACAGCATATTACTCAAAAGACGATGAAAATTTCAGGGTTACTTTCGATAAAAACATAAAGTGGAGAAGAGAAGATATGCAGCTAACTTCAAAACCTTACGGAAATGATATCCTTGAAGAAGGAATGTCACTTATGGAAGTAAAAACAGCATCGGCAATCCCGATGTGGTTTGTTAACATATTAAGCAAAGAAAATATAAGAAAGACGTCGTTTTCCAAATACGGAAGGGCGTATATGCAGATGCTTGAGGAAGACAGGAATAAGAATAACGTAATCAGATATGATTTTTCTGATAGAAAGGTAGGTTAATTATGGAAAATATATTTGAAAATATGAATTCATTAAATCAAACGGATATAAGTCTTGAGGGCTTTGTACTGACGATGTGTGCAGCGCTGGCTTTGGGAGCGGTGCTTGCGATTACTTACAGGTTCAAATCACACACGACAAAAAGCTTTGTTTGTACCCTTGCAATTCTTCCGGCTGTGGTAAGTGTGGTAATACTTATGGTAAACGGAAGTCTCGGAGCAGGTGTGGCGGTAGCCGGAACGTTTTCTCTTGTAAGGTTTCGTTCGGCACCCGGAACAGCCAAAGAAATAGGCGCAATATTTATGGCAATGGCAGTAGGACTATCCTGCGGAATGGGCTATATGGGTGTCGCAGCCGTCTTTACTATAATAATGTGTGTAGTGGTTCTGTTATATGAAAGTGTCGGCTTTGGAAAAGGTGGTATTTCATCTCTTGATAAGACACTTAATATAACGGTACCGGAGGATATTGATTACAGTGAAATCTTTGATGATATTTGGGAAAACTACACAAGCAGAGTTGAGATGGTAAGAATTAAGACAACAAATCTCGGAAGCCTTAACAAGCTTACTTATAATATAACATTAAAGGAAAAAAACAGTGAAAAGAAACTTATCGATGATTTAAGATGCAGAAACGGCAATTTAGAGATAAGTATGTCGGCTCAGGTAAATGAGCAGATGGAACTGTAAATTGTTTTAAAACAACATTTGTTTGAAAAGAAAATGATATGAAAATAACCGATTTATATTTATAAATATGGTTAAAAAAATGTGTGGTTTGATGGAAAGTGAGGGAAATGATATGAGAAAGAAAATGCTTACTATAGGATTGGCGACAATGATGATTTTAAGCCTTTCCGGCTGCGGTAAAAGCACTGATGGAAATGATACAAAGACTACAGTCAGCTCTGAGGCAACCAAAACAGATGCTGATAGCACCGGATCGGAAGAGATAATAAGTGATGATGAAATGTTTTCGGACAGAGATTATGACATAAGCTATGATGACGCTGTGGATATAGTTTTATCGGATGGTTCCTCTGCGACCGATGCGGATAATGTGACTATTGAAGGTGATGTAATTACGATTACAAAAGCAGGAAGCTATAAGCTTACAGGAAGTCTTAGTAATGGTCAGATAATTGTGGAATGTGACGAAAATGATAAGGTTCAGCTTGTGCTTGATGGAGTTGATATTAGTTGCGATGACAGTGCCGCAATATATGTTAAGAGTGCGGACAAGGTATTTATAACGACTACCGGCAGCGAAAATAATCTTACGGTTTCAGGAGAGTTTTCGGAAAACGAAGACGGAGTCGATGCAGTTATTTATTCCAAAGATGATATTACATTTAACGGTGAGGGTACACTCAATATTAAATGTGAAACATCACATGGAATTGCAGGAAAGGATGATGTGAAGATTACAAGTGGTACATATAATATAGTGACTGCCGGGAAAGGAATAGATGCAAATGACAGCGTAAGAGTTGCTGACGGAGTTATTAATATAGAAAGTAAAACGGACGGAATTCATATTGAAAATTCTGAAGATGAAACACTCGGCTTCTTATATGTCATAGGAGGTGAATTTAAAATTGAAGCCGGCTATGACGGTATTGATGCATCCGGAAAACTGTATATATATGACGGTGACTTTGATATAACAGCAGGTGGTGGTTATGAAAACGGAGCATTTCATTCGGATAATATGATGGGCGGTGGTTTTGGAGGACAGATGCCTGAAGGAATGGCGAATCAGGAATTTGAAAATGAAAGAATGCCTGAGAATATGACACCGCCGGATTTTGAAGAAGGACAGATGCCTGAAGGAATGGCGCCTTTTGATATGCAGAACGGACAGATGCCTGAAGGTTTTGAAGAAGGACAAGGAGGAAGAAGGGGTAAAGGAAATCCAAGGCAGGAGAACAGTACGGCAAATGAAACGACGGAAGTCTCGACTGAGGCATTGCTTGAAATTAATGAAGAAGATGCAAAAGTAACAGATTCGGATGAGTCTTATGCAGAGGAAAATGCTGTGGAAGAAACAGAATATGATGCCGATGATTATCTTGAAAATTCAACCAAGGGTATAAAGGCTGACGGAGGAATATATATTTACGGCGGAAGTCTGGATATTGATGCAGCCGATGATACACTTCACTCGGATAATGAAATAATCATTGAAGAAGGAAATATTACTCTTTCTTCCGGAGATGACGGAATACACTCGGACGTACTTCTTACAGTAAACGGAGGAATTATAAATATAGAAAACTGCTATGAGGCTCTGGAAGCACATACTATGGAAATAAACGACGGAGAAATAAAGCTCACAGCTTCCGATGACGGATTGAACGCAGGCGGCGGTACGGATGCCTCACTTACGATAAACGGAGGAATTATAAATATATCGGCAGCAGGTGATTGTGTTGACTCAAACGGAACTCTTGCGGTAACGGGAGGTGAAACGTACGTAAGCGGTCCTAACAACGGAGGAAACGGATCAATGGATTATGAGATTAACGGATATATAACAGGAGGTACATATATATCGGCAGGAGCAAGCGGGATGGCCATGAACTTCGGTTCGGATTCCACACAATGTTCAATACTTTACGAGCTTCCTTCGAGTGTGGCAAGCAATACCGGGATTACACTTTCGGATGTTGACGGAAATGTAATCGTAAGCTATACACCGGATAAAGCATTCCAATCCATAGTAATAAGCTCGCCGGATATAGAAAGCGACGGAACCTACATACTTACCGTGGGTGACAACTCTTATACTATAGAAATGTCAGGAATATTATATGGTACCGGAACGGGAATGGGAGGCTTCGGACAGCAGCCGATGGGTAGATAATTATATATAGATGTTTACGACTGACATTCTTATTTAAAAATACAAATAAAAATGTCAGTCGTAACTTTGTTGGATTTATTGGCTTTTAAGTGCTGCTTCTGCTGCCTGGATTATAAGTATGCTTGTGTACTGGTTATCCTTGGAGTAGGTGAGGTTTTCAAATGAGGCTCCGGTTTCAAGCTGGGCATTTATCTCGTCCAATGAAGGTCCTATTAAAGGATACATGGCTGTTACGGTTTCGTTAAGATTGGTAATGTTGATGTGCGCAACATTTCCATTGTCAACCGTAACGGATAATTGGAGTTCAGTCTGCCCTCCCACGTTCATGACAGAAGAATAGACCCCCGATTTATATGTAACTTTATTATCGTTTTCGAGTTTTTTTTCAGAAGAAATTTCGGTGTTTGGACTTGCTGCCGGTGATGATACGCTTTCGGTTTCCTGAGGAGGAATAACCGTCGCATCGGGGGCTGTATTATAAGCTTCATCATTGTTGCTTTCGGTAAGGTTATCTTGATTTTTCTGCGTTTCGGTTATTTCAGATGTTTTTGATTTGTCGGTTTTGTCTTTCCTGCTACCCTTTGATGGAGAAAACATATAGATAAGCAGTGAAACAAGAAGAATACCGAGTATTACAAATATGGCTGTGTATATAAGTTCTTTTGACTTTAGGACAACGATTTTGGTTTTTGATGACATAATAAAAACTCCCTGCTTAAGATTAATATAATATATTCTTAAGCAGGGAATTATATTCTTTAAATGACTGATTTCTTGTATCGTTCGGTCTAAAGCTTTGAATAACCGAAGCTGTTTACGATTGCGGTCAAAGGATGTCCCGATTTACACATAGGGCATTCATGAGCGGGATAGGTCAGATAATTAGGTATATCATCCGTTGTAAAGATGGAATTAATTGCGTGACCGTGAATTTCCTTTGCAGCTGAGAATATAGCTGAAACACCTGCTATTTTTCCACCGTAGTATTCGATACAATCAAGAGCAGAATTGATTGTTTTACCTGTTGTTGCCGTTGAAAGAAGAACAAGAACGTTTTTGCCTTTAATCATCGGCAGATAATTATCTCTGAACAATAATTGACCACCCGAAGTCTGCTCGGGAGTCAGAATATATACAGTGTTATGCATATTTGCCGACATGATTCCGGCACTCGTAAGCTCGTCTGCAAGATAAGCACCTATAATGTCTGTTCCTTCAAGACAAACAATTGCGTCAATAATCGTTGTGGTAACGTATTCCTGAACAAGAGCCTTAGCGGCAGCTTTTGCTTCATTACGTCTTGCTTTCAAGCAAGTCATATCAATGTAATAATTGATATGAGAAGAGGATGTTGCAAAATGTCCCGGAAGGATGTTTAAAGCTATAAGATTATTATATTTGGAGTAAATCTTAAATCTGTTTGGATTATCCATAATATACCTCCTTATTTTTGGTTTTGCAGGTTACCATAACCACTTATATTATAGCTTTTTTTGACTTATAAAACAAGTGAAAAAAAACTACACTTAAAAGTTTATTTATGTTATAATTACAAATAATTATGCTTTTTTTGCAGGACGTGTGATTCAGTTTATGGAGATTTGATTATGAGAAATGAGAAAAAAAAGTCTCAAATATCTGATATAGAAGTATTGGAACGTATGAAAGAATACCATACGAAGAATTTCGACCGTATGCAATTGGAAGAGATTAGGGAAGGTATTAAAAACGGCGTAGATGTAAGCATTTATGCTGACGAAAAATACATCTTTCTTCAGATGGCTGAGATCAGAAAAGGTCTTGAAAATGAAATAGATGTTACTCCTTACCTTGATGAAGAGTATGACTGGTTTCAAATGCGTGAAATCCGACGCGGTCTGATTGAAGGAGTGGATGTGTCCGTATATCTTGATAAGCATATGGACTATCTTATAATGCGTGAAATTCGAAATGGTCTCAATGCCGGAATTGATCTTATGCCTTATTACAAACAGGGATATTCCGTTCAGGTTATCAGGGAATTAAGAGAAGCATTTGCGGATGGTATAAATATAGAGCTTTATATAGATGCGGATTATGATGACAAGCAGCTCGAGCAAATCAGGCTCGGATTAAAAAACAATATTGATATAACACATTATCTTGACAATTCGTTAACGGGCGGACAAATGTATGAAATCCGTCGTGGACTTGAAGAAAAACTTGACATTTCCAGATATGCAAAAAATGAATACAATTGGATGCAGATGAGGGAAATAAGACTGGGATTGAAGTCCGGTGTCGATACCGGATGGTATGAGGACAGTCTGTTTTCACATCGCCAGATGAGAGAGATAAGACTCGGACTTGAGGATAAGGTTGACGTATCGGAATATGCAATGCATATGTGGAGTGCGTCCGATATGGAAAACCACAGAATAAAATTAAAAAATTTCGGAAGTGCCGAATCGGTTCTTCTAAATCCGGATGCGGAAATTATTTCATATGAGGATTCTGAATTTGAAGACTATGAAGTGCCGGGCGAAAAAGCTTCTTTGGAAGCGGTAACGGGGAGTGAAGCTGATCAAAAAGAGAGTACAGGCAGTGAGGATTTAGCCGGATGGACTACCGAAAATCAAAGGTTAACGATAGATATAAGTGCGGATAAGATGTTTGCTTTTATCAAGCTTCCGGATATAGAGGGAGAAGAAAAGTTTACCGAAAAGGAAATAGCTGCAGCATTAAGGTTAGGTGGTGTCAGACAGGGTGTTAAAAAGGATGTCATTGACAAAATAGTAAGCGGTCAAAAATTTGAGGAAAACGATATTGTTATAGCAGAAGGAAAGCTTCCTACCGAAGGTACGGATGCATATTATGAATATTTCTTTAAAAGAGAATTGGATCATAAACCGGAGCTTAATGAAGACGGTTCGGTCAATTATGCCAACGTTACACTTTTTGAACAGGTAGAAGAAGGACAGGTCATAGCTATATATCATCCTGCGGTTCGTGGTATGTACGGATTTGATGTAACCGGTAAGCTTGTTCATCCCAATAATGTCAAAAGTCTTCCGAGACTTATTGGAAAAAATATTAAGCTTTTGGATGATGAGATAACTTATGTAGCAACCATTACAGGATGTATAGAAGAAAAGGGCGGAACCATTACCATAAACAGGGTTTACATTGTTAACGGTGATGTTTCTTTATCAAGTGGAAATATAAAATTTGACGGTGATGTTGATATAAGAGGTGATGTAAAACCGCGTGCGGTTATCGAGGCTACCGGAAATATAACCGTAAAGGGTTGTGTTGAGGCAGCATTCCTAAAGGCCGGAAATGATATACTTGTCAAGCAGGGTGTTCTCGGAAAAGGTATGGGAATAATCGAGGCGGGAAACGATATCAGCGGAAAATACTTTGAGAATGCAAAAATATATGCGGAGCATGATGTACACAGCAATTATTTATATAATTGTAATTGTGTGGCTATGAATAAGGTCATTATCTCAGGAAGAAAGGGTGCAATCGTAGGCGGTTTAACGTCGGCAATCTATGGTATTGAAGCTGCAGAACTCGGAAATAAGACCGGACTTCGTACTCAATTTGATATCGGTGCAAATGATTACTTCTTAAAGAAACTCAGAGACTGGGATTTGAAGATAAAAGATATATCGGTAAAGATTACTATTTTTAAGGAGGAATTAAAGAAGCTTGAGGTTAAATTCAAGCTGGATATCCTTAAGGATTCGCCTATGTATCAAAATGTCAGGACGGCATTGCATCAGCTTATAGGTGAGGTGGATGCGATAAGAGAGGAAAGAGATGCGTTTACAAGAGAGCTTTCAAAAAATGCAACCGTAATAGGCTTAAGAGTTTCGGGAAGAGCCTATGCAGGCTGTCTTATAAACATAAATAATGCTAAGGTTCTTTTGGATAAGGATGTTAACAGAGTCTGGTTCAGGGAAAAGAATCAGCAGGTAGTTGAGCTTTTGAATTAGTAATGTGTGGAGGTTTGCCATGGGAGAATCAAAAAGATTTATTTTGCTTTCAACATGCAGCTTTAAGCTGTTAAATGATGTATCAAAGGCTTTAAGCGGGGAATATGAGATTGTTAAGGCTATTGACGGAGCACAGACAATTCGTGCCATATCCGATAAGAGTATCAATCTTGCATGTGCGATTATAGATCTAAACCAGCCGAATATGAATGTATTTCAGATATTGGGACTTATGAAAAAAAGTCCGGCCATGAAATATATTCCGGTCATAGTTATGGCTGAAGAGCTTGATGATGAAAATGCCGGAAAATGTCTGGATAACGGTGCGGCGGATGTAGTTATGGTTCCTGTTTCCGCTGCCAAGATAAGATTTGCAGTTAACAGAAGCATAAAAAATAAGATATATATCAGGGAACTTGAAAAAAAACTTGGGGAAATCGGAAATGTAGAAGAAAATGGTACCTCAACGGAGACTAACAGGGATGGTGCCGTTGATTCGGAAGAAAAGGATAAATTAAGACAGGAAGCAGTTTCAAATCTTGAAAACGGATTTGCAAATATGTTCGGTTCTCTTGCGGAATTCAGAGTCTTCAATAAAAATCATATTAAAAGAGTCTGTGAGATTACCAAGATTCTTTGTGATACATTTGTGAATTATTTCCCGGAAAGCAATCTTGATAAGGAAGATGCGGAATGTATAGCAAATGCGTCCTGTTATCATGATATCGGAAAAATTTTGATACCTGATGAAATAATCTTAAAACCGCGTAAGCTAACCGATGCCGAGTTTGATGTTGTTAAATCACATACAACAAAGGGCTGTGAGGTACTTGATAACATAAAGGAATTTCAGTCCGAAAAGATGCATCATTACAGTTGGGAAATATGCAGATATCATCATGAGAGATATGACGGTTCGGGATATCCGGAAAAGCTTAAGGGAGAAAATATTCCTTTTTCGGCACAGATAGTTTCCATAGCCGACGCATTTGATGCACTTATGACAAATACCACATACAGAAAGGCTCTTGACTTTGAAAAGGCTTATACGATGATAATTGAGGGCGAATGCGGTATGTTTTCGCCGCTTATAACTCAGTGCTTTAAAATGAATAAGGATAAGATTGAAGAAGTATCCATAAAATATGCCGATTCATTAACCTAAGGCTTTATAATTGCGGAGAAACAAATATGTCGTTGAAAATGATACTCGGTCCTTCGGGATCGGGTAAATCACAATTTATATATAACAAAATAATACAAGACGGTATTAGAGATATTGACACAAATTTCATTTTACTTGTGCCCGAACAATATTCCATGGCAATGCAGCGAAAGCTTGTTACCATGCATCCGGCACACGGAAGCATGAATATCGATGTCATTGGCTTTAACCGTCTTTGTTTTCGTGTGTTTGACGAATTGAATATCAAACCCCGGAAGGTGCTTGAGGATTTTGGAAAAAGTATGCTATTAAGAAAGGCTGCAGGTGACAAAAAGTCTGAAATGTCCGTATATTCGGGCAGTCTTAACAAGTCCGGCTTTATCGATGAAGTAAAGTCTCTTATGTCACAGCTTTATCAATATGATATTTCACGAGAAAAGCTTGATGAGGTAACTGCTTCGATTAAGGATAGCGAAAGAGATGCGCTTTTGTATAAAAAGCTTTCGGATATGCAAGAGATATTTAAGGCATTTGACGAGAAGATTTCCGAAAACTATATTGCTGCGGAAAAGCTTACGGAGATACTTGCCGACAATGTTGAAAAATCAAAGCTTATTAAAAAAAGTGTTATTGTCATGGATGGCTTCACGGGCTTTACACCAATTCAGCTTAAGCTTATCGAGAAGCTTATGGTTTATTCAAAGGATGTTTACGGTATATTTACGATAGATGAAAAATTTTATAATAAAAAAATAATCAAAGAGCATGAACTTTTTTATCTTACAAAAAAAACAATAACCGATTTAAAAGAGCTTGCAATAAGAAATTCGATTGAATTGGATGATGATATTTTTATCGGCGGAAAAGAAATTAACAGGTGGAGTAAGGGAAGTAAAGCAATAGAATTTCTTGAAAAAAATATTTTCAGATTCCCTTACAATAAATTTGATGAAAAACAGGATGATATATTGGTGACCGTATATGATACGCCGCGTCGCGAAATAGAAGGTGTGGCATATCGCATAAATATGCTGGTTAAGGAAGGCGGATACAGATATAGGGATATAGCTGTGATAAGCGGAAATCTCGAAGGTATTTCGGTACAGACGGAGCAGATTTTTGAAAAATATGAAATACCGTTTTTTTTGGATGCAAGTATTCCGGTTAAAAACAATCCTTATATCAATTCTCTGGAATATCTGTTAAGGATAGTAAAAGAGAACTTTTCTTATGACAGTGTATTTGCGTTTTTGAAAGCAGGAATAATAAAGAGCCTTGATGAAAATGATATAGAAATTCTTGAAAATTATGTATTAAAAAGAGGTATACGAGGTAAGTCGGGCTGGAACAGACAATGGACGGAAGAAGCCGAGGATATAAGAGCCTTTGTTGCGGACATATTATTTCCGTTTTATGATATCTTTTCAAAAAATAAAAACCCGATAAGCACTTATACAAAAGCTTTGAGAGATTTTATGATCAAATATGATTATGAAGAAAGACTGTCTTCCTGTAAGAATCTTTACGAAAAGGTTATTTCCGTATTTGAAAAAATGGATGAGATTATGGGTGAGGATTTGGTGGATACGGACGAGTTTGTAGAGCTTATGAATCTTGGATTAAAGGATCTTACCCTCGGAGTGATTCCGCAAACACTTGATATGACACTTGTCGGGGATATCACAAGAACCCGTCTGGATGATATAAAGGTTTTATTTGTCCTTGGAATTAATGACGGAATAATACCTAAGAAGGGTAATAATTCGGGAATAATAAGTGATGCCGATAAAGAAAGATTAAAGGAACTCGGAATTGAGCTTGCTCCAACCGAAAAAAACAATTCGTATATTGAACAGTTTTATCTTTATATCAATATGACAAAGCCGAAGGATAAGCTCTTTTTATCTTTTACCAATATGGATGGGAACAATGAACAGCTAAGACCTTCATATGTCATTTCGAGAATCACAAATTTATTTACCTTGCTTGATATAAAACCGGATGATGATTATAAGGTATGTAACCGCAGAGCGGGAATTGATACGCTTGTGGAAGGTATGCAGCGCATTTTGACCGGTGATACATCAAGAATAAATGAGACTATGAGTCTTTATAAGCTTTATTATGATATGCACGATGAGAATCTTTCTGTTATCGACAAGGCATTTAAGTATAATAATATTCCGGCAGGTTTATCAAAGGATGTTTCAAGGCTTCTTAAGCTTAAGCTTATGTCGCAATCGATATCAACACTTGAAAAATATGCTTCCTGTGCATATTCATATTTCCTTCAATATGTTCTGGGACTTTCGGAAAGACAAATAAGAAAGATAGATAACAGGGATATCGGAAACATTTTGCATGAAGCACTGGAGCATATGTACAGACATGTTCATGATGATATGAAAAATGACTGGTCGATAATAACCGATACGGAACGTGATGACATGATTGACAGTTTCGTTGAGGAAGCATTTGTTAATGCTTATGATAAAAATACCATTGAGGAAGGAAGATATAATTATCTTCTTAAAGTGCTCAAGAGAATAGGCAGACGGACCGCAGGAGTTCTTTCCGGAATCACGGATAAGGATATGCTTAAGCCTGAATATTTTGAATACAGTTTTAATAAAAATACAAATATTGATGAAGAAAATCAAATGACTTTAAGAGGAAAAATCGACAGAGGCGATATATATTACTCTGAGGATGAAAAAGAGCTTAAGATAAGGATAATTGACTATAAATCAGGTAATCACGATTTTTCTTTAAGTAAACTATATGAAGGCCTTACATTGCAGCTTTCCGTATATATGAATGTTATGATCGGGATTGTCGATGAAGAACATAATAAAGATAAGCCAAAGGACAGGCTTAAGATAGTGCCGGAGGGTATGTATTATTATCGTATGGCTGATCCGTATGTGGAAGCGGATGATGAAGCAAAAGCCAAGGAAGAAAGAGATAAAAATCTTAAGCTTAAAGGATTTAAAAATGATGATGAAGAAAAGTTTGCCGATGTTAATCAATTTGCAGTTTATAAAGCAAAGGAAATTGCCGCACATATTATGTCAGGTGAGATTGACAAGAATCCTATGAATGCAGACAAAAGAAGTAGCTGTGAGTTTTGTGCTTACAGGGAAGTCTGTAGATTTGATAAGAAATACGGAGGCAATAAAGAAAGGTTTGTAAGATATTCCGATAAGGAAAGCGAACTGATTTATGAAAAAATCAGAGAAGCACTTGGAAAGCGATGAATCGGGAGATATAAAATGGGATGGACTAAAGCTCAACAAAAAGCAATAGATGAAAGAAATTCGAATATTTTGGTTTCCGCAGCAGCCGGTTCCGGAAAAACGGCTGTTCTTGTCGAACGCATAATCAATAAAATGACGGATGAAAAAGATCCAAAGGATATTGACGAATTTCTGGTTGTTACATTTACGAAAGCAGCTGCCGCCCAGATGAGGGAAAAGATTGCCGTTCGTATTGAGAAGCTCCTTGAGAAGGAACCTGATAATGAGCATTTGATGAAACAGGCAATTCTTGTTAACAGAGCGGATATAACAACCATAGACAGCTTCTGCCTCAGAATTGTTAAAGAAAATTTCGGACTGCTTAATATTGATTCGAATTTCAATATCGGTGATAACGGAATTATGGAGCTTATGAAAAATGATGTTTTGGATGCATTGTTTGATAAGCTGTATGATGAAAAAAATGCGGATTTTCTGATGCTGTTGGAATGCTTTGGCTGTGACAGAAATGATGAAGAGTTAAAAGAAAACGTGCTTAATATATATAATGTTTCCAAAGGCTTTTCACGACCGTATGTATGGCTTGACGAAGCAAGAAAAGCACTTTTGATAAAAGATAAAAATGAACTTATGAATTCCAAATGGATGAAAGCTTATTTTAAACTTATAAAATCTTATGTAAGGAGTATTGAGGGATATATTGATTCGGGTATAGCTGTCTGTGATACACCGGGAGGCCCGGACAAAAATCGAGAAATTTCGGAAAGTGATGCAGAGGCTGTTTCAAAGATTTCAAAAGCCGAGGATTATGACAGCCTTCGAGATGCACTTGATATAAAATGGAACAGACTTAAAACCTGCAGGGGAGATATTTATGACGGAGAGCTTATAGAAAAATATAAAAATATAAGAGAACGTTATAAATCAATGATAAAAAAATTGAATATTTTTACGGGAGATTCCGATTCAATATTGGCTGAGATAAATAATGTATCTGCTTATCTTGTTCCTCTTATCGACCTTGTAACAAAGTTTTCGAAAGAATATGAAGCAGAAAAAACAAAAAAGAAGCTTTTGGAATTTTCTGATGTAGAGCATTTGGCATATAAGCTGGTCTGTGCGGGATATGATGAAAACGGTACACCCGTACCGACCGAAGCCGGGAAAAGAATTTCCGAAAGATATGATGAGATTTTTATAGACGAATATCAGGATAGTAATTATCTTCAGGAAGAGATTCTTAATTCAGTTTCAGGTATATGCTATGGTAGAAATAATATGTTTATGGTCGGTGATGTGAAACAGAGTATTTACAAGTTCCGTATGGCAAGACCGGACTTATTTCTTTCGAAATATAAGACTTATAAAGATGATGGAGTAAATATTAAAATTGAGCTTAAGAATAATTTCCGTTCGAGAGAAAATGTTCTTAAGTCTGTTAATTATTTCTTTTATCAGCTTATGAGCGAAGATCTGGGTGGAATAGACTATAACGAAAACACCGAGCTTGTATGGACAAAAGAATTTCCGAAGCCTGATACATCAATTGTTTCAGGTGTTGATGAGACAACTGAAATCATTCTTGTCGACAGCTTTGAAACGGAGGACAGATTAACACCGACGGAGATAGAAGCATATGTAATAGCAAAAAGAATCAAAGAACTGGTTGATGGCGAAAATCCGCAATATGTATATGATGAAGATAAAAATATATACAGAAAAGCTTCATATAAGGACATAGTTGTATTGGCAAGAAGTGTAAAAGGCTTTGGCGAGGATGTTTATAATATTTTGACAAAGTCGGGTATTCCGGCATATGTGGATGATAACGGCGGTTATTTTGAAGCTGTTGAGATAAGAACAATCCTTTCGCTTTTAAGCGTTGTGGACAATATCAGACAGGATATACCGCTTGCTGCGGTTTTGATTTCACCTATGGCAGAGCTTGACGAAAATGAGCTGGCTTTGATATGCGATTTTGCCGAAAAAACGCTTAAACGTAAATATTTATTATATGAAAAATGTCTTTGCTACATGGATAATAATGAGGACGCTATAACCGGTAAGCTCAAGAGGATATTTGGTATTATAGATATTTTAAGGGAAGATAATAAGAGTATTTCAATATCTTCTCTTATCTGGAAAGCACTTGAACTAACAAATTATTATAATTATGCCATCTCAATGCCTCTTGGTGAGAGAAGGAAAAATAATATCAATATGCTTCTTGAGAAGGCTTATGTTTTTGAAGAAGGAACCTATAAGGGTCTCTTTAATTTCTTAAGATATATCGATAAAATGAAGCTTAATGAGATGGACTACGGTGAGGCATCGCTTTTTGGAGATGACGAGGATGTGGTCAGGATAATGACAATGCATAAAAGTAAAGGCCTGGAATTCCCGATTGTCTTTACAAGCGGTCTCGGTAAAGGAATTAATTACAGGGAGTACTCCAATCAGCTTTTAATAAGCAGTGATTATTATCTTTCCGCAAATTATATCAATAAAGATAAAAGATATAAGAAAAAGACGCTTATGAAGGAAATCATAAGACTTTTGATGAAGAATGAAATGACGGCCGAAGAATTAAGAATTTTATATGTTGCATTTACGCGTGCCAAGGAAAAGCTTATAATTACCGGCTGTGTTTCAAATGCAATAAGTGTTTACGAAAAACTGTTTGTGGAAGATAACAAAAATATGACTTTGCCGATTGATATAAGGGCAGATTCCGCCAAATATATATTGTGGGTTCTTGCATGTATGAAAAGATATGATATGCTCAAGCCGGATTGCAATATAAATCTTTCCATAGTGGGTGAAGAATATCTTTACGGGTATATTGGAAATGAGGAAGTTAAGAAGGAAATGTCCGTTATTGACTTTTACGAAAAGGCAAAATCCGGTTATGATAAAGGCTTATATGATAAATTTAAGACGCTTTTTGAATTTGATTATCCGTTTAAAAAGTATATAAATATTAAGAACAAAATGTCCATATCGGAAATTAAAAGGATGAAGGCCTTTGACGGAAGTGAATATGATCTGGCCGATTATGCTGAAAAATTGAACGATGAAGAAACGGTTGATGAAGAAAAAGTTGATGAAAAAACGGTAGATGCAAAAGAAAATTCCGGAGATAAAGAATCAAAAGAAATAAAATCCGATAATAAAAAAGGTCTGTCGGGCTCCGAAAGAGGAACGATAGTTCATAAGTTTATGGAACTTGTAGATTTTAGTCACGTTAAAGGATTTGATGAAATAAAAATCCTCGAATATCTTTCCTGTTTTCTAAAGGAACTTGAAGAAAAAGAAATATTTACTGTCGAAGAAGCAAAGGCTGTAAATCTTTATAAAATAAGAAAGATGCTTTTGTCCGATTTGGGACGTAGGATGTCCGAGGCGGATGAAAAAGGAAAACTGAAGAAAGAACAGCAGTTCTCGGCCGGCATACCCGTCGATGTGATTTTTTCGAAAGAAAAAGATGATAATGCCGGTTTATTACAGGGATTAGAGAAAGATATTACGGAAGAGGATTCGTCAAATGATGATCTGGTTATAGTTCAAGGTATAATCGATGCATTCTTTTTTGAAGATGACAAGATTATTCTTATGGATTACAAGACAGATTATGCAAGTGAAAAAGAATTGAAAGACCGGTATTTTGCACAGCTTGATTATTATGCGTATGTTCTGGAAAAAATTACCGGTTTAAAGGTTTCCGAAAAGCTTATATACTCATTCTGTCTTGAAAAACAGATTAAGATAGATTAGAATATCCGAAACAGACGAATAAATATAAAATATTATATATAAAAAGGGATAATTCCCGTATCAATAAAGGAAGGTTGATGAAAATGGCAAGAACCGATTTGGAAAAAGAGGGCATAACCCTTCTTGGAAATCAAAAAGTAAGCTACCCTGCGGATTATTCTGCGGATATATTGGAAACATTTGTAAATAAGCATCAGGAAAATGATTATTTTGTAAAGTTTAACTGCCCTGAATTTACATCGCTTTGTCCTATTACCGGGCAGCCTGATTTTGCGACGATTTATATTTCTTATGTACCGGATGAGCTTATGGTCGAGAGTAAGTCGTTAAAGCTTTATTTATTCAGCTTCAGAAATCATGGGGATTTTCATGAAGATTGTGTAAACATCATTATGAAGGATTTGATTAAGCTTATGTCTCCGAAGTATATAGAAGTGTGGGGAAAATTCACACCAAGGGGAGGGATATCCATCGACCCTTATTGCAATTATGGTAAAGAAGGAACCAAGTGGGAACAGGTTGCGTTCGACAGGCTTGTACATCATGACATGTATCCCGAAAAGGTGGACAACAGATGATAGCGGATTTCGAGAGCTGTGTAAAATATCTGTATAACATACCTTTCTTTTTAAAGGATGAGAATAACAGAAGCAAGTCGGGAAATGAAAATCTTTCCGTTCTTATGAATGAACTCTCTGATCCTCAAAAGGAAATAAAATGTATACATATTGCAGGAACAAACGGAAAGGGCTCCGTTGCGAATTTTATAAAGTGTATATTAAAAGAAAAAGGATATACTGCAGGCATTTTTACATCTCCACATCTTATGAATATAAGAGAGAGGATAATGATTGATGATCTTATTTCCGAAGAAGATTTTCTTGAATGCTTTAACCGGGTTTTAAATGCGGAAGAAACGATATTAAATAAGGGCTTCGGACATATTTCTTATTTTGAGTTTTTGTTTGCGATGGCAGCGGTTTATTTTGCAAAAGAAAAGCCTGATTATGTGATTTATGAAACGGGACTCGGAGGAAGACTGGATGCAACGAATCTTATCATTCCGGAAATATCGGTTATAACATCTATCGGACTTGATCATATGCAATATCTGGGTGACAGTATAGAGCTTATAGCCGGTGAAAAGGCCGGAATAATCAAGGATGGTATACCGGTTGTCTACAATACGGGTGAAGAATCGGCAGACATAGTAATATCGAAAGCTGCCAAAACTCATAATTCAAAAGAGATAAATGTCGCAAAAACAAAATATATTATAAATAATATAAGCGATAAAACGATTGATTTTTCGATTATCAATGGTTATTATAGGTATGACAATCTTGAAATTAAAACAACAGCGGCATATCAGGTCGATAATGCCATAACCGCTATTGAAGCCTGCAACGAGCTGTTTATTCGGGATGGAATAATTAAACAGGATATAATAAAAAAAGCACTTTTAAATTTTTATTGGCCCGGAAGGATGGAATATATATATCCTAACGTGATTGTAGACGGAGCTCATAATGAGGATGCAATCAAACGTTTTATTGAAACGGTCAATGAAGTTTACAGTGATAAAAAAACAGAGATATTGTTTGCTGTATGCGAAGATAAGGATTATGAACCGATGATAAATAATCTTTGTGCTAATCTTTATATAAGCAAATTATATGTAACGGCAATTAATTCTGCGAGGGCGGCATCACCGGATTCGGTGGCTGATATATTCAGGAGCCGTCTTGATAAAAATGCTTCGGTGGATATAATAGTTGATAATGATATGAAAAAAGTTTTCAAAAATGCCGTTTCAAATGTAATAAACAAGGAAGATACCATGCTTTTTGCCGTAGGATCTTTATATCTTGCGGGAAGTATTAAGCAGATTATTATGGAGGCAAAAGATGATTAATTTTGAAGAAGAACTAAAGAGATTTCAGCCTATTCCCGAAGTCAATCAGGCTGAAGATGCCATATACAGCAATGATTTAAAGGATATAAGCGATATTGTTTTTCAAGTTACCGAGGAAATGAAGTCGGCAAGTGAAGATGTGGCAAACCGTATGGTAGGAAGAGTAAGGAGATAAGTATGGCAACAAAGAAACCTGTGCTCTGTCCGAATTGTGGAGCACACATAAAGAAAAACGGATATTGTTCTGCCTGTCATATGCCGCTTCCGGTATTAAAAAAGGCTTTTAATACATCGGATTATTATTATAATATCGGTTATGACAGAGCAGTTGCCAGAGATTTGTCGGGTGCGATAGATTCTTTGAATATTTCTCTCAGATATAATAAGAAAAATATAATGTCAAGAAATCTTCTGGGACTTGTTTATTATGAGATGGGTGAAATCGTAAATGCTTTGAGTCAATGGGTAATGAGTGTAAATTACCAATTAAACGGTAATCTTGCATCGAAATACCTTAAGGAATTAAGGCAGGATCCGACATTGCTTGCTAATGTCGATCAGATTGCGCAAAAATATAATCTTGCGCTTTCATATGCAAGAAGTGAAGATTTTGATCTTTCGATAATACAGTTAAAGAGCCTTTTATCCGCAAATCCGCATTTTGTTAAGGGATATCTTTTACTTGCACTTTTATATATTAATTCCGACAATTATGAGAGAGCAAGAACAACCTTAAGAAGGGTCCTTAAAATTGATAAAGCAAACACTCTTGCGATTCATTATCTTCATGAAATGGGAGATACGGATGAGAATATAATCGAGATGAGTAAGGAATCCGTTGAAAATGACGGATTGCTTGATGCCGATGAAGAGGCAATTACGCTGAGTACAATGGGGAAAAAGAACGGCAGCAGGGTTAAAATGTTTTTTGGAGATCTTGTGGAACGATATAAGGCAAAGGCTGTTTCAAGAGGTGAATACGGAGAAATAAGCCTTGCCAAATATTCCGGAATATATGTACTTCTGGGAATGGTTTTGGGTATTTTTCTGTTATACTTCATAGTTGTTCCCGCACAGAAAAGAAAAATCACGGACGAAAAGGATAAATTGATCAAGTCGTACAGTGAAGAGCTTGCTGATAAGAATGCGACCATTAATTCATTGACAAATGATATAGCTAACTTAAATGCCGAGCTTGAGGCTGCCAATAATCCGGATACGGCAGGCGATAATCCTTTGCCGGATTATTCGGGAATACAAAACGGCATGTCCGATGAGGATCTGCAAAATATGATAAATAATGAATAAAACGATTCATTGATTGGATTAAGATACGAAAGAAAGCAAATTGATTTTTGCTTTCTTTTTTTGTTTTTTTCGGATAAGAAAACGAAATCGAAAAATAAGGAGGAAATTATGAAAAGATTTGATTATTCGGACGGAGTCCTGATTTATTATCTGCCGAGAGAACTTGATCATTATGCGGCTGAAAAAATTAAATCGGGAAGTGAAAAAATATTTGATGAAAACAATGTGGAATATCTGATTTTTGACTTTGAAAAAACGAGCTTTATGGACAGTTCCGGAATCGGGCTTGTAACAGGCAGATACAGAAGGGTTCATGATAAAGGAGGTAAGGTGTTTGTTGTTAATGTCAGTGAAAACATCGATAAGATTTTAATGATGTCGGGGATATACAGGATTATAGAAAAGAAAGAAACCAAGGAAGACATTATAAAGGATATGGTTGCGGGAGGTTGTTATGAATAATACAAACGAAATGACGGTGCGCTTTAGTGGTAACGCGCAAAATGAAAGTTTTGCAAGAATGGTTATAGCGGCTTTTATAACCGGAACAAATCCGACATTGGAAGAAGTATCCGATGTCAAGACGGCGGTTTCGGAGGCTGTTACCAATTCCATTATACACGGTTATAGGAAAAAAAGCGGTCAGGTAACTGTATATGCAAAGGTTACGGGAAGAAAAATATACATAGAGATAATTGATTTCGGAGACGGAATTTCTGATGTAAAAAAAGCCATGGAGCCGATGTTTACGACCGGACCTGAAGAGGAAAGGTCGGGAATGGGCTTTTCGTTTATGGAGGCCTTTATGGATAAGATTGAGGTTGAATCAAAGGTAGGAGAAGGAACTACCGTAAAAATGTGGAAGGAGATAGGAACGGCCGGCCGTCAGTTTGAATAAATGAATGAAGCGGAAACTTTTCGACTTGCGAAAAATGGAAATAAAGAAGCAAAAGAAAAGATAGTTTCGGATAATACGGGTCTTGTATGGAGTACTGCCAGGAGATTTTTCGGTCGCGGCTATGAGCCCGAGGATATATATCAAATCGGCTGTATAGGTTTGCTTAAGGCGATTGACAGGTTCAGCGAAGAATATGAAGTGAAATTTTCTACTTATGCGGTTCCGCTTATTGTTGGAGAAATTAAAAGGTTTTTGAGAGATAACGGAATGATTAAGGTGTCAAGAATATTAAAACAAAACGGATATCGTATAAGCAGAGCAAGAGAGGAACTTTCTGTTAAGCTTGGAAGGGATCCGAGCCTTGAAGAGATATCAGCAGCAACAGGTCTTACGGATGAGGAAATTGTTCTTGCAACGGATGCCAACAGAGAAGTTGAATCCATTTACCAACCTGTTTACGAACATGACGGAAGTGAAATGTGTCTGATGGACAGGCTTACCGATGAGTCAAAATCACATGAAGCTGAAGAGGGCTTGTACAATAAAATAATTATAGAACAGGCTATGAGTCTGCTTGATAAAAATGAACAAAAATTAATCAGCCTCCGATATTTTCAGGATAAAACCCAAAATGAAACTGCAAAGGAGTTGGGAATGAGTCAGGTACAGGTAAGCCGTCTCGAAAAAAAACTGTTATTCAATATGAGAAATACTATTGACAACAAATCGAACTTATAGTACAATTATCGACAGATTGGTTTATAAATTATAATTAAGATACAGAAAATAAAATTATAATACGATTAACATAATTATAATACAATAACTATAACTATAATTCGATATTCGGTATAATAATACGATAATCGAACTATAAGTATGAAAGATAAACTAAGCGTATGAAAAGATTTGAGGGTTAAGATGGGGACACGTAAGAAAGCGGCTTTGGAGCAGTTTAACCGTGATAATATTTTAGAAGCGGCTAAAGAATTGTTCGAGCTTAAAGGCGTAGAGGCAACAACGATGGATGACATTGCGAAGCATGCCGACTATAGCAAATCAACCATTTATGTCTACTTTAAAAGTAAAGAAGACATATACAATTCAATAGTGGAAGATTATATGAGCATTCTTACGGGTGAAATCGAAACCTGTATAGATGCAGAGACGGGCTTTGAAGATTCATATTACAGACTTTGTGATTGTCTTGTAAGCTTTGAAGAGAAGTATCCTAAATACTATGCCAGTCTCATGGGTGAAGAGAAGATGACCAACAGCAGAAAGAGGACCGATATTATTAATCAGGATGTTGGAAAAGAGCTTCGCGATTTGATCAGCAGCCTTCTCGAAAAAGGGGTTAAGCATAACGTGTTGAGAAAGGATATCGAGCTTCAGCCTACAGTGCTTTATGTATGGTCTGCCATAAGCGGTATCATCCAGGTTGCTGACAGAAAGAAAGATATATTAAAGAACAAAGTTAATATGGACAGGGACGAATACCTGAAGTATTCTTTCAGGACATTTTATGAGTCGCTGGTGAGGAGGTAAGCATGAATTACGTATTTTACGTAACTGATGAAATGGATGCTATGCCGCTTTCCGGACGACTTCGTAAGATGGATGCCGGAAGAGAGGTAGTCGAACATATCAGAAATGGTATGAAGCATTGTACTGTATTAAAATATACGGACTATATGGGGGAAAAGCTTGAAGCTTGCAGTGTGGGAATCGTTTTCCCTGCACACAGCTGGGGTATATCTTTGGCAATTCAGTCTTTTCTGATGAGTTTAAGAATCGGAAAAGATACATATGTTTACGGTGTCGCAATCGGAGAGCATTTGGATTATAAGTCAAACAGCAGTATTAAGATAATTGAGCAGTTTAAAAGGGAAATTGAAAAAAAGCATTTGAACAGAAAACCGGATATTTACATTAGATGTAGAGATATCAGACGTGATGCTTTCAGTGACGGTGTATCTGTTATCGAGGATGAGTATTATTCGTTAGAGGATAAAATTTCGGTAATACTCGACGGGCTTTTGTACCATTGCTATGATGAAATAAAAAATAAACCGCGCATTGAAAAGCAATACAATGAGTTTGGACTGAATTACGGCTACTCATTTGAAAAGACGGGCAGGACAAAGTCAAGACTTAATAATATCTATCTGGATGATTCAATGTTTGCCGGTGTTAGATTCAGTAAAGTTATATAAGGTTATTAGTTTTTTTGTAAACCTCCTATAAAGGGTCGCTCTGTAGTATAATATGCAGGGCGGCTTTCTTTTTTGCCTTTTTTTGAATAATATTCAAATTCAGAGGATAAAATCTAAATAAACTTGTATTTGACAGTTTATTTTGCTATAATACTATAGCGAATGTTTACATATCAAAATAAAAAGTTTACATATATTCAGGAGGCAGCTAATGGGCTATTCAAAAGCGGAAACAATTAAGAAACAAAAAAATCTTGTTTCCAAGTCACAAAGATATAAACGTAAGGTCTTGGTAAATATGCTGAAGGTTGTATTGTTGGCATTTCTTGCGATTGTAATCGCAGGGGCCGGTGCGGTTTTCGGTATGATGAAAGGCATTCTTGATAATGCACCGGATATCAATCAGATAAGCATTATGCCTAAGGGTTTTAAGACTTTTATATATGATGAAAACGGTAATCCCGAAACAGAGATTTCGACGATAGGTTCAAATCGTGTTTATGTTTATTATGAAGATATTCCGAAGGATTTCATAAATGCATTTGTAGCAATAGAGGATGAGCGTTACTGGACTCATAACGGAATAGATGTAAGAGGTATAGCCAGAGCGTTTGTTGAAGGCGCAAAATCGGGCAACTTCGATCAGGGTGCTTCGACCATAACACAGCAGCTTATAAAAAATGAAGTATTCAATGTTGGTCTCGGTGAGACTACATTTATGGATAAACTCGAAAGAAAGATACAGGAACAGTATCTTGCCATGGAGCTTGAAAAGAAGTATTCAAAGGAACAGATTATAGAGTGCTACCTTAATACGATTTATCTCGGTCGTGGTGTTAATGGAATACAGGCTGCTTCGGCAAAGTATTTTAATAAGAACATCGATGAACTCACTATATCCGAGATGGCAACAATCGCAGGTATAACACAGAATCCGACAAAATACGATCCGACAAGATTTCCTGAGGAAAGCGCAAAGAGAAGAAAAAGAGTTCTTGACAAGATGCTCGAACTTGAATATATAACCCAGACTCAGTATGATGAGGCTATGGCTGATGATGTATTTACCAGAATAGCTGAGGTTCAGGAGATAAAAGAGGCTGAGGGAGAGATTTATTCATATTATACTGATAAGATTCTTGTAGATCTTGAAAATGATTTTATGGAGCTTTACGGATGTACCAAGCAGGAGGCTTCGCAGCTTATATTTACCGGCGGTTATTCCGTATATTCAGTTCAGGACAAGGAAATTCAGAAGATATGTGAAGATGTTGTTAATGATACGAGCTATTACGGAAACGGAGCACAGGTAGGCCTTGATTATGATCTTACAATATTGGATTCCGACGGTGAGACAGCTCACAATTATTCCATCGGACATTTGCTAAAGTATTTTAGAGAAAAAACAGGTAATTCAAAGTATAATAATATATATCCGAATGAAGAAGCGGCAAGGGCAGCAGCGGATGAATTTAAGGAAGCGATGCTTATAAGAACGGGCGGAACATTCAGTGGAGAGCGATTTTCAACTTCACCTCAGCCGCAGTTCTCGTTTACGATTATGGATCATCATACGGGTTATGTTAAAGCTATTGTCGGAGGAAGAGGCGAGAAGACTACCAACCGAAGTCTTGACAGAGCTACTGATTCACCGAGACAGCCGGGTTCTACATTTAAGATACTTGCGGCATATCTTCCTCTTATAGATGCCTGCGGGGGCGGACTTGCGATGCCGTTTACGGATGAACCGCTTAAATATGCTAACGGTGTAACGGTTCATAACTGGTGGGGTGCTTCCTACCGTGGACCTGTAACTGTAAGAAAAGCAATTCAGGATTCCATGAATATTATTGCGGTTAAAGCGATAACAGTGGCTACACCTGAACTTGCATATCAATATCTGGTTGATCTGGGGCTTACTACGATAGTTGATTATGATGTTGATGCCGAAGGAAATATTATTTCGGATATAAACCAGGCAACAGCACTCGGTGGTCTTACGCGTGGTGTAACAACTTATGAGATGACCGGTGCTTATGGTTCAATTGCAAACGGCGGTTTATACGTTAAGCCTGTAGTCTATTCAAAGGTTATCGATCATGACGGAAATGTTGTTATTGATAATACCACTCCGACAACAAGAAGAGTCATGAAAGAGACTACGGCTTGGCAGCTTATAGAAGGAATGAAGTCTGTATTGAATGGAGGAACCGGTGGTTCCGCACGTATGACAACAGGTATCAGCTGTGCGGGTAAGACAGGTACTACTTCAAATACCTATGACCTCTGGTTCTGCGGAATGACACCATATTATACAGCTTCAATCTGGATGGGATTTGATTCCAATATTAACATGGGTGGATACAACCAGAGTCTTCACTGCAGAATGTGGAGAGATATAATGGATCAGATAGCTGTTATGGAAGGACAGGATCCTTCGGTTGATTTTGTAAAGCCGGATGGAATTACAACAGTTTCTCTTTGCCAGATTACCGGAAAGCTTCCGGGTGAAGGTTGTCCTACATTTACAGATTATTATGCTGCGGCGGATGTGCCGGGACAAAGATGCCCGGGACATGCTTCTTATACATTCTGTCGCGAATCAAAATGTATAGCGACATCACAGTGTCCGGATACTGTTACCTTCGTAATGGAAGTTGATGAGGAAACAGGTGCTACTAAACTTGTAAGTGCATCGGGAGAAGATTCGTCCGAATATGCTATTACCGATCAGGTCTGTCCTCTTCATCCTGAACTTGCCGATGAAATAACAATCAGCTCGGCAGCCGGAGAGGGAGGAACTATTTCGCCATCTGTTACCTGTGCAAGAGGATCGTCAGTAACATTCTATATAACTCCGAATCCGGGTTACAGTGTAATGGATGTTATGGTTAACGGACAGAGTGTCGGACCGGTTACAACTTATACATTTAATGAGATTCAGGAAAATGCAAGTATAAGCGTTGCGTTTACAAATGGTGGCGGAGGAGTGGCTCCGCAGCCGGCTACAACAGAGGTACCTACGGAAGCACCTACAGAGGCGCCTACTGTGGCACCTACAGAGGCACCTACGGAGGCACCTGTTGAAGTGCCTGCACCATAATTATATAAATAAGGACAAAAATAAAATATATAGGAGGGTAATTGCATGAAAAAAGTAGCGTATATAGCATCGGAGTGTGTTCCGTTTGTCAAAACCGGAGGTTTGGCGGACGTTGTCGGTACACTTCCAAGAATATTTGATAAAAAGGAATATGATGTTCGTGTCATAATGCCTAATTATATGTGCCTTCCGGCAAAGTTTAAGAGCAAAATGAGATATATCACGCATTTTCATATGGATATTGGCTGGAAGCAGCAATATGTCGGTATCATGTATCTTGAGTATGAAGGTGTTCCTGTATATTTTATAGACAATGAATATTATTTCAATGGTTTTAATATTTACGGTGATGTAAAATGGGATATAGAAAAATTCTGTTATTTCAGTAAAGCGGCACTTGCTATATTGCCAAGTATAGGTTTTCAGCCCGACATAGTTCATTGCCATGATTGGCAAGCTGGGCTGGTTCCCGTTTACCTTAAGACTTTATTTTCCGGCAACCCGTTTTATTCGGGAATTAAATCAATCATGACGATACATAACCTTCAGTTTCAGGGCAAATGGGATATTAGAACCATTCAGGAATACTCCGGACTTCCCGAATATGTATTTACGCCTGATAAGCTTGAGCTGAACAAAGATGCAAGTATGCTCAAGGGAGGACTTGTTTATGCGGATAAGATAACAACGGTTTCAAATACCTATGCTCAGGAGATACAAACGCCTCAATACGGCGAAGGTCTTGACGGACTGCTTTCGGCAAGAAGAGAGTCTCTCTGGGGCATTGTAAACGGTATAGATTATGATGATTATAATCCTGCTACGGATAAGAAAATCTTCAAAAATTATACCATTAAGAATTTCAGAAAGAACAAAGTTGTAAATAAGAGAGAACTCCAAAAGAAGCTTGGTCTTCCTGTTGACGAGGGTGCTTATATGATAGGTATTATTTCAAGACTCACAGACCAGAAAGGTCTTGACCTTGTTGACAGAGCCATGAATGATATATGTACCGACGGAACACAGTTTGTAGTACTTGGAACAGGTGACAGAAGATACGAAGATATGTTTAAATATTATCAAAGCTTCCATCCTGCGAAAGTTTCCGCAAATATCTTCTATTCGGATGATTTGTCACATGAGATTTATGCTGCCTGTGATGCTATGCTTGTTCCTTCAAGATTTGAGCCTTGCGGACTCACTCAGCTCATGGCATTAAGATATGGTACTCTTCCTATAGTTCGTGAGACAGGTGGACTTAAGGATACGGTTCAGCCTTATAACGAATTCGAGGGAAGTGGAACGGGATTTTCTTTCGCTAACTATGATGCCTTTGAACTTCTTAATACAATTAATTATTCAAAGAAGGTATTTTTTGATGATAAAGAAGCCTGGGCTAACATGCAGGAGAGAGCTATGCAGCAGAATTACAGTTGGACAAATTCGGCAGAGATTTATCAAAGATTGTATGAACAGATTTAATTTAGAATATTAATGAAAAACGTACAGCCGCATATATTCATAATATATGTGGCTGTATGCGTATTTACATATCCGGGACTGAAAAGTAAAATAAGCAATATATGATAGAGATATGTGTTTATAAGGAGCAAATACTATGGCAATGGATGGTATTACAATCGCTGGGATTGTAAAAGAACTAAAAACAAGGCTTGAGGGCGGTAGGATATATAAGATATATCAGCCTGAGGATGATGAGATATGCCTTGTTGTAAAAAATAAAACATCAAAAGGAAATACTTCGGACAGACTTGTAATTTCGGCCAATGCGGGTATTCCGATGATATATATCAGTGACAGAAATAAGGATAATCCGGCGGTTGCTCCGAATTTTTGTATGCTTTTAAGAAAGCATATAGGAAACGGAAGAATTATTGACATTAAACAGCCTGATTTTGAAAGAATAATAGAGATATATATAGAGCATTTGGATGAAATGGGCGATGTGTGCATTAAAAAGCTTATAGTCGAGATAATGGGCAAACACAGTAATATTATCTTCGTTAATAAGGATGATATTATTATTGACAGTATTAAACATGTTTCACATGCTGTAAGCTCTGTCAGGGAAGTTCTTCCGGGAAGAGAATATGTATATCCGCCTTCAAAAGAAAAAATGAATCCTTTGGAAGCGGATGTAAATTATTTTATCAATCATGTATTGGCTAAACCCGAAAGAATTGAAAAAGCAATATATATGTCCTATACCGGAATATCACCGGTAACGGCAAATGAAATATTATTTAGATCCGGCGTAGATAAAAATAATACGGATGAACTGGATTTGCTTGAAAAAGATAAGATTTATTCGGCATTCAGTGATATGTTTAAGGATATAAAAGAAGGTAAATTTATGCCTTGTATAGCATATGACGGATATGAACCGAAGGAGTTTTCCTCAATACTTCTTTCTTCATACGGAGAAGTATGTGCGGAAAAGTCTATTCCTGCCAAAAATGTAAGAGGTTTAAAGTCATATACAAGTATTTCTGAAACAATTTACGATTATTATGCCAAGAAAAGTGTTTCATCAAGAATGAAACAGCATTCCACGGACTTAAGGAAAATAGTATCCAATGCAATAGAAAGAACCTCGAAGAAATATGATTTACAGATTGCACAGCTTAAGGATACGGATAAGAGAGACAAATATAAGGTTTACGGAGAGCTTATTACAGCCTATGGTTACAATGTAAATGCAGGTGAAAAAGAATTGGTTTGCGATAATTATTATACAGGCGAAAAGATAACCATACCGTTGAAAACAGAAAAAAGTGCTATGGACAATGCAAAGGATTATTTTGAAAAGTATAATAAGCTAAAAAGAACCTATGAAGCGTTGACGACTCTTACCAAAGAAACAAAGGATGAACTGAATTATCTGATATCCGTTAAAAATGCGCTTGATATAGCCAATATGGAGGATGATCTTAAGCAGATTAAGCAGGAATTAATTGAAAGCGGATATGTGAAGGGGAAAGGACATGGGAAAGAAAAAAAGAATCAGGTCAAAAGTAAGCCTTTGCATTATATATCCTCTGATGGGTTTGACATGTATGTAGGAAAGAATAATTATCAAAATGAGGAACTTTCATTTCAGTTCGCTGATGCAAAGGATATGTGGTTTCATGCGAAGACGGTTCCCGGTTCACATGTTATTGTAAAAACAAGAGGCGAGAGCGAACTTCCGGATTCAACCTATGAGGAGGCTGCAAGGCTGGCGGCATATTATTCGTCTGCAAGAGAAAACGGCAAGGTTGAGATTGATTATACTGAAAGAAAAAATCTCAAAAAACCGCCAAAGTCAAATCCGGGATTTGTTATATATCATACCAATTATTCGATGACCATTGAACCGGATATAAACGGTATAGAAGAAATATTGGAATAAAAGATTTGAACCCTGCAGGAACGAGAATTTTTGATTTGCTTTTTTGACGCTGATATACTATAATATATTGGGTTTGAATGACATTGAATTTTACATAGGGATGGTAAAATAATTTGATAAAAAGTATGACAGGCTTCGGAAGAAGCGAAGTAATAAACGAAGACAGAAAGATTGTTGTTGAGATTAAAGCTGTAAATCACAGATATTGTGATATGAATATAAAGCTTCCTAAAAGATTCAATCATTTTGAAGCTGATATAAGAAATCTTCTTAAGGAAAAAATCCAGAGAGGAAAGGTAGATATTTATATTACTTACGAAGATTACAGCAAATCAAATGTTTGTGTAAAATACAATAAAGAGATAGCTGCCGAATATATCGGTTATCTGAAGCAAATGGCGGAAGAATTTGATATTGTTTCAGACATAAAAACATCAGGTGTGGGACGTTTCCCGGAGGTATTCACTCTTGAAGAACAATCAACGGATGATGAAGAAATATGGGAATATTTAAAGGCTTCTATTGATGAGGCCTGTGATAACTTTGTGGATGCAAGAATTAAAGAGGGCGAGAATTTAAAGACCGATTTAATTGCTAAGCTTGATAATATGCTTGAGATAGTTGCATTTATTGAAGATAAATCACCGGAACTTATTGCCGATTATAAGAAACGCCTTGTGGAAAAGATTGAAGAATTAAATGCCAATACGCAGATAGATGAACAAAGAATAGCACTTGAGGTTACTCTTTATGCAGACAAGATATGCGTGGATGAAGAAATAGTCAGACTGAAGAGTCATATAGAAAGCACCAAGAGTATTCTTCTTGAAGGCGGAGCTGTAGGAAGAAAGCTTGATTTTATAGTTCAGGAGATGAATCGTGAGGCTAATACTATTTTAAGTAAATCAAACTCACTTCAGATTTCTGACAGAGGTATAGAACTTAAAACCGAGATAGAAAAAGTAAGAGAACAAATACAAAACATAGAATAAAAGCAGGTGATGATATGGAAAAAGAAGGCTTTTTAATTGTAATTTCCGGTTTTTCCGGAGCCGGCAAAGGTACGGCGGTTAAACGACTTGTTGAGGAATACGGATACAGCTTATCCATTTCCGCAACCACAAGAGCTCCGCGAGAGGGAGAGGAAAACGGCAGAGAGTATTATTTCAAGACTGTAGCCGAATTCCAGAATCTTATAGATTATAACGGCTTTATCGAGTGGGCTCAGTATGTTGATAATTATTACGGAACACCGAGAAAGTTTGTTGAACAGGAAATGAAAGATGGTAGAGATGTAATCCTTGAAATAGAGGTACAGGGCGCCATGAATGTTAAGAAGCAATATCCGAATGCATTATTGATATTTGTTACCGCACCGAGTGCTCAAAGTCTTAAAGAAAGACTTGCCGGAAGGGGTACGGAGAGCGAGGAGGTAATCAATAAGCGAATGAAGAGAGCAGCTCAGGAGTCAGAGGATATTGACGCTTATGATTACATTGTGGTTAATGATGATTTGGAAGAATGTGTTAAGACAATTCATTCTATAATTGTGAGCAACAAGTGCTTACGAAAAAATAATTTAGAATTTATTGATACAATAAAGGGAGAGCTTAAGGCTCTGTAGGAAGGAGAAAAGAATATGTTACATCCATCATACACAGATTTAATGGCTGTTGTTAACAGTGACGTTGAGGAGGGCGAGCACCCTGTAGTTCAGAGTAGATACTCTATTGTTATGGCTACATCAAAGAGAGCCAGACAGATTATTGCGGGAGACGAACCTCTTGTAGAAGCAGCAGATAAGAAACCTTTATCAATAGCTGTTGAAGAACTTTACAGCGGTAAGGTTAAAATTGTCGGAGACGATGAATAATTATTAAAGGGCTGTCGCATGTATGCAGCAGCCCTTGATTACTTTTTTGGGAGGTCTTTGTATGAAACTTATTGAACTTATTGACGGACTTGATTTTGAGCTTGTATGCGGAGATACAAATGTTGAGGTTAATGATATAAAAAACGATTCGAGAAAGGTTAGCGATAAAGATTTGTTTTTTTGCATTTCCGGAGCAGTTTCCGATGGTCATAAATATGCGGAAGATGTAATAAATAAAGGGGCTTCGGTACTTATAGTAGAAAAGAAGCTTGAGATAAATGTTCCTGAAAATGTTACCGTGATTAAGGTTGAAAACTCCCGCTATGCTATGGGATATATTAGTTCAAAATTTTACAAAGAGCCGTCAAAGAAACTTACGGTTATCGGTATAACCGGAACTAAAGGAAAAACAACAACAACATATATGATTCGTGAGATGCTTGAAGCAGCAGGTACGAAGACCGGACTTATAGGTACCATAGAGATACTTGACGGAAAAGAAAGAATACCGGCAAAAAATACTACACCTGAATCCATAGTTCTTCATAAAACGCTTAAGGATATGCTTGATAACGGCGTGAAGGCAGTGGTTATGGAGGTATCATCTCAGGGACTTATGCTGGACAGAGTAGCCGGCGTTGATTTTGACTACGGAATATTTACTAATCTTTCAAAGGATCATATAGGTCCGAATGAGCATAAAACCTTTGAAGAGTACATGATGTGGAAGGCTAAGCTTTTTACAATGTGTAAAACAGGTATATTTAATTGCGATGATAATTTTTTTGGCAAAATGACTGAATCTGCTACATGTAAAACCGTGACGTATGGTATGAATAATGCGGCTGATTATAAAGCGGATGATGTAAGGCTTTATAATCAGGACGGAGTTCTTGGGATTGAATACAACTTAAGCGGAAAACAAAATGCTGACATTATCGTTGATCTTCCGGGCGAGTTTTCTGTACATAATTCGCTTGCTGCAATTGCAATAGCAGATTTACTCGGAGTTCCGACTGAGGATATTAAGCAGATATTAAAGAAGATTAAGGTTCGCGGAAGAGTAGAAATGATACCTATTTCAGATGATTTCACGATTATGATCGATTATGCCCATAATGCAATGGCGCTCGAAAGCCTTCTTGTTGCACTAAAGGCTTATAATCCGGGAAGACTTGTAACTTTATTCGGATGCGGGGGAAACCGTTCAAAGGACAGAAGATATGAAATGGGAGAGGTCTCAGGAAAGCTTTCCGACTTTACAATTATAACAAGCGATAATCCAAGGGATGAGGAGCCGCTTGATATAATTAACGATATAAAAACAGGAATCGGAAAAACAGACGGTAAATATATAGAAATACCTGACAGAAAAGAAGCAATAAGATATGCGATATTAAACGGTAAAAAGGGCGATGTTATTGTTCTTGCCGGAAAAGGACATGAGGATTATCAGGAGATAAAAGGCGTTAAGCATCATATGGATGAAAGAGACCTGATAAGAGAAATATTGGAGGAAGAAGATGTCACAAAAATATGCGGATATAATAATAGATATTTCGCATGAAGCCATTGATAAAACATTTCAATACATTATACCCGATGAGCTCACCGATGCTTTATGTATAGGTATGCAGGTGGAGATTCCCTTCGGAAGATATAACAGCAAAAGAAAAGGTTATGTTATAAATATATCCGATAAACCTTCTTTTGATATTGATAAGATGAAGGCAATTTCCGGAATTTCAGACAAAAGCATAAAGATTGAAGGAAATTTAATAAGGCTTGCCGCATATATACATAATACATACGGCTCGACAATGATAAATGCACTCAAAACCGTTATGCCGGTTAAGGAAAGCATCAGAAAAACAGAGCAAAGAATCTTCGAGGAGGAGCCGGATTTTAAAAATGCTCCGATAGAAAAGCTTAGTGAAGAACAACTTTCATGTATAGAAGAATTCGGCAGGGATTATGCCGCAGAGGATTATAAAACTTACTTGCTTGCGGGAGTTACCGGAAGCGGAAAGACGGAAGTATATATTGGCTGTATAAAGAAGGTAACTGAGCAAAGAAAACAGGCGATAGTACTGGTCCCTGAAATAGCATTGACTTATCAAAATGTTTCAAGATTCAAACAATATTTCGGTGATAGAGTCGCTGTTGTCAATTCAAGGCAGAGCAAGGGCGAAAGATACAGAGAATTCGAGCGTGTCAGAAAACATGAGGCTGATGTAATAATAGGACCGCGTTCGGCTTTATTTGCTCCATGTGAAAATCTTGGGCTTATAATAATAGATGAAGAGCATGATATGGCATATAAGAGCGACCAATCACCCAAATATCATGCAAGAGATGTAGCCTTGGAAAGAGCAAGGCTTGAGGGAGCATCTCTTATACTCGGTTCAGCAACACCTTCCGTGGAAAGCTACAGTCAGGCTAAGCTTGGTATTTATAAACTTTGGAAATTGAAAAAAAGACCTGACGGAGTAAGTCTTCCGGACATATCAATAGTTGATATGAGAGAGGAGCTTCATCTTGGAAACAGAAGCATAATAAGCAAAGCCCTTAAGGATTCCATAAAAGAATGCCTTGAAAGAAATGAGCAGATAATGCTTTTTATAAACAGAAGAGGTTTTAACAGCTTTGTATCCTGCAGGGAATGCGGAGAGGTCATAAAGTGCCCTAAGTGTGATGTGGCTTTATCTCTTCACAATAACGGATTTATGATGTGTCATTATTGCGGACATACGGAGAGAGTTCATAAAGAATGTCCGAAATGTAAATCTAAAATGATAGGCGGATTCGGAACGGGAACCGAAAAGGTTGAGGAAGAAATAAAGAAATTATTTCCGCAGGCAAAAACTCTCAGAATGGACAAGGATACGACAGTAAGAAAAGGTTCGCAAAGTAATATTATAAATCAATTTGTAAAACATAAGGCGGATATCCTTATCGGAACCCAAATGATAGTAAAGGGACATGATTTTTCAAATGTCACGCTTGTAGGTGTACTTTTGGCGGATATTTCTCTTTTTTCAAATGATTATATGGCGGGAGAAAGAACTTATGATTTGTTGACACAGGCTGCCGGAAGAGCCGGAAGAGGTGAAAAAAAGGGAAGCGTTATAATTCAGACATATCAACCCGAGCATTATGCTATAGATACGGTAAAAAAACAAAGCTATGAGGATTTTTTTGATATGGAAATAAGCTACAGAAGGATATTGAAGTATCCTCCTGTTTATAATATGATGGTAATGCTTATGACATCAAATGATTATGATAATTTATGCAGGGAAACAAAAAAAGCCTCCGATTATATAAAATCCTTATTTTTAAATGATAAAAAAGTAAGGATAGTCGGACCCGCGGATGCATCGATAGTAAAGCTGAATGATATTTACAGAAGGGTAATTTATATCAAATCCGACAGCTCTGATAAATTAAGAAGAATAAGAGAAGCATTTGAAGACTATGAGCAGGATGCATTTAATATAATGTTTGATGTAAATCCTGTGAATACATATTAGCATGAATAAATCAAAATTATTTAAAGAAAAAATTACGGAAAAGAGGTAAATCATATGGCAATAAGAAAAATTAGAACAGACGGAGACGATATATTAAGAAAAAAATGCAAGCCTGTCGAGAAAATGACTGACAGATTAAACACCCTGATTGATGATATGTTTGATACAATGTATGCTGCAAACGGAGTAGGACTTGCAGCTCCGCAGGTAGGTATACTTAAGAGAATTGTTGTTATAGATGTAATGGATGACAATCCTCTTGCGCTTATTAACCCTGTTATAGTTGAAGCTGACGGTGAGCAGGAGGGGGAAGAAGGATGCTTAAGCCTTCCGGGCCTTTCGGGAAATGTAAAGCGTCCAAATCATGTTATTTGCAAAGCATTTGACAGAAATATGAATGAAATAACAGTTGAGGGTGAGGCGCTTTTGGCAAGGGCAATCTGCCATGAGTTGGATCATCTTGACGGTATATTATATAAGGATCTGGCAACAGACGGGCTTCACAGTATAGATGCTCCGCCGGCCGAGGAATAAAGAGCGGCATAGTGAAGGTTATCTGTTTTTAAAATACGTTTATGAGGTAAAATAATGAAAATAGTTTATATGGGAACACCTGATTTTGCAGTCGGTGCTTTAAAGTCCATAGCTGATGCGGGACACATGGTTTCTTTGGTTATTACACAGCCGGATAAGGCTAAAGGCAGAAGCAATAAGCTTGTTCCGACGCCTGTTAAGCAGGCTGCAACCGACCTGGGTATAGAGGTATTTCAACCTGAAAAAATAAAGTCAAACGAAGCAGTCGAAAAGATAAAAAAATGCAAGCCGGATGCTATAGTTGTTGCTGCATACGGTCAGATACTTCCTGAAAAGATTCTTGAAATTCCAAAGTACGGCTGTATAAATATACATGCATCGCTTTTGCCGAAATACAGAGGTGCAGCCCCTATAGAATGGTCTATAATTGACGGATGTGATAAAACAGGTGTCACAACCATGTATATGGAAAAGGGTCTTGATACAGGTGATATGATTGAAAAAGCCGAGGTTATCATCGAAGCCGGTGATACGGGCAAAACACTTCATGACAAGCTTGCTGTCGAAGGTGCTAAGCTGATAATAACAACTCTTAAGGCTCTTGAAGAAGGAACAGCTGTAAGAACAAAACAAAATGATGAAGAAAGCACATATGCGCATATGCTCACAAAAGAGCTTGGAAAACTTGATTTCAATATGCCTGCCCAAAGGCTTGAAAGACTTATCAGAGGTCTTATTCCGTGGCCTTGCGCATATACAACGATTGAAAATAAAACAGCAAAAATTCTTTTGGCGAAAGTTACAGATGAAAATGATGAAAAATATAATGATGCCAAGCCGGGAGAAATAGTAGAAGTAACAAAGAAGAATTTTACCGTAAAATGTAAAGAAGGATCACTTACAATATTGAATTTGCAACCGGAGGGAAAGAAAGCAATGGATGCCGCTTCCTATCTTAACGGTAACAAGCTTAGTGTTCATACCTTTGTCGGAGAATAAAAATGGCAAATGAAAGAGATATAGTTCTTGATATCCTTATGGATATCGAAGATAATAATACCTTTTCAAATATAGCTTTGAATAAAGCATTGAAGAAAAATCAATTTATCGAAAAAAAGGAGAGAGCCTTTATCACGAGGCTCTCTGAAGGTGTTGTCGAAACACGAATAAAACTTGACTACATTATAAATCAATTTTCCAAAACAAAATCCGATAAGCTAAAAACAAAAATCAGATGCATAATAAGAATGGGCGTATACCAGCTTCTTTATATGGACAGCGTTCCCGATAGCGCTGCCTGTAATGAGTCCGTAAAGCTTGCAAAGAAACATGGATTTGCCGGCCTTTCGGGATTTGTAAACGGAGTCTTAAGAAATATTGCAAAAAATAAAGATAAAATAAAATATCCGGATAAAGGAAATGATAAGCTTTCGTATTTATCCGTAAGATATTCTATGCCCAAAATGCTTATAGAAAAGCTTATGAAGGATTATCCGGAAGATTATATGAGGATTATTGAGGGATGCTTTGAAAAAAGGGAGACTTCGATAAGAGTTGATTTGAATAAAATATCAAGAGATGAATTAAAAAATGAATTATCATCCCGGGGCATAAATGTAAAGGATGGTTATTATTCGGATAAAGTTCTTCTTATATCGGAATATGATTTTATAAAAAAGGTATTCGGCTATAAGCAGGGATATTTTACCGTACAGGATGAAAGCTCTGTATGCGCGGTGGAGGAAGCTTTTAAGGAAATAAAAAAAGAAACGGAACTGCATGAAAACTTCACTGCACTTGACATATGCTCCGCTCCGGGAGGAAAGACAACGGCAGCTCTTGAGTGTATGGACAAAAAAGGAAAGATATTTTCCATGGATATATCCGGAGATAAGCTTGAATTAATAGAGGAAAATATCGAAAGACTTGGATATGAAAACGCAATTGTAGCGCAGCATGATGCCTTGGAGCCTATAGACAAAAATGAGTTTGACTTTGAGTTTGCCGGAAATACCGATTTGGTAATAGCGGATGTTCCGTGCTCGGGACTTGGTATAATCGGACGAAAGAATGATATAAAATACAGAATTACAAACGAGCAGATAGATGAATTGATTAAGCTTCAGGGAAAAATTGTTAAAAATGCTGCTATGTATGTAAAAAAGAACGGCATACTTCTTTACAGCACATGCACGATAAATCCCGATGAAAATTATAAACAGGTAGAAGCGTTTCTTGATAATAATCCGGATTTCAGGCTGATAAATAAAAGACAGTTTGTTCAGGGAGTAGATAAATGTGACGGCTTTTTTTATGCGATTATGAAAAGAACGTAACGGATGGAGATTTGACTTATGGAAGATTTGGAAAAAAAAGATATAAAATCAATGTATTATAATGAGCTTGAAGAATATATACATAATATAGGGCTTCCGGCATTTCGGGCAAAGCAGCTGTTTTCATGGATGCATGAGAAATTTGTCGGTGATGTGGAGGAAATGACTAATCTTCCGAAGGATATGAGAGAGAAGATAAAAGCAAACGGGTTTACCGTTCTGAAGGAGAAAACAAGACAGGTTTCAAAAAAGGACGGAACGATTAAGTTTTTATTCAAACTTTCGGATGGGCAAATGATAGAAACCGTTTTTATGAAATACTCCTACGGAAATTCTATATGTATATCTTCACAGGCGGGATGTCGTATGGGATGCAGATTTTGTGCATCGACTATCGGTGGACTTGTAAGAAATCTCAATGCTTCCGAGATGCTTGAACAGGTATATGCGGCCATGAGAATTACAGGCGAGCGTATATCGAACATAGTTATAATGGGTACCGGCGAGCCTCTTGATAATTATGATAACGTAATAAGATTTATAAAACTTATAACGGATGAAAGAGGTTACAATCTCAGTATGAGAAATATAACCATGTCGACTTGCGGTCTTGTTCCGGAAATAATAAGACTTGCAGATGAAAAGCTTGCCATAACGCTTGCCATATCCCTTCATGCACCGAATGATGAGAAAAGAAGAAAGCTTATGCCTATCGCTGAAAAATATAGTATTTCGGAAATTCTTGATGCATGTAAGAGATATTTTGAAATAACCGGAAGGCGTATAAGCTTTGAATACAGTCTGGTCAAGGGACAAAATGACAGTAGTGAAGATGCAATGGAGTTGTCACGACTTTTGAAGGGATTTAACAGTCACGTTAATCTCATTCCGGTAAATTCGATTGAGGAAAGGGATTATGAGAAGGGTGATAACAATTCTATTCAAAATTTCAAATTAGTACTTGAAAAAAATTCAATAAATGTTACTATAAGAAGGAGTGTGGGTAGTGATATTGATGCTGCCTGCGGCCAATTAAGAAGAAAGTATTCGATTGAGGTTTAGGAGGAATCCTATGAGGTCTAGCGGAAAAACAGATACCGGCAGTAAGAGAAGTAATAATCAGGACAGCATATTTTTCAGTGATAAGCCGGTTGGACCATTGCCTAATCTTTATATAGTTGCTGATGGCATGGGCGGACACAGAGCCGGCGATCAGGCATCTCAGATGGCGATTGATATAGCGGTTGATTTCATTAAAAAATCAACTATAGAAAATCCGATTGCCGTCTTAAAGCGTGCCATGATATATGCCAATAATGAAATATATAAAACAGCCAGTCGCGATCCGGATTTAAGAGGAATGGGTACAACAATGGTTGCGGCTGTGGTTCAGGATGATAAGCTATATGTGGCAAATATAGGTGACAGCAGGCTTTATTCGGTAGGAAACGAAATAAAGCAGATTACGATGGATCATTCGCTTGTCGAAGAGCTTATAAGAGACGGTAAGCTTGAAAGAAAAAAAGGAAGAAACCATCCTGAAAAAAATATAATAACCAAGGCAATGGGATCAAAGGAAGAGGTTATTCCCGATTTCTTTGAGATTGAAATAAATCCTGAGGATAAATATCTGCTGTGTTCGGACGGTTTGTCCAATATGGTTGAGGATGATGAAATAAGAGATATCGTTGTTGAAAATGAAGATTTAAGAGATGCGGTTGTGTCCCTTGTAGACAGAGCAAACTATTACGGCGGAGCTGATAATATATCCGTTGTCATTATAGCAAGTTAAACTATTCGAGAAATAATCAGAAAGGGTTGGAATTATGTTAAAACCGGGAATGATATTATGTGATAGATATGAAATATTTGAGGTTGTCGGTGCCGGCGGTATGTCTATCGTATATAAGGCTAAGGATCACAGACTTAAAAGAAATGTTGCCATTAAGATGCTTAAGCCTGAATTTGTAAATGACAAGACTTTTGTAACGAAGTTCAGAATTGAGGCTCAGGCTTCAGCAGGACTTACACATCCTAATATCGTAAATGTTTTCGATGTTGCGGAGGATGACGGAATTTATTTCATCGTTATGGAACTTGTTGAGGGAATTACCCTTAAGGAATATATCCATGAGAACGGACGACTTCCTATGGATAAGGCAATTGATTTTTCTATTCAGATTGCATCTGCGCTTGAAACTGCGCATGAGAATCATATCATACATAGAGATATTAAGCCTCAAAATATACTTGTAAGCAAGAACGGTAATCTTAAGGTTACCGATTTCGGTATTGCAAAAGCTGCTTCGGCAAATACTTTAACTTCAGGAGCAATGGGAAGCGTACATTATATTTCGCCTGAGCAGGCAAGAGGCGGATACAGCGATGAGAGGAGTGATATTTATTCACTCGGTATAACTATGTACGAGATGGTAACGGGAAGAGTTCCTTTTGAGGGAGATAATAATGTTTCCGTAGCACTTATGCATATTCAAAACGAAATGGTTTCGCCAAGAGAATATTATCCTGATATATATGCAAGCTTTGAAAAGATTATTCTTAAGGCAACACAGAAGAAACCGGAAAGAAGATATCTTACCGCTACTGCACTTATTGCTGACTTAAAGAGAGTTCAAAATAATCCAAATATAGATATAGTTGTGGCACCTTCTGCCATAGCTAACAGCCCTACGCAGGAGTGGTCCAAGGAAGAAATCGAGGCTGTAAGAAATGCAGCTCAGGCAAAGCCTGTACAGCCAAATGCGTTCTTCAATACACCTGTACAAAACGAAATGGGAGAAATGAGACCTGTTCAGGGACTTTCAACCATACCGGTAAATAATCAAAGAATCAATCAGCTTCTTGAAGAGGAGGACCCGTGGGAGGAAGAGGAGGAATACATTCCTCAGCAGCCAAGACGCGGCAGCATAAAGAAGGTTCAGGATTATGATGACGAAGATGATTATGGTTATGATGATTACGATGATTATGATAACGAAGGAGATATAGATCCTAATCTTAAGAAGGCTGTTATGATAGGAGCCGTTGCAACGGCAGTTATTATAGCAATAATTTTAATGATCGTTATCGGCAAGATGATGGGCTGGTTTAAGTTCGGAAATAAGAAAACAACAACTGCGGCAAATTCCGCAACAACCGAAGCTGTAGCAGAGATACCTATGGAGGATGTAGTAGGTATTTCCGAGGAGGCTGCAATTAAGATACTTAAGGATGCAGGCTTTACCAATGTTCAGTCGGTTCATGAAACAAATACCGAAAAGCAGGAAGGCTATGTATTTGAACAAAGTATAGCTAAAGGCGTTCCGACCGCAAAGGATGCTGAGATTATCATAAAGGTAAGTGCCGGAGCTGAAGAAAAGGAAATCCCTGATGTTACAAATTATGAGGATAATCAGGCGGTAACAATTCTTAAGGAGGCCGGCTTTGAAGTTACTCATGCATACGAGTATAGTGAAGATGTTGAAAAGGATAAGGTAATAAGAACCGAGCCTGCAGGAAAGTCTATGGCTAAGGAAGGTTCAAAGATTACGCTTGTTGTAAGTAACGGTAAGGAAGAGAAAAATGCTGAAGTACCTAATCTTACCGGATATACTCAGGCAGAGGCTGAAAATGCGCTTGCTACCAAGAAGCTTAAGGTTGGTAATGTAACACATGAAAAGAGCGATAATGTAGCTGAGGGATATGTTATAAGGCAGGGTACAAAGGGTGGTACCGAAGTGCCTGAAGGAACAGCAATTGATTTTGTAATAAGCGATGGAGCGGTTACTTATTCGGCTACGCTTACATATAGGATTGTGGTTGAACCTGAAGCTGTTTCATTAACAAAGGAACAGTTTGGAGGTCATAATGTTACGGTTACCGTTTCGAACGGATCTAAATCGGCTTCCGGTTATGCCACTATGGGAAGCGATGGTACAGCTAGTGTAACTGTTACTTTAGATGGTTTATCCTCCAAGAATGAAACATTTAGTGTAAGAATATCGGATGACTCAGATCCGGAACACAGTAACTTGTATCATACTGAGGAAACAGGTAAGACTATTGTTGAGAACTAATATGACAGGTAAGATAATTAAAGGTGTAGGTGGATTTTATTATGTCCACCTACACAATAATTTTATATACGAATGTAAAGCCAAAGGGGTTTTCAGAAACCGGAATATCAAGCCTATGATCGGCGATGATGTAGACATAGATATAATAAGTGAAGAAGACAAAACCGGCAATATAATAAGCATTCATGAAAGAACAAATTCTTTGATTCGCCCGGCTGTATCCAATGTCAGTCAGGCAATTATTATTTTTGCGTTATCAAATCCTAAACCGAACTACAATCTATTGGACAGATTTCTTATAATGATGGATCGGCAAAATATAAATACCGTTATATGTTTTAACAAATCCGATCTCGTAAGTGAGGATGAGGCAGTCTGTATCAAAGATATTTACAGTGCCTGCGGTTATGAGGTTATTATTACTTCGACAAATGATGAAGACAATAACGGAATAGATGAATTAAAGGATAAACTTATGGACAAAACTACGGTTCTTGCAGGACCGTCGGGAGTAGGAAAGTCTTCAATCGTAAATGCTGTTTGTCCTCATGTCGAGGCAAAGACAGGAAGTATAAGCGAAAAGATAAAAAGAGGAAAGCATACCACAAGACATACAGAGCTTATGTGTATTGGTGGTGATACATATATTCTTGATACACCGGGCTTTTCATCGTTGTATATAGAAAATATGGAACCTGAGGATTTGAAGCTATATTATAATGAGTTTGAACCGTACGAAGGAGGCTGCAGGTTTAACGGCTGTGTTCATATAAATGAGCCTGACTGCGCTGTGAAAAATGCGCTCTCGGAAGGTAGAATAAGTAAACTCAGATATGATAATTATATTCAGCTTTATGATGAATTAAAAGAAAAGAGGAAATGGTAGGATGAATATTCTTTCTCCGTCACTGTTATCAATTGATTTTAACAATATTGAAAAAAATGCGAAGATTTTGGATGCTGCGGGAGTAAAGTGGTATCATCTTGATGTAATGGACGGTGCATTTGTACCGAATATTTCTTTTGGTCAACCGGTTATCAAATCCATAAGAAAGATAACAAAGGCATTTTTTGATGTGCATCTTATGATAAATGAACCTAAGAGATATATAGATTCGTTTAAGGATGCAGGAGCCGATTTGCTTACCGTTCATTATGAGGCATGCGAAAATATAGATGAAACCATTGAACTTATAAAAAAAGCCGGTATGAAGGTCGGACTTTCGGTAAATCCGGAAACGGAAATTGAGGTTGTTAAACCTTATCTGGATAAGGTTGATATGATTCTTGTCATGAGTGTACATCCGGGATTCGGAGGACAGAAATTTATACCTTCCGCACTTGATAAGTTGGAATGGGTAAAGCGTGAATCTCAAAATATCAATCCGGATATTTTGATAGAGGTTGACGGTGGCATCAATTTCGAAAATGTAAGTGACGTGCTTTCGGCCGGTGCCAATGTTATAGTTGCGGGTTCGGCATGCTTTAACGGTGATATATCCGAAAATGTCGGAAGGTTTAATAAGCTTCTCGGAGAATAAAGCATGATTGAGATAATAATAGTAGCGGGCGGAGAAATTGATGATGATTTGCTCGAATGTGAAATTAAAAATGCGAATAAGCCTTATATTATAGGAGTAGATAAGGGGATAGAAGCACTTGACAGAATAAATGCGATACCGGATATGGTTATAGGGGATTTCGATTCGGCGGATAGAAGTATTAAAGAGGAATATATTACAAAATATAAATCAATGATCCTTAATCCGATAAAGGACGAAACAGATACTCATGTTGCGGTGCTTGAGGCATTAAAGCTTGATGATCCCGAAAAAAAGATTATTATTTTGGGAGCAACCGGCGGAAGAATGGATCATTTCCTTGGTAATCTCGCACTTTTGAGACTATGTCTGGACAAGGACGTCAGGAATGCATATATTTTGGATTCAAAAAACAGAATAAGAATAATAAAAGATTACTGCTGTATAAAAAAAGCTGAGGCATACGGAAAATTTATTTCTCTCATACCTTTTACCGATAAGGCGGAAGGCATTACACTTGAGGGATTTAAATATAATCTGCGTGACGGCATTTTGCTAAAGGACGAAACACGCGGAATAAGTAATGAAATAATAAAGGAGGAAGGTCATATCAGGATAAAAAGCGGATATCTGCTTTTGCTTGAGACCAAAGATTAATTATGACAGGTTGGATTGTGTTTGCATTTGCCCTTTATATGGGTGGAATGCTGATAATCGGAATAACAACTGCCAAGAAAAACAAAAGCGCAGATGATTATTTCCTTGGTGGAAGAAATCTCGGAGGATGGGTTGCAGCTCTTTCTGCGCAGGCTTCCGACATGAGTGGATGGCTTCTTATGGGCCTTCCGGGTTGTATTTATGCTTTCGGTACAAATCAGGCATGGATTGCCATAGGTCTTTTCATCGGAACCGTTCTTAACTGGCTTTTTATTGCCGGAAGATTAAGAAGATATACAATCAGGGCAGGTAATGCCATGACTATTCCCGAATATCTAAGCAACAGGTTCGGTGACAAAAAGAAAATATTAATGGCTATTTCAGCCTTTGTAATACTTATATTTTTCCTTGTATATACGGCATCGGCCTTTGCTGCAGGCGGAAAGCTTTTTTCGTCCATAGCAAAGATAGATTATCATACTGCCCTTTTTATCGGTGCGGCAGTTATACTTGCATATACATTCCTCGGAGGATTTCTTGCTGTTTGCAAGACTGATTTTGTTCAGGGTATGATGATGCTGATAGGAATTCTCGCAGTACCAATCATCGCAGTTATACTTATGGGAACCGGTCAGATAATACCTAATCTTATGGATAGCGGTGTCAGTGATGCAAGCGATTTCCTTAATATCTTTATTGAGGACGGAAAGGCTATAAAACCTATGAGTATTGCTTCACAGCTTGCATGGGGGCTCGGTTATTGCGGTATGCCTCATATACTTGTAAGATTTATGGCAATCAAGGATGAGAAAGAACTTTCGAAATCAAAAAAAGTTGCTATCGTATGGGTACTTCTTTCACTGGTAGTGGCATGTATAATAGGTGTTGTCGGAAGAGCATATCTTTATCCTACAGTGCTTGAAACAAAGGGGTCGCAATACGAGAATGTTTATATTGAAATGATAATGAAGATGTTTACTGAAGATGTAAAGATTCCTTTCATAGGAGGACTTCTTTTATGCGGTATACTTGCTGCGATAATGTCTACGGCGGATTCACAGCTTCTGGTTTCTTCATCATCAATTTCACAGGATTTGTTTAAGGGAGTATTTTTTAAGAATCTTAAAGAAAAGACCGTGCTGATTATTGCAAGAGTATGTGTATTTGTAATTGCTATTATAGCCTTTGTAATAGCCTGGAATCCTGATTCAAGCATCATGGAACTTGTTTCGGATGCCTGGGCAGGTCTTGGTGCGGCATTCGGTCCGACGATTCTTATGTCACTTTATTGGAAAAGGACAAATCTTTTCGGTGCTGCAGCAGGTATGGTAAGCGGTGCTGCTACGGTAATAGTGTGGGACTATGTAAAGTTTATTAATATGGACGGAGCAAAGGTTACACTTGCAACCTATACGGGAGCTTATTCGCTTCTTATAGGATTTTTTGTAAGTCTTCTGTTTATAATACTTATATCATTGGTTACTCCAAAGGTAAGTGAAGAAATCGAAAAAGAGTTTGAAGATGTAAAAAACGGAATCGAATAGGAATTAAATATATAAATAATAAAATGCCGGTAGAACAAAACCGGCATTTTATTAACCAAAATTATATAATTTAAAGAGAGGATTTATGAAAAACTTTAAATTAAATATAAACCTAAATTATGAACAAAGTATGACAAGAATGACAACTTTAAGTAAAGAAAATAAGAAATAGGAGAAAAATATTGGAAATAAAGCTTATTACTGTCGGAAAAGTGAAGGAAAAGTTCTACAGAGATAAGATAGACGAACTGATTAGGGAAATTAATTGTCTGCCGAAGAAAAAAATAAATCTTGCAGAGGTTATGGATGAAAGTATCCCTGAAAATGCAGGACCTGCCATCATGAAAAGTATTAAGGAAAAGGAAGGGAAAAAGATTCTTTCTTTGATCAATCCGAAGGATTATGTTGTTGCTCTTTGTATAGACGGAAAGCCGACCGATAATATAATGTTAAAAGAACTTTATAATAAAGCCGAAAATAATTATGCAGAGTCATTTGTTTTGATAATAGGCGGTTCTCTCGGACTTTCCGATGAAGTTGTGAAAAGAGCCGATTATAAGCTTAGTATATCGGATATGACCTTTCCGCATCAGTTAATGAGAGTTCTTTTGCTTGAGATTATTTATGATAGCTTATATGATTGTTGATTGTATATGCTCTGTATATCTGTTCTGAAAGAGCGGTACAAAGAGCGTCCGGTTTTAATTGCATGGATGAAACTGAAAAAAACTCAAAGGAAATTTCGGAAGTATTTAAGGCTTCCGTTATTTTTTTGATAATATCTTTGTTTTCAGATATGATAAAGTCAATTGATGAGTAACCTGATAGATTGAGTTCAGTTATTTTTTTTGCAAAAGCCTCTGAAGTAATGCTGTTTTTTCCGGATATTAAAATAAAAACAAAACTGCTTTTTTTGATTTTTATATCATTTATATTTTTGAAAAGCTTCTTTTCGGCTTTAATAAAAGCACTGATACGTTTTAAGTATTCATCAATAGCTTTCTGATAGCCGGAATCTATCTTTTTTTCATTTATATAAAGTGTGATATTCATATGCGGCAACCCTGTTCCTGTTGATATTTTTATCAAATAATAATTATTTGATTTAATAATACATTTTATATGGTGATAACACAATACTTTTTGTTGTTTACATACCTTTGATGTGTTAAAATATAATAAGTGTGAAAAACGGACGGAGATAAAGATGGATAAAAAAATACTTATACTTGATATAGACGGAACTTTGGTTAATTCAAAGAAAGAAATAACACCGCGTACCTTTGAAGCCATAATGAAAATACAGGAGATGGGGCATATAGTGGCTCTTGCCTCGGGGAGACCTTATCCGGGTATGAAGCAGTTTGTTGAGAAGCTGGAAATGGATAAAAAGGGCGGTTATGCAATTGCATTTAACGGAGGCATGATTGTCGATTGCAAAACAGGCAAACCTGTTATAGAAAAGTGCATACCAAACAAATATATGAAGCCTTTATATGAATATGCACTGGATAATGAATTGGGTCTGGTTACCTATAAGGATGATATGGTTATTACCGGTACCGAGCCCGACAATTATATGCAATATGAGGCAAGACTTAATTTTATGCCGCTTAAGCGGGTTAAGGATTTTCTTTCTTTTGTGAATTACGATATGATAAAATGTCTTATGACGGCTGAACCTAATGTTAAGGCTCCAAGGTGCGAAATGGAACTTAAAAAAATGTTTGCACCTGAGATAAATGTTTTTAGATCCGAACCTTATTTTATCGAAATAACAACAAACGGAGTTGATAAATCCACCACAATTCCCGAGCTGTTAAAGCTTTTGGATATACCGAGAGAAAAAACCATATGCTGTGGTGACGGTTTCAATGATGCAACGATGGTAAAGTATGCCGGTATAGGAGTTGCAATGGCCAATGCACAGCAGGTGGTTAAGGATTGTGCTGACTATATTACCGGCTCATGTGAAGAAGATGGGCTTGTAGAAGTTATAGAAAAATTTGTTTTATAGAAATTATTGTTGAGGTTTAATGATGGATAATCCGATGCTTTTAACAAAGGCAGAGTCCCTTATTGTATTGAAGGACCTGGTCAAAAAATCATATATTGAAGACATAGTATGTGTAAACGTAAGTGAAGTTTTGGTTAATTTCAATAACGTATATGAACAGATAAAGGAAAAATTTTCCGGAGACAATATTATAGTCAGAAGTTCCCTCAAGCATAACGGTAATTTTCATAATGTCAAAAGAATTCATTTGGATTCAAGTGATGCAATCAACTCCGGAAAAAGATCGGAAGTTGAAAAAGCATTAAAAAATATGGCTTACATGTATTCCGGTAATGACGAAAGCAAACTTTCGGATTATTTTGATGAGCAGATACTCATTCAAAGATATTCCGAGAATATAATAATTTCCGGTGTTGCATTTACAAGGGATTTTATATACAAAAGACCATATTATATGATTAACTATGAGGTTGTCGGAAACATTAAGGATGATACCGAGTATGGCAGAACAAAATGGATTGCAAAAAACACATCTCAGGAATTCCTTGATTATGAATTTTTAAGCCTTATAAATGCCATTAAAGAGATAGAAGAATTATATGGAGATATAGAGGCACTGGAGATAAAATTCGGAATTGATTCCATAGATAATGTTGTCATTTATCAGGTGAGACCGTTGGTAGAGCTTTTTGATAAACCTATGGCACTTACTGATAAAGAGTTTTATGATGCAAAATCATTTGCAAAATGCGATTATCTTGACACAAATCATGTATTGTCAGATATGGCGGGGTGGAAGCCTGCGGAGATTTTGGGACTTAATCCAAGACCGCTTGATTGTTCGCTTTATAAAGAGTTGATAACATCCGGAAAATGGAATGAAAGTATCAGACATCTCGGATATGCCAATGAGGCAAAAGAATTAATGCAAAAGGTCGGAAACAAGCCTTATATATCGGTAAATTATTCCATTGAGGGACTTACTCCGAATAATTTGAGTGAAAATATAAAATTTAAACTTAAAGAATATTATATATCAAAATTAAAGAGCAGACCGCAATTACATGAAAGACTTGAGAGGGATTTGATATTTAATTGTTATGACTTTGCAACAAAGGATAAGCTTAAGGATCTTTTGGATAAAGGTTTTACGGAGGATGAAGTAACCGAAATCTCAGATGCCTTATATGAGGTTACGACCAATATATTTAACATATATGATGATGTATATAAGAGAGATTTTGATGACTTAAGCAAGCTTACCGAGCTTCGCCACGAGATAAGATCATATGCGCCACTCAAGGAAACAAATATCATGAAGGTGTATAAATATATAAATGATCTTATGAATGCAATCGAAAAATACGGGGCACTTCAATATATAAGACAATCACGTTGCGATATAATAGCAAGAAGTTTGTTAAAGAGTCTTTCGGATAAAGGTTATTTTACATCGGAAGAAATATATAAGTTTATTTCTTCAATCGAAACAGAGGAAACAAAATTTGAAAAATACATAATGCAATATATACACGGTGATATTGACAGAGAGGAATTTAACAAGATGTATGGTCATTTAAGACTGAAGACCTTTGATGTCAGAACCGATTGCTATAAGCATATGAAACTTGATGGGATATTCGAAAGAATTCAAGGCAGTTATGAAAAAGACGCATACAGACCGGATGACAAGAAGCTTGCAATAGCACTAAGAGATATAGGCTTTGATATTACAAACACGGATTTTATCAATCTTGTTTCCGATATGATAAAAAATAAAGCATACTTCAGATTTGAATTTATAAAATCCATAAGTCTTATACTTGATATGATTGCCGTTGTGGGGGAACTCCACGGAATAGACAGGGAAGATATGTCGTATCTCGAGATTCAGGAACTTATAAGTTATCACAGCAGGGATTCTTATATTCAGATAATTCAATCCAGACGAGATATGTATCATGCTTATTCATATCTTGTTTTGCCTGATCTTATATTTGATGTGGGAGATATTGATGTAATCGAATTTAAGTAATTTACGGAATGGATTAAGCGATTATGGCATGAGGTGATTTTATGGCCAAAAAAAAATTGATGGTGGAATTTCCGGGAAGGAATTACAGTACTGATAAACCGCTGTTATATTATGCCGGTAAGGTTTTTGAAGAAAAGGAATATGAAGTGGTGAGGCTGGGCTATAACTACAAGCTGACCGGAGATAAAAATGACATAGACGGACTTATAGAAGAGTCAAAGCCTTATATAAAAAAGGTTCTTGACAAGATAGACTTTTCCATATACGAGGATATCGTATTTGTTTCCAAAAGTATGGGTACAACTCTTGCAGGTTTTTTTGAGGAGTTTTACAGAATCAGGGTGAGGCATATTTTCCTTACCCCGGTTCAAAGTGCACTGAAGTATATGAAGAGAGGAAAATGCATAGTAGTATCGGGAAAAAACGACAGGTTTCTTGACAGCAGGAGACTTAAGATTTATTGTGTCGAGCAGGATGTGGCATTAAAACAATTTGACGACGTCGGACATTCACTTGAGTCGGAGAATGATATCAATATTACATTCGCGATTTTGATGGTAATAGTAAAGCTTTATAAAGGCTTTTTGAATTGATTTAATATGTGTATTGATGTATAATCAAAAAGATATGTATTTAACATCAGAATTATAATACAGGAGGAAAAAAATGGGATTTTTTAAAGATTTTAAACGTGATTTTGCACAGGCCGTTAATGAGCTTATGCCGGATAAAGATGAGCTTGCTAACGAGTATGATGACGAAGATATAGTCAATACATTTGACAGTGATGATATGGATGTTGCTCCTGAGGATATGCTGGAAAATATCGATGATATCAATATAGATAGTTTTGAGAAAAATATTGAGGAAGAAATTAAGGACAGAGAACCTGAAATTATCGAGCATGAATCGGAAAATGATTCGTTTGATAATATTCCACAGGCCGAAATAGTAACGGATGAGGATGAAAAGATAGAAGATGTGATAAACGGATTTGAGGAAACCGAGACGGTAGTTGAAGAGGAAATCCTTGAAGCTTTGCCGCCTGAGGAGGTTGAGAATCCGACCGATGCGGATGAAAAGGCGGAAGAAGCATCAGAACAATATCAGGAAACAGCCGAAGAATACGGTGAGGACGAGCTTAAAGCAATTGATGCCCTGGATGAAGATAATATGCTTGAAAATACTGAGGATGCAAAGGTTCTCGAACCTGAGGCAAATAACCTTGAGAATATGGATTTAAATGCGGCTGTCGAAACAGCTATAAATAACAGAAATGAAAACGGAGATAGCGATGAATATGAGGAGGCAGGTATGGCTGATATAGAAGAAAAGATAAATGAGGAAGAGACAACAGCGGAAAAAGAACAGGAAGCAAATAGTATTCTTGCCGATGATACAACATACATAACAAAGGGAACCACCATAAAGGGTAATATCGAAACAGACGGAGGAATTGATGTAATAGGTACCGTTGAGGGAGATGTTAAGTGCGGTGGAAAGCTTATAATTGGCGGAACCGTTCAGGGAAATATCGTTGCAGGTGAGATATATGCCAATGCAGCAAAGCTTAAAGGCGAGATATTATCGGAAGGAAGTGTCAAGATTGGAGTTGGCACGGTTGTAGTTGGAAATATTTCGGCAACCTCGGCTGTTATAGCAGGTGCGGTAAATGGTGATATAGATGTAAAGGGACCTGTTATAGTTGATTCGACTGCGGTAATAATGGGTGATATAAAGTCACGTTCGGTTCAGATAAATAACGGTGCTGTTATTGAGGGACGTTGTTCACAGTGTTATTCCGAGATAGATGTAAAGAGTTTTTTTGAATAGGAGATGAATTGGCTTGGAAATGAAAAGAATATTACTAAAGCTCAGCGGAGAGGCTCTTGCCGGTGATAAGAAAACCGGATTTGATGACGAGACAGTAGTTGAGGTATCAAAGCAGATAAAAGAGGTAATTGATAAAGGTATACAGGTAAGTATAGTTATCGGAGGAGGCAATTTCTGGAGAGGAAGAACCTCTGAGCATATGGAAAGAGTTAAAGCTGACCAGATAGGAATGCTTGCAACGGTTATGAATTGTCTTTATACCTCGGATGCATTAAGAAGACATGGAATTAAATCACATATAATGACACCGTTTATGTGCGGAAGTATGACTGAATTGTTTAATAAAGATAAGGCGATTGAATATCTTGAAAACGGAGAGGTCGTATTTTTTGCGGGGGGAACCGGACATCCTTATTTTTCAACCGATACCGCAACGGTTCTTATGGCTGTTGAAGTCGAGTGCGATGCGATACTTATGGCAAAGGCTATAGATGGTGTTTATGACAGTGATCCTAAATTAAATCCGGATGCTAAAAAATATGACTATCTTGATATAAACGAGATAATTGACAAGAAACTCGGAGTTATAGATCTTGCGGCTGCAGTACTTGCCATGGAGAACAAGATGCCGATGATGCTTTTCGGATTAAATGAAGAAAACAGTATAATTAAAACTGTATCAGGTCAGTTTACCGGAACCATGGTTAAATGTGAATAAAAACAATATTATTTTTAAAACAGAAAGGGAATAAAAATGTTAAAACAGTATGAAGAAAAAATGGAAAAATCAGTAGAAAACTTAAGATCGGAATATGCAAGTATAAGAGCCGGAAGAGCCAATCCGCATATTCTGGATAAGTTAAGAGTTGATTATTACGGAACACCTTCTCCTTTACAGCAGGTGGCTAATATTACTGTTCCCGAGGCAAGAACCATCATAATTCAGCCATGGGAAGCAAGTCTTATTAAAGAAATAGAAAAAGCCATAATTACTTCGGACCTCGGAGTTACTCCAAATAATGACGGAAAAGCTGTTATCATTAATTTCCCTGAGCTTACAGAAGACAGAAGAAAAGAAATGGTAAAGGATGTTAAGAAGAAGGGTGAGGCTGCAAAGGTTGCGGTAAGAAACGTTAGACGTGAAGCAAACGAGGCAGTAAAGAAAATGAACAAAGCTAACGAAATTTCTGAGGATGAGCTTAAGGATAACGAGGATAAAATTCAGAAAATTACAGATAAGTATGTAGAGCAGATTGACAAGGCTATAGAAGAAAAATCAAAAGAGATTCTTACAGTATAGTTTCAAGGAGAATGATTTTTGGAAAAGATAATTGATGGCGAAAAGCTAAATATACCCAACCATGTTGCCATAATTATGGACGGTAACGGAAGATGGGCAAAAAAGAGACTTATGCCGAGAAATTTCGGTCATAAAGCCGGAGCAAAGGCGATAGAAAAGGTTTGTGAGGACGCTCATGAGCTGGGAATAAAATATCTTACCGTATATGCCTTTTCAACCGAAAACTGGAAACGTTCCGTGGAGGAGGTTTCCGGAATTATGAATATTTTGAGAGATTATCTTAAGACCTGTATCGAGAGAGCTACAAAGAATAATATGCGTATAAGAATAATCGGAGACAGGACTGCTCTTGATGCTGATATAGTTGAAAAAATGGATGAGCTTGAGCGTGTGACAAGCGTATGTGACGGTCTTAATTTTACAATAGCCATAAACTACGGCGGACGGGATGAATTAAGAAGAAGCTTTAAAAAGCTTTTGGAAGATGTAAATGCCGGAAAAGTAGATAAAGATATTACGGAAGAAACGATTTCGTGTTATCTGGATACGGCAGGCATCCCCGATCCTGACCTGCTTATCAGAACAAGCGGTGAATTAAGACTTTCCAACTATCTGATTTGGCAGCTTGCTTATGCCGAGTTTTATTTTACTGACTGTCTGTGGCCTGATTTTGATATGGATGAATTAAAGAAGGCCGTAAAATATTATAACGGCAGAGACCGAAGATATGGCGGGGTAAAGTAGATGTTTAAACAAAGACTTTTTAGCGGAATAGTTCTGGTAATACTTGCCGTTGTTGTTCTCTATTTCGGGGGATATGTAACATGGGCGGCTTTATTGCTTTTGTCTATGGGAGCAATGTTTGAACTCCTTAGAATCTACAAACAGCATAATACACTGCTTGGGTTTGCTGCTTATGCAGCGGTAGTGGCATATTACCTTATGTTAATATTGGATTTGCGGGAATATATTCTTTTCATGTTTATAGTTGCTATTCTAATTATTCTCGGAATATATGTATTTGCATATCCTAAGTATACTGATAAGGAAATAATGGCGGTTGTATTTGCATTTTTCTATACGACATTCATGTTCTCATATGTTTATGAGATAAGAAGTCTGCCGCATGGAGGCATTCTGGTAATAATGATATTTATATGTTCGTGGGTAAATGATACTTTAGCTTATTGCGCGGGTGTAACCATGGGCAAGCATAAAATGTCACCGAAGCTTTCACCTAAAAAAAGCATAGAAGGACTTTTGGGCGGCCTTTTGGGTGCGGCTCTTGTAGGTGGAATATACGGATATTTCTTTGATAAGTATGTTTCGGCAATAGACAATAGTATACTTATATTTGCAATAATAGGATTTGCCGGAGCTATAGTTGCGGTAATAGGAGATTTGACTGCGTCTGCCATTAAAAGAAATAATGATATAAAGGATTACAGTAATCTGATTCCGGGACACGGCGGAATACTTGACAGATTTGACAGTATTATATTTACGGCACCGGTAATATATTATTTATTTATATTTATGGTGTAGTTGATGTTTGTTAATGATATATCAAAATCGGAGGATTTATGAAAAATATTTCGATTATAGGTTCGACAGGCTCTATCGGTACACAGAGCCTTGATATAGTAAGAGCCAATAAGGATTTAAATGTGGTTGCTCTTGCAGCAGGAAGTAATGATAAGCTTCTTTTAAAACAGGCTATAGAATTTAAGCCTGACATAATAGGAATTTGGGATGAGGACAAGGCTAAGGAATTAAGAATGGCCTTGTCTGAATTTGACATAAGGATAGTTTCGGGTATGGATGGTCTTATAGAAGTGGCTTCCTATGTAAAAGCGGATATAGTAATTACTGCGATAGTAGGCATGATAGGTATAAGACCTACGGTTGAAGCCATAAAGGCAGGCAAGGATATTGCACTTGCAAACAAGGAGACTCTTGTTACGGCAGGACATATAATTATGCCGCTGGCCAAGGAATATAATGTGCGTATTCTTCCCGTGGACAGTGAGCATTCGGCAATTTTTCAATGCCTTCACGGAGAAGACGATAATAAAATAAGCAGACTGCTTATAACTGCATCAGGTGGTCCGTTCAGAGGAAAAACAAGAGAAGAGCTTGCTGATGTTACTGTTGAAGACGCTTTGAAACATCCAAACTGGTCGATGGGGCATAAAATAACCATAGATTCAGCTACCATGGTAAACAAAGGACTTGAGGTTATTGAAGCAAGATGGCTTTTTGATGTTAAGCCATCGGATATTGAGGTTGTGGTCCAACCTCAAAGCATAATTCATTCCATGGTAGAATTTGAGGATGGCGCGGTTAAGGCTCAGCTTGGAACACCGGATATGAAGCTTCCGATTCAATACGCATTATATTATCCCGAAAGAAGATATCTTGCAGGAGACAGACTTGATTTTACAAAGATGAACGGAATAATAATAGACAAACCGGATAAAGATGTATTCAAGGGTCTGGAATTTGCATATAATGCATTAGAAAAGGGAGGTTCCATGCCTACGGTATTTAATGCCGCAAATGAAGAGGCTGTTGCGCTTTTCTTAAACAGAAAAATAAGATTTCTTGAAATATATGACATAATTGAGGAGTGTATGGATTCGCATAAGCTTATTTCAAATCCTTCACTCGATGATATACTTAGTATTCAAAATGAAATTAATGAATCGATAAGAGCAAGATATTAATTTCATTAACTACGGAAATTTTAAGGAGTAAATTATGAATATCATTTTAATAATCCTAGTCTTTGGTATTGTGGTGTTCTTTCATGAATTCGGACATTTTATTGTTGCCAAGGCCAATCATATTGCTGTTACGGAATTTTCGATAGGCATGGGTCCTGCGATATTTTCCGTAAAGAAAAAAGAAACAAAATATTCGCTTAGAATTCTTCCGATAGGCGGATATTGTATGATGGTAGGCGAAAATGAAGAATCCGATGATGAGAATGCTTTTTCAAATAAGCCTGTATGGGCAAGAATACTTGTTATAGCCGCAGGACCGTTTTTTAATTTTATCCTTGCTTTGATTTTTTCCATTATTCTTATAAACTTTTGCGGATATGATGATACAAAGCTTTCGGTAGTAAGAGAGGACGGAGCTGCTTATGAAGCGGGTCTTGAACCGGGCGATTCCATAGTGGAAATAGGTGGTAAGAAGGTTCATTTCTTCAGGGAAATACAGATTTATATGATGGTAAATGATTCTTCCAAGCCTGTGGATATGGTAATAAAAAAGGCTGACGGTACGACAAAAAAGGTTACCGTAAATCCGAAAAAAGCCGAAGACGGAAAATATTATCTCGGAATTGCAAGAGACAGATATAATGTAGCAGCAAAGGGTGTTGTCGGAACGGTAAAATATGCCTTCTATGAGACAAAATACTGGTTTGATGCCACAATTTCGAGTCTAAGGATGATATTTACCGGAGGTGTTAAAAGTAAGGATATTATGGGACCGGTAGGTGTCGGAGGAGCCTTTAATGACATTATCGAGGAGGTTAAGAAGGAAAGCACAAGCTTTAAGGAAACAGCCATAAATATTATTCTTAATATGATTAACTGGTGCATCCTTTTGAGCGTTAACCTCGGTATAATGAATCTTCTTCCAATCCCTGCATTAGACGGAGGAAGACTCTTGTTCCTGTTCATAGAAGCTATAAGAAGAAAGAAGATTCCTCAGGAGAAAGAGGCCATAGTTAATATGATCGGATTTGCACTTTTGATGTTGCTTATGGTACTTGTGTTCTTTAATGATATTAAGAATGTTTTCTTTTAAAACATTCGATTTGATTTAGGAGTTGTTTAGTTATGGACAAATCATTCAGAGAAAAAACAAAGCAGATAAAAATAGGAAATGTGGTTATCGGCGGAGGAAATCCCATTGCCATTCAATCCATGACCAATACTGAAACATCGGATATTGATAAAACCGTTGAGCAGATACTTGAGCTTGAAAAGGCAGGCTGTATGATTATTAGATCAACAGCCAATACAAGGGAAGCTGCGGAAAGCTTTGATAAGATTAAGGAACGAATTCATATACCTATAGTTGCGGATATACATTTTGATTATAAGCTTGCCATATCCGCAATTGAGCACGGTGCGGATAAGATAAGAATCAATCCGGGAAATATCGGAGGCGAGGATAATCTTAAGGCTGTTGTGGCTGCCGCTAAGAAAAAAAATATTCCTATAAGAGTCGGTGTAAATTCCGGCTCACTTGAAAAGGATATACTTGCCAAATACGGTGGTGTTACAGCAGAGGGGATAGTTGAAAGCGCACTTGACAAGGTAAGAATGATAGAAAAATGCGATTATGACAATATCGTTATAAGCATAAAATCATCGGATGTAATGATGTGCGTAAAGGCTCATGAAATTATTGCAGACAAAACCATATATCCATTGCATGTAGGTATTACAGAAGCAGGTACGGTAAATCTTGGAAATATTAAATCGGGTATAGGTTTAGGACTTATTCTTAGCAAGGGCATAGGCGATACCATCAGAGTTTCTCTTACCGGAAATCCGGTTGAAGAAATAATATCCGCAAAGACGATATTAAGAACTCTGGGATTGAGAAAGGGCGGAATTGAGCTTGTTTCATGTCCGACCTGCGGAAGAACAAAGATTGATTTGATCGGTCTTGCAAATTCGGTTGAAAGACTTATTCAGGGATATGACAACCTTAACATAAAGGTTGCGGTAATGGGCTGTGCCGTAAACGGTCCTGGAGAGGCAAGAGAAGCCGATATAGGAATAGCAGGCGGTGACAGGGAAGGTCTGCTGATCAAAAAAGGAGAGATAGTAAAGAAACTTCCTCAGAGTGAGCTTTTAAATGCACTTAAGGAAGAACTTGATAATTGGAAAAATTAACATTTGATAATTAAGTTATAGTAAAAACGGAGTGATAAAATGACAGGAAAACAGATTAAAGATGTTTTTCCGGGTTTAAGATTTTCAAATGATATAAATGACCTTATCAGTCAATCTGAGGTCACCGGAATAACCATGTTCGAAAAAGAAAAGAAGATGGTTATTTCAATATTAAGTAATAATCTTATACCGAAAAAAATGATATACAAGGCTGAAAATGAAATATCTGATTTTGTATTTGCAAACAAGCAGGTAATATGCATTATTGACGAACATTTCAATCTTTCCAGCCAATATAAATTAAGGCAGCTTACCGATGAATATAAGGAAAGCTTTCTTCTTGAGATAAAAAATGAAAGCTATGTAAGCTACAGGCTTTTGTCACGTGGAGAATGGTATTGCAATGACGATAATGTTCTCACACTTGCACTTGAAAATACAGGACTTGCAAGAAATCATTCAAGGGCAATAAAAGAGTATTTGGAGCGTACATATAAAGAAAGATTCGGTATGGAAATTAAGGTCGGATTTGATTATACCGACGAGCAAAAGACATCTCTTCGAGCTGCCAATGAATTAAGATTAAAATATGAATTAAAAAGTATAGAAGAATTAAATGAATCAAAAAGACCGAAGAAAAAGGTTGAAGAACAAAATAAGCCGGATACAGACGAAGATGGTGTAAATGACAGCAAAAACAGTTCCGGGGATAAGATTTCAGATTCTTCGGAAAGCAGAAAAAAATCTGATACAAAAGCTAAGGATAACCAAGGTGTTAAGGGTAATTTTGATAAGTATTCAAAAGGAAAATATAGTAAGAATTCTGACAGTAAATATGATGAGAATGTTATATATGGCAGAAACTGTGAAGGGGATACCATAAGTATAGGTGAACTTTATGATGGAGTCGGAGTAGTCTGCATAAAGGGACAGATAATAACTCTTGAGGACAGAGAACTTAAAAGCGGAAAGTTCATAATTAACGGTACGATAACGGATTTTACGGATACCATTACATTTAAGGTTTTTGTTTCTCCCGAGGACAGAGGTCCGCTGCTTGAAGAATTAAAGCTTGATGGATTTTATGTTATAAAGGGTGTTCCTCAATATGATACATATGCAAAGGAACTTACAGTTTCATCTATAAGCGGAATCAAGCCGATAAATGATTTCAGGGAAAAGCGAATGGATACTTATCCTGAAAAAAGAGTTGAGCTCCATCTTCATACAGTTATGAGTGAGATGGACAGTGTTGTAGGCATAGAAAAAGTGATAAAACGGGCGAAGGAGTGGGGACATAAGGCTATTGCCATAACCGATCACGGCTGTGTCCAGGCTTTCCCTGTTGCAAATCATTGTGTTAAGCCTGATGAAGATTTTAAAATTATTTACGGAGTTGAAGGATACTTTGTCGATGACTTAAAGGATCTTGTTCTAAATGATAAAGGTCAGAAAATAGATTCCGAATATGTGGTATTTGATATAGAAACCACGGGCTTAAGTCCCAAGCATAATAAGATAATCGAGATAGGTGCAGTAAGGATTAAGGATGGAAAGATATGTGATACTTATAACAGATTTGTTAATCCTGAAGTTGCCATACCATATCATATAACCAAGCTTACATCGATAAATGACAATATGGTTAAGGATGCGCCGACTATAGAAACCATTCTTCCGGAGTTTCTGGATTATGTCGGTGATGCGATTATGGTGGCTCATAATGCAAGCTTTGATACGGGTTTTATAAAGGAATTTGCAAAAAGACAGGGGCTTCCTTTTGATTACACCATAGTTGATACAATGACTCTTGCACATGTGCTTATACCGGAGCTTGGAAAATATACTCTTGACAGACTTTGTAAGCAATTCGGAGTCTCTTTGGAAAATCATCACCGAGCCTGCGATGATGCTTATGCTACAGCCGAGATATATGTCAAGATGCTTGATATGGTGCACAAAAAGGGCGCCGAAACCATAAGCGAATTAAATATGATAGGCTCAGCGTCAGCCGATAAGATAAAAAAAGCAAAAACCTACCATGGAATAATACTGGTTAAAAATGAAATAGGACGTGTAAATCTGTACAGACTCATTTCCGAGTCGCATATAAACTATTTCAACAGACGCCCGAGAATGCCCAAAAGCCTTATAAATAAATATCGTGAAGGACTTATAATAGGCTCGGCCTGTGAAGCGGGAGAGCTTTATCAGGCGGTTCTTAATGATGCGAGTGAGGATGAGATAACAAGACTTTGCGATTTCTATGATTATTATGAAATACAGCCAAGCGGAAATAACATGTTCATGATAAAAAAAGACAGCATATCAAATGTTAATTCCGTTGAGGATATTGAAAATATCAACAGAAAGATTGTTGATCTCGGAAGGCAATTCAATAAGCCTGTAGTTGCTACCTGTGATGTACATTTTTTGGATCCGGAGGATGAAATATACAGACGTATAATTCTGGCGGGGCAGGGCTTTGATGATGCGGATGATCAGCCGCCTCTTTATTACAGGACAACAGAAGAAATGCTTAAGGAATTTGAATATCTCGGAAGTGACGTCGCTAAGGAGATTGTTATAACAAATACAAACAAGATAGCGGATATGATTGAAAAGATTTCTCCTGTTCGCCCGGATAAATGTCCGCCGATAATAGAAAACTCGGATGAAACGCTTACAAAAATATGCTACGACAAGGCACATGAGATATATGGTCCAAAGCTTCCGGATATAGTTAAGAAAAGGCTTGATAAAGAGCTTAATTCGATTATAACAAACGGTTTTGCGGTTATGTATATCATAGCTCAGAAACTTGTGTGGAAATCAAATGAAGACGGATATCTTGTTGGTTCGAGAGGTTCCGTAGGTTCTTCGTTTGTGGCTACCATGGCAGGAATAACCGAGGTTAATCCATTACCGGCACATTATATTTGTCCGCATTGTTATTTTGTTGATTTTGATTCTGACGCCGTCAAGCAATATGAAGGTCAGTCAGGCTGCGATATGCCGGATATGAATTGTCCTAAATGCGGTACGCTTATGAAAAAAGAAGGTCATGATATTCCTTTTGAAACGTTCCTTGGGTTTAAGGGAGATAAGGAGCCGGATATAGATCTTAACTTCTCAGGAGAGTATCAGGCAAAGGCACATGCCTATACAGAGGAGCTTTTTGGAAAAGGAAAGGCATTTAAGGCAGGAACTATTGGTACTCTGGCAGATAAAACGGCATATGGATATGTTTACAAATATTTCGAAGAGCGTCATCAGGAAAAAAGACGTTGTGAGATGGAAAGACTTGCTCTTGGATGTACCGGTGTAAAAAGAACCACAGGTCAGCATCCGGGAGGAATGATAGTACTTCCAAGACATGAGGAGATATATTCATTTACGCCGATACAAAAGCCGGCAAATGACATGACAACTGATGTTGTTACTACGCATTTTGAGTATCATTCCATCGATCATAACCTTTTGAAGCTGGATATACTCGGACATGATGATCCGACCATGATAAGAAGACTTGAAGATTTAACAGGAGTTGATGCAAAGAAGATTGCGCTTGATGATAAAGATGTAATGTCTCTTTTCCACGGCACGGAGGTTCTTGGAATTGAACCTTCCGACATAGGAGGTACAAAGCTCGGAACCCTTGGTGTACCTGAATTCGGTACCGAATTTGCGATGCAGATGCTTATAGATACACATCCTAAAGCATTTTCAGACCTTGTTCGTATAGCGGGACTATCTCACGGAACCGATGTGTGGCTCGGAAATGCTCAGACGCTTATTCAGGAGGGAACCTGTGAGCTTTCCTCGGCAATCTGTACACGTGACGATATTATGGTTTATCTCATGTACAGAGGTCTTGAATCCGGACTTGCCTTTAACATTATGGAGAAGGTAAGAAAAGGTATTGTTGCTAAAGGGAAATGTGAACAATGGCCTGAGTGGAAGAAAGAAATGAAAGCACACGATGTACCTGACTGGTATATCTGGTCTTGCGAAAAGATTAAATATATGTTCCCTAAGGCTCATGCGGTTGCATATGTTATGATGGCCTGGCGTATAGCATGGTTCAAGGTTAATTATCCTTTGGAGTATTATACTGCATTTTTCAGTATCAGGGCTTCGGCCTTCGATTACAAGCTCATGTGTCAGGGTAAGGCTGCTCTTGAAGCTAATATGGCAGAGCTTCAGAAGACTGAAAAGGACAAGATGACCGCAACCGTAAAGGATACCATTAAGGATATGAAGATTGTTCAGGAAATGTATGCAAGAGGCATAGAATTTATGCCGATAGATATTTACAGAGCCAAGGCTGATCGTTTCCAGATTATAGACGGAAAGATCATGCCGAGTTTTAATTCCATACCGGGCATGGGAGATAAGGCAGCCATTATGCTTGAAGAAGCAGCAAAGGGTGAGCCTTTCACGTCAAAAGAAGATTTGCGTATCCGTGCAAAGGTTTCCAAAACTATTCTCGATGACATGGAAACTCTCGGAATCCTGGGCGGACTACCTGAAACCAACCAATACGACTTCTTTTCAATGCTTACATAATACCTGCCCATCGCAGCATGGGTGGATGCAGAAACGATATATAACAGTGCAACAGGCAGTTGTATAACTGACATAATTTGCTAAATCAGGGCATTCAAATTTTCTATATTCGCAAGAAACCGAAAACTCGCTATACTCAGACACTTCGGTTTCTAAGCGAATATATTCAAATTTTCATTGCTGATTTAACACAAATTATGCAAATGTTATTACAACTGCCTGTTGCATTGTTATATATACTATATACTGTTTCTGCAATACTGTTTCTGCACTCAAAGCTCAAGCAGCACTTTCAGCGTTGTTTGAACTTTGTTTTCTCTGATCGTGTTACAAGAGAGGGCTTGTTTATCACATATTTGGGAGCATAAGCTTTGGATGTACAGTATGTGTTGATATAGAAAAGCTTAAAGAAAATAAGCCGGTACTGTAAAAATGGAGAAAAAAGCCATAATTACAGTAAATTTTGCATGAAAAAGGCATGGATGAGCTTGCAACTACTGTAAAAAAAGAGATAAAAGTCAAAATTACAGTAGATAATGCCAAATAAAGGCTTAGATAAGCTTGAAAGTACTGTAAAATTAGAGATAAAAGCCAAAATTACAGTAGATTCTTAAAAATAGGCGGGAGTGAGCATGGATAAATTTAAAAAATCAGCTTTGGAGTTTCTTGTTTAAAATATAAATATTAATAGGATTAATTTGAAGTGTTCTAGCCGGATTATTCATAATATTAAGAAAAAATGGTTGGTATAAAGCTGCCGTATTATGTTACAATATCATATATTAGTAATTGTAATATTTACATCATTATTTTTATCGGTAATCTGTTTATTTGTAGGATTTAAGCTGGCTACTAATAAATGGGGAGAATTATTTGATACTTTGGAAACTTTGTTTTTTTTAGTCGGTATCGTATTTGCGGTACTTACAATTGTATTTATTGTTGAATTAATAAAAATATTGAAACGGTGATCTACATTAACCAATATGATTCACTGAAAATGTTGTATTGTTCAACTGGAAATTTAGTATTTATGTTGTTGATTTTAATAGAAAACCGTGTTAGTATATTTCCAAAGCATATTGGTTTCAATAAGAATTATTTTTAATAGAAATAATTAATTATTCAATCTAAATATCAAAGTATTATCTGAAATTTCAAGTGCTTTTATTTCCAAATAAAAAAAATAAAAGCAGGGGATTTCGGATACGATTAGAAAAGATAGTATATCTGGTTCTTATTTGTTTTCTCCTGTGAGAAGGAGGGAGCTTATGAAACAAGATGAGTCAAAAGATTTAAAAAATCAAGCGACAAAAAAGAAAAAGAATCAGTATCATCCGGCATTTTGCGCAGCGATGGAACTGGAACTTAGAGAAGACAAGGAAAATCTTACATTCGAAAAAGAGTATAACTTAAATACCAAACCGAACAGTATAGATTTCCTTGTTATTAATGTAAATGACAGCATCAAGGTAAAAAGTGATCTGGGTGCGATATTCAGGAAACATAACCTTTTTGAGTTTAAAAGTCCGAAAGATACACTTGATTTTAAGGTGTATCAGCGTACTATGGGATATGCATATCTGTATGCGGCATATGACGAAAAGAAGATTTCAGAAGATGACATAACGATATCGTTTATAAGAAACAGCTATCCAAGAAATCTTATAAAGTGGTTTGGCGAAAACGGATTTGATATAACAAGGTTTAAGTCAGGTATATATCATATAAAAGGAAAGAATCATATAGATATGCAGATTATAGTAACGAAGGAGCTTGCTGATACATATGTATGGATAAATAAGCTGACATCCGGACTTGAGAAGAAAGATTTGATAAAGATAAATGATGAAGCCGGCAAACTTAAAGATGAAAAGGATTTACTAAATGCTGAATCTGTAATAGACTTAAGTTATAAACTGAATGTAAGTGAAGAATATGTGAAGGAGATGAATGGAATGGGATATATAAGAGATGCATTGAAAGATATGGCGGAAGATATGGCTAAGGACATGGCACAGGACATGGCACAGGACATGGCACAGGATATGGCGCAGGACATGGCGCAGGACATGGCGCAGGACATGGCAAAAAAAGAAGTTGAAGAGAAAACAAGAGATTTAAATAATGAGCTAAAACTGGAAAAAGAAAAGAATTCCAAACTTCAAAAGGAATTGGACGAATTAAAAGAGTGGGCAAAAAAGAATATGAGTAAAATTGCCGCATTGTAAAAATTATATTAGAAACGAAAAACAGCACCATGGTGCTGTTTTCTTTGTTCAGTATATTAATCAATATGATACCGATATTAGTGTGAGAAATAGAATTTTAACGTTCCATTTTCCAGAAGGCTGCGCTGTATGGCGGAAGTTCGGAACCTCCACCGAAGTCGTGGCTTTCGCCTGTGATGAGGTCGACAGCCATTCCACAACCGGCATCAAAGTGAGCGGTGTAAGGAGCATCGCTTGCATTGATGGCGACAAGGACACGTTCGTCATCGACCTTACGCTCGAAGATACATTGGTGGTTGGTAAGTACCACGGAACGGAAACCACCGTAGTTAAGGGCTTTGCTGTTTTTCTTTGCTTCAGCAAGCTTGGAAATCCAATCGGTAAGCTCGTTCCATTCCGGGGCATCATAGCTTCGTCTTAATGATGGGTCACCTTCCTCTTTACGACCTTCGGCACCCCATTCACTACCGTAGTAAATACATGGAAATCCCGGCATACCAAATGCAAGAGCGTAAATTAGCGGAAGATGATTCTTGTTGGTAAGAATGCTTGCCACTCTTGTTACGTCATGGTTGTCAACGAAGGAAAGAAAATGCTTTCCTTTATATCTTGTCCATTCCTCCGGACCGAACTGCTGAAGGAGACTGTGAATGATTTCAAACATATTCATGGAATTAAAGCTTGAATATAGTCCCTTGTAGCACATATAGTTTGTTGCACTGTGAAGCATACTGTCATTTACAAATACATTGTAATCGCCGTGTAAAAGCTCACCGAGTAAAAGAAAGTCCTGTTTTAGACCGTCGCAATGACTTCTTAGCCTTCTGATGAAGTCATGGTCAAGACAGTATGCCACGTCAAGACGAAGACCGTCTATGTCAAACTCTTCAATCCATTTTTTTACATTTTCGAAAATATGCTGTATAACGGCTTCATTGCGTAAGTTGAGCTTGACAAGGTCATAATTACCTTCCCAGCCCTCATACCAAAGTCCGTCATTGTAATTAGAGTTACCGTCGAAGCTTATATGAAACCAATCCTTGTAAGGACTGTCCCAACGCTTTTCAAGAACATCCTGAAATGCCCAGAAGCCTCTTCCGACATGATTAAATACACCGTCCAAAACAACCTTGATTCCGTTTTCGTGAAGATTGTCACAAAGCTTTTTGAAATCTTCATTGGTACCGAGACGACAATCTATTTTTGAATAATCTCTGGTATTGTAACCATGTGTATCGGATTCGAATACCGGTGAAAAATAAATTGCATTGATACCGAGCTTCTTCATATGAGGAATCCAGTCGTTCACCTTTTCAATTCTATGAGTCAATACTCCGTCATTTTCATAAGGAGCACCGCAAAATCCCAAAGGATAGATTTGATAAAAAACACTTTCGTAAGCCCACATATTAAGTTCCCCCTTGCTATATATAATGATAATATCCGTTCTGAAATAAAAATATCTCAGACGGATATAATAAGACTATAAGATTATATCATAATTTAAGAAATGCGACAAGATAGTATTGCATTTTGTATATATAAGGGGGTATAATACTACATATAGTTATTTTCTGTAATTTGTTATCTGTTGGAGTAAAGTGATGAAAAAAATCAAAATACTTTTACCTATAATTATATTGGTTATAGCAGCATATATTATAATTATTATCATTTCCGGAAGAAAAAAAGACGAAGATAAGCTTACGATAAAAAGAGGTTCAAATGATACCGAAAGCGTTTCTTCAAGTTCCGATGCGGACGATGGTGGAAAGATGCAGGCAGATTCAGATGAAATCGATTCCGGTAAAGAAGCATTTTCAGCTGATGCCGTATCAACAGCAGGCATAGTAATCAACGGTGAAGAGGTACCCGAGTATGTTGATGAGCCATATGCACAGATTAATTATAATGAGCCGTTTTTCACAAAGGATGAATTAAAAACCGAATCCTTTGAACGATTCAGTGAATTTGATGAGCTTGGAAGATGCGGTAAAGTTGAGGCATGCATAGGAATTGACATTATACCTCAGGCAGAGAGAAGTGAAATACCTGGTGATATAAAGCCTACCGGCTGGCATATAGCCAAATACGAAGGAAAAATAGAAGGCGATTATTTATTTAACAGATGCCATTTGATTGATTATCAGCTTACGGGTAATAATACCGAAGTCAAAAATTTTATTACAGGCACGGAATATTTTAACGTGGAAGGAATGCTTCCGTTTGAAAATATGGTTGCACGATATGTTGAAAAGACCGGTAATCATGTCATGTACAGAGTAACACCTTATTATAAAGGAGATAATCTTCTTGCTACGGGAGTGCTTATGGAAGCTTACTCGGTAGAAGATGACGGAATGGGTGTATTTTTCAATGCTTTCATATACAATGTACAGCCCGGTATCGAAATAGATTATTCAAACGGTGAAAGCAGATTAAAATAAGTATTTGAAATTCAATGTACACTTCGGATTTGTTGCAGTGACAATATCCGGAGTGTGCATTTTTTTGTCTATTACATAATATAATGTAAAAAGACCATTATGATGTTAGGAAATAATATGGCTTATAAAATAATAGTAGATGCCGGACACGGCGGATATGACGGAGGTGCTTCCTACAATGGAAGACTCGAAAAAGATGACACACTGAAACTTGCTCTTGCCGTTGGAGAAATACTCTCGGGAATGGGCTATGAAGTTGATTATACAAGAACTACGGATGTGTATGACTCGCCGGTTCAAAAAGCACGTATAGGAAATGAGAGCAATGCTAATCTTTTTGTATCAATTCATAGAAATTCATCTCCGGAGCCAAATATTTACAAAGGTGTTCAGACACTTGTATATGAGGATGCGGGACTTAAGGCAAATCTTGCAAGAAGTGTGAACAATGAACTTGAAAAAGTCGGATACAGAAATATAAATGTTGTCGAAAGACCAAATCTTGCAGTATTGAGAAGAACGAAGATGCCTGCTATACTTGTTGAGGTTGGATTTATAAATAATGATGAAGACAATAACCGCTTTGACAGTAAATTTGACGAAACGGCCATGGCGATTGCTGCCGGTATTGATGATGTCATTCGAGAAGCGGGATTGAAAGCCGGTTCGTTTGAAGATAGTAATAATGTGACAACAGTATTTGCTGAAAATAAATTTGAAAATGTAAATTCTTCCGAAAAGGTGGAGGAGTCTATTTCGGCAGAGGATACATTGATCGGTGACATATCGGTAAATAAAAACGATAAGGAAATTAATGATTATGACAAATTGGATGATGAAAAGGCAACGGTAAGGTTTAGTGAAGATGAAGATGGAATATCCGACAGTTCAAATTATGAAGGCTATTTAAAAGATGTCCCTGCAGGAAAAAACGACAATGAGGGTAATTACCAGCTTTTAACAGGTATATATCGTTCGATGGGGTCGGCTTCGTATCAGATGAATAAGTTGATCAATTCCGGTTATCCTTCTACAATATATGAGGATGAAGGCTTGTATCAGGTAAGAGTAGGAAATTATGACAGTATCGAAAATGCACTTATTGCAAGCCGTGAATTAAGAGACCGTGGATATGAAACACTTATAGTAATTGGAAAAACGAATAAAGTGTAAAGTAATAAGAAATAAGGAAATAAATAAAGTATATTGAGAAAATAAATAAAATGTTCTTGACAACGATTGCCGCTCTGTGTTAATATACGACTCGATGAGCTGCCGTAGACAGCAGGTGCCGTAAGGCATAAGGAGTAAACGCCTGCCGAGGAAGAATCGTAAAGTCAGATGATTTAACGTATTTTTACTCTCGTGCTGCGTAGCGCGAGAGTTTTTCTTTCGCATATATTTGCAGCTTCATTTCAAATATTATAAGGAGGTGCAAAACTTTGGCAAAGGTAGAATTAAAACAGCCTATAGTTGAGGAAATCAAGGAAAGCCTCAATGATGCAAAGACAGTTGTATTAGTTGATTACCGTGGACTTACAGTTGAGCAGGATACAAAGCTTCGTAAGTCATTAAGAGAAGCAGGAATCATCTACAAGGTATACAAGAATACAATGGTTAAGCTTGCTATTGACGGTACTGAGTTTGATTCAATCAAGGATAACCTTGAGGGACCTACAGCAGTTGCAATATCAAAGACTGATGCAACAGCCGCAGCAAGAGTTCTTGCTAAGTTCGCAAAGGAGAATCCGGCACTTGAAATCAAAGCAGGTATTGTTGAAGGTACTTACTATGATGCAGCAGGTATCTCAAAGATAGCTACTATACCTTCAAGAGAAGAACTTATATCCAAGTTCCTTGGAAGTATTCAGTCACCTATTACAAACTTTGCTCGTGTTATTAAGCAGATTGCAGAAGCAAAGGAAGCTTAATACAAAGCTTATTGAAAATGTAAGGTATGCTTAAACCTTATTAAGTAAAATGAAACGATTAACAGATGATCGATAATAATTCGTTCATACAATTTTGAAAATCAGGAGGAAATATAAAATGACAACTCAGGAAATTATTGAAGTTATCAAAGGTTTATCAGTATTAGAGTTAAATGATTTAGTTAAGGCATGTGAGGAAGAGTTCGGCGTATCTGCAGCAGCAGGTGTGGTAGTTGCACCAGCAGGTGCAGGTGATGCAGCTGGCGCAGCAGAAGAGAAGGATTCATTCGATGTAGAGCTTACTGAAGTAGGTCCTAACAAGGTTAAGGTTATTAAGGTTGTTAGAGATTGTACTGGTCTTGGACT